>VFSW01000371.1_pt1 | contig 64703 bp, 48 predicted proteins | sample 5358111 | NCBI WGS metagenome assembly VFSW01 (sample SAMN11554181, study PRJNA540505) | mine drainage metagenome | isolation source: sediment from site ElyBrook_90M | place: USA: Ely Copper Mine, Vershire, VT | collected 2017
CCCAGCCGGACCGGCTTGTCCTGCGGGCGCGTGCCTTTCTGGTTCAGCACGTTCATCAGGCTCCACTCCCGCTGCAGCCCGTGCGGCTCGCGCGCCGGAAGATCGTAGCGCGTCAAGTCAATCGCCATCCGAGGACTGTCCGTCCTCCAGTTGTGCAGCAGCGCCAGGCGAAATTCCTGGTTCATGAACCACTGGATCTCCAGTTCCTTTTCCGATCCCGGCGCGCCCGTGCCTTTTGCGTCGAAGCGGTAATTGAGCCTGTCGTTGTTACGAAAATGACGCCGCCACTCCAGCCCAAACTCCCCTTCCGTGATCACGCGCGTGTCCGGCCAGCGCTCGCGCACCGCCCCCAGCCACCACGCCAGATCCGCGTCGTGCTCGATCGATACTTCCCAAATCCCAGTGACAAACCCAAACCCGTTCAGCGCGCGGCCACCGTCGAAATGAATCGCGGTGGTGGCCATCATCTCGCGCCGGCCGACCGGCTCTCCCAGGTCCTGCACCGTTTCGATGGGACCGACGCCCATGCGGCTGTTGAATCCGCCCTCAAACCCATTGCGCCGCGCGGAGAGAAAATCGCACGTCCAGCCATCGAGGCAGACGCAATCGATAAAATCCGCCGCTCCCTGCGCCGGCTTCAGATAGTGCTCGCGGCTGGGATAGTACGGATAGCAGATACCGCCGTCGCCATCGCCGTTGTCGATGCCGTGCTGGCTCCAGATCTGTCCCTGGCAGACATGGATGCCTTCGTCCTCGGCCAGCAGCCGCTGGTTCTCCGCATCCATAAATCCGGCGACCAGCGACTGCGGACGATAGCCGCCGCCTACCATCTCCGTCACGCTCCCGAGCGCCTGATGAATCGTCGTGCGAATCTGCTCCCGCGTGTTGTACATCGGCGCAAAGTAGCCGCCGGGGATGAACGTGATCTCGTCGCCGTAGCGATCGTGATACGAGGCCAGCAGACGCCGCGCGTCCTGATATTCGCGCCGCGTATCGTGCAGAGCCAGCCAGCTGATGGCCCAGGTCATGCGTCCGTCCGGGCAGCCGCGAGCGAACGCCTCGCGCCGCGAGCGAATATGCTGCGGGCTGTTCGCCGGGGCTTCGTCTTGCCCGAGCGAACGGTTCGGAGAAACCTCGATCTGATTCACGCGCACGACCGAGATGTGGGTCAGAAACCGCCCCTCGAGCCGCGTCGTCGCGGTGCTCGCCGGCGGCGCACCCTGCGCCCGCACCGCCGCAGCGCCTGCGGTCCCGGCCGCGCAGCGAAGAAATTGTCGCCGGCTCCAACGATGATTCATGGTCGGCTCCCGCTTCAACACCTACTTCCTGCTCCCTACTACCTGCCCCCAGGCATCACGCCCAGCTGCGTCAACATGCCCATCGTGTCCATGATGATGCGCGTCTCCTTGATTCGCCCCTCCACCAGCCGGTCGATCACGATGCCCCACACCCGCACCGGCTTGCCGGTCGCCGGAATCCCCATGAACGTGCCCTGGTGCGTGCCCGTCCACTCGAAGCGGCTCGCCACCTTGTCGCCCTCGCTGATCTGTTCCAGCGTCGAGAAGACCAGATCCGGGAAGCCCGCGCGCATCGCCCGCAGAATATCCTTGAGGCCCTCCAGTCCTGGCCCCTGCCCCGGCAGCGGAACCTGCTCCACCACATCCTCCCAGGCAAACTCGCCGGCCCGGTCGATCTCGCCGCCCGTGATCACCTCATCCGCAAACCGCCGCACAATCGCCGCATTGTCCTGCGCCATGGAAAGCCCTCCCGAAAAACCAACCGTATTCTACCCGGCGCCCTCCAGCACGGTGTCCACACCGGCCTCTATAATCATCCTTTGCACTCCCGTCACCAACCGCAACGCCGACTCCATTCCTGACGAGGTGATCGATGGCCGCTTCCAATCCCACCCTTGAAATCCTGAAGCCGCGCGCCGACTGGATCGTGCGCCGCAAAGCCGAAGCCGAGCGCACCGGCGACCGCAACATGTCGCAGATGCACTTCGCGCGCAAGGGCCTGGCCACCGAAGAGATGGCCTTCGTCGCCGAGCGCGAGAAGATCGCGCTGGAGCTGGTCCGCGACGAAGTCGCCGCCGGCCGTCTCATCATCCCGGCCAACATCAATCACCCGGAGCTGGAGCCGATGGGCATCGGCATCGCTACCCGCTGCAAGGTCAACGCCAACATCGGCAACTCCGCAGTGACCTCGGAGATTCAGGAGGAGCTGCGCAAGCTCCACATGGCCATCCAGCACGGCGCCGATACGGTGATGGACCTTTCGACCGGCGGCTCGATCCCCGAGATTCGCGATGCGATCCTGCGCCACTCGCCCGTGCCAATCGGCACCGTCCCGATTTACGAGGCGCTGGCCCGCGTCAAGCGCGTCGAAGACCTCAACATCGATGTCTACCTCGAAGTCATCGAGGAGCAGGCCGAGCAGGGTGTCGACTACTTTACCGTCCACGCCGGCGTCTTGATCCAGTACGTCCCGATGGTCGCGAAGCGCATCACCGGCATCGTCAGCCGCGGCGGCGCGATCCTCGCGCAGTGGATGACCCACAACCACAAGCAGAACTTCCTCTACGAGAACTTCGACCGCATCGTGAAGGTGATGGCGAAGCACGACGTCAGCTTCTCCCTGGGCGATGGTCTCCGCCCCGGCAGTGTCGCCGACGCCTCCGACGAAGCCCAGTACAGCGAACTCAAAACCCTCGGCGAGCTCACCGCCATCGCCTGGAGGGACGACGTCCAGGTCATGATCGAAGGTCCCGGCCACGTGCCGCTGGACAAAATCAAGGAGCAGGTGGACAAGGAAGTGGAGTACTGCTTCGGCGCGCCCTTCTACACGCTGGGCCCGCTCGTCACCGACATCGCGCCTGGCTACGACCACATCACCAGCGCCATCGGCGCGGCCCTCATCGGCTGGCACGGCGCGTCCATGCTCTGCTACGTCACGCCCAAGGAGCACCTCGGCCTGCCCAACGAGAAGGACGTGAAGGACGGCATGATCGCCTACAAGATCGCCGCCCACGCGGCCGACATCGCGCGGCACCGCCCCGGCGCCCGCGATCGTGACGACGCCATCAGCTACGCGCGCTACACCTTCGACTGGGAGAAGCAGTTCGCCCTCTCGCTCGATCCGGAGACAGCACGGTCGATGCACGACGAGACCCTGCCCGACGACTACTACAAAGAAGCCGCGTTCTGCTCGATGTGCGGACCGAAGTTTTGCTCCATGAACTGGTCGAGCAAGGTGGACGAGTTCAACAAGACGGTTCATGGACTGGCCAAGCAGGACCTGAGCGACCTGGTCACGCTCGAAGCCGGCAAGCTGGGGACGAAGAAATGACGCGTCCGCCGTTCTGACCGCAGAAGCCGTCCTCAGGGACGGCTTTTTGCTTTTGGCAGGGGGAGGAATCTACGCAACCAACAGGCTGTGCATCGTATCTGACCCACAAGAGGGCAAAATCGGACGAGAGCACAAAACGGGAGCACAAATCAGAAACACAAAACCCTGGAAGGAGTACGAGATGAGCACCTGGAAATTTTGGGCAGCCTTTGGTGTTGGAGTGGCAGCGGGCGCGGCGCTGGCCCTGATCTATGCACCGCAATCGGGAGCGCGGACGCGCCGCCAGATCAAGCGGGCGGTCAATGATGCCGGCGACTACATCAAGGACACGACGGACAGCGTGCAGGACTTTGCCGGCAAATATCTGAAGCGGGGCAAGGACGTGATGGGCGACGTGGTGGACTCCGCGCAGAACGTGGTGACCGCGGCCAAGCGGGTCACGACGTTCGGGTGAGGAAAAGCCTGTAGCCGGTAGCCTGTAGCGGGTAGCTCCGGCGCTGAAAAATCGGCGGCAGCGGCGCTGGAAATCTGCAAAAATAGCAGCATGACCACGACCGCTGCAGCAGTTTTTTCCGACCGGATTGGGCGGATTGAAATCTCCGCCACCATGGCTGTGACCGCCGAAGCCGCGAAGCTGCGCGCCCAGGGCGCGAAGCTGGTGGATTTTGGCGCGGGCGAGCCGCACTTCCCGACGCCGCAGCATATTAAGGATGCGGCGATCGAGGCGATCCAGAACAACTTCACGAAGTACACCATGGTCTCCGGCATTCCGGAGTTGCGGCAGGCCATCGTCGATCGGCACGCGGCCGACTTCGGGTCGAACTACACGCCGGACGAGGCCATCTTCTCCACCGGCGGCAAGCTGGCCATCTTCAACGCCATCCAGGTGCTCATCGATCACGGTGACGAGGTCATCGTCCCCACGCCGTACTGGGTCTCCTACAAGGACATCGTGCAGTACGCGGGCGCGCAGTGCGTCTTTGTCGAAGCGGGCGACGCCGAAGAATTTCGCGTCACCGCCGACGCCATCGAGCGCGCCATCACCCCGAAGACGAAGGCCATCCTGCTCAACTCGCCGTCCAATCCGTCGGGTGCGGTGATCGCGCCGAAGGACCTGGAGCGGATTGTCCATCTCGCGAAGGAGCGCGGCATCTGGCTCCTGCTCGACGAGTGCTACGTCTATCTGCAATACACGGGCGCGCTGGTGAGCGGCGGCTCGTTCACGGACGCGAAAGAGAACATCATCGTGCTCGGCTCACTGTCGAAGACCTACGCCATGACCGGCTGGCGCGCCGGATTTGCGCTCGGGCCCAAGCCGGTGATCGCGGCCATGTCGAAGCTGCAGAGCCAGTCCACGTCGAGCACGGCGGCGTTCGTGCAGAAGGCGGCCATCGCGGCGCTCAAGGGCGATCAGGCCTGTGTCGGCGAGATGCGCGCGGACTATCTCAAGCTGCGCGACGAGTCGCTGGCCGGCCTCGCGAAGATTCCCGGCGTGACCTGCGTCAAGCCCGAGGGCGCGTTCTACGTCTATCCCAACGTGAAGCAGTACCTGGGCAAGGTCGGCACCGCGATGGAGCTGTCGAAGCGGCTGCTGCACGAGGCCCACGTGGTCACGGTGCCAGGCGAAGCGTTCGGAACCACCGAGCACATCCGTCTCTCATACGCGACCAGCCATGCCGATGTGGCCGAGGGGCTGGAGCGGATGCGGGGGTTCTTCGCGAAGCTGTGAACGGCAGCTAAGAAGCGGTCAGCTAAGGTCCGGCCAGCCAAAATGCGGTCAGAGAAGAACGGTCAGCAGAAAAACCAGACAGCTGAAAAGCCTCAGCTAAGAACCGCGCCCTGGCCAGGTTCACCAGCGTAGGCATTTGTGTCAGGGCACGACTTTCAGTCGTGCCGAAAAAGCGCCCAAAGGAATCCGGGCTTTAGCCCCTGGGGTTCTTTTCCTCAAACGCACGCTCTTAGCCCGATGAAACGGCTCATTTCATGCTGACGTGAGCGCGCAAGACCTCTTCGTTCGACGGGTACGTCACTCCGTCGCTTTGTTCGGCGGTAATAAACACATCGAAATCCTTTGAAACCGTCTCCAGTTTCAATTCGCCATTTAGATTCTTGTCTACCCCGATCGCACCCTGTTTGAATGCCTCGCCGCCATTTGGGCGGATCCAAACGAGATAGTCATTGGCGGAGGGCGTCAGGCTGGAGGGTCTGGCAAGATGGGCCACTTTTATATCGAGCTTTGTGTTTCCGTTGTCCTTCGCTCTTTCAGCTTTCACAGTTCCCGTCGCCCCCGGAACCATGGTTGCGGCTGTCATATGGTATTCCCTGGATGCAGTGAACAGCCATGAGGCCAGCAACGCTATCACTATAACTGCGAATTTCATAAGTTCTCCTGAAGATTTGAAGGATCGCGCGATCATTCGCTCTATCGATCTCGAGTAACTTCATCGGAGACGCGGCAGGCGTAAACGCGGTGCAAGTCCTTCGTATTATGGAACAACACGGTGGTCAGACGCTGGTCACAATTGCTCACCTTCAGACTTCGCCATCGAGCCTCGTGTCCGGCGGCCGTGGATTGCCTGGCGCCGGAGCCGAGCCCAGCCGGAAGTCCGCAACAGAAGAGTGCCGGACAGGGATGGAAATGACGGGACATGGTGGTACTCAGGGGCTGAAAGCCCGCTTCTATTGTGGTGGATCAACGGCACGGCTGAAGCCATGCCCCTTCACTTTTCTGTGCCAAAAGTTAAGATGGCGGGCTGGGATGGAAATGGCGGGTTGATAGCCATGGACGGGTTGTGGTCCTGGCGGGCGACGCATCCCCTCACCCAAGCGCGTGGCTCCCCCCCTCAATCAAATCATCCAACACCTCACCCTGCGCCCCAATAAAATCCTGACGACTCGCCCCGTCGCGTGCGTCGAAACTGTTCGTTCTCACGCTCTCGACCGTGCTCCGCTGTCTGTTCCAATTCTTCTCGAGCCTGCGGAGGCGATGATTTTGCGGGGTGTGCGGATTTTGCGACGGCGCGGCCTCTTCAGAGGGCTCTTCACGGGGCTCAGAGCGCAGAACACAGGACTCAGAAGACGGGGCCTGGGGCTCCTGATTCGGCTCAGGGCTCGTTCCTTCTGGCTCCGGTCTTTCCTCCCCCATCTCCTCTTCACAACTGCACTTGTTGCCTCGCTGCACGCGATGACCCGCCGCTTTCTGACGCTCCATCTGCATGGTGTGGGCGAGGCGGCAGCCGTCGAGGATGAGGCGTCCGTTGTTCACCGGCATCGCACCGCAGGCCAGAGCGCGCAGCGTTTCCGACAGCACCAGCACGATGGAAGATTCGTCCTCCAGCAGCGGAACATCGATTTGCCGCCGGCCCCCCGGCTGCAGGAAGACGCCGTGCCGGTAACAAAAGTCCTGGCCACGAACGCCCCAGTCCCGGCACTGCTTCCCGTCCGCTTTCAGATACTGGCAGCGCCGATGCTCCGGCGCTACCCCGCCGCTGTTGCTCTGCTCGCCCTCGAAATGCTCCTGCTGGTTTTCGTCCTGCTGCATCCTGACCCTCCAAGGCCTGAAATCCGGTTGCCTGAAAAAGCAAAAGCCCCGCCGGTGATGGCGGAGCTTTTTCTTTTTCTACTCTAAGTTCAGAATATCAGTTTCAAAGAATAAATCGGCCAATTATCTTCGGTTGTTTTGACGGATAAGTGGTTGTAAGTCAACGGTCATTACTTTGGACTTTTCCACAAAAGCTTGACAATTTCTGGACATTTACCGAGAACCGCCATTTGAAAGAGCAGCGGGGGCTTTCAAGCGCGGTTGATTGGGGATACCAAACGGGCGACCAGGGCCGCGGGCTGAAGGGGGTCAAGCCCTCCGCAAGTGGTTGATTCGACTCAGGCGGAGATGAGGCGAAGCCGCCTATGTTAACCATTAGGTTAATGGGCCATCGAGGTGCTTTCTATTCTTCGTCACGCGTCGAGTTTGAGGATGAGCATTGTCATGTCGTCGTGCTGCGGTGCTCCGGCGGTAAATTGGTCCGCGGCGTCGAACAGCGCTTTCAGCACCTCACCGGCATCTTTGTCGCGGATCTTGCTAGCGGCTTCGATCATGCGCTCTTCGCCCCACTCCTCGTCGTCGTGGGTCATGGCTTCGCTGATGCCATCGGTGTAGAGCAGCAGCAGGTCGTCCGGTTCCAGAGTCAGGGCCTGCTCGACGTAGGGAGCGAAAGGGAGGAGGCCGACGACGGGGCCGCCGGCTTCGAGGCGGATGACCTGATCTTTGCGGAGGATCAGGGGCGGGTTGTGGCCGGCGTTGACGCATTCAAGACGGCGCGTCTTCGGATCCCAGGCTGCGAAGAAGAAGGTCGCGTAGCGGTTCGAGGCCGAGGCCTCGTAGACCAGGACATTGACCTTGTGCATGAGCTTGGCGAAGTCGCGCGGATTGTCCAGCGTGACGCCCCGCAGCGAGGCGCGCAGGCTGGCCATGAGCAGCGCTGCAGAGATGCCCTTGCCGGAGACGTCGCCGATGGCGAGGCCGAGGCGACCGTCTTCAAGATGGATGACGTCGTAGTAGTCGCCGCCGACGCCGAGGGCGGGGCGGCAGTGGCCGGCGACGGACGCGCCGGCGATGTCCGGCATCTCCTGGGGAAAGAGGCGCTCCTGGACCTCGCGGGCGATCTCCATTTCGCGGTTGGCGCGCTCGCGCTGCGCGGCTTCGGCGGCGAGAGAGTGGGCCAGCTCGGAGACCTCGAGGGCCAGGCCGGTCTGGCGGGCGACGGTTTGCAGCACCTGTAAATCGGTGCGGGACCAGGCGGCTTCCGACCGCTTGGGGCCGAGCGCCATGATGCCCATGAGGCGATTGCGGCCTGGCAGGGGAATGAGCAGCTCGGCGTTGAGCAGGTCGAGGGCGCGGCGCTCGGCGACTCCGGCCATCAGGTACCAGGCGTCGGGGTCATCGCGATAGAGGCGGGCTGGCTCGTTGGAGTTGGCGAGGTAGCGGATGGAAGAGGCCTGGGCGGGCAGGGCGAGGCTGCCGTCGGTGGAGAAGCCGACCGCCTGTTCAACGCGGAAGGCGTCGCCGTGGCGCAGGAGCATGGCGATCTGGCGGATGTGCAGGGTATCGCAAACGGTGCGGGCGACGGTTTCGAGCAGCGGCCGGGTTTCTGTGAACTGGCGCACTTCGTCGGAGAGCTCGTTGAGCAGGACTTCAGCGTTGTAGGCCTCGCGGAAGAACTGCTTGTCGAGCCATTGCTCGATGCGTTTGCTGACACCGAAGCGGAGGGCAAGGATGATGACGAGGAAGACGAGGGCGGTCCAGACGTCGGAGGGCTGAGGGACGCGGCGCTCAATCATCGGCAGGAAGAGGCGGATGCCGATGACGACGAGTAAGGCGATCTGCACCACCCATAAGGTCGCTTTGGCGAGCGCATAACGCGTGCCGATGCGGAGCAGGACGCGGACGTCGAGAGCGCGCTGGACAACGACGACGTAAGCAAGGGTGAGGGGCGCGATCATGAAGAAGAAGGCGCCGAGGTAATGCAGCCAGTAGTAGCGCGGCTCGTTGAAGGACGGAATGAAGTGCGGCAGGAGGATGAAGACCAGGAGCAGGGTGCCCATGCCGATGCTCATGCCGGTGGTGAGCACGCGGAGGCGGCGGCGGGCGTCTTCAGTCGACGCGGAGCGGAGCTTATCGATGGTGAGGACGAGATAGAGGATGACGCAAAGCAGGTTGAAGGCGTTGATCACGTCGGCGACGAGATCGCTGGCGTGCGTCAGGAAGGGTCCGTCGCCGCCACCGTAATGCTCGGCATAAATGGAGGGATACAGGACGCAGAGAGCAGCGCCGAAGACGACAAAGAGGCCCCACTTGACCCAGCGGGCGCGAGCGTCGATGCGGGAGCGTTCGGGGAAGTAGACGCCGAAGAGCAGGAGCGCGGGGGAGCCGGCCAGCTGGAGGGTCTGGTACCAGGCCGTGCGCAGGAAGAGAAGGACACCGGTGGCGAGGCCGGGGGTGAAAAAGATGACGCTGGGAAAGGTGAGCAGCGTGAGCAGCAGCCAGGCATTGCGATCGGTGGGACGGGTGAGGACGACCCAGTATCCGATGAGGAGGCAGATCAGGGTGAGCAGGCCGAAGAGGAGGAACTGCTGCCAGAAGGCCATTAGCGGGGAGGTGCGGCCGAAGCTGTAAGGCTGGCGGGCGAGGGTGATGGTGAAGGTGGCCTGGGAGCCGTTGGGACGTGTGACGTCCACGTCGAGGATGTCGCCGGGATGGCTGTCGGAGAGAATGGTGGACCACTGTGCGAGGCCGCTATAGGGAGCGCCATTGAGCTGGTCGATGCGATCCCGGGCGGCGAGGCCGGCGGAGCGGGCTTCGGGCGCGAGACCCTGGTTCTGGACGAGGCGGGAGTCGGAGTCGTAGCGGAAGGGGGCGTTGACGCGCTGGTCCCAGTGAACGCGGGTCTGCCAGAGGTCGGCGATACCGGCGATCCAGTAGCCGAGGCTGGCGACGATCCAGAGAGCCAGAAAGAGGCGCAGTAGATTGGGGGATACGGGCTTCTTCCGGTTCCGATGTTTCATCCGTGGGGACATGGTAACTGATAGCCGGTAGCCGGTAGCCAGGAGCCGGTAGCCGGTAGCCGGAGCGTATCCTTATTACGCTTTGATACGAAGTGAGGAGGTTCGAGGTTCATGCGTGTTTCGGGCGTGGTTTTGTTTCTGGCAGCAGCAACGTGTGCGGCGCAGGCGCGGCCGCCGATTATCGGGGTTTCGCACATTGCGGTTTACACGAGTGACGCGGCGAAGACGGAGCACTTCTATGTGCACGATATCGGGCTGAAGAAGGGCGAGGATCCGGAAAACGCCGCCGGGGTCCGGTATTACGTGAACCAGGAGCAGTTTGTGGAGGTGCTGCCGCTGCCTGCCGATGCGGGTGCGAACCGGCTGGATCATCTGGCGTACATGACGAAGAGCGCCGAGGAGATGCGCGCGTATCTGAAGGCAAAAGGCGTGACGGTTCCGGACGAGGTGAAGAAGGGCAGCGACGGCAGCGTGTGGTTCGCGGTGCAGGATCCGGAAGGCAACAAGGTGGAGTTCGTCCAGCCCCCGGCGAAGCTGCTGGACATGAAGGGAACGGCGGGGTGGTATGCGCTGAGCGGGGCGGATCCGATCGGGAAGCGGATCATCCATGTGGGGATGCTGGTGAAGGACCGCGAGAAGGAGGACACGTTCTATCGCGGGTTGCTGGGGTTCCGGCCATACTGGTACGGCGGGATGCACGAGCACACGGATTGGGTATCGCAGCAGGTGCCGGATGGGCATGACTGGCTGGAGTACATGGTCTACAACGGCGAGGGAGCGCCCGATCACGTCCCGCAGAATCAGCTGGGTGTGCTGAATCACTTGTCCCTGGGTGTGACGAACATGGAGACGGCGGTGACGACGCTCTACCAGGAAGATCGGCTGGGCGATGCGGCGCCGCGTCCGCAGATCGGCCGGGACGGGAAGTGGCAGTTCAACGATTACGATCCTGACCACACGCGGGTAGAGGTGATGGAGTTCTCGGCGAAGGCGAAGCCGTGTTGCTCGGAGTTCACGGCGGCGAACCCGACACCGGAGGGACAGCCTTAAAGGCAGGGAGTAGCGGGTAGCCTGTAGCCGGTAGCTAAACGCCAGCAGCGAAGAGCCAACGGCCAGTCGGGCGCCGGGCCTGGTCGCTATCGGCTACCCGCTACAGGCTACCGGCTGCTCCTTCCGTTAACACTTTCTGTTGCAGATTCGTGGTAGCATGGCCGCCGCAGTGAGGGTGTTGTCGCATGCCAATCGCAACGATTGACGGTATCGCGCGCGAGTTCACGGCGGGAGAGCGGTTGCTGGATGTGATCAACCGGAGCGGCCGAGCGTTGCCGCAGGTTTGCTATCACCCCCAGATGGGGCCGATCCAGACGTGCGACACGTGCATGGTGGAAGTGGACGGCAAGCTGGTGCGGGCGTGCGGGACGGCCGCCACCGACGGGATGAAGGTGGCGACCGAGTCGGTGCGAGCGCAGAAGGCGCAACGCGAGGCCTTCGATCGCATCCTGGGGAATCACCTTCTGTACTGCACCGTCTGCGACAACAACAACGGCAACTGCACCGTGCACAACACCGCGAAGATGCTCCAGGTGGAGCATCAGGAGATTCCGTACAAGCCGAAACCGTATGCGGTGGACGCAACGAATCCCTTTTATCGTTATGACCCGGATCAGTGCATCCTGTGCGGGCGGTGCGTGGAAGCGTGCCAGAACGTGCAGGTGAACGAGACCCTGTCGATCCGGTGGGAGGACGAGCATCCGCGGGTGCTGTGGGATGGCGGCGCTCCGATTGGCGAGTCGAGCTGCGTTTCGTGCGGGCACTGCGTGACGGTGTGCCCCTGCAATGCGCTGATGGAGACCTCGATGCTGGGCGAGGCGGGGTACTTCACCGATCTGCCGAAGCCGGCACTGAACGGGATGATCGACGTGGTGAAGGGCATTGAGCCTGAGGTTGGGTACGGGGCGATCCTGCAACTGTCAGAAGTCGAGGCGGCGATGCGGGAGTCGCGGACGAAGAAGACGAAGACGGTGTGCACCTATTGCGGCGTGGGGTGCAGCTTCGATATCTGGACGCAGGATCGGCACATATTAAAGGTAGAGCCGGAGCATGGCGCGGCGAATGGGATTTCGACATGCGTGAAGGGGAAGTTCGGCTGGGAATTTGTGAACAGCCAGGACCGGCTGACGTCGCCGCTGATTCGCGAGAACGGGAAGTTCCGCGAGGCCAGCTGGGATGAGGCGCTGGGAGTGGTGGCGCAGCGGTTTGCGGAGATCAAGGCGGAGAGCGGGCCGGATGCGCTCGCGTTCGTGTCGTCGTCGAAGTGCACGAACGAAGAGAGCTACCTGATGCAGAAGCTGGCTCGGGCGGTGATCGGCACCAACAATATGGATAACTGCTCGCGCTACTGCCAGGCGCCGGCGACGGTGGGGCTGTTCCGGACGGTGGGGTACGGCGGCGATTCGGGATCGATCAAAGATATCGAGCAGGCCGAGCTGGTGCTGATCGTGGGCAGCAACACGGCGGAGAGCCATCCGGTGCTGGCCACGCGGGTGAAGCAATCGCACAAGCTGCGCGGGCAGAAGCTGATCGTCGCCGATCTGCGCAGGCACGAGATGGCCCAGCGGGCCGATGTGTTTCTCCATCCGAAGCCCGGGACGGATCTGATCTGGTTGAGCGCGGTGACGAAGTGGATCCTCGATCAGGGCCTGGAGAAGAAGGATTTTCTGGCGCAGTGGGTGAACGGGATCGAGGAGTATAAGCAGAGTCTCGCACCGTTCACGATGGAGTACGCGAGCCGGCGGACCGGCGTGCCGGTGGAGACCCTGGAGCGCGTGGCGCGGATGATCGCCGACGCGAACAGCGTGTGCGCGCTGTGGGCGATGGGCGTAACGCAGCACTCGATGGGGTCGGACACCTCGACGGCAATTTCAAATCTGCTGCTGACGACGGGGAATTACATGCGGCCGGGGACCGGCGCTTATCCGCTGCGCGGGCACAACAACGTGCAGGGCGCGAGCGACCACGGCGCGATGCCGAACAACTTTCCGGGATACCAAAAGGTGGAGGATGCGGCGATCCGGGCGAAGTTTGAGAAGGCGTGGGGCGTAGCGCTGCCGCCGAAGAACGGGCTGGACAATCACCAGATGATCGACGCGATCCACGAGGGCAAGCTGCGGGCGATGTATGTCTTCGGCGAAGAGATGAGCCTCGTGGATTCGAATGCGAACTATGTGGGCGCGGCGCTGGAGAAGATCGATTTCCTGGTGATCCAGGAGATTTTCTTTTCCGAGACGTGCCGCTTTGCCGATGTGATTCTGCCGGCGTGCCCGAGTCTGGAGAAGGAGGGGACGTTCACGAGCACGGAGCGGCGGATTCAGAGGCTGTATGAGGTGTTTGAGCCGCTAGGGGAGAGCCGGCCCGACTGGCAGATCATCATGGACGTGGCGAACCGGATGGGCGCGAACTGGAAGTACACGCACCCCTCGGAGATCTACCAGGAGATTGCCGCGCTGACGCCGATGTTTGCCGGCGTGACCTACGAGCGGCTGGAGGGATACAAGACGCTGCAGTGGCCGGTGGCGGAGGACGGGACGGACGAGCCGCTGCTGTACACACAGAAGTTCGCGTTTCCGGATGGCAAGGCGAAGTTCTTTCCGCTGCAGTGGTCCGAGCCGACGGATCAGCCGGATGCGAATTACGATCTGCACCTGAACAATGGGCGGCTGCTGGAGCATTTCCACGAGGGGAACCTGACGTATCGCACGAAGGGCATTGCGGAGAAGACGCCGTGCACGTTCGTGGAGGTGTCGCCGGAATTGGCAAAAGCGCGTGGGATCGAAAGCGGGCAATGGGTGGAGCTGACGTCGCGCTACGGCGAGGTGCGTGTGCAGGCGGTGGTGACCGATCGGGTGCAGGGCCAGGAGATGTATATGCCCATGAACTCCACCGAGGAACCGGTGAATCGGCTGACGAGCAGCCACACGGATCAGGCGACGCACACGCCGGCGTACAAGGAGACCTCGGTGCGGATGACGGTGACGCCGGAGCAGCGGGAGACTCCGCTGCCGCCCACGACCTCCCGGTGGCGGCATCCAACCCCGCAGACCGGGGGGGAAGTGCCGAGGAAGTGGAAGCGGGAACGGGGGAATAGGGAGTAGGGAGTAGCAAAGAAGCGGTCAGCAGTTAGCGGAGTTCGGCCGGGGACGATCGTGGCTTCCCACATCTGCCAAAAGCGGGCAGATATGGGGCACCCTAAGACCGGACGCAGGGCAGGAGGGAAGAGATGGCGAGGCCGATTGCATTGGAGATTGCGCCGCGCGATGCGCGGAAGGAACTGCTGGCGCGCCTCGAAAACGCGCCTGCGGAACACGCTGAGGCGCTGCTGGATGCCTACGAGCTGATCGAGCAGGCGCACGAGGCGGGCGTGTTTGAAGTGCTGCGCGGCGTGCTCAGCGCGAAGGACAAAGTCGTCGAAGCCGCGGTGCGCGAGACCGAAACGCCGGAGGCGGTGCGTGCGCTGCGCAACGCGATCATCCTGGGGAAAATGCTGGGGTCGATCAATCCGGAGCTGATGCAGTGCTACGCCACCGCGGTGAGCGAGACCCTGGGCAGCGAGCGCAAGCCGGTGATCGAGCCTCCCGGATTGATGTCGCTGCTGGGGCAGTTCCGGCGGCCGGAGCTGCGGCGCAGTGTGGCGCTGATCAATCGTTTTCTTGAGATCCTTGGCACGCAGTTGAAGTTGAAGGGCTCCCCCGGCCCGAAGCAGCAGAGCCGCGCCTGAATCTGCCCTGGAGGGGGCACCTATGTCCGACAGCAAGCGATGGGGTATCGCTCTTGCGGGTGTGTTCATGCAGATCGCGCTGGGCGCGGTCTATGCGTGGAGTGTGTTTCGCACGCCGCTGGTGAAGGCGTTTCACTGGTCGATTTCGCAGGTGACGCTGACGTTCACGATCAGCATTTTTGTGCTGGGCGTGACGGCGTTTTTTGGCGGCCTGTGGCTGAACAAGAGCGGACCGCGGCCGGTGGCGCTGACGGCGGGCGTTCTGTATGGGCTGGGCGTTTTCCTGGCCTGCTTTTCTGCGAACAAGCTGTGGTGGCTGTATTTTTCGTACGGGATCATCGGCGGGACGGGGCTGGGGTTCGGCTACATTGTCCCGGTGGCGGTGCTGCTGAAGTGGTTTCCGGATAAGCGCGGGCTGATTACGGGCATCGCGGTGGGCGGATTCGGGGCGGGCGCGCTGGTGACGGCGCCGATCGCACAGCGGCTGATCGTCAGCGTCGGCGTGCTGCCTACGTTTGCGTATCTCGGGGTCGCGTATCTGATTGTCGTCGTGGGTGCGGGGTGGTTCATGCAGAATCCGCCCGCGGGCTATGTGCCGCCGGGGTGGACGCCAAGCGCGACACAGAAGGCACAGCGCTCGGCAACGGATTACACGTTGGGCAAAGCGCTGGGGACATGGCAGTGGTGGGCGCTGTGGCTGGCGCTCTTTCTGAATACGTCGGCGGGGATCTCGGTGATCTCGCAGGAATCGCCGATGTTCCAGGAGATCGCGAAGGTCACTGCGCTTGTTGCCGCGGGCATGGTGGGGGTCGCGAGCATCGGGAATGCGGTGGGGCGCGTGTTCTGGGCGTGGGTGTCGGACGGGATCACGCGGCGGTGGACGTTTGTGCTGATGTATCTGTGCCAGGCGGGGCTGTTCTGGGTGATGCCGAACATCGGGCAGGCGACTTTGCTGACGGTGCTGACGTTCATCATTCTGATGTGCTACGGCGGCGGCTTCGGAACCATGCCGGCGTTTGCGGCGGATTATTTTGGCGCGAAGAACATCGGGCCGATTTACGGGCTGATGTTGACGGCCTGGGGCTTCGCGAGCGCATTCGGGCCTCTGCTGATCGCATACCTGCGCCAGCACGGGACTTCATTCGCGTACGGGTTGCACATTATTGCGGTGATCCTGCTGGTGTCGATAGTGGTGCCGGTGGTGGTGCGGCCGCCAAAGGCAGCCGGTAGCCAGTAGCCAGTAGCCAGTAGCCGGTAGCCAGTAGCCGGTAGGTGAGCTGCTTATTCGAAGAGGATGGTTTGGGCGGGCGAGTCGTCCGGATCGCGGAAGTTGTGCAGGCCGACGCCGATGAGGCGGAAGCGCTGCGCCGCTGCGAGGCCAACGCGTTCGCGCAGAGAGAGCGCGATGCTCGTTAATTCTTCGCACGACGCGACCGGCTCGATGGGCGTGAATGAGCGAGTCAGGATCCGGAACTCCGCGGTCTTGAGTTTGAGGACGACGGTGCGGGGGATGCGGGTTTCTTTGCGCGATGCGTTCCACACTTTCTCAGCGAGACGGCGGATGGCGTCGGCGGTTTCTTCGCGGGGGATGTCGCGCTCGAAGGTGTCTTCTGCGGAGATGGACTTCGTGGGGCGATCGGAGACGACGGGGTTCTCGTCGATCCCGTAAGCGAGTTCGTGGAGGCGCTGGCCGTGACGGCCAAAATGTTCCTCGGCTGTTACTAATTCCATGGCGCGAAGATCGCCGACCGTTTTGACGCCCAGGGTGGCGAGGCGTTCGGCGGTGACTTTGCCCACGCCGGGGAGGCGTTCGACCGGAAGCGGCGGGAGAAACGCGTCGACGTCCTCGGGCTGGATGACGAAGAGGCCGTCGGGCTTGCGCCAGTCGGAGGCGATCTTGGCGAGGAACTTGTTGGGTGCGACGCCGGCGGACGCAGTGAGGTTCAGCTCTTCCCGTATCTCGCGGCGAATGGCGCTGGCGACTTTGGTCGCGGTGGGGAGGCCGCACTTGTTTTCGGTGACGTCGAGGTAGGCCTCGTCGAGAGAGAGCGGCTCGATGAGGTCGGTGTAGCGGCGGAAGATGTCGCGAGTCTGGCGGGAGACGGTGCGGTAGCGGGAGAAGTCGGGTGGAACGAAGACGGCGTCGGGACAGAGGCGCTCGGCACGGAGCGCGGGCATGGCGGAGCGAATGCCGAAACGGCGTGCTTCGTAGGACGCGGCGCAGACGACGGACCGGTTTCCGCGCCACGCGACGACGACGGGTTTGCCGCGCAGGCCGGGATCGTCGCGCTGCTCGACCGACGCATAGAAGGCGTCCATGTCGACGTGGACGATCTTGCGAACGGCCATGAATTCAGGGTACAGGGCACAGCGCGCAGGGCGCAGGTACAGGGCGCAGAGCACGGGGTACGGGGTACAGGGCACAGAGCGCCGGCGATGCGCTGTTACGAACGTGATAGCGCAGGCGTAACTAGCCGCTGGAGTGCGAGATCGAAACGTGGGCAAGAGTTACTGCGGGGTGATTCGCACCTCATTTGTGTGATTGGCAATGCAGATACCCCAGCATACCTTCTAGTTAACAACAACCGAGAAAGCGAATTCTGGGGAACTGTCATGGCGCGCCGTGATCGAGGCGGCGTCCTCCGCAGCAGTGTGTGCAAGCCCGAGTGGCGCGCTCGCAATTTTTTATGTGGGCTGGATTGTGAAGACATTTTGCTGGACTGCAGTTTCTCTCATTCTTTTTTTGACGGCAACACTGGTAGCAGGTTGCGGATCGATCATCAAAAATTCAACAGCTGCGCAGGCCAGCAGCGGATCGGGAAGTGGCTCGGGGAGTTCCGGCTCGGGATCGGGCTCGGGCGGCAGCGGATCGGGATCCGGTGGCAGCGGATCGGGCTCGGGTGGCAGCGGCTCAGGTGGCAGCGGATCGGGTGGCAGCGGATCGGGTGGCAGCGGATCGAGCTCGGGCGGAGCGCTGGCCCTGGTTCCCGCGGATGCTGTGCGTGTCGATGCAATCCAGTCGCTGAGCAACTGGAATGCGGTGTATGACACGGGAACCAGCGGATCCTCGGGCAACACAAGCGGCGCGACAAAGATCGTCGAAGATCCATCGCTGAGCGGCGAGGCGCGGGAATTCTCGACGGAATACTCAAACTACGGTGGCGAGCGGTATGACGTTTCGTTCGGGAAAGACACGGCGGCGACGCACTTCCTGTATGACGTGTGGGTCTATCTTGACAGCTCGGTGAGCAGCGTCGCGAACCTCGAACTGGACATGAATCAGGTGACGGCGAATGGCAAGACGGTGATCTACGGCTTCCAGTGCGACGGCTGGTCGGGGACATGGGACTACACGACGAACGCGGGAACGCCGGAGATCCCTGTGGACAAGTGGGTGCATTCGGATCAGGCGTGCGATGTGCAGACCTGGAGCCAGAATACGTGGCATCACGTGCAGGTGGCATACTCGCGGGACGATGCGGGCAACGTGACCTATCAGTCCGTATGGCTGGATGACGTGAAGCAGGACATCAACGCGACAACGCCATCGGCATTTGCGCTGGGCTGGGGTTCGACCCTGCTGACCAATCTGCAGGTGGATGGACGCAGCGCGAGTGGATCCTCGTCGGTGTACCTGGACAATCTGACCATCTACCGGTGGTGAGCGCAGCCCCTGGACACAAAGCAGCGTTTATTCATCCGATCGATGAGACGTCGCGGTTGGGCCGGCTGTCTTCTACAATGAGGTTCGTCCACTCCGATGGAGGATGAGAATGAACGCTGTTCATGGGTTACGGCGAATACTTCCGATGGTTTTGTTGGCGGCATTACCCGGTCTGCCCGCAATGGGCCAGTCCACGATGACGATTCCCAGAGACGCGCTGGTGCAGCCGGCGGTTCTGCATGAAGAACTGCAGGCGAATCCGCACGCCGCGCTAATCCTGCAGGTCGGGTCGCGCATGATGTTCGATCAGGATCACATTCCGAGCGCTGAATATGTGGGGCAGGGTTCGCGGCTGGAGGGGCTCGAAGCGCTGCGCGCGCGCGTGAAAGGATTGCCGCGCACAAAGGCCATCGTTCTTTATTGTGGATGCTGCCCTTGGGACCGGTGTCCCAACGTCGCGCCGGCGTGGGCTCTGCTGCACCAGATGGGATTCACGCACCTGCGCGTGCTGTATCTCGCCAGCAATTTTGGCGCGGACTGGATGGCGCGAGGATACGGTGTTCAGCCTTCGCACTAAATGGAGACTGCGGACGGTTGCCGCGTGCGGGCTTCTCTTCGCTTGCTGCGGTCTCGGCCTGGGTCAGGTGGGCGAGTCGCTGGTCGGGCGGCCCGCGCCGGAGTTCTCGCTGCAGGATCTGCACGGCACGCGCGTGGATCTGGCGAAGTACCGGGGCAAGGTCGTGCTGCTGAACTTCTGGGCGACCTGGTGTGCGCCGTGCCGGCTGGAGATGCCGCGCTTCATGCAGTGGCAAAAGGAATACGGCGCGCAGGGACTGCAGGTGATCGGAGTTTCCATCGACGATACGGAGCCTCCGGCGCGGCTGTTTGTGGAGAAACTGCGGGTGGGCTATCCGGTGGTGATGGGGAATGCCCGGCTGGGCGAACGGTACGGCGGCGTGCTCGGCGTACCGGTGACGTTCCTGATCGATCGCGCGGGGATTGTGCGCGCGCGGATCGACGGAGAAAGCGATCTGAACGCAGAGGAACTCCGGGTACGGAAGCTGCTCGGCCTGCGGCAACGCTGAGGCGCTGCGCAGAGGTAATCAGTCCAGTGCGATTCGGTTGATCCATCGCGGCGCAATTGCTATAGACTTCATGCCGGTTGCGAGATCGACGACAGCGGAACGGCTGTTCGTCCGGCAACGTGCGGGGCGACGTGTGTTGGTCGCGTCGCGGGCCTGCGGGCCCGGAGAGGGGAAGGCATGAATCGGTACGGGCTACGCTGGATGGCGCTGCTGACTGTGGCGGCGTTGGGAACAACGATTGGCGAGGCGCAGAAGGCTCCTGTCGTGACGGGCGACGAGCGCGTGGATCAGTTGCTGAGCAGGATGACGCTCAACGAGAAGATCACGCTGATTCATGGCACGCAGGAAGATCCGGCGGTCTATCAGGGACAGGCGGGGTATCTGGCGGGAGTTTCGCGGCTGGGGATTCCGGGGCTGCGCTTTGCGGATGGGCCTCCGGGCGTGCTGACGCGGGTCCCGAGCCAGGGCGAGACGGCGACGATGGGCGTGGCGGCGACCTTCAGCGCCCAGGATGCGGAAGAGAACGGTGTGGTGATCGGCCGCGAGGATCGCGCCGCGGGCATCGACGTGAGCCTGCAGCCCTTCGTGAATATCGACCGCGATCTGGAGTTCGGACGTGGATACAACACGTTCGGGGAGGATCCCTACCTGACCAGCGTGATGGGCGCGGAGGAGATCAGAGGGATCGAGGCGCAGCATGTGATGGCGCAGGTGAAGCACTATGTCGGTTACGACTCGGCGAACGAGAACACGTACATCGACGATCAGACACTGCACGAGGTATATGTCGCGCCATTCGATGCGGCGGTGCAGGCCGGCGTGGCGTCGATGATGTGCTCCTACAACAAGCTGAACGGCACCTTTGCCTGCGGGAACAAGGACACGCTGACGACGATTTTGCGCGATCAGATCGGGTTTAAGGGATTCGTGACCTCGGACTGGGGCGCGGTGCATGCGGTGAACTTTATCAACGCGGGGCTGGACATGGAGATGCCGGGCGAGCCTGCCAAAGGTAATTCGCTGGCCATTCCTTCGTACTTCGATCTGCAGCCGGTACCGCCGCCGCCTCCTCCTCATGCGATGGACGGCATCATGGCGATGTTCGGCGGGCATATTCCCGAAGAGCCGACCCCGCAGCGTGGAGGCGGCGGGAACTGGGGCGTGAAGCTGAATCCGGAGAAGATGCAACAGGCCCTCAAAGACGGAACCGTCGACGAAGCTGCGATCACGCGGGCTGCCGGGCGGGTGCTGTACGAGATCGTGAAGTTCGGCTACATGGACGGCATGCAGAAGCACAACGTCACGCCGCAGGAGGTGGAGGCGAACGCGAAGATCATCCAGAAGACCGGTGAGGACGCGGCCGTGCTGCTGAAGAACGAGGATCATGTGCTGCCGTTGAAGGCTGCAGATCTGGACTCGGTTGTGTTGATCGGTCCGACGGCGGCGCAGGTGGATTCGATCGGGATCAACGGAGAGCGGAGCGTTGGATTGCCGTGGCGGCAGGTCGGTCCGCTGGCGGCGATGAAGAAGATCTCGGGAGATTCGAAAATCCAGTTCGCCGTGGCCGATGACATGACCGGTACGACGATTCCAGCGAGCATGCAGAGCCATGATGGCCAGCCAGGGCTGCAGCGGACCGGTGGAGGCGCGGACAAGATCGATGCGGAGCTGAACTTCACAAAGGAGAAGGGAAGCGCGCTGCCGCCGAATTCGAAGCTGGTGTGGAAGGGTACGCTGACGCCTCCGCTTGCAGGGGAGTACTGGATCTATCTGCAGGCGATGGGCACGAACGCGACGATTTCGCTGGACGGCAAGAAGTTGGCGCAGACGGGTGCATTCCAGGGCGGCGTCCACGGGGACATTCTGCAGGCGAACCAGGACAATGTGGTACCGACTCCCGATGGATTGGACAATGTGCGTCGCGCAGTGCAACTGTCAGCCGGTCCGCATGCGATCGAGATTACAACGTCGCCCGATTCGTCAGGCTCTCCGGTGCAGGTGCGGCTGAACTGGTACACCCCGGAGCAGCGCGTGGCGGATCACGACGCGGCGATTGCGGCGGCAAAGCAGGCGAAGACAGCGGTGGTGTTTGTGTGGACGCGGCTGACGCCGGTGTTCGGCTTGCCGGCGGATCAGGACAAGCTGGTAGAAGAAGTGGCTGCGGTGAATCCGAATACTATCGTCGTGCTGAACACCAGTCAGCCGGTGGCGCTGCCGTGGGTCGACAAGGTGAAGGGCGTGCTGGAGATGTGGTGGCCCGGCGACGAAGGCGGATGGGCGACAGCCAATGTGTTGCTGGGCAAGGTGAGTCCGGCCGGACGGCTGCCGGTGACGTGGGCGAAGGCACTGACGGATTATGCGGCGACCAATCCGCAGTATCCGGAGCGGAGCAAGACGGGCGTGGATGGCAAGACGACCTACAGCGAAGGCGTGAATGTGGGGTATCGCTGGTTCGATAAGGAGAACATCGAACCGCTGTTCCCGTTCGGCTACGGGCTGAGTTACACGACCTTCGAGTACTCCGGACTGAAGACGGCAAAGGCCTCCGACGGTGGCGTCGATGTGAGCCTGCAGATCCGGAACACGGGAAGCACGGATGCGGACGAGGTGCCGCAGGTGTATCTGGGAGCGCCGGCCACGATTCCGGAGGGAGTGCAGTTCCCGGTGCGAGCGCTGGTGGCGTTCGACCGCGTGCACATCCCTGCTGGTCAGTCCAAAATTGTAACCATGCATGTGCCATTTCGGCAGTTGCAATACTGGTCGACGAAGGAGCAGCAGTGGGTCACGGCGAGCGGTGAAAGGACCCTGAGCGTGGGTGGTTCTTCTCGCTCCCTGCCCTTGCATGAGCAGATCGACGGCTCGAAGATGTGAGAACCCGGGGAATGTATACGGTTGCACGAGCAGCCGCATCCATTCCCGGCCGGGAATGCCGATTGCTCCGGGGCAGTTGCTGCTGGGAACACGAATGCCACAGTGGACTTTGCGACCCGCCTGGCCCATTTAGCGGGTAAAGCAATTAGTTTCTATGGCTAACTAAATGAGCCGGTGTTGGCATAATCGATAACTGCAATCATTGTGATCTGCTTTTCGCAATCTTGTTTCGGAGCGAAAAGAGGGCAGCTCTGCCGTTAGTCACGTTACGAAGGGTGGCCGCCGGGCGAAAGTCCTGATAAAACGCTTGACAACAGTAGAAAACGCTTGCTAACGTTGCGGACCGATCCCGGAATATCAGTCGAATGACACCATAAAAAGTCAGCAGACGACTGACGCCGGGTTCCACGGGGGCCTTGTACGTAAAGTCACCTGTGCGGAAAACCAAGCTTTTAAGTTTAATGAGGAGGCAATTCATGAGACAGGTATTCGCAAGACCAGTGTGGTTTGTGGTCTTCGTAATGCTGTGCTTCGGGTTTGCGGGGGCAGCGTATGCCCAGCAGAACTCTGAGATCACCGGCATTGTTACAGATCAAACCGGCGCGGTTATTTCCGGCGCCCAGGTCACCCTGACCGACGTGGCGCGCGGCGCGACGGTTTCGACGACTTCCAACGACGCTGGCTACTATGTGTTCGCGGGTCTTAACCCCAGCACCTACGACCTGAAGACAACGGCCAAGGGCTTCCAGACCGCTGCCGCCAACGGCCTGGTGCTGAACGTCTCACAGACCCTGCGGAGCGACGTCAAGCTGCAGGTCGGCGCAGAGGCCACCACGGTTACGGTTCAGGCCAATGCTCTGCAGGTGCAGACCGACGAAAACGTGATCAGCACCACGATCTCCTCGCAGCAGGTAGACAAGATCGCAACAGCAAACCGCAACTTCGCGGCTCTGGCAGCCATGGGGCTGGGCGTGAGCTCGAATTTGCCGGACAACAACACCCCGATGGCCGGAGCGGGCGGCAGCAGCTTCAGCATCAGCGCCAACGGCCTGCGCCAGAGCCACAACATCTGGCTGATCGACGGCGGCGAGTCGGATGACCGCGGCGGCGCCGGCGGCATCGCCCTGATGCCTCCACAGGACGCCATCGCGGAATTCACGATGCTGACCTCGAACTATCCGCCGGACTATGGAATCTCGTCGGGCGCCACTTTCAGCCTTTCGCTGAAGAGCGGCACGCGGGACTTCCACGGCTCGGGCTATGAGTTCAACCGCAACACCGATTACGACGCCAACGACTACTTCAACAAGTTCAACACTGCCGGCCCGTCACACTACACCCCCCGGCAGGTGCTGAATTACAACGTCTACGGCTTCAATATCGGCGGCCCGGTGTACATTCCGGGTGTTTACAACACCAACCGGGAGAAGACGTTCTTCTTCGTGAACGAAGAGTGGCGCAACATTAAGCAGGGCTCTTCGACGAACACCAACAACACACTGCCTACCGCGGATATTCCGGTAGCTGGCCAGGATCTGCATTACGTGAATCCGCGTTTCAATGCCAGCAATCTGGGTATCGTGGTGCCCGACGTTCAGGATCCTGCCTACAAGGCCAAGCTCACCCAGTTGGGTCTGACGCCCGGCCAGCCCTTCCCGAACAACACGATCCCGCATCAGCTGTTTGACGCCAATGCGGTGCTGTTTCTGAATGCGAAACTGCTGCCGCCTCCGGGCAACGCAAACGACCAGTCGGTGGAGAGCGTCAATGCTCCCATTAAAGTTCGCGACGATATCGTTCGCGTAGACCACAGGTTCAACGATAAGTGGGCTCTGATGGCTCACTACATGCACGAAAGCGACAACGATCACAACGCGAAGCCGATGCTGGGTTGGGATGGAGACACCTACAACACGGTGACGAGCTCCGAGATCACTCCGTCCAACAGCGGCGCCATCAAGTTGAGCGGCAGCATCTCGCCGACCCTGCTTGTTGAAGCCAGCATGAACTACGACGGCAACATCATCGACATCATCAACAGCGCCAATTCAAAGCAGCTTTCCGGGTGGAATGCGGGCAGCTACTTCAACAATGGCCGCACCAACGAGATCGTATCGATCGACTGGGGCGCTCCCTACGGAACCAACCTGGAAATGGGATCGGCGCCGTGGCACAACGCCGCCGAGGACTATGAGCCTAAGGTGGATGTCTCGTACACGACCGGCAAACACTCGCTGAAGTTCGGCTTCAGCTACAACCGCTACACCAAGAATCAGCAGCTGTTTGGAAACGGAAACGGCCTGTACACCTTCAAGGGCAACAACGGAGTCCAGTACACCAGCAACCAGGATCAGGTAGCCTGCCAGGGGAGCACGCCGGGAGCCGGCTGCGTCCAGGGCGACGCCATGATGGATATGTTGCTGGGCCTGGCGGGCAGCTTCAACCAGCAGAGAGCCCTGCCTATTCGTCACTACGTCAACCAGACGCCGTCCGCTTATGCGATGGATACGTGGCACGTATCGCCGCGCCTGTCGCTGCAGCTGGGTTTCCGCTATGACGCGCTGCCGCAGGCATGGGAGCGCAACAACTACATTGCGAACTTCAACCCCGCCCACTTCCAGTCCACCCTTACGCCATTCTGGGCCACGGATGGATCAATGCAGTCCACCGGTCCGGGCTTCTCGACGTTTACTGTGGACGGCTCCACCGATCCGGCATACGTGAATGGCATGGACCTGGCAGGCCAGGCGGGCACCCCGAGAGCTTTGGTGAGCAACTACTACAACACGTGGCAGCCTCGCATTGGCTTCTCGGACGACCTGTTTGGAGACGGCAAGACGGTTCTCCGCGGCGGCTTCGGAACCTTTTTCGAACGCATGCAGGGAAACCTGATCTACAACAGCGCGACCAACTCGCCGTTCTCCTACTCACCCACCGCCAACCAGGTCTACTTCAGCGACCCACATACCAGCATCGAGACGGGCGCGACAGCGTCCACGCCGTTCTTCCCTGGCGGCCAGTATGAAATGGCGCAGAAGTTCCCGGATCCGGCAGTTGCCATGTACAGCCTGGGAATCCAGCACCAGCTGGCGCCCTCAGTCGTCCTGGTTGTGCAGTATGTAGGCAATCTGGCCTGGCACCAGGAAGAGTACCGGCACGACAACAACTTCCCGCTGACCACCGATCTGGCCGTGCGGGCAAAGGGCGGAAGCCTTTCCTCCTATACCAACGGCCATGGCCAGGTGATCACCCTGCCGACTTCGGGACAGGGGCCGACGGCGAATAACTCGCAGTCGTTCAGGTACTACCAGGGCTATGGCGATATCACCGCGATGGAAACCAACACGAACGGGAGCTACAACGGTTTGCAGGCAGGTCTTCGCGTGCAGAATCGCTGGGGCCTGAGCGGCGAACTCGACTATACCTACTCGCACGAGATTGACATTCAGAATGCTGACAACAGCTGCTGCGTGAGCAATCCGTGGGTGCTCAAGTACGACAAGGGCGCGGGCAATTATGACCGCCGCCATATCCTGCAGGCCAATTACGTCTACAAGCTTCCTATCTTCAACCACTCGCAGGGACTGCTCAGGTCCATCGCCGGCGGTTGGGAGCTTGCGGGACAGTTCATCGACGAGAGCGGAACGCCACCCACCAACTCCACCGGCATCGGATTCAGCGGCGCTGGTGACCCGATTGGACTGGGCGGTGGTTATGCGAACCGTGCCAATGTCAATGGCAAGGTCCACTACACCAAAAACGTGAAGGGCTGGTTCAATACTTCACAGTTCGCGGCTCCCACTCCCTCCTGGCTGGGCGGCCCGAATCTTGGGTTTGGCAGCAGCCACAAGGACGCCGTCGTGGGTCCGGGTCGTGTGAACTTCAACACTTCGCTCTATAAATCGTTCGAGATGACCGAGCGCGCTCATATCGAGCTGCGTTTCGAGTCCTTCAACACCTTCAACCATGCGGAATTCCAGAACCTGAACACGAGCCAGAATGGCAACAACTTTGGCTGGGTGAACAACGACTGGGGTCCGCGTGTCATGGAACTCGGCGGAAAGATCGTGTTCTAACTGCAACCTCTCAACCGGGGCGCGGCGGGTTCCCCTGCCGCGCCCTTTCCTTTTTCTCCTGTGGTGGCGGCTCCCTGCCGCCGTCCGGACCGGAAACCTCCCTCCCCGGCCGCTTGTTCCTTGCATCGCCACAGCCATGCGGGAATAATGTGCGCATGAGGACCAGCATCACCTCTGAGGCCGATGTCTAGTACGCTCCTGAAGCAGTTGGTCATAATTGGATCCCTGGGGGTCGCGATTGCGGCTACAAGCTGGGGACAAGGCGTCGCACCCCAGGACTCACAAAGGCAGGCAGCCCTCGCGCTGGAGCAGCAGAACAGGCTCGTCGAAGCGGAGGCGGCGTGGCGCACTTACAGCAAGGCTCATCCGGCAGATCCCGAACCCTACGCGCAGCTGGGGCTTCTCGAGTCGCGCCAGGGACACTACGCCGAGGCGGTGCCGCTGTATCGCAAGGCTCTGCAGATGAATCCAAAGGTGCCCGGCCTGCGGCTGAATCTGGGACTTGCGCTCTTCAAGGGCGGCCAGCCGAAGGAAGCGATCGTGGAGTTCAATACTCTGCTCAGGGCCGCGCCGCGCAACTCGGCCGAGGCGCAGCGCCTGCGCCTGCTGATCGGTATGGCGTACTACGGGCTCGCCGAGTATTCCAGGGCGGTGCCTCTTCTCCAGCAGGCCGCGGCGCACGATACGCAGAATCTGCCGCTGCGGCTTACACTGGCGCATAGCTGTCTCTGGTCGAAGCAATACCAGTGCGTGATGGATACCTATCATGAGATTCTGAAGCTGAACGCCGAATCGGCTGAAGCCGACATGCTCGCGGGCGAGGCGCTGGACGAAACCAGAGACGACACCGGCGCACTTGCCCAGTTCCGCGCCGCGGAGAAGGCGAATCCCAAAGAGCCTTACGTACATTTCGCGATTGCCTACCTGCTGATGACGCAGAAGCGCTTCAGCGATGCGATCCCGGAGTTCCAGGCCGATCTCGAGAACGACCCTTCCCACGCGCAGGCCCGCGTCTACCTCGCCGACTGCTATCTCCACCTCGAAGACAATCAGCACTCGCAGCCGGAACTGGAGCGCGCGCTCAGGGACGATCCGTCGAACGAGCTGGGCCATCTGGATCTGGGCATCATCTATGCCGCTCAGGGGCGCAACGAGGAGGCCCTCGCGCAGTATTTGGAGGCCGTCAGGCTGAATCCGAAGGATGCGGATCCACACTGGCGCCTCGCGCGCCTCTACCAGGTCATGGGCCAGACGGACAAGGCTCGCGCCGAGGCTGTTCTGGTCAGCAAGATGAAGAAGCAGGCCCATCAGAGCCTGAACGAGCAGATCTCCGGTGCGGACCACGTACCGCACGCGGCCGAAGCGGCGAGTCCGCCGCAGTAGCCCGGATGGGAGTCCGGTCGAGAATCAAGGTTCCTCCGCGCACAATCAGGGTGATTAGACGGGGCCGGCGTTATAGGCCGGCCCCGGAGCGGCCGCCAGTTTCCGCAGGTCGCGCATTGATTGCGCGTAGAATAAACGGTTGTCGAAATCACCCGAACTTAGTCCGTGCAGGATGTGGGATTTATCAATGACAGAACGCTTCGTTACGAGACGCCGTTTTCTTGCTGCGGCCGCGATGACAGCAGCGGCAGCGCGTTTAGGCGCACAGCCAAAGGGGAAACCGGTCACACTGGAAATTCCGGCTGAAGCCGACGGACCGCAGATGCCGCCGGATTTCGTGGGGCTTTCCTACGAAGTTCAACAACTGGTCGATCCCAGCTTCTTTTCGGCGAAAAACTCCGGTCTGATTCGCGCGTTCAGAGACCTATTTCCGCGAGGCGTACTGCGGCTCGGCGGCAACACGAGCGAGTTCGGCTACTGGAAGCCCACGCCGGATTCTCCCGAGCCCGAGCACCCAAAGATTCGCGAGGTGATCGGGGAACCGAAAGCTTCGTACTACCCTGTCACGGCCGAGGCGGTCCGGAATCTGGCGGAGTTTTTGAAAGCGACGGGATGGAACTGCATCTACGGCATCGGGATGGGCACGAATACCCCGGCGCTGGCCGCGGAGCAAGCCGTGTTCGTGAGCCGGACGCTGGGCGAGCGGCTGCAATACTTCCAGATTGGCAACGAGGTCGATATGTTCGACCGGCACCTGCGCGATCCGAAGACGTGGTCGGCGAGGACGTATCTGGCAGAGTGGCTGGCGATGGCGCGGGCGGTCGCGGCGCGAGTTCCGGATGCGAAGTTCGGCATGCCCGATGTTGCTTCGGATGTCCGATGGCTCACCGAGATTGCGGCCGAGTGGCCGAAGATCGAGAATCCTCCCCACGTTACCACGCTCACGCACCACTACTACTTCGGCGGACCGGCGACGAATCCCGCGGTGAACATCCCCAACCTGCTCATGGCGGCGACGATGGCCAAAGTGCAGAGGACTGCAGACACAGCAACCGCTGCCGCAGACACGATGCATGCGCGGGTGCGGATGACCGAGGGCAATACGTGCTATCGCGGAGGCAAGCCGGGCGTCTCGGACGTGTTTGCCGCGGCACTGTGGTCGGCCGACTACTCGTTGCTCCTGGCGAGCAATAACTAATTGGGGGTTAATCTTCACGGAGGCACGGGTAAGTCGGTTGCTAACTCGGTGGGTGGATCGCTGCCCGGCGACACGCTGCTTGAGCAACAGGGAGAGACGCCTGCGCAGATCGCGACGCATCCCCATCCGTTCTATACGCCGATCGCGACCTTCGGCCAGGAGTATGTGTTGGAGCCGGTTGCGCGCGGGCTGCAGTTCGCCGGATCGCTGAGCGGCTCGAGGCTCTTCCGGCTGGACTTTACCTCGAGGTTGCAGAGCACCGGAGTGAACGCGACAGCGTACGCAGGGGAATCGGCGGGGCACCAACGGTCGGTCGTGATTCTGAACAAGGATCTTGGGAAGGACCTCGAAGTGATGCTGGATTTCGGCAAAGGCAGCGGGCGCACGGTGGAGGTGGCAACCCTGCAAGCTCCCGCCATTGACAGCCGCGCCGCACGGATCGTGCGGGCTGCAAAAGGTCGTCTCAGCGATGATGGCCGGCATTCCGTGTCCATCGCTCGTGCTTCCGGTATGCGCGTGACGGTGGCGCAGGGCTGAAGAGCGGCAGGCCGGCCTCGCCCCCTATGCTCCAATTGCCGACATCCACCCATTGCCGGGTTACAAAATCCTGCAAATTCACCTTTCAGTCTGGAGTGCCCGGCAGCTTTTGTACCAGGCAGCATAAGACAAACTGGTATGAGAGGAGCCTGGGATGGAACGAGAGAAGAGCCACGCTGCGGAACAGATCGTGAGCCCGCTGCGGCAGATTGATGCATCAGCATGGTGACCACCCCACGTTTCAGGCGAACGGAAGATCGCGACTCCTCAACCTAAAGGCCGCGAAGGAGAGGTGCTCTCATGGAGGATCGGGATCTTCACAAGAACCATGGTCCCTGCACCAGGGGCGCTGGCTATTTCGAGTTGTCCATGATGCGCTGCGGCAATCGATCTTGCGATGGAAAGGCCAAGTCCTGCGCCTTCGGTATCTAATTCGCGGGCATTTGCTCCTCGGAAGAATCGATCGAAAATGCGGTCGAGGTCTGCCTTCGCGATGCCTATGCCGGAATCCTTTACGACGAAAATGCCAAACTCGCCTTCCCGTCGTGTCGATATCGTTATAACTCCGTCTGGTTTCGTGTATCTGCAGGCATTGTCGCAAAGTATCATCAGCAAGTGCCGGAAAGATCGCCTGTCGGCGAGTAAGTCAAACGTTATGGAGTCGTTCGAGGACTCAAAGGTGAGCGTTCGGCTCTCTGCGAGCGCTCTGACCTCTGGAGCAATCTCATCGACAATACTGCGCGCATCGACCCTGCACAGAGTCAGGCTCGCTGCTTTGGCGTCCTCGCGCGCAAGGGTGAGCAGGTTCTCGACAAGCTCGCTGATGAACTCCGATTCGCGGAGGATCAGCCCGACCAGATCGCGATATTCTTCGCCGGAACGAGGGCGTTCCAGCGCAACCTCCGCGGTGGTCCGAATCACCGTCACGGGAGTTCTGAGTTCATGCGAGGCATCCGCCGTGAACTGCTTGATACGTGTAAATGCCGCGTCCAGCCGCGACAGCATATCGTTGAGTACGTCGGTCAGTTCGCCTAACTCGTCATCAGCCCGGGGGTGCGGCAGTCGCTGGTCAAGGTTCGACTCAGAGATCTGGCGTGCGGTCGTCGCGAGATCGTGTACCGGCTTCATGGAGCGCCCGCTAAGCCAGTACCCACCGAGACCCGATCCCAGGAGAATCAGAAACAACGCGGATGCTGCCACCCATTTGAACAGCGTCAGCTCTTCGTAGAGAGGCGTGACAATCGTGGCGACTTGCACGAGGTAGCTATTGTTCCAGACTGTGATGGTCGAAGTCAGGAATCGAAGATATGCGTGGCGTCGCCAGATGGTCGTGATCTGTTCCGGACGACCTCGGTCGGGGGACTCGGCGGGAATGTCCAGCGCCTTCATCTCGGGAGCCTGAAAGAGCCATGAACCGGACGCGTCTTTCAGCTGGTAAAGCTCGTGGCTCGGTTCTACGCCGGAGCTCTTGTCAAACTCGTCTTCCCAGGTTTCGGTTCCATGGTGAAGCCCCCTGTGATGTTCCAGGAACTGGCCGATCTCCCGAGTCCGCGTGCGCAATTCACTGTTCACCATGTGTTCTGTGGCCTCAAGCATCCCGAAATACACAGCGATGAATGCAATGGAGCAAACGAGCGCAGTGACGCCCAGATACCATGCGGTGAGCCTAATGCGAACAGGCAATGGTCTCATTGGCTGGACCTGTCGGCCCGGAGTCGATATCCCACCCCGCGCACGGTTTGAATCAACCGGTGTTCATCTTGATCGTCGAGTTTTGCCCGTAGGTTACGGATGAACGCCTCGAGTGTGTTTGCCTCGATGCCGGCATCTGCCCCCCAGACACGCTCGATTAGCGAGCTTCGGCTAAGAACGTGGCCGGCACGACGCATCAGATAATCCAGCAGAAGGTACTCGGTGCGCGTCAGCGCAACCGGTTGGCCGCCGCGTGTCACCTCTCCGCTGGTTGTGTCGAGAACAAGATTGGCTACCTCCAGGCGCACACCCTGCTGCGATGGGCCTCGGCGCGTGACGGCTCGCAGACGTGCCATGAATTCGGCAACGGCAAACGGTTTCGTCAGATAGTCGTCCACACCCAGATCGAGGGTTGTAACGGTGTCGCCGACTGTGTCGCGGGCCGTCAGCACCAGAATCGGAACGCGATTCCTGGCGGAACGCAACCTTTGCGCGATCTCCTGGCCATTCATACCAGGCAGCATAAGATCGAGGACGATCGCGTCGAAATCGCTGTTCTCCGCATACATCAGCCCGCTTGTTCCATCCAGAGCAACCACAGCTGAATGCTCTCTTTCCTCCAATGCCTTCTTCAGCATCAGGGCGAGATCCTTTCGGTCTTCGATGATCAGGACATGCATCGCGTCTCGCCTTGGACTTCAGAGTAGTTCATCGCGTGCAGTCCGCGAGCAGAATCCTCTCGTCGCTCTTCAGCAAATCTGCAGCTTCGCTCCTTACGTTTCTTTCAGCGATCGTGAGGAGCACAACCAATGCATGCCATCTTTCGCAAATCCACCCTTTCTTGTTTGCTGGTTCTGACGGCTTGCGCGGGGCGCGCGGGTGCCCAGGCCAGAATGACAATCCCATTCAACTTTATTGCAGGCACGAATTCCTGCGCGTCCGGCGCCTATCTTGTCGTACGGGATGTCACCATCAGCAGCGTTGTCCACGTGACGGGGACCACTTCGAAGTGTGATATCTCCGGAACCCTGGAGCTGGCGCATTCCGATTCACCAGACGTTGATGTCGTTGCCCTGCACTTCCGCGGAACAGGTGCGCATCACATTCTGGAATCCATTCAATGGGGAGGAGAGATTGCCGTCGTTGGCAAGAGGAGGAAGTGGTGAAACGGGTCCTCTCTGCAGGTATATTGCAGCTTGTCCTTGCCTGTTCCGTACTATGCGGGCAAACGGGGACGATTCTGACCGGCACGGTACAGGATCCGACCAGCGCTGTGATTGCGGACGCGCGGATCCGCATCCTGGGTCCGCATGGAGTGGTGGTCGCCGATGGTGTCACGAATGGCGCTGGCTTGTTCCGACTGGCCGTGCCGGAATCCGGGCAGTACGTCCTCGACGTTATAGAACCCGGCTTTCGCGAATTCCGGCGAGCCATCACAGTCAGGGCAGGCACACAATCCGCATTGCGCGTTTCGCTTGTCATCGGGGCGAAGGAGGAGACGGTTACCGTCGGAAATGATGGTTCTTCATCTCGCGTCGGTACAGAGATCGACCAGAATCAGGGCGCTCATGTGGTCGATCAGAACGCGCTGGACAGGCTTCCTGTATTCGACGCGAATTATCTCGGTACTCTCACGAGATTCCTCGATTCGGATGCGGTCGGAACCTCCGGAGCGACGCTCATTGTGAACGGGGCTGAAGCGAACGGGCCGGGCGTGACGGCCTCAGCGATCAGCAGCGTAAAGATTGACAACAATCCGTACTCCGCCCTCTACGCACGGCCAGGCAGGGCACGTATCGAATTGACGACCGAACCGGGTACCCCTCAGTTTCATGGGTCAGCAACGTTCCTCTATCGCGACTCTCTTTTCGACGCGACTGAACCCTTTGCGACCGTGAAGCCCGGAGAGCAGCGAGTCTATGCCGAGGGTTCGCTCACAGGTCCTTTGTCCCGGAGTAAGAACACCACATTTCTGTTGTCCCTGCAGAAAGATTACGATGTTCAGGAAGCGATCGTACTCGCCGCTTTACCGGCGAGCCTGGTGCAGGAGAATGTTCCGAACCCGGATCGCCATTACTTCATTTCAGGCCGCGTCTTTCACGACTACGGTCAGGCGAACGATTTCTGGGCCGGGTACTCCTTCGAACACGAGATAGTTTCAAACGCGGGAGTCGGGGGAACCGTGCTTCCCGAGGCGGGAACCAACACTCTGTTTTTTGAGCACGAGATCGATGTACAGGACACCTGGGTAGTCTCTCCGCATCTCGTCAATTTAGGCCACTTCCTCGTGGGACATTTCGACAACCAGACCCATGACATCCAGGAGGGTGCCGGGATCAGTGTGTCCGGTTCCTTTACAGGGGGAAGCGCGCAGGCTGATTTCCGTGAAACCGAATACCACTTCGATGGGACAGACATTGTCACGTATACGCACGGAAAGCAAGAAGTTAAGTTCGGGATCGACATACCGGACATCAGCAGGCGAGCCTATGATGATTTCACGAATCGGGAGGGGACATATTCCTTCGCGAGCCTGGATGACTATGTAGCGGAGAAGCCTTTTAGTTACCTTCTGCAAAATGGCCAGGGGCACGTTCCATTCCTCGAGATGACCTTCGCGGGGATTCTGCAGGATACGATTCGCGTCTCGCCGAAACTATCGGTCGCTGTCGGCACCCGCTATTACTGGCAGAACCATTTCCATGAAGTGAAGCACAATGTGGCTCCCCGCCTTGATGTTGCCTATGCTCCATGGCAGAAAGGCAAGACCGTTCTCCGTGGAGGCGCCGGAATCTTCTTCGACCGAACCGGTCCAACGCCGATTTCGGATCTCCTGCACTTCAACGGTGTTACTCTCCGACGTTACCTCGTTCTGAATCCGAGCTATCCGGTGACGATTGCTCAACTCGCAGCCACACCGACCAGCGTCGTCACGCTCGATCCACGTGCAATCATCCCCTACACTGTGCAGTTCGGATTCGGCATAGAGCAGCAAATCACCAAAGACAGTTCTCTGACGCTGAACTATGTCGGATCGCGCCGCATCGACATGTTTCGTTCGATCGATGCTGACGCTCCGTTGCCACCGCTGTTCGCGGCCCGTCCGAACCCCGGCCTGGGTCAAAATCGGCTGATCCAGTCGGAAGGCTACCAGAAGAGCAAGTCACTACAGATCGGCTTTCAGGGACGTCCCGTGTCTTTCTTCACCGGACAGGCGCAGTACACTCTGGCGAAAACTTACAACAACACGAGTGGGATCGCTTATTTTCCGGAGAACAGTTATGACCCAAACGCCGATTGGGGAAGGTCGGACAAGGACCAGCGCAACAAGTTCGATCTGCTCGGTACCTTCACCGCCCAACGTTGGTTCGACTTCGGCGTCGCGCTGTCGGCGTATTCGGGCCCGCCGGTGAACATCACCACCGGTAATGACGAAAACAACGACGGCATGGCACTGGATCGGCCTCCGGGAGTGCCGAGAAATTTCATGCACGGTCCCGGCTACCTGGATCTCGACCTGAACCTCTCGCGCGACTTTGCGTTGACCAGGAGGAAAGAAGGGCCCGTCGGTACTCTGTCAATCAACTCTTTCAATGTCCTCAACCACCAGAATGACACCACTTACGTTGGCGTCATCAGTTCGGCTTTTTTCGGACAACCGGTCTCAGCTCAGCCGCCGCGCCGCATGCAGCTGAACCTCTCAATCAAGTTCTAAGCCATCGCGGCAATCAACCTGGCAGACTGGACCGTGAGGCGTGGTGCATCCGGCCGGCGAGGAACAGGCGGATTTCGGCGAAGCGCTCGTGGTGATCGCCGGGGTGGAACAGAAGGCGCTACCTGGCGATGGACCTTCCTCGCTTCGACGACTGCTTCGTGGGGGCGTTTCCGGCCGAGACGCCCGAGGCGCTTCTCGATGGCCATGGTGCATGCCTTCCCGTACTTCGACGGGATGACGGCAACGATTCCGACCGACAACTTGAAGACGGTGGTGGTGGAGGGGGTTGAGGGACACTCACGGTTCCATCCGAAGATGCTGGACTTCGCGAGCTATTACGGATTCCTGCATTGCACCAGTCCTCTGGCGGCGTCGGAGGGTCGAGCAAGCCAGTCGCGTGAAGTCGCAGGGGATCGGGAGTGCGCTGTTTTGCTCAGTTTTCGGGAGGCATCCTGTTCGATGATCGAAATTGTGAGGAACCATTTGCGCCTGACAATAACGCGGTCGCTCGCGAAAGGTGGATGAAGTCGCAAATGCGGATGACGGCTCATGAGGTCAGCAGATTGTGCTGCTTCAATCCACCGTCAGCCTGTGATCGCCCGCGCGCTGCTGCGTGGGCGCATTCCGGTCGAACCATACGATAAGGAGCCTGCAATGCCTGCGCCTGAAGTCTCCGCGAACTCACAGCCGGGCGCCCGGACGGGGTATGCAGGGCGTCCTCCGATCTTCGAAAAGAAAGTAGTTGCCTCCCTCGGGAGCATCCTCAGTCCGTCCGCTCCGGTGCAGGCAGCGATGATCGGCAATCACCTTCCCCGGCAATGTGGAATCGCCACGTTCACCACCGATTTGTGCAATGCGCTTGCTGTCGAGTATGGAACCGCCGGGGTTTCCGTAGTAGCCGTGAATGATTCAGCTTCGCCGTACAGCTACCCTGCGCGGGTGCGATTCCAGATCGCCGAGGGCGATCTCTCGTCTTATCGGGCCGCTGCTGATTTTCTCAATTCCAGCGCTGTCGATGTTGTGTGTCTGCAGCACGAGTATGGAATTTTTGGCGGGAAGGCAGGGGGCCATATCCTGCGCCTGCTGGAACGGCTCAATATGCCGGTGGTGACAACTCTGCATACGGTTCTTCGTGAGCCGAACGCGGACCAACTCGTCGTCATGCAGGAGATCGCCGCACGCTCGGAACGACTGATCGTCATGAGCGAGCACTCTTCTCGCTTTCTGCGGGATGTCTTCGGAGTCCCGTCCGAAAAAGTTTGCCTGATCCCGCATGGCATTCCGGACCTGCCCTTTGAGGAACCGGCCTCCTATAAACGTTCCTGTTCAGTCCAGGGGAAGATGGTCTTACTCACGTTTGGTTTGTTGTCGCCGAACAAAGGGTTCGAATATGCGATTCGGGCGCTGCCGCGCATTTTGTCGAGACACAGCAACGTTGTCTACATCATCGCAGGCGCTACTCACCCGCAGGTGCGGCGCCGCGAAGGCGACCGCTATCGATTTCAATTGCAGGACCTGGCAAAAGAACTGGGAGTTCAGGAGAACGTAATCTTCCATAATCGGTTCGTCAGCCCGCACGAGATGGCTGTGCTGGTGAGTTCGGCCGACATTTACCTCACACCGTATCGCCACGAGGCACAAGCTGTATCCGGAACGCTTGCCTACGCCCTGGGCGCGGGCAAGGCGATCGTCTCGACGCCGTACTGGCATGCCGCCGAGCTTCTGAACGAGGGCCGCGGAGTGCTGGTCCCCTTTGAGGATTCAGCGGCCATCGCAACAGCTGCGATTGAACTTCTCGAAAACAATGCAGCGCGCGAGGCAATGCGCAGGCGCGCCTACTCTTATGCGCGCCACATGGTATGGAGCCACGCGGCAGATTCCTATATGCGGGAATTCGTACGAGCCTGCGCGCATCGCATGCAACGTACCGTGACTCCTGCTCACGCTGTTGCGAGGGTCGCCGCAAACCAGTTCTCCGCCTCATTGCAAATGTGCGCCGGTAATTCCTCGACCGGAGGTGAACCATGAAGGCGCTGCTCATTTACCCCAAATTCCCCGTGGGCTATCACCTCCACATAATGACTGAGAGATTGTGAAACGGACGGCCTGTGAGTTGTCGTTTGGTGTAAGCGGTGCCCGCTATGACGGAACATAAGAACGATAAGCGAGAATTTCTCTCAGTGGCAGCGGGACCGTTTTTGCCGTTAGTTCTGTCGATTCTTCTGTTTCTGTTCTGCGCAGAAAGACGCGCGCGCGCGGGAGCACAACAGCCAGCTACCTCTCCTGCGGTTGTGGATGTTCCGCTCAGCACTGAGCGAGTCGTGGAAAACCTGGTTGCGATGAATCTTGAACGGGCGCAGTCACTCCATGCTTACGAGGTGACAGAGACCTACCGAATGGAATACCGTGGCTTTCCGGGCGCCCGCAATGCGGAGATGGTTGTAGATGTAAAGTACCGCTCACCCGGACCGAAGCAATTCACGATTCAGTCCCAGACCGGATCCAGGCTGCTTATCGACAAGGTCTTCAGGAGGCTGTTACGTGCGCAAGAGCAGGTGCTTGGAACAGAGGCTCAGAAGCGCACCGCCCTGAACAAGGACAATTATACTTTCACATCGGGTGGGTACGAAAACGCGCTCTCAGGTGTAGAGTATGTGCTGCACGTAAGTCCCATAACAAAGGACACGTTTCTTTACCGTGGCCGAATCTGGGTGGATACGGATGACTTTGCCGTGGTGCGGTTGGAAGCAGAGCCAGCAAAGAACCCCTCGTTCTGGACCAGAGATGTCAGGATCGAGCAGACCTATGAGAAAGTAGGCGACTTCTGGCTTCCCGCGCGTGTTCATAGTGTTACCGCAGTCCGTCTGGGAGGGAGTGCCGAAATGACGATTCAGTACAGCAATTATGTGATCACAAGTGCAGATCCAGTCGGCAACGCGCGGAACGTGATGGCCGAGGCCGCGCATGGACAACGTACTACGCTTCAGGCGAAGGCAGTGACTGCGAAGGAGTAGTCGAGCCTCGCGGTCGGGGTCCGGAACCCGGCACTTATTTCTGGCTCTGCCCACGCGAGGCGAGTTTACCGGAGGCTTTCGTCGCGTATCTCCGCCATGGAGCGCTGGCCCCGCCTTTTCGCGCCACCCACAGCGTGCTGCGCGGCAGAATCTTCCAGGACGGCATTGAGTTCTCCGCCAACCAAAATCGCGATGCCGCTGAGATAGAACCAGAACATCAGGATGATCAGTGTGCCGAGCGATCCGTAAAGCAGCCCAAAATGACCGAAGTGATGGACATACAGCTTGAACAGAACGGAAACCGCGACCCAGATTACCGCCGAGACGATACTCCCGGGGATCAGCCATTTCCATTTCTGCTCCCGAATGTCCGGGGCAAAACGGTATAGGCCAAGGAGAGCGACAATAAGCAGAAAGGCGGCGGCCGGCCACTGTGCAATTCTCCAGACGTAGAAGGGGGCTGAACCGGGCGCGATCTTATGCAGGATTACCGGACCATACAGCACCGTGATTAATGCACTGGTAAGCAGCGCACCCAGGGCAATCGCCAGGGCTACGGCAACCAGGCGGCACTTCCACCAGGGCCGGCTTTCCTTCAGATCATAAACAGCATTCAGAGTCTCGATCAGTCCGGCCGTCGCCGAGGAAGAGGCCCACAGGGCGAAGAGCAGGGAAAACCAGGCTCTTCCACTGCCGGTCGTCTGTGCCAGTACCTGTCGTACGAGACTGGTAGCAGTGGAGGGTAGAACTTCTCCCACGTACCGCATCAGGGTGCCTTGCGAACCAGGAGCCAGGCTGGTCATGGAAACAATACTCGTTACGAACAAAAGCATCGGGAAAAAACCCAGAAGGAACCAGAATGCCAGTTCGGCCGCGCGGTTCGCGACCCTGTTACTCATCGCTCCCCGCCAGACGGCGCAGACCAGTTCTCGCAAACTCAATCCAGCCAGGTTAGGCATGCATTCATAATGCGCGCGGATCTTCAATCGCGCTTTTCGCACAGAGTTCGGCACGAGCCCGCGCTCTTACCGTCGGAGCTATCCGAGGGTATAGGAGAGCCGGACGAGAGTTGATCGGTTGTCTCGCTTCATGTGCACATAATCGCCAATGCGCTGACTGATATAGATTTAAGATCCTAAAGTCGCTAAACTTCAGCAACACCTCCGTATGCAAATGCACATCGCGCATGGCGCTAACGCCGACCAGTGCGAAAAGAGGGTCAGTCATCTTGAACGGTTGCTGTTTCTGGTCGTCAATCGAACCGCGGGCCGCCGGCTTTCGTGGCTCGTTGCGCCGGTTGAAAATGCAGCTTCGTCAAATCGACGAATGTAGATTGGCGGTTACTCTTCCGTCTCCAGTTTAATTCCTCGTTGGCCCGCGAACCCAAATCCATCACTCTTCGCGACGGGATGTTTTTTCCTCGCGCGTGGCTTAGGCGACTGGTTCGGGCTAACGCCGCATGCAGTGGAGAGGGGCCGAACACACCCGCATAGGCTTCCAGGGCGAAGCGGTTCGTAACGAACAGACTCGAGCTGTGAACGTCGATCAGGTGCCGTCGCCGGAGATCGGTTATAGCACGACTCACCGTCTCCCGAGCGGCACCGACGCATTCGCCCATCTCTCCGTGGGTCAGGGTGACGTCGACACGAGTTCCACAGTCCGTCACGCAGCCACCGGCGGACCACTCCAGCAGCAGCCGGGCGACTCTTACCGCTACTGACGAAGACAGGCCGAAGATCCCCATTTGGCCACAGGCGCGATTGATCTCAAGACTTAACTCCCGAGTCAGGCTTTGATACACAGTCGGATGGTGTGTGAGGAGGTCGAGAAATTGCTGGCGCGGAACCGACGCGATCCGACAGGGCTGCAACGTCTCCGCTGTCACCTTATGGGCGATTCCAGACAGCACAGAGGACAGACCCAGCAACTCGCCTGGCCGGGCGATCCATAGAATCATCCGTTTTCCATCGCTGGAATTGACAGAAATCTTCGCGAAGCCTTCCAAAAGGACGAGGATTCTCGTGGGCGGCTGCTGCTCCTGAAACAGGACAGCGTTTCCCGGACAGTAAACGGGCGACACGACAGAGAGAAAATCTCGTAAAACAGCTGCCGAGATGGAATTGAAGAAATCGCCGGCGTCGGGAGACCGCGGGACCTTGGTCATGTCAGTTCCGTCCGGGGATGGCATGTCAGGCGCTCTCCACAACGCATGATTGCGTTAGTCGCAGGTTATCCTGCACGTGTGTTCGATACTGAGCAATTCTGCTCACATCAGCGCGGGGCAGGAGCGCGTTCCACATCCTGGCCGTATCAGATGCGTCGAACCCTGAGATCCTAACCAATTCGGGGGTGCAACAGGTGAACGAGCCGGAAGCAATCCGCGCGATTCGGTGACCAAACCTGATCCGCATTTCGTTCAGCCAGGGATGCTCATAATATGAATGCGCATATCCGTCACGACCGCAAAGAATTGCTGGAGAGCCTTGTGGGCGTTAAACAGCCGTGCAACCTAACCTGGGGCGCGGCGGTAGATATGATTGGCCAAATCGGAAAAGCTCAGCGGCACGGAAAGGATGAGTTTGCCTTCGTCGTTGTCTTTCAAAAGGAATTCTTCAAGCATCCGGCACTCACAATCTCTAAGTGGAAGAAATCTCCCGTTCGCGCACCTTCCTGAGTCGTTCCTGCAGATCGCTATTGAGCGTCCGGAGGTGACGGCATCGACCGGATGTAGGCAACGATCGCCTTCCTGGTCGCTGCACTCATGTTGGTCGGAGGCATGTTGCCGTTCTTCATCTGGGTGCTGTGGTGCTGCAGCAGATTATCGAGCACCGAGGCGGGAAGGACGGACGCCATGCCAGCCAGGCCCGGAGCGGCTACAGTTCCACGCAAGCCGTCAACCCCGTGGCAGGTCTCACAGCGGTTGTGCTCAAAGAGGACTTTGCCGCGGATCGCGTCCGCGCTCAGTGGCAAAGGCTTCGCCGGTGCGGCCGCTACCGCAGGACTGGCTTCATTCCCCGCCGCCGGCGCAGCCGGCTGGCCGGGAGCAGGTCGCGCCGCACTCGCTTCCGCAGGCGCTTGCTTCGCAGGCGCCGTTCCCAGGCTCGAAAGATAGGCGACCAGCTGTTTCATCTGCGCGTCGTTCACGGTGACCGCCGGCATGCCCCCGGCGCGCATTGCTTTTTTGGGATGATGGAGCAAGTCCGTAAGCTGAGCGGGCGGATACTTCTTAGTTATGCCAATCAACGAGGGCGCAAAATGGGTGCCTTGCGCATCCTTTCCATGACAAGCTAAGCAGCCGTTGGCGAGAAAGAGAGCGCGCCCGGCGGAGGTTGACGTACTGGTAGATGCCGCCGGCGGCGTGGCGGGCTCAGGCGCGGCCGGCCCCGCAGGCGCTTTTGCGGTTTTCGGCTTCGCGGCAGGAGCCGCTGCGGCCGCGGGTTCGTTCGGCTCAGGCGCGGCGGCGGATTCCTGCGCTTTCTTTTGCTGCGGCGCGTTCTTACCCGGAGCCAGCGAGCGCAGATAAGCAACCACCGCAGTTACATCTTTGGCCGGCGCTGCAAAAGGCGGCATGCCGCCCGCTTTCATCGTAGCGTCGGGAGCCTGGATAAGCTTCGCCAGCTGGGCGTCGGAGCGTTTTGCAACCAGGCCGCCCAGAGGGGGTATTTTTCCGGCTCCCGCGCCAGCTTCTCCGTGGCAGCGGGCACAGGCTTGCGCCTGAAAGATCTTTTCGCCGGCAATGGCGGCGGCCGATGCGGGCCCAGCAGCAGTTTTAGCTGGACCCTGCTTGCCCGGAGCCGCGTCGTTGCTGGAAGGGGCGGGCGTTGCACTCGGCGCGGATGCGGGCTCGGGCGGTGTACTTCCGGATGTCGCCGCAGGTGCGCTTCCGCCGCTCGTTCCCAGGCTGCCGAGATAGCTGAAGAGGGACGTCATATCCGGGGCGGAGAGATCGAACGACGGCATATGGCCGGCAAGCATCTTCGCATTGGGATGGTGCAGCAGAGCGGTTATCTGGGGCAAAGGATATTTGGCGGTGATGCCGACCAGGCTGGGCGCCTGCCCCGTTCCCGTACCCGATGCTCCGTGGCATCCGGAACATCCTTCGGAATCGAAGATTTTCTTCCCTTTGGCAACCAGAGGACTGACCGGCCCCGAGGATACAGGCGCCCCGCTGGCGGATTCCATCCGCGGTACGAACGGAGCCCTGGTATAGTCCACGTCCTGTTTTTCCTGGAACGCGAGTTGGACAGCGACATTGTGTTCGCCTAAGTCGTCCAGGTGGCTCTTGAATCCGAGAAAAACCATTCCCACTAACACGAATGCCACGGCCAGCAGCGGAATGGGCCGCCTCCACGGGCGGCGCTCCAGCTTGCGATCCAGAAATGGCATGAGGAAAAACAGCAGCGCGAGAATGCCGGGGACCGCGACGACTGCAAACACTTCCATGCGGCTGGACCAGAACTTCAGCCACTCAAACATCGGCAGGTAATACCACTCCGGCCGGGGAACAAACTTGGTGTCACTGGGATCGGCAATGGGGCCGAGCTGGACGGGATGGAAGTAGGCCAACACGCCGAGGCCGACCATCAGCAGCATCGCGAACGCCATGTCCATCAGCACCTGGCGGGGATAAAAACTTTCCGGCGGCAGTTTGGGATGGACCGGATCTTCCTCAATGGGCCCCGCAGCGCCTGCCTTCCGAAACAGCGCAATGTGGAGGCCGATGACCAGAATGATCAGTCCCGGAATGAGAAAGACGTGGGCGAAATAGAACCGCGACAGCGTGAGCGTGCCCAGCGTGTCGCCGCCGCGCAGCATGTCTGTCAGCCATTGCCCAATGAACGGAACTTCCCCAACGATGTTCGTTCCGACCGCCGTCGCGAAGTAAGCGCTTTGATCCCACGGCAGCAGGTACCCCGTGAATCCCATTCCGAGGACGAGCAGCGACAGGAACGCCCCCGCGATCCACAGCAGCTCGCGCCTGCCCTTGAACGATCCGTAGATGAAGGTTTGCAGGAAGTGCAGCAGCAGCACGATGATCATCGCGCTGCTGCCGTAGTAATGCAGGCTGCGCAGAAATTGACCCGCCGCCACCTCTTTGGTGATGTACGCGACGCTGGTGTGGGCCGACTCTGCCGAAGGAACGTAATAGAGGGCGAGACACAGCCCGGTAATTACCTGCGAGATAAAAATAAAGAGCAACCCAGAGCCGAAGATATAGGCGAGCCGTGCGCCGCCGGGAATGGGCTCATCGAGGGAGGCGCGCATGATGTTGCGAATGCCGGTGCGCTCGTTGAACCAGACGAAGAAGCGCGAGCGCGGCTTCGTGTCCGATTGTTTCGTTACCGGATCGTCCGCCGCCACTTAGCTCAACACTTCCTGGTTGGGTACATTCTCACGAAAATACTCGAACTTGACCATGAGCTTACCGTTCACAATTTTGTGCGGCAGCGCGTCCATCCCACGGGGAGAAGGCCCCGACACATGCGTTCCATCGGCCCTGAAAACACTTTCGTGGCAGGGGCAGTAGAAGTCATTCTGGCCCTGGCGCCAGGCAACGGTGCAACCCATGTGGGGACAGATGGAGGAAAGTACGCCCAATTGGCCCTGCGGATCTTTCGTGACATAGACGGCCTGCGAAGAATCGACCTCACGCCATCCATCCACTTGTTTGAGGTCGAGAGGCGTCAGGATCGGCTTCGACAGGTTGGAAAACGCGCCCTTCTCCCCGATGGGTGACCAGGTATCTTTGCTCGACTTTGCATACAGGGGATAGAGGACGTAGCGAAGCACAGGAACGGCGAGGATCGCGCCCATTCCCGCCGCCCCGACACAGAGCAGAGCGCCGAAGAAGGAGCGCCTGCTGACGACGATATTCTTCTTCGGGTCGACTTCCTGGATGGTGCTGTGTTGTTCCATGCTTTCTCCTAGAAGAGCAGCCAGAGCGCCATGTAAACCGTGTTGTTGTCGGAGGCGTTGCGATTGGCGCCGTCGTAGTTCATGCTGGCGCCGTTAAACCGTGTGTATCCCGTATAGTTCAGATCGATATCGACGTTTTGGACCGGCCACCAGGCAAACTGCACTGTATAGCCGGCGGTTTCAGGACTGCCGTTCAGGCTGCCAGTCGTTGGTGCAGAAGCATAGAGCAGTGGGTCCGCGGTCCCTGTAGTGCGAAACAGGCCGCCGGTCGCGCTGTATTTGCTGGCCCAGTGATATGTGCTGTCGACCCTGAAAGTGTTGAGCGTGTGGTCGAGCACGGCGGCTCCACCCGCGGCAAAAGTGCCACCCAGATTCGAGCTTTCATGGATCCACGTACCGTGGACGTCGAGCAGGTTTGCGCCGAAGGGACGCTCGAACTGAAAATCGACTGACGGGTCGATGTACCGGTCAACCGGTCCGGTAACTGCGTTCGGGTGCGAGTTAACCGCCATCCCATAAGTGCCTGCTTCGAGATAGTTCGCTCCCAGCGTCTGCTGCCAGGCAACGCGCCAATAGGGAGCGGCGGCGCTGATGTTGTATTGGAACCCGGCTCCATTGACGGGAACAGGCCCTCCCTCGTGCTCGCTCCGGTAGGCGCTCACCTCGGCGTACAGGTGTTTGTTCCACATGGTATACACGCCCGCACCGGCAACATCCTGGCCGAGCGTCCCGTCGATGAGCGGCGCGGCAATCGAGCCAACGCCGGATTCCGACGATATCCATGGAAAACCCCACACAGGCGTGCTGTTCCAGAGATCCGAGACAGTGGGGTTGTTGTTCAGAGTAACTCCGTAATCGAGTTCCTTACCGCCCAGTTTCGTTTCGTTGGCATAGCGCAGGTCGGTGTTGTCCATTGCAAAGGTATCGCTGGAGTGGCTGTAAGTGACCTGAGCGAGCGCGCCGAAATGCGATGCGATGCCTCCTGCGAGAAAGAGGCTGAGTTGCTGCGGAAATCCGGCGGCGCTGTTTTGTGTGCTCGGCGCGTTGCTTTGGAAGGTGGTGTTGGAAAGCAAAAGCATGAAGGACAGGGGAATATTTTTGGACAGCAGCAGGCTCTTCGAGGTGCCCACTTTGTCGCTGGGCTTCATGTCGCTGAGAAGGTAGCCTCTCAGCTTGAAGTCACGACCGAACGCTGTCAGTTCAGGCGGGTTGCTGTGGCATACATTGCAGGAGAGACCTGTCTGGCGGGCGAAGCTGGGTACCGCATGGGCATACTCGACAACAAGCAGCAGAGCGAACCCCGCCGCAATGCTCAAGAGCTTCTTCATGTCACTCCTCGATCATTTCGTTGATGTGGCAGGCAGCGCCCGGGTCAGGCAAACGCGCTATCCAACGAGAAGAACAGGGTTGAAGCCAAAAAGATGAGCAGAATTGCTCACTTGCGGACGCTGTCTATGGGAAACAGTTCATATCCTGTATATCGAGGTGGCACCGCTGCAACCTGCCCAACGCACAGGCGGTTCTGCTGCGTGCCAGACTCGGCTTGCAACGGGAATTGGCGGTCTCCGCGCCGGAGTAGTCGATGCCGATGTAGCGGGTGAAGTGGGGCATGGCTTACCACCGGACGAGGCCAAATCGAGCCTGCACCTGCCGCTCCCGAGCCAGCCGAATACCCGCGATGAGGCACGCGCCGAGGTAGACCATACCCCGATTGATGCGGAGCAGGTGGGCATCGGGGTCGAACATCACCGGCTTCCGCTCTGCCGCACAAGGGTGCTGACGCGCAGAAAGCGTAAAGCTGTGCGTAAAACCTTTTGAGATTTTCGGATGGGAAGTTCGGTTTCAGAGTCATCGAGCCGTAACGGTTAATTCGACTCAACCCATGGAAATCAAAGAGGAAGATTTGGTTGCGGGGGCTGGATTTGAACCAGCGATCTTTGGGTTATGAGTTCTGAGATCTGGTGCTCAGGAGAAGCCGGGCGGAGACCCGACACTTCCGACTGCCGTCGACGCAAAGACTAGCCTGGCAGATACTATTGTGGATTCCTTGGCCAGCAAGGCCGTTGCCGAGCAAGCCGCGCTTACGGTTGCGACGGACGGTGTAGGGATATCGTCGAAGCGGGCGTAGCACTGGCGAAGGGCGTGGATGAGGCCTACTCGGTCTACAGGATTAGCGAGGAAGGCGAGACCACCTACGTAGGCATCACGAACAATCTGGAACGACGCGCTGCTGAGCACGGGAAAGACCTTGAAGAAATTGCGGGGGGACTGTCGAAAAAAGAAGCTCGTGGTACAGAACAAGCGTTAATTGAGCACCATGGCTTAGGCAAAAATGGCGGCACATTAACAAACAAAATCAACAGTATTGCGCGCACCAATCCCATCTATAATGAAGCAGTGACCTTTGGGAAACAACTACTGCAGTCCCTAAGTTATGTTCCCGTACCATAAAGATTGGACCCTTCGATGGATGCTACGAAACCCAAAATTGGTGATGTTGCTGAGATCAGAACTCCTGGAGGCTTAGCATACATCCAATACATACATGAAGGAAGGGGTAACGGCGAACTCGTGCGGGTCCTGCCGGGATTGTACGACGTCCGACCTGACTTGAAGACGCTCGTCTTGCAGCGCGAGTTGTACACCATTTTCTATACGTTAAAGTTCGCCATGCGCGCCAAACAAGCCGAGATTGCGTGTAATCTTCCGGTCCCGGAATGGGCTAGATCCGAACCTCTCATGCGACATGCAGCCGGTAGGACCCCAGAGGGAAAGGTCACCGGCTGGAGAATTATGCCCGCCCTGAGCAAGCCCACAATTGACTTTCTGAAGCAAACATCAGTTCTTCGAGAATTAACGCAAGAGCAAAAGAGGTTGTCAATTCACGTCCTTCGACCTCATCAGTCGATGGTGAAGGAGTTAGCACGCGGTTGGAGTCCTGAGCGCGCAGAAGTACTCGAGGATCAGGACCGGAATGAGGCACGTACCCGGAAGGCAGCCCAGCAGTCTAATTCAGCGACTAACGAAACGATGACCCATTACCTCTACTTTCCGGAGCAAACTGATGCCGACCATGCTAGCGAACAACTCAGGCAGCGAGGCTACCTTGTTGAAGTTCGCAAAAGTGCGGACGGCGAAAACTGGCTCGTCCTGGCAAAGCGGGTTGGGCCTAAGGCCAAAGAAGATGCGAACAAACTCCGCGACGAAATGGAATCGTTGGCTGCCCAGTTTAGAGGCGAATATGACGGATGGGAAGTTCCGGCAGAATCTTCAAGGCGAATAAACTAATTTTTTCGTTCTTGGATGCTCCTTTCGCCATTACAATACCGCACCACAAAGGCTGCTGTGACAGCAGATGCGGATAAGCCGCGTCGCTGAAACCCCAAGCCGTCCGAGCGCATGAGGGGGAAAATCCGGTGGCTGTTCTGGTGGCTGTTGGCTCATGATTTTTGTGCGTCCCCGTACAGTGGTGTGCCTCAGCTCTGCGGCGGCCAAGGCATTGAAAATACTCGTCATTGGCGGTACCTTGCAGCGCGGTGCGCCTCCCTGTAATAGGGCTATTTTCTGACTCGAAATCCGATGACGCGTGCCAGCTTTGGCATGGGGAATCTGGAAACGCGCCCGCCGAATCCTCCAGAATCCTTCGGTACAGCCAAAGGAAAGCGTCAGCAACCAGCAACTCAGCAGCTATGGAGTGTTCTCTGCGGAGGCGACCGGTTCGAGGCGGTGCCATACGGTTCGGAGTGGTTCACAAAAGTTGTGGGGTACAAAGCAGGGTATCCATTTCGGATATTCGCACAACCCATTTAATATCAATATCCGTGGCTGCCTGGGGGGCAGCCAAATTAGAGTTAACAACTTACCCATAAAGTTATCACTCCACTCCGAGGCCGATGCGCTGCATCAGCTCGCGGAGGCGGGGATCGGATCGCAGCGGAGCGAGGCAAGGATCGACTTTGAGATACACAAGCCCCACGTCGTGGGCGCGGTAGGCATCCTGCAGCCACTGGAAGGCTTCGTCCTTCTCGCCCAGCCCGGCATATACGAGAGCGATCTCGTATCGTCCGATGCCATCGCGGCGCACGTCGTCCTGGAGGCGGGCAATAATGATGCGCGCCTCGCCTGTTCGGCCCATCCGCGCGTAGGCATTTCCCAGATGACCCAGCGCGTAGGGACCGTCTCCTGAGTGAAGAAATGCGGTCACCGCCTCCTGGTGGAGTCCCTTTTCCTCATCGATATCCCCGAGAAGGAAGTTCCAGTCCGGAAGGCTGACCTTGAGGCCCTGCACGGTGCGCATAACGGCCAATGCTTTGTCGTACTGACGCGCAAAGTAGTAAATGAATCCCTCGGCATGGAAGGTGCTTCCCGAGACCGGGTCCAGCTCGACGCTCTGCTCGATCTCGGCGATCGCATCCCGTGGCCGGCCGGTGCGGATGAGATAGAAGGCGTACTTTTCGTGATTGGTGGCCGAGCTGGGATTCAGGGCGAGAGACTGGCGGAACTCGGCCGCCGCGAGGGGCCAGTTCCTGTCCAGGGTCATCGCCGAGTTGGCCAGCTCCGCATGGGCCTCGGAGAGGGAGTCGTCGAGAGAAATGGCTTTCAGGGCTTCGGCCTTCTGGCGGGTGAAGGCATCCTGGTAGGGCATCTGCCCGGATTCGCCCAGCATGCCGTAGCAGCTGGCCAGGGCGGAATGTGCCTGGGCGTAAGCCGAGCTGCGTTCGATGGCTTTGTCGAAGTCATCCACAGCGCCTTTGCAGTCCGAGACGTTGCGCAGCAGCAGGCCATGGAGATAGAGGTCCTGGGCTTCGGGATCGACGGGCTGCCCGCGCGCCAGGCGGGCCTCCTCCTGGGGCGTCACCTTGGTGCTGATCTCTTCGGCGATGGACTGTGCCACTTCGCCCTGCCATGCGAAGACGCTGGTGATGTCCTGGACGTAGGTGCTGGCCCAGACAGGCCGATCGGTGCGAGCGTCGATGAGCTGCACGCTGATACGCACCTCGTTCCCGTCGCGAAGCACGCCGCCCTCGACGACGCCATCGACACCGAGTTCCCGCGCGATTTCCGGCAGCTTCTTCTGTGTTTTCTTAAAGCTCATCGAAGAGGTGAAGGAGATGACGCGGAGAGTGGAAACCTGTCCGAGATCGTTGATCAATTCCTCGGTCAGCCCATCGGCGAAATAATCCTGCGAGGCCGCGCCGGAAAGATTGTCGAAGGGCAGCACCGCGATCGAATGAATGCCCGCGGAGGCGCCGAAACCGGCGCGCGAACGTTGCAGGACCGCTGCTGCGATAATCGCCAGGAGCGCGCAGGCCGCAACGATCCCAAGCACGATCCGCGGAGTTCGGCGCGACTGTTTCTGTTACGCCGGCCGCTGGTCCGATGCCGGGTCTTGCCCAGCCGGCGTTTCCATCGCGGGCAGCTCGGGCAGCGAAGAGGCAGAGCCGGGAAGCCCGCCGGCCGGTTCGATAGATGCCGGCGGCGCACCGGGCGGCCCGAAATGAAAGCGCGGCACGTAGGATCCGCTGGGCAGCTCGATGCGGACGGCGAGGTCGTGGTTCCTCGCTTCAGCGCCGTAGTATTGCGCCAGCTTGCGGCGCACCTCGCTGGCGCGGACCCTCACTACCGAGTCGTTACCGGTGTCGTAACCAACGGGACGGCCGAAGAGTTCGGCCCCGATCATGCGTTCGCGAAGGCTGTCGATTTCCCCTTCGAGGGCATGCATGACGATGAGCTTCAGGAAATCCTGGGTGCGTCTGCTGCCGGCCAGGGTGCGGCTGTTCAGGATCCGTTCGAGGTGCGCGCGCACCAGGACGATCTGCTGCGAACTGAGAATTTCCACTTCATGAAGCGGGGATGGAGCTGCATTCGACATCGCCCAGGGGGTGAACGTTATCCCTCGGTTCCTTACTATATCACCCTGAAAACCACCTGGGTTGCTCGTAACGGGCCGATTCCGGCGGTGCACTGTCCGATGACAACCGCTCCTGCTTTCAACGGATTGCGCGCACGTAACGTCGCCGTGAGCCGTTAACTGCTTTACACCGTCTGCATCGGGCTGCTCAAATTCGGTTGCCTTTGGAGCTCGGCCAGTATGACGCCTCTGTGAGCATGGCCGGGCCGTTTTTCCGGCACTTTTCTATGGAAGCGTTTCTCGGTTTGCGGCGCAGTTCACCAGTGTGGCGGAGAATGTGGATCGGTGCCCTCGGGCTCTCGACGGCGATGTGTGCCGGCCCAGGGGCGATGGCGCAACCCGCCCAGCAGGACGCGGCGATGCGGCAGGCGCTCCAGCAGGGGGCCCAGGCGATGGCCACCGGACACTACGCCGAGGCGGTTGCGGACTACACCGCCCTGACCCGGTCTACGCCCCGGTTTGCTGAAGGCTACCTCGATCTGGGACTGGCGTTGCAACAGATCGGCCAGCTCGATGCCGCACGAGCGTCGCTGGTGAAAGCGCTGGCGCTGAAGCCAGAGCTGCGGGGTCCGAACCTATTTCTGGGCATCATCGCTTACCGCCAGAACCGATACAAGGATGCGGAAACCAGTCTGCTGCGTGAGACGCGGATGGACCCCAGGAACGCAAAGGCATTCATGTGGCTCGGTGTCTGCTATCTGGCGCAGGACGATCCGCGGTCCGCGATTCCGCCCCTCGACAGGGCCTACGCTCTCGATCCCTCCGACACCGATATTCTCTATCACCGTGGGCAGGCCTATCTGCAGGTTTCGAATGCTTCCTTCGCCGCCATGTTCAATCTTAATCGCGACTCCATGCGGGTGCATCAGGTGCTGGCGGAAGCCTATGCGACCGGCTATCGCACGCAGCAGGCGATAGCGGAGTTCGAACTGACAGTGAAGATGGCCCCGCACGAGCCCGGACTGCATGAGGAATTAGCGGACCAGTACTGGGTTGCCGGACAACTGGATAAGGCGGCAGGCGCTTATCGCGACGAACTCCGCATCGATCCGTACTCCGTCACCGCGATGTACAAGCTGGGGAGCCTGCTCGTGCTCAGCCGCGATGCATCGGAAGGAACTCAGTATCTGCGCAGCGCGTTGCGCGCCGACCCCTCGCTCGCCGACGCGCATTACTACCTGGGAACCGGCCTGATGAGCCTCGACCAGAGCCAGGAGGCGATCGAAGAGTTTAAGCGGGCCATCGCGGCCGACCCCAAAGACGACCGCGCCATAAGTTCTTACTACAAGCTCGCGCTGCTTTACCGGAAGCTCGACAACGCGCACGCGGCGCAGGATGCGATGCAGAACTTTCTGCGCATGAAGAGCCAGATTGCAGCCGAGCAGAACCGGAATACAGCGCAAATCGTGCGGGATCGGTCCTCGCTTCCGGTCGCAGATCCGGAGCGCGCGGACCTGACCGCGGAACCTTGAACAGTTGAGAATGTGACTCCGCGCGCGAGCCGCGGCGCAGAGTCCTGGAGCAGGAAAGAAGGAGCGGCAAGAGAAGGAAAGCAGCTCAAGCCGAAATGAAGAAAACGTTTACGCAAGGAGGCCTTAGCTCTATGTCGTCACGATTTGCATTCCATCCTCCCGCGCCGCCCACACCGATGCGCCGCATTGTTCTCTGGCTGACGGTGTTAGTGGCGTTCGCCGGACTCATCCTGCCCGCTCGCGCTCAGCTGGATACAGGTTCCATCGCCGGCGTCGTCACCGATCCCGCCGGAAAGCTTGTCCAGGGCGCCCGCATCCTCGCTACCGGGACATCGACCGGCACCACCTATGCGGCGGTGAGCTCATCCACCGGCTACTATGTCATTCCTTCGCTGCGGACGGGCACCTATGCGGTGAAGGTCAGCGCGCAGGGATTCAGGACCGCAGTCTACGCCGGAGTGACGGTCTCGATCGGGGTGCGGACGGCGCAGGATGCTTCGCTGGCCGTGGGGTCGGCTTCGGAAACCGTCCAGGTGAACGCTTCCGCGCTGGCTCTGGAGACCCAGACTTCGGAGATCGACGACAGCATCGCGCCCGAACAGGTTGAATACCTGCCTCTGCAGGTGAGCGGGACGCTGCGGTCCCTCTCTTCCCTGGAATTCCTGGTCCCGGGCGCGGTGGGTCCGGGCACCTCGTCCGGTGGGTCTGCTTTTCAGATGACGAAGATCAACGGGGGCCAGGAAGAGGGCACCGATTACCTGGTGTACGGTATCACTACCAACCGCATGGAGAACGGTTCCGGCAGCTTCGACATCCTGGCGCCATCGATCGAGGGGGTCAGCGAGTTCCACATCGATCTCTCCGGCCTGCCGGCGAATCTGGGCAGGACGACCGGCGGCCTGGCGAACTTCAACTCCCGCAGCGGCACCAACTCATATCATGGCGCGGTCTTCGATTTCTACAAGAACGCCGGTCTGGATGGGAACAACTGGTTTAACAACGGCTATCTATCGCAAACTCCGGAGAGCAACGTGGCCGTGCGCGACAGTCTGCAGCGTCCGCCGGACACGAAGAACGATTACGGCATCGCGCTGGGGGGACCGATCCGCGTTCCGCACGTCTACGACGGCCGCGGCAAGAGCTTCTTCTTCTTCGCATGGGAGCAGCTGCACTATCAAACCGGGTCGGCGGTGACGAGCCTTATTCCCACACCGGCCGAGCTGGGCAGCAACGGGCAGTACTTCGATTTCACTTCCACGTTGGGCGGCGTCATTCCGGGCGCATCGGACGCGTGCAATTCGGTGCTCTACTTTGGGGAGATCTTCGACCCGGCGACCGAGAAAACCGTCAACGGACAGCCCTGCCGGACGCCCTTCATGGTCAACGGGCAGATGAACGAAATCCCACTTTCACGCCAGAGCCAGGTGGCCAGGGCGGTGCTGCAGTTCATGCCGGCGCCGAACCTCAGCGGGGGGACGAACAACTACGTTCTCGACACGGTCGACCAGCACGACGAAACCGTCTACAGCCTGCGGCTCGATCAGAACCTGACGGCGAGCCACAGGATCTGGGGCTTCTACAGCTCCCGCGAGAATACCGACCTGGGGAACGGACTCAACCTGCCGGCCCCGATCAACTCTGCCGGTGGCGGAGTGACTAACCAGCTGGGCAAGCTCTTCCGTCTGGGCTGGGACTGGTCGATCAGTCCAAACCTCATTAACTCGCTGACCATCGGCACTAATCGGTCGAATAACTACAACGTCTCTCGGGCGGCGAACATGGGCACTACCTGGGACAGCAAACTGGGCATCGCCAACGGCAGCGGCCCCGTTTTCCCGGGCTTTGTGTTTAATGGCAGTCCTTATCCAAATTTCGGGGAAAACATCGACGCCCAGGATGTCGATAACGTCATCGCGCTGCACGACGAAGTGCACTGGCAGCATGGCGCGCACAGCTTCACCTTCGGCGGCGAGGGGCAATATCACCAGTACTCCTTCGTGAGCAAAATCGGCGGCACCTGCAGCGGCAACGCGGGCTGCTTCTCTTTCTGGGATAACCAGACCGCTTCCGACACCATCTACTGGGGCCGCGACGGCAATTCCTTTGCCGCCTTTCTCATCGGTCAAACAGGCACGGCCAACGCGCTTTCACAGCTGCACGCTCCCCGCTGGATTACGCACTACGGAGCCCTGTTTGCGCAGGACGACTGGAAGGTGCGGCCGAACCTGACCGTGAATCTCGGGATTCGCTGGGACTACGACACGCCTCGCCACGAAGCAGCCGGCGATACCTCGATCATGGATATGACCGCGCCCAACAGCGCTGCCGGCGGTCTTCCCGGCGCCCTGGTCTTTGCCGGCAAGGGCACCGGACGCAACGGCCACGTGAATGAAACCTGGGCGAACACCTGGTACAAGGACATTTCTCCCCGCGTCGGCTTCGCGTGGCAACCTCTCGTGAAAGATGTGGTCCGCGGCAGCGGCGGCATCTACTACGGCCCGCTGGTCTACGCCGACTTTGGCCAGGGCACGCTGCAGGGCTTCACCGTCAATCAGACGCTGTTCACGGCCGATCCTCTTTCCGGCCCACAGCTCGACGCGGGGCTTCCGCTGTTGCCCAGTCAGCCGGACCTCGATCCCACTCAGCTGAATACCCAGGGGGTGGATAACATCCAGTCGACCTTTGGGCGTCCGGCGATGGTCGAGACCTGGACCCTGGAGAATCAGTACGCCATCACGCCCGACTTACTGGCATCCATCGGCTACCTGGGGATGCATTCCACCCGCCTCCATGGGCTCCTCGATTATCCCAACGACATTGCGCTGAACGATTTGTCCATGGGCACGTGTCTGCAGGGAGCGAACCCGCAGTGTCCTGCCATTACGCCGCCTTACGCGAACTTCTTTAACGAATATGGTACGGGCGTGTGGAAGGAGCAGGCGCTGCGCCCGTTCCCGCAGTACACCTACATCAACCAGGATAGCTATCTTCAGAACGTCGGCCAGTCCAGTTACGACGCGCTGGAAGCGAAACTGGAGCGGCGCTTCCACAACGGACTGAATGTTCTGGCGTCCTATACCTTCTCAAAGACGCTCACAGACGCCGATGCCATTCAGCCGTACTACAGCACGTTGCAGAACCAGGGTGGGACGCAGAATCCCTACGACCACAAAGCGGAGAAAGCGGTCAGCAACGAAGACATCCCGCAGAACTTCGTTCTGAGCTATGTCTATGAGTTGCCGGTGGGCCGCGGAAAGGCGCTGGCCAGTAACATGCCCAAGCCGGTGAATGCGGTCCTCGGTGGCTGGCGCGTCAGCGCGATCCATCGCTATATGAGCGGACAGCCTATCAGCTTCTGGGGAGCCAACGGCATCCCCGGTTTCGACAACGGCATTCGTCCGAATCGCGTCGCCGGACAACAGGTGCGTCGCACCGGACCCTTTAACCCATTCAACTTCGTCAACGACGGTAATACGGGTTACGACCACACCTCCGGCTCCTGCTCCACCGGGTACTGGAACTGCGCATTTATCACAGACCCAAACCCGAATCCAGGAGTCAACGTACCCTATCTGTTCGGTAACATGCCCCGCAACTCGGCCGATATCCGCAGCTTCGGTTACTATGACGAGGATTTCGGCATCAATAAGACGATTCCCATCCGGGAAGGCATCACCGCCGAGTTCAGCGGGCAGATGTTCAACACATTCAACCGGCACGTTTTCAACAAGCCGGATTCGGGAGTCCAGGACACGAGTTTTGGCCAGGTTGGCAGTACGCTGCTGGGTCCAAGAAACGTCCAGTTCTACCTGAGGATCAACTACTGACCCAAACCTAATGCGGGCGTGTCCTCGCGGCACGCCCGGCACCACACGAGCCATCCTCGCCGCGCAGCAACAACAGACGTCTCTGTCCGGTCGTAGCGCGGCTCTGCCTTCGCGTTCAAGGAGATCGCCGATGAAGTTTGGTGTGCGTACCGGTGTGTTGCTTTTGGCCTGCCTGGCTTCGGGTTGCAGCGGTGGGGGAGCGGCGTCCGGAGGTGGCGGGGGCACCGGCAGCAACCAAACGCCGGATATGGGAACCGTGACTCCCATGAACGACAGCTACACCTACACATTGACCAATGTGGCCAGCGGTATGTTGCTGGGGATCTCCGGACAAAGCCAGACTGCCGGAACTAATGTGACGCAGGAATCATCCGACACAAACACGCCCGACAGTTACTGGCACTTTATTCCCATGAACAACAACCAATACAACGTGGAGAATATGCTCACCCACCAGGTGATGGGTGTGAGTAATGCGTCCACCGCGGCCGGAGCTCAGGTTCTGCAGTGGGCCGATAACGGCACCAATGACCATCTTTGGGAGTTGTATCTCCTGAAGGATGGAAAATATCTGATCAAAAGCGCGAACAGCGGCTTGTATCTGGAGGACGCTGACTCCGGGACCACCTCCTCTGCCGTCATCGACCAGGGAACGCGCGCGAGCACCGGAACCGGCTGTTCCTGCCAGGAGTGGACGGTGTGGTCCACCGGGAATCCGGCGTATCCAGCTCCGCTCACCGTCAACGTTTCGTATACCGCGCCCGATACTTCGGCTATCGGAATTCATGATCCCTCGATCGTTGCCGCCGGTGCCGGCGATGACTTGTTCTCGACCCATGGTCTGATTCATGAGCATCAGTCCACGGACCTGGCGAACTTCTCCGATGGTGGATATGCGCTGCCCTCTCTGCCCTCGTGGGCGAATTCCTATACCGGCGGAAGCGGCGATCTCTGGGCGCCGGATGTCTCCTCCCACAATGGCGAGTACTGGCTCTACTTCGCGGCATCCACCTTCGGCAGCACCAACTCGGCCATCGGCCTCGCCACCAGTGCGACTGGCCAGCCTGGCAGCTTCATCGATTCCGGAGCGCCGGTCTACACCTCCGCCAGTTGTGCCGGTGCGAATGCCATCGACCCGGCCTCCGTGGTGGACGTATCGGGCAACGCGTGGCTGGTCTTTGGTTCCTGGTCCAGTGGAATCCAGATCGTCCCCGTCAACACCAGCACCGGCGTGCCGACGGGGGCCGCGTGCGCACAACTGGCCTACCACCCCTCCGGCACGGGCATCGAAGGCACGTATGTCTATTCTCACGGCGGCTACTACTATCTCTTCGCGTCGATTGATACCTGCTGCAACGGCATCGACAGCACCTATCGAATCATCGTCGGGCGCTCCACGGCTGTAACCGGTCCCTACACCGACCGCGGCGGCCTCGCCCTGACGAACGGCGGCGGTACCATCCTGCTGAGCGCGCACGGCAGCATTAACGGCCCCGGAGGTGAATCGATCTTCACTGACACCTCCAGACCGACGCTGGTCTATCACTACTACGACGGCGGCAACAGCGGGTATCCGGCGCTCGGAATCAACCTCCTCGGCTGGACTGCGGACGGGTGGCCCTATGTCGAGTGATCGCGAGTCGGCGGCCGGTCCGGCTCAGGGAGCCAACACGGCAGCCTTGCAAGGCAATGCGAAGATAACTCAGTACGGAGGAAAGATGGCATCCCGTGTGCCGGGTGGTGTGAATCACCGCCTGTTTATCTCGTTCGGCGGTCGCAACGCGCGGAGCTCGACCTTCTTTTCTTTACGGCCCCTCATCGCGGGTCTTCTGCTGGCAGCCTCCGTATTCATCTGCGGCGCGCTTCCGGCCCAGGAGCCTCAGGCGCTTTCTCTGACCGGGGACTACTGGGGTACACACGACCCTTCCATCATTAAGGCCGGCGAGACCTGGTATGTCTTTGCAACCGGAAAAGCGCACGACGGCGGCCAGTTTCAGATGCGCTGTTCCGCCGATTTGCACGCGTGGAAATTGTGTGGGCATGTTTTCGATCGGATTCCCGACTGGATTCAGAAGGATAGTCCCGGCAGCAAAGAACTGTGGGCTCCGGATATCTCCTTTGAAAATGGTGAGTACCGTCTTTACTACGCGTATTCGCTCTTTGGGAAGAACATCTCCGGCATAGCGCTCGCGACGAACGAAACCCTCGATCAATCCAGTTCCGACTACAAGTGGATCGACCGGGGTCTGGTACTTCGTTCCACCACCTCCGACGATTTCAACGCGATCGATCCAAACTTTGTGCTGGACGTAAGACACCACGCCTGGCTCGCCTTTGGCAGCTTCTGGAGCGGCATCAAGCTGCGGCGCCTCGATGATCGAACAGGCCTGGCGGGAGATGCGCGAATTTACTCGCTGGCAACCAGGCGGCGGCCAGAAGGCGCGGCTCCGGTACCACCGGGGCTACCCCCCAACTGGGAAGCCATCGAAGCGCCGTTCATCGTTCACCACGGTGATTACTATTATCTGTTCGTGTCCTGGGATCTTTGCTGCCGCGGCACTCACAGTACCTATCGAACGATGGTGGGCCGCTCCAGGCGCATCACCGGACCGTATGCGGACGATCGCGGAGTGCCCATGATGCGGGGCGGCGGGATGACCCTGCTGAACGGCAACAGCCAATGGCTTGGTCCGGGGGGAGAATCCGTTCTGACACAGGAGCACGGTTCGGACATCATTGTCTTCCACGCCTACGACGCGCACAGCGGGTTTCCGGCGCTGCAGATTTCAACCCTTGTGTGGCGCGATGGCTGGCCGCATGCGGCGCTGAGCCAGGAGCCCTGAGATTGAGGGACGGGAATGCCGCAGGGGTTTGCACTCACCTTCCTGGAGGCTTGATCCAAACCCAAAGACCCGATCCCTGGTGAAGTTGAGAGACCGCAGCCTGTCATGCTTCTCTAAAACGAAAGGGGAGACAGGAGACGGCGAATCCCGGGTCCGCACCCTACCACCCTATCCCCTGGTTTTAGATCTTGATAGGCATGGTCGGATCGCCCGGGCGAACAGCCAAACCCTTTGGCTTGCTCTTCTGAATCGAACCTGCCATCAACCGAGAAATCGACGTTGACAGGAAGAGTTGATTTCGCAAGCAGTGCTGCGATTTCCTCCTCTGAAACTTCCTCGTTTATCGCCGGGTTGTCGTCGGTCGCGCTCATCTTTCATGGGCATTCTACTGCTCGTCGCCGCCGCGGCCTGAGGCGCAACGGATTTCTGGATCAGACGCTGGATGCGGCGGTCGGCGACGCAGCACCGGGGATTGACAGCACGTTTGTCAGGATCTATCCAACCAATTGTTTAAGTAGGTGAAATGAGCGGCTTCATAATGAGAACACACTTGGTAAAGCCTGCAGGCGTGGCCCGAAATATGGGCGGCACTTTCGGCGGTTCATGGTCCGGTCGCAGCAGACCGATGTCCTTGATTAAGTAAATCCACAATCACAGGGCGGTGATGATTCCCGGTTGCAGCTCCGACAGCGCATTGGACCTGCAGGTGAGTTGGGGTTGATTCCAACGCGTTCAGAATGAGGCATTCAATTTCATGCCCATAGCGGCGGGCGATATTTTTCCGCTTTCGTTATCCCGGTATCGCCCGCCGATGGTGGCCCTTATTGCTCTCCGGATGTTGCTGGGATCTGCAGTTTCTGCTCCAGGTCGGCGGCTTTGGCCTTGGCCTCCGCGTAATCCGCATAATCGTGGATCATTCTGAGCATTTTCTCGGAGAACTCGTAGTTGGCTTTTGCATAATCCATATATGGCTGCAAATGGATCTGATTCTGGTGATCGGAGAGGTGCGTGATCATCGAACTCAGGTGATCGGCCATGCTGCGAAGCAAGGGATCGATGTCATCGATTGCTTCCTGCTGCCAGGGGGATCCTTCTTCGCGACCCGCAGTCAAATCGGCAACATCCTTGCCGAGATCATTCACGTTCTCCCGCATCCGGGTCAATTCAGCCGCATGGGTTTGCCAATTGAGGCGGGAGCGCGTGTAGCCATCCAGCTTTTCCGCGTTCAGGTTCGCCGACGCGGCGTGTTCCTTTGCCTGCTGCAGAAGATCGTTGATGCGGGCAGAATCGGGATTTTGGGCCGCCAGAAGCGGTCCGGTCAGCAACGCGAGCGCGAATGCTGTGATACGAAATGCACTGTTCGTCTTCATCGTGGAACCTCCAGGCCGGTCTGGGAATCCTGTTCGCTGAGCCGAACAGGTGCGCGGTGTAACCCGGACCGGTGTGAGCAGAGGGTGCACGCGCTTTGCCATACCGGCGGTGTGCCAAACGCGGCCATTGTTCGCTTTTTGCCGGGGCATGTCGCAGGATTCGGACGTTTCCTGTCCTGAGTCCAGGACAGGTGGCGCGAACCGCCTGTCCATGTCGGGCAAGTCCAGGCGCACAGCGCTGCATTTTTGCCAGCGATTCCGTGCGGCGTCATCCGTCGAGGTCGTCCCCCAGGCGGCGGCGGCTGTGGCAATCGGATTGCTCTGTCCGGTGCGGAGAAACCTGTATGGTTTGTGCGAATCCTGATTGCCGACTTGAATCGAGTTATCTGAGAGGCGGCAGTCTTTACCTGATTGACCGGCTCGCTGCCGCGGATGCCATGTCTGGGAGACGATTTATTTGGTTGTGCGGCAAGTGTACGAAGGAATTCACAGTTCAAACCTGGAGACCGCCCGGATCCCAGTTGCGGCCGTCGCGTTCGGCGGAGGTCCCTCGGAAATTTCCGCGCCCGGTTGTCTGCCGAACCAGCCTTGGCGAATCTGCGCCGTAAAATGCGACCGTCAATGGATTGTGAAACACCTAATTGCCGCTGCTGGTGACGCAGGCCATGGATGACGTGCCATATTTAGCGCTCTGAATCGGTCGATGCACGCTTCCTGGCGGCCAGAGCTCGCCGAAGCTCCGCATCGTAACCGTAGATGTCATCGAAGAAGCGAACTTCCCCGCTCTCCTCAACCACCGCAGTGCCGTAGAGGACCAACACGGCAATGGGCTTGCGCAAAGGAATTCTCATCGTGGCGTCTCCGTTGCAGTCCGCTGCGATCTTCTTCCTGCTCCAGTCGGGATTATCACGCAGGACCCATTCCGCTAGGGACTGGGGATCCTCAACACGAATGCACCCGTGACTGAAATCGCGGCGTGCGCGCGAAAAGAGCTGGTGCGCAGGGGTACCGTGCAAATAGACGGAGTAATCGTTCGGAAAATCGAACTTCCGAGCGAGTTCTCCGTGCCCGGCTGCTGTCTCAGCCGGAACTCCCCTGACGCCAGGCGGTCGATTGGGGGATCCTGAGGATTCCAGGGCACAGGCTGATTCTTTCGATCCACGATCTGGAGATCGTTGTTCGCCAGATAGCCGGGATTTTTGCGAATCAGCGGCACCATCTCCCCCCTCTGTATGCAGCCCATGCCTTCCGGCACGGTAACGCCACATTGCTCGATACACTTCGGGCACCGATGGCCGTTCGGCAGGAACGGCTCGGCCATGTCGATGCCAAAACCACTTTGGGATACACACACCTCATAACCTCGGACGACGTGCAAGTCGCCGAGCAACTCGGGGCACTTCTGGACAAGGAATTCCTTGCCCAAGATTTGCCTAAATTGACTCCAGACGCAGAAACTGCCTCCGAACTAATATCGGAAGCCATTTAGAATCAATGATTTATATGGTTGCGGGGGCTGGATTTGAACCAGCGACCTTTGGGTTATGAGCCCAACGAGCTACCAGGCTGCTCCACCCCGCATCCTTATGGTAACAACCCGGATGAAACCGGTCAAACGTCCCGAAATACCTCGCCGCCATTCCACTTCCGTTCCCTGAACCTTCCGCTCTTCCGCGTCGCAAATCCTGTCCCATCAGCGCCTTCGGCACTCGTCTCTTCTCTTCCAGCCGATTTCCGCAATTGTGATCCGCGTCACACGACCATGTGCGCTGGGACACAGCCTCCTCACACAGCCCCCCCGAAACTAGAGACATCCAGCGCTTCGCAACGCTGGCGCAAGGTGAAGTCATGACCCTCCCGCGCAACACAACTGAGCCCGGATTTACCGCACCCGGCAAGATCGTTGTCGCCACCGATCTGACCGACACGGAGTACCTGCTGCCCCACGCCATTGCTCAGGCCAAAGCCAGCCATGCCTCGCTCATCCTCGTGCACGCGGTGCTGCCGCACGAGTCGATGCCGGTGGAGACAGGCGCGGTTCCTTACTACGACCCGCTGCGCATGGATCGCGATGCCCGGCTGATGCTCGACGGCATCGCCCGCGATATCCGCAGCCAGGGAATCGAGTGTGTCGCAGCGGTGCGCCACGGATTTGTCCCCGACCTCGTCGCCGAGGTCGTCGGAAACTCCGGCGCCGGACGCCTCATTCTCGGCACCCATGGCCGCCGCGGGCTGAAGAGATTCGTCCTCGGCTCGGTGGCTCGCCAGCTCCTTGAAACCGTCGATATACCCGTCTGCACGGTGGGGCCCCGCGCGCACAACAGGACCGGCGAAACCTCGCCGGCGATTCTGCATCCGGTTTCGCTGGCCGGCATGCACGAGAGCAGCGCCGCGCTGTCCATCGGTCTCGGCCACCAGTTCCATGCGCAGGTCACGCTGCTGCATATCATCATCCCGGCGACGGCCGTTTCGCGCGATCCCCAGGCGGCCATCGCGAACGCGACGGCCGAACTGGAGCGTCTCATTCCGGAAAATGCGCGGGCATGGACGAAGGTGAGGGCGAAGATCGCGCAGGGCAGCGTTGTGCAGGAGATCCTCACGGCGGCGCAGGAAATGCAGGCCGCGCTGCTCGTGCTCGGCGTCCACGCGCCCGCCCACAGCTGGCTGCCGGGAACCGAGCCGGCTGCCTACAAGATTCTCGTTTCAGCGCCCTGTCCGGTGATTTCGCTCAAAGTCAATCCACCGCTCCTCGATGAAAAGACCGAGGAGAAGGAACACACCGGGCCCGTGCTGCTTGGCTGAAGACCAGCCGGAGAGGTGAAGAGGCAGTTGCCGGAGCAACCATGACCTGTGTCAACTCAGCGTGCGGCGCTCAATCGAACTACCTGCGGGAAGGTGGGATCTTTGCTGTCGATTTCCTCGGCGGTTCCGGGGATGCAGGTGAATGCCAGATTATTCAGCGGAGGGTCATCTGGCTGTGCGACGCCTGTACCAGGATATTTACCGTCGAGACCTGGAGGCCGCCCGGACAACAGGTGCGGCCTTCCAGGAGTCCTCGCATGCCTTTTCCGCGTGCCCGCGGCCACAGGTCGCAGGCCCAGAGCTGGAGCTAAATGGCGAACTCTATCAAAAAGGGAAATTCCTCCACCACGCGCATCGTGCCGGATCGCTGCGCCCAGTGTACCGACCGTGCCGAGCGCCTTTTCTGCAACCTCCCGGACGAGGCCATCGACCGCTTCGACGAGATCGCCATGCAGATCTCCTATCCCAGCCGCTCCATCGTCTTCGAAGAAGGCCAGCGCGCTCAGGGCATCTTCGTCGTCTGCAGCGGACAGATCAAGCTGGCCGCCACCTCGCGCGATGGCCGCACCATGATCCTCAAAATCGCCGTGCCCGGCGATGTGCTCGGCCTCACCGCCACCCTCAACGACCAGCCCTACGAAGTGACCGCGGAAACCCTCGAACCCTGCCAGATCCGCAGCGTCCGCCGCCGCGACTTTCTCGAGTTCCTCAATCAGTTTGGCGAAGTCAGCCGCCAGGCCGCGCAGGTCATCGCCCGCGAATACCACGAAGTCTTCCTCGACGCGCGCCGCCTCGCGCTCTCCGGTTCGGCCGCCGGCCGTCTCGCCCAGCTGCTGCTCGACTGGGCGCGCACCAGCTCCTGCGGTAAGCCCGAAATGCGCTTCACCATGGCGCTTACGCACGAGGAACTGGCCAACATGGCCGGAACCTCCCGCGAGACCGTCACCCGTTTGCTCAATCAATTCGAGCGCGACGAGCTCATCATGCGCCACGGCGCCGTCATTGTCATCCTCCGCCCCGCGGAGATGGAGCGCATGGTCGGCTGAACGGCGGCTCGCTTCCCGCCCTGCGGTAATCGCCGCGCTCCGGGGCGCAACTCTCTCCGATCGACAGCCATCGCCGCAGATGAAATTGGCGCGGAACTCTGCCGTAATTCCACGTGCGGGTCATTGCTCCTGCACGGTATCCACGTTTCAATGAGCCAACAGTCGTACCACGCTCCACGACCAGGCCATAGACAAAACCAATATATGTCGTGGATGTCCCAGGAGAAATGCAATGCAAGCGAAGAATCTGCTGCGGGCCCTTCTCAAAGAGGAATCCGGTCAGGACCTCATTGAGTATGCATTAATCGCTGCCTTGATTGCCCTTGGCGCCATCGCGGCCATGGGTGGTCTCTCGAACATGATTTCCAACGAGTTCAACGCCATCGGAAGCAGCCTCTAAGAGAGCTCTCCCCCGGAACCACGGACACCAAACCAAAGACCGGTTTTAATCCGAGGGCGACACTCTGCCGCCCTCGGACTTCTTTGCTGCCAGCTACAGGCTACCGGCTCCGGTTTCCGCTCAGTACTGCCACTGCCGTCCGTTCAGATGTGCCTCCGCCCGATCGTACCCGCGCTGGAATCCCTGCCGGTATGCATCCCGCATGGCGGGCGGCACATTCGGATGCCGGTATTCATCGCGGTTCATCACGTCGGGCCGCCGATGATTGTCAAAATCCTTTCGCGCCCCTTCCATCCCATCGCGAAAACCACGCTGCTGAATATCGTTGAACTCGCGTGGCACCGCATTCCAGTCGCCTCGCGGCATCGGTGGTGGCGCCATCCCTGGTCCACGCATTCCGCCCATCAGATGATCCATCGCACGGCTGTAGCCGCGCCGAAACCCGTCGCGATACGCCTCACGCTGTGCTCCGCGCACACTGGGATGCCGATACTCATCGCGGTTCTCGACGTTGGGCTGCCGATGATTGTCGTAATCCTTCCGCGCCCCTTCGATTCCGTCACGATAACCCTGCTGCTGAATCGAATTCAGTTCCCGCGGCGGAACATCCCAACGTCCCTGCCCCTGCCCGTATCCCTGCGCCGGAGCCGCTCCCTCTGCCCGGACCCTCTGCGCGCCCATCGCGCCCAACATCAATACCAGTGCGGGTACAACAATCTTCCTGAGATGCATCGTTCGATCTCCTTCTTGTTGCGTTGGATTGAACCCACTCCGTCCGGCCAGGTTTCGCATCCAACTCCCACCCTGTACCTGCCCATTGAAACTCTACACGGCGTGCTCTAACCTCTGATCCCTTTTCCTGGATTCGTGTTGCCCCGCTGCCGGATCTCGGTGCCCGGCTCTCGGCGCCCGATTCTTACCCTGCCTCCGCCAGCCCATACTTCCGCTGCCACGCTTCCTTCAGTCGAGCGCCCACGCGTACGCGCTCCTCTTCTGTCGCCTCTTCTTTCGCCTTTGTGACGAACCGCGCCGCCTCCACCTTGGCCAGTTCCAGCAGCTTGCGATCCCGCACCAGATTCGCCACGCGAAAATCCGGCAGCCCCGCCTGGCGCGTTCCGAAAAACTCGCCCGGCCCCCGCCACGCCCGGGGGCGCGCCGCCCGCCCGAATCCGGCCTGCGGGTGCGCCCTCGCCCCCCG
>VFSW01000372.1_pt1 | contig 64648 bp, 62 predicted proteins | sample 5358111 | NCBI WGS metagenome assembly VFSW01 (sample SAMN11554181, study PRJNA540505) | mine drainage metagenome | isolation source: sediment from site ElyBrook_90M | place: USA: Ely Copper Mine, Vershire, VT | collected 2017
TCTCCTCCTTGCCTTTCCTGCCAAACACACTCCACGAAACCGGGTCAACTCCACCCAGCGGGTCACCCGCTGGCGTGACGGCGAGATGGTCAAGCGCTGGGCGGCGGCGGCGTTCCTGGAGGCCGAGCGAAGCTTCCGCCGGATCCTCGGCTATCGCGACCTCTGGATGCTCAAGGCGATACTAAATGAAAACCAAGTTGCTAATGAGGAGAAGGCCGCTTAACATCCAGGCGTCAGATCGCCATCCCTAGTTACTACTGAGTTCGGGACAAAGCCGTTTTCATCGTTCTGTTTTAACGAGACGAAAAGTACCTGCGATCGGCGGACGATTTACCAAGGCAACCCGGCGCGCATACTCGTTTGTCGGCGTAATTGCTGTTGAGGTCGAACTGGTCTGCGCGCCGGCGATGGAAATTACGCCCTATGCATTCAGCCGCGCGGCGACTGAGGAACCGATGGTGCGGCGATGCGCAGGATCTCGCGGCGACGCGCGATTGCATCGATGAATCCGGGTTTTGCAGCTGTTGCAAAAGCTCTTTCAACGCCGGCGGTCCATCTCAGGATCGGCGCGCCGCTTTGTCGGCGCTTCACGCGGCGAGCGAGATCGCGGTAATTTGGCGCCATGAAAATCGGAATCCATTTACCTCAGATGGGCGGCGGGACTGCGGAAGAGATCGCCCGAGTTGCGATTCGCGCGGAGCAGACCGGCTATCAGACAATCTGGGTCAGCGATCATCTGCTGGTGCCCGAGACGACCAGTGGTACCATCCCGCCGATCGAAATCATGGATCCGATTCCGACCCTCGCCTATGCCGCCGCGCTTACGAAAACGATTCGCCTCGCGACTAGCGTATTGGTGGTGCCGTATCGCAACGCGATCCACCTCGGCAAGGAACTAGCGACGGTCGATCGCCTGTCCAATGGCCGCCTGATCGTCGGAGCGGCCAGCGGATGGCTCGAGGCCGAATTCGCCGCGCTCGGTGCGCCGTATCAGAAACGTGGCGCTTATACAGATGAAGCCATCCGGCTATGGCGCGAGCTATGGCGCAATCCGACGCCGAACTTCGGCGGCGAGTTCACCCAACTGTCGGGCATGCGCTTCGGTCCGCGTCCGGCGGCGGGGAACATTCCGGTCTGGATCGGCGGTATCAGCAAGCGCGCATGCCGACGGGCGGTCGAGCTCGGCGACGGATGGCATGGCACCCGGATGAAGCCCGATGAGGTCGCCGTTCGCCTCGGATGGATCAAGGAAATCGCCGCGCGTACGAGTAAGTCGCTTGATGGATTCGCCATCAGCCATCGCGTTTACATCGGATTTGCAGACAAATGGACCGAGACCGGTGGCTACGTGCAGGGAATCCTGGCACCGCCGCGCGAGCTCGCGGACTACCTGTCCCGTTTTGAGACACTTGGGGTCGGCGAGATCATGGTGACGCCGATTGGCGCGGATCGCGGGCTGGATAAATTCCTCGATCGCTTCGATTCCGAAGTGAAACCCCATGTGAACATCCGGTAGCATTAAGTCGTGCTATAGTGTAGGGTTGTTCCACAATCGACACTACAGCCCATTAGAGACCAGCGAATCCGGGAAGGGCTTACAGTGCGTCAAGGGGTGCGATGCACGATTTACGCCGCGAAGGCATTCGAGGCCGACGGCTGCCGTTTCTCGTGGTTTCCGTAATTGTTGGCTTCGCGGGATGGCTATACGCGGTTGGCGATCCAGCCATCCGGCCGCCACTTGTCGCGAGACAATCTTCGCCAGGCAATGCGTACGGTCGCCTGCCGTTGAGCTTCGAAGAGAACCGCGGCCAGACCGATCCGCAGGTGAAGTTCGTCGCACGAGGGAGCGGTTATGCGCTCTTTCTTACGCCGACCGAAACCGTGCTGAAGCTGCGCGACGCATCGCCGCGCGCGCACTTGTCCGCAATTGGAATTCGGCTAAGGGACGCCAACCCAGCTGCAAAAATTGCTGGCATCGACGAGCTGCCAGGCAAAAGCAGTTACTTCATCGGGCGTGACCCCAAAAAGTGGCATACCAGCATCCCTACCTTCGCTGCAGTGCGAGTTGCCGAGATTTATCCGGGTATCAGCTTGGTCTATCGCGGAGGACAGGGTCGCCTCGAATACGACCTCGAGGTCGCTCCGAATGCTGATCCATCGCGGATCAAGCTGGAAATAAGGGGGGCGCACAAACTGGCCCTCGATGCCCACCGGAACCTGCTGATACGCGCGGCCGCAGGCAATGTCATTCAGCATGCGCCACTCATCTATCAGACTATCGACGGACACCAGCGCGCGGTTAAGGGAGGATACGTTCTCGAGGACGAGAAAACGGTGGCGTTCGAGCTTGGCGCCTATGATGCCGGCCATCCGCTCATCATCGATCCGTTGCTGACCTATTCATCCTACCTCGGAGGGACCGGCGGCGACTCGGGCGTGTCGATTGCCGTCGATCAAAGTGACGGCTCGGCGTGGGTGACCGGCACGACCACATCGACAGACTTCCCGGTGACGGCGTCCGGCTTCCAGCAGACGAATTTCGGAGACTCCGACATCTTCATGACCAAGGTGAGCCCCGATGGCAGCACGCTGCTCTATTCCACCTATGCCGGAGGTCACAGCTTCGAGCAGGCGACCGGAATCGCGGTAGATTCGATGGGGAATGCATACGGGACCGGACTAACTCAATCAGGGGACTTCCCGGTGAGTGATGGCGCGTTTCAGGGTACGCTCTTGGGCACGCAGGATGCCTTCGTGCTGGCGCTCGACCACGAGGGAGGGCTCATTTACTCAACGCATCTGGGTACCAATGCGGGCGCCACCCAGATAGCGGTCGACTCCGCGAGCGAAGCGGTCGTCGTTGGCACGACGCGGTCGGCGAATTTCCCGACCACGCCCGGAACCTTTCAGCCCCACTATCCGGGCAGCATCGGCGCGCAACTGGTCGGCTTTGTCACCAAGCTCAATGGACAAGGCACCGGGCTGGTGTTCTCGACCTTCCTGGGGCTGACTGATGGCGGATGGCCGAACGCGGTAGCGCTGGATTCGTCCAGCAATGTTTACGTTAGCGGTGGGACGTCGACCGGGGTCAATTTCAATACCCTTACCTGCGCGCCCTTCTTATGTGGTTTTGTCGTCGAGCTGGATAATACCGGCGCGACGCTGGAGTTTTCGGATAATTTTCCGTTCGCGACGCTGTATGGGATCGCTATCGACGGCGCCGGCAATGCGCACGTAGTCGGCACGCGCGGAGGCCCGCTCCTGATCAATCTCGATTCGGTCGGCAATCCGACCTTCGTGATGCTCACCCAAGGCGGCAATCCTACACGTATCGCGATTGGCCAATCCGGCAATATCTTCCTCGGCGGAGTGACAACGAACCCGGCTTTGGCGGTCACCCCGGGAGCGTATCAATCGACCTATGGCGGTAGCGGAGACGCCTTTGTTTCCGTGCTCGACCCCAGCGGCATCTTCAATCTCTACACTACCTACCTCGGAGGAAGCGGGCAGGATTCCGCGCAAGGCGTGGCGGTCGATGTCTCCGAGAACGCGTACGTTACGGGGAACACGCAATCGACAGATTTCCCGGTCACCGCAGGCGTCTTCGAAGGCGAGCATCCCGGCGGCAACAATGGGTTGGCCTTCGTGGCGCGGATTGTTCCGGTGTTGCAGTCGCCGACACCTACGATGACGCTGACTCCGACCATCATCCCGACGCCGATTCAAACTTCGCTGGTCCCACCGACACCGATCGCAACACGAACCCCATTGCCGACGCGCTCAACGAACGCGACGCCGATTCAAACTTCCGTCGATGTAGGAACGCCGACAGCCTCGACGACCGCAAGCTCGACGCTGACCGCAACACCCACTGTCACGATGACTGCGACCTCGACCCCCGCTGCGACTCCTACGCCGTCGGAGTCGGTGAGAATCCTTCCCACTGGGCTAAACTTCCGCAACGTCAGAGTGGGCAGATCCAGCGGCATCTTAACTGCTCGGGTCGTCAACCCTCGCACGAAGACCAACAAAAGCGGGGTGACGATTACCGGCGTGCAGCTTCAATCGCGGATTAGTCAATTTCCGCCGACCGGCTACGAAATTCAGGCAAAGAACACCACATGCGTCAGCGGCGCGTTGCTCCAAGCCGGAAAGATCTGCCACGTCCGAGTAAAGTTCACGCCGTTGACGACCGGCAAGGCGCTGGATGCCTTGATAATCACCGGCACCTTCATCGAGAGCGGGCAGCTGCCGGTAGCATTGACGGGTGTCGGCAAGTAGCTGCGGCTCACTGCGCGAAGTCCGCGCTGACGTAGTAGTCGCCATCGGGTGCGTGCGCGACGCCGATGCCGATCCTGGTGAAGGTCGTCGACAGGATGTTCTTGCGGTTCGCCGCCGCGCTCATCCAAATCGATACGGTATCGTCCGCGACGCGATCGGGGCGCGTCTTGAGCCTGCCCACATCCTCGCCGAGGTTCGGCGTCTTTACGCCATGTGAGGTGATTCGCGTAACCGCATCGGCTTCATCGGGGCCTCGGGTGCTGAGGAAGCTCCCCGACGCCATCCGGTCGGAGTGCTCTTGCGCGCTTTGAGCCAGTTCCGGTGAGGATTCAAACGGTGGAAGGCCTTTGGACGTGCGCTGCTTGTTGAGCGCATCGAGGAGTTGTTTTGCGACCTCATCATTGCTGAGCTGAGGTCCCTGGTCGGGAGTCTGGACCGCCGGCGGAACCATCGGCCCTCCCGCGGGAGGCGGTGGGTTTTTGCTCGCGCACGCTGCCAAGGTGATCGAGGTCAGGATGAGGAGGGTGCTTGGAAGCCGCATAAGAATTCGCGCGCGCCGGCGCATGATCACCTGAGTGCTCCCTTATGCCGAAGGATTTAGAGTCCGATTTAGAGTCCGGGGATGCTGAAAGTCTTGTACAGGGTTAATTCCCCGTACACGCCCGGGCTCCCATAGCCAAACTGCAAGTCGGCGCCGATCTGATAAATCCGGTTGTAGATTCCTACGATGGGGCCGCCTTCGCCGTCGATGCCGTTGATGAAGCCGCCGCCGAAAACCTGGCCGCCCGCTCCGAGCAGCAGGATCCAGTCGGGGGTCTGCATAGCGACCACGCGAAAATCGATCTCACTCGAGGTCACATCGTTTTGGAAGTTATGGACCGGTGCGATGAAAACGTTAACCGGATGTGCGCTGTTGAGCAGAAACCACATCGAGATGTCGGACTCGATGGTCCACGCGTCGCTGTCGCCGACATCGTGGCCGCCGAGGAACACAAAGTTGAAGCCCGGCAGCGGACTGAGATCGAACCCGGCCTGGAAGCGTCCGAAGTTCAAACGGTTCGCGGTCTGATTCGACGGCTCCAGCGGGCTGCTCGAGTTCTTCTCGATCCAGAGCTGGTATCCGGTCGCGCGGCCGACGATCCCGATACCCTCGGTGATGCTCTGCTCGAGTTGGATGCCCTCGTCGGTCAAATAATAATCCTGCGAAGCGAGCCCGCCGCCGAAGATGGTCACATCCAGATGCGGTTGTGCGGGGGTGGTAAGCCTCGCCAGTTGGTAGAGAGCTGGAAGGGCCTCGTCTTCAGTGTTCGTCGGACTGGTCAGGCCGAGCGCCTTCACCGAGGGCATGAATGGCATCTTCGCTGATGATGCGGCAGTCCCCGACGCGCTCGCCAGTTGCTCATGCTTGATCGGTTTGCGCGTTGCCGAAGGCGTGATCAACGAACCGGTGTCGGAAGTAGCGCCCGGCATTGAACCTGCATAGCCATACGCATCGACTTGAGTCGGCGCAACGATGATTGCGGTCTCGGGGACGCCGCCGGTCGAGGCCGCATGGGCGGAAGCAGAGTTGAGGAAGCCGCCGCACAACGGATTGCAAATCGCGGCGAGAATTAGAGTCGCGGTGGCGCTTCGCAAGTACTTGTTTGTCATCTAGTCACTTTCCCTTAAGAGGTTGGGTCCGGTCCAAGACCTTCGCGGCGCCGAGGTCTCTATAGGTCCTGGCAGTGGAGACTACTTGTTAACCGATTTTTCGAAATTGTCGAGCGCCTTGTTCACCGCCTTGTTGGCGCGATTGACGGAATTTTCGGCGTCCACCGCCGCATCCATCGCATCAGCGGCCGCGTGCTGCGCCTGATTGGCCGCAGTTTCGGCCTGGCTTGCCGCGGTCTCCGCGACGACCGCGGAATGCTCGGCGCGGCTGACGATCGGAGTTATCGGAACGGGTGGCGGCGGGACCACATTAGGCGGAGGTCCGTTGAACGGAGGCGGCGGCAGGACCGGCGGTGGTGGTGGCGGAGTGACGCCATGGACACAAGCGCCGGCGATGCCGACATAGAGCGCCATCGTGGCGAAGGTCATTGCGCCGATCGAAAGGATGCGACCGCAAACTTTCACTAAACTACTCACAACGATTGCCTCCTGGAAGTTGTAATAATCGATGCTCTCTTTCGAGGACCCCTACTTGCCCGGCCGGATATCCACGAAGCGGACAATCCCGTCGGTCACCAACTGCACCGAGGTGCTAAGGGTATGCATCGTGCCGTTTTGTCGCGGGGCCGCCAGCAACGCCGCGATGTCGATTACCGCGGCATAGGTGCGCGAGCGATTGATGATGACGCCCATCCCCTTGCCGCTGTTCGGGCTCGCATAGGCGGTCAGGCCGTTAGGCTCGTATGACATCGTCCACGGCTTTCCCGATGGATCACTGGGCATTTGCGCTTGCACCCAGTCCTGCATCGCGGGAATGCCGCTGCCCGAGGTCGTCGGGAGGCTGAGCGCTCCGAAGCCGCCTCCACCGCCCGCAAGCTCGAACCGATCCGCGACCAGCGCCAGATGCTGGCCCGGCACTATCGCGATACCGGTGATGCCGTTTTCGAGGTTGGTCATCTCGCTGAGGGTCTGAATTTGCTTGCCGGGCGTCGTCCAGGTGCCGTCCTGATTGTAGGTCGCCTGGCTCAGGTCCAGCAGCGCGATGTCCTCGACCACATCGGGAACGCAATCGGACGGGCTACGAAAAGTCCCATATGCGAGTTGAGTGGTGGTGTCGTACGCGCCGGAATCCGGCAGCGCGTCGCGCTGGGTGGTGCCGCCGGTTCTCTTGGTGCACTCCCCCTTGTAATTAAAAAAATCACCCGCATCGGCGAGGGTGAATGCCCCGCCATCATTCACCCGGAGGATCTGATAGTCAGGGTTCTGGCTCTCGAAGGTCTTGAAGTTCAGCAGCCGATAGTTCGGCGACAGGATTAGATGGTCGACGGGGTCATAGCCGAAGTTGCCGGAGATGACGTCGTTGTTAGTCGAAATGATTGGCTGCAATTTGAGAGGCGAGAGCTGCACCGGAAGGTAGCCTTTGCTGGTTGCGATAATTGCCTGACCTGACCCGTCATCGATCGCGACGCCGCAGCTTGCGCACGATCCGCCGGTGAAATGGATCAGCTTGCTCGCTCTAGTTTTGAATCCCGTGACCCTATTGTTGGACGCATTGATGAGGTTCGCGCTTCCGAAGTCCGTTGTACACACCCCGATGCCGGTCGGCGCGCTTGCGGCGCATGCATTCGCATATCCAGTCTTGAGTCTCACCGTCTTGGTCGCGGGAGCACCGGGCGCCGATTCGATAACCTTTAGCGCAGTACCCATCTTGAGGGAGTTATCGGTGGAGTAGGGGACGTAAAGACTTACGCTGGTCCCACTAATGAGCACCCCGGGCGCATTCGAGGTGGTCGAGCTGGCAGCTATCCCATCGGCGGATGCGACTCCAGTAGCCAAAAACATCGCCGCCATCGCGGCGCAAAACGAACTTAATGCTCTGTTCACGATCCCCCGTTCCCAAGAACTCACAGTGGGTGTTGTAGCATGATCGAACGATATGAGCGAAGCCTCTGGAACCGCGTAGAAGCTGTCCCGCACATTAGGATTCGCTTTAGAATCGTTCGACTTTATGAACCGTACCAAAACGTCAGCCTCGATACAACAAACAAGCAAAAATGCACGTTAATGCCACTTGAAGCGACTTAAAACACTCCTAATCCTAAAATAATTCAAGCCGATTGACGTGCGCTCCAAGTCCATCCCATAGTGACGACCTGAGGCGGTCGCAAATTCGACATTCAGATAGTCGCGGTGACGGACGGGAGCTCGATGTCTCATCCTCCGTCCCACGGTTAGACACTTTGTCGCGGGAGCGAAAACGCGATCTGTCGGAGGTTGTCGCCGACGAGTCTGGTGCCGCGCGCGTTACGGCTGGCTTTGCGCCGCACAGATGTCGCATCGGCGCAGTTTCAAGCCTGATACAAAGGTGATATCGAATCCTACAAAATGCAGTATTTTCCGTCAGACGATCGAGGAACGTTTTTTGCAGCTTGGACCTTGCAGCAAGGAGCTGTTCCGATTAGCCACCTGAGCCGAACATACAATGTACAGATTTCTAACGGTGATCCTGGCGATCGCGGTGGCTTCGTGCGCCTCGTTGCGTCAACCGGATCGGCCGGCGGGCGCGGATGGTGATGCCAAAACTGGTGATCCGATGATGGCTCAGTATGATGCCCCCGACAACACTATCGAAGTGGTCGGAGAGCGTCGGGCCCCGCAACCGCAGCTCGAGGATCGCATCCTCGCGCTGGTGAATCGGGAACGTGAAAGTGCGGGCGTGAAACCGTTGTTCTTCTCGCCCGAGCTTGCGAAGGCCGCGCGCCAGCATAGCTTTGCGATGGCGCAGGCAGGATTTTTTGAGCATCGCGGCGAAGGCGAGCCGGAGTTGTTCGAGCGCGTGAATGCTTCGGGCATCGAGGCGGACCGGGTCGGAGAGAATATCTTTCAGACCAGCGAAATGGCTTCGAGCGGGCTGGCCGACGAATGCGTGCGCATGTGGATGCAGAGCGACGGGCATCGATTGAACATGCTGTCGCCGGAATTTGATAAGACCGGAATCGCAGTGGGCGTTTCAGTTAACGGGGAGAATTACATCACGGAAGATTTCGCCCACTGATGGAATTGCCGGCCAAACCCGCGGGGGGCCCCCCCCGGGGGTTGGGCGCCTGGTCCCCCAACTGGGCTTTGGGGGGTATGAGGGTGCTTTTTTTGCCCCCTTCTCCCCGGCCACCCTCCAACCCGAAACAATTCTTTCTCTTCGTGGCACAGTTCAGCCTGTGTCTTCATCTTGTATTCAGCACATAAATCGTTGAAGCCTGCCGCACTAGCAGTTTGACAACCCGACTAGCCTATCGATAACGTCTCATCCACCATCCCCGCCCTACAAAATTGGAGGACATCATGAATAAGAATTTTGAATTCAAACAACTGCTGCGCGCTTTCCGCACCGGCATCATCGATGAGGCGACGTTCGAACAGGAAATGAAATCGCTGGAGAACGGCGCCCATACCAACGGCAACGGCGCCGGCAAGTTCATGGCCTTCGGCAAGGCCTACGATTCTGAGCGCGCCGCCGTGAGGTCTTTCCTCGAAGCGGTCAGCGCGGCCGAGACCAACGGCGGCGATACGGTCCGCGCGTGGCTGGGAGTGTGCACCACAGATTGCATTCGCGGCGGCCTCAAGATGGTGGCCGAGCGCGAGTCGTATCACGGGCGCGCGTTCACCCAGCGTCTCAATGAACTCGGCGGCACGATGCCGGATCGCATGACCGAGGAATTCAAGAAGCAGCTCGCGCATCAAGGTGACGCGAAGATCTCCGACCTCGCGAAACTGAAGCGCGGCGCCGAGCGCTTTCCGAATCCCGAGGAGACCATCCGCCCTATCTTCGAGTTCGCAGCCGCATTGAAAGAAGACCTGCAGACCAAAGAGATGGTGCAGCTTTTCGCCGAAGACGAGCTGTCAACTCTCAAGTGGCAAAAGGCCGCCTGGGCGGCGCTGGGCCCCAAGCCCATGGATGCCCAGGCCTCCGCCTCGGCGTAACGATTTCACAATTGAGGAGAGCAGGGCGGGACCTCGATCCCGCCCTTTTTCTTTCTTGGTTTGAATCCTCGTCCGAACCCCTCGCCCGATGGGCGAGGTTGGTCACGTGGCCTTGGGAGTGACCTGGAGTGGGACCCTATGCAGCGCGCGTTGCCCGTGCGATTCAAGAATTCTGCTTCTGGTCCTTGACGATGTGACTCTGAATCATCGACGTAGACCAGAATTCCATAGTCGCGCGAGGACGCGCTGAATGAGGTCCCGCTCCAGCCTGCTCGCAAAGCCTCGCAGGCCACCTCGCCCATCGGGCGAGGGATTAGGAGAGGGGTCAGGAGCGGGTGATCACCGTTGGATGCAGCCAGTGGGCGTCGTCGCGATCGGGATGATCGAGGTTGTAGTTCAGGCCGCGCGATTCCTTGCGCATCGAGGCCGAACTCACGATCAGCTCCGCCACATTCACCAGGTTGCGCAACTCGATGAGGTCCGAATCAAGCAGGTAGTCCCAGTAGTAGCTATGAATCTCCTCATTGAGGAGCGCGAGGCGGCTCTTGGCGCGTGCCAGGCGACGATCGCTGCGCACGATGCCGACGTAGTTCCACATCATGCGCCGGATCTCATCCCAACTCTGAGTCACCATCACGCGCTCCTCGCTCTTGATGGCGCGCCCGGTTTCCCATTCCGCGAAGTCCGGCACGGTGCCGTCGGGCGAGTCCTCGATCTCGCGATGCGCTGAGACCGCACCTCGATGACCCATCACCGCCGCTTCCAACAGCGAGTTGGAGGCGAGGCGATTGGCGCCATGCAGGCCCGTCATCGCAACTTCGCCGGCAGCGTAGAGACGTTCGATCGGCGTCCGCGCGTTGAGGTCCGTCATTACGCCGCCGCACATATAGTGCGCCGCAGGCACCACCGGAATCGGCTGCTTCGTCATGTCGATGCCGAAGCTGAGGCACTTCGCATAAATGTTCGGGAATCGATTGCGAATAAAGTCCGCCGGCTTATGACTCAGGTCGAGGTAAACGTTATCAAGCCCGAGCCGCTTCATCTCGGCGTCGATGGCGCGCGCGACGATATCGCGTGGCGCGAGTTCCGCGGCGGCGTCGTACTTCTTCATGAAGGGGGTGCCGTCGGGCAGCCGCAGGATCGCGCCCTCGCCACGCAGTGCCTCGGAAATCAGGAACGACTTCGCGGCCGGATGATAGAGGCAGGTCGGATGAAACTGGATGAACTCCATGTTGCCGATCGGCGCGCCGGCCCGGTACGCCATCGCCACGCCGTCGCCCGACGCGATATCGGGATTGGTCGTGTAGAGGTAAACCTTGCCCGCGCCGCCGGTCGCCAGCATCGTCGCACGTGTGACGATCTTGACGACGCGATTGGTGTTGCGATCCAGCGCATAGACGCCCCAGCATGACTTGGGCTTGCCGGTCGTGCGATCCTTCTTGATGAGCGGGTTCACCGCGACATGATTTTCCAGCACGCGGATGTTCTCGCGCGCCGCCGCGGCCTCGCCGAGCGCGCGCATAATTTCGCGGCCGGTGAGGTCCTGCGCATGCAACACGCGGCGATGGCTATGGCCACCCTCGCGTCCGAGGTCGTATTCGTCCTCGCCGCCGGCCTCGATGCGGCTGAACTGGGTGCCGAGCCGGATTAGCTCGCGCACGGTCGCTGGTCCTTCGCGCACGATGGTCTCGACCGCGTTGCGATCGCATAGCCCGGCGCCGGCGTTGAGGGTGTCCTCGATGTGCGATTCGAAGGAGTCATCGACGCTCCACACGCTGGCGATGCCGCCCTGCGCATAGGAGGTGTTGGCCTCGGCGCTGTCGGCCTTGGTCAACACGGTAACGGTGCCGACTTCCGAGGCCTGCAGAGCAAACATCAGGCCCGCGATGCCGCCGCCGATAACGAGATAGTCCGAGTCGAAGCGCGAAGATTGTTTCATCTTGATGAAGTTCAGGTTAGCTCATGTGAACGGAGGAATGCAGCCTGTTCAGCGCTCTTTTGCAAGCCTCGGTTTGCACCCCATGCGCGATTGCCATAGCCTCAAAAGCAGGGGCGGGGATCGCATCGGCTGCGACGGAGAGTGGATTCGCGTGGCGTGGACAACTCCAAACATACTGACCCTATGTAGAATCGCGACAGCGCCGCTGCTGGTGTATCTGCTGCTGGTCCCGAGTCCGACGGCGGCGGGATTTGCGGCGGCAATTTTCTTCCTCGCGACCATCACCGATTTCCTCGACGGCTACATCGCGCGCAACTACGGCTCGGGTACGACGCTAGGCAAATTCCTCGACCCGCTGGCCGATAAGGTGGTGGTCATCTCCGCACTCATCATGCTGGCGGGAACGCCGCAGCTGCCGCGAGTGCCGGCCTGGATTGTCGCGGTGCTGGTGATTCGCGAAATCATGGTGACAGGACTGCGCGCGATCGCGGCGGCGGAAGGCGTGGTGATGGCGGCTGAGGAGTTGGGGAAATACAAGATGGTGCTGCAGTCCATCGCCATCCAGGGGCTGTTGATCCGCTACACCTATTTTTACATCGATTTTTTCGCGGCCGGGATGTTCATCCTGTGGATCGCGATGGGTCTGAGCGTATGGTCGGGCATCGATTATTATGTCGGTGCGATCCGATTGCTGACGCCGAAGCCGCAGGTGGTCCCGCACAAACGCGCCGCGATGTGAGCGCTGGTCGCAGCGTGACATCCAGAGCCTGAGTCCCTCCGTCACCCGACATTCCTCAAGACACGATTTCTAAATCAAGGGTTAGCGGCGATGTCGCGCCGTGGTAGATTTTCTTCGCGAGGAAACCATGTCCATCAAACAACAAAAGCCTGTCGACGCTCACGATACCCTCACTAAAAATCCCGGCGCGATTTATCTGGATGTCCGGACTGAGGGTGAATTCGCCCAAGGCCACGCGACCGGGGCCCTTAACGTCCCGGTGGTGTTCATCAAGGGGCCCGGGAACATGCAGCTCAACGACGATTTCGAAGCCATCGTCGAGAAAGTTATTCCAAAAAACTCCAAGCTCATCGTTGGATGCCAGGCCGGCGGGCGTTCGCAACGCGCCTGCGAAATCCTCGAGGAAGCCGGCTATACCGACCTCACCAATGTCGTCGGCGGTTTCGGCGGACAGCGCGATGGCTCTGGGAGCGTCGTCGTCAAGGGATGGCGCGATGAAGGCCTGCCCGTTTCCAGCGACGTCGGCGATGCGGGCTATCAGGCCTTGCGCGCGAAGGCGGGACTCTAGCGATGGCGATTCGGCTGACTCGCATCTACACCCGCACCGGCGACAAAGGCACCACGGCGCTGGTCGGCGGCAAGCGCGTTCCCAAGGAGAGCGGCCGCCTCGAATCCTACGGCACGGTCGATGAGCTGAACTCAATCATCGGCATCGTGCGTACCTACCTTATGGAATACAAAGACCGCCTCGGCGACGATTATGTTTGGTACTCGGAGATGTTGCGCCGTATCCAGAACGAGCTCTTTGATGTCGGCTCGGAACTCGCGACGCCGCCCGACGGCGAATACGAGGGCATGCACAAGATGGGGCCGGGCGAGGTCAAGCAGCTCGAAGAAGAAATGGATCGAATGGAGAAAGACCTCCAGCCGCTGAACTCATTCACGTTGCCGGGCGGAGGGGTGCTCAATGCTTTCCTTCATCAGGCACGCACCGTATGCCGCCGCGCCGAACGCGTGATGTGGGCGGTGAAGCGCGAGGAAGAAATCGCCGATCAGGACATCATCTATATAAATCGGCTGAGCGACCATTTATTCGTGCAATCGCGATGGATCGCGAAGCGCCTCGGTGAGCCGGAATTTTTATGGGATCGCGGCCTGCGCCTTCCATCGAAGCCGGAAAAGAAGAGCGCGGTTAAGAAATGACATTTTTCTTTTCTTATCCCCCTTCCACTTTAGGGGAAGGGGTTAGGGGTTAGGTCTCTCGCATCCGCCGACCTCACCCGGCGCAGTAGCGCCACCCTCTCCCTGCTGGAGAGGGAATGAGGTAAGCGGCAACTTTTTGAGGGGTTAGGTCCATGCCGGAAAATCGCATCCATCTTCGTCAGGCCCAAATCGGTCCGATGGCGAATTTTGTCTATCTCATCGGCGATCCTAAAACGCGCAAGGCTGCCGTCGTCGATCCCGCTTGGGATGTTGACGCGATCATCGACTTGGCCAATCGCGATGGCTACGAAATCGACAAAATTCTTATCACCCATTATCACCAGGACCATCTCGGTGGCCGCATGATGGGGCAAAACATCGAGGGTGCCGCCGACATGCTCGCCAAGGTCAAGGCCAAGGTCTATCTCAACAAGCATGAAGCCGAGGGCGCCCGCAAAGTGGCGGGGCTGTCGGACTCCGACATCGTCAAGGTTGACGCCGGCGACGTATTCAAGGTGGGAGAGCTGGAGGTGAAGTTCCTCCATACCCCAGGGCATACGCCGGGCTCGCAATGCTTCCTGGTCGACGGCAATCTCGTGTCGGGCGACACGCTGTTCGTGAACTCATGCGGCCGCGTCGATTTGCCGGGTTCCGATCCGGAGGCGATGTATCACAGCCTCAACGACACGCTGAAAAACCTCGATGACGATACGGTCGTGTATCCGGGGCACGCATACTCGAACGAGCCGAGCACTACTATTGGTAGGCAAAAGCGCACCAACATGTACATGCGCTTCCCGACCCTCGACGACTTCCTCGATGCGATGGGTGTAGGGCGATAGGGTGCCCGCCCGAAGATTTCCGTAGTGGCACAGGCTTCAGCCTGTGAGCGACGGAAGTGGCCCACGATCGCATCGAAGAAGGAACACAGGCTGAGGCCTGTGGCACTAAAGAGCGCCGCGAAACCGTGCGGGTTCGCCAGCGTCATATCTTCGTGAGCGGTTCGCGCTCATCATAAAGAATCCAAAGGAGTATGAAGTAGTGCCGGAAGAATCTGGGAATCCCCCGAATCACAATGACGAAACCGTGCGACGGCTCGAGCGGCGCATCGAGAGCCTCGAATATGCGGCCGAGCGCGAAAACAAATGGTGGCGCGGCGGCCTGATTGCCGCGCTGGTGCTGGTGGCGCTGTCGATTTTGATTGCCGGCCATCATCGCCGCCATCATCCGCCCTACGGAATGATGGGCATGGGCGGCGGCATGGGCATGCAGGGCTCGCGTATGATGCCGTATGGCCCGCCTCCACCACCTCCTAATTGGGGCTATGGTCAAGGCGGAGGGTACGGAGGATATGGACCTCCGCAGGGTTGGCATCATCGGCAGTGGGACGGTCCCGGCCCCGACGGTCCTCCTCCTCCTCCGCCCAAGGGTTAATTGCAATACCGAAAGGACCGCGGCCTCGCGCGCCGCGGTCCTTTCGCATTCGGCTTGACCTCGCGACCATCAGCCGAAATGATCGATGCTCATGTCGAAGGAGCTCGATAAGGCCCGCGCCGAGGCCGAGAAGCTGCGCGAGCAAATCAATCGCGCGAATCATCTTTACTATGTGCTCGATGCGCCCGAGATCTCCGACGCCGACTACGACATCCTGATGCGGCGTCTCGAAGCGATCGAGGCCGCGCATCCCGCGCTCATTGCACGGGATTCACCGACCCAGCGCGTCGGCGCCGCACCCAGCGAAAAATTCGCCGTCGTGCATCATCGCAAGATGATGATGTCGCTCGCCAATGCGATGAACGCCGAGGAGATGGTCGAGTTCGACAAGCGCATCAAACGCATGCTGCACAACGATGCGGAAGTCGAATACGTCGCGGAGGTGAAGCTCGACGGGCTCAGCGTCGAGTTGATTTACGAGGATGGCGGGCTGACCACCGCCTCGACGCGCGGCGACGGCGACAACGGCGAGGACGTTACGCACAACCTCCGCACCATCAAGAGCGTGCCGCTGCGACTGCAGAAGCCGAAGCATGGCAGGATTCCGAAACTGCTCGAAGTGCGCGGCGAGGTCATCTATTCGAAGGCCGGATTTGCGCGGCTGAACGCGGAGCGCGAGAGCAATGGCGAGCCAGTGTTCATGAATCCTCGCAATGCGGCGGCGGGATCGCTGCGCCAGCTCGATCCGAAGATCACGGCCTCGCGTCCGCTGGATATTTTTCTTTACGCGCCCGGCGTCGTCGAAGGCCTCGAGGTGAATTCGCAATGGGAATTCCTTCAGGCGTTGCGCGAACTGGGGCTGCGCGTCAATCCCGAGTCGAAAGTCTGCCGCAATGTTGACGAGGTCCTCGCATACTGGAATGACCTCACCGAACGGCGGCATCAGCTCGAATACGATGCGGATGGCGTGGTCGCGAAAGTCAATTCGTACGCGCTGCAGAATCAGCTCGGCGAAGTCTCGCGTTCCCCGCGATGGGCCATCGCTTACAAGTTCAAGGCGCAGCAGGCCGAAACCAAGGTCGACAAGATCGAGGCGTTCGTAGGGCGCATCGGATCGCTGACGCCGGTGGCGAAGCTATCGCCGGTGCAGCTCGCAGGCGTCACGATCTCGAATGCGTCGCTGCACAACCTCGACGAGATTCGCCGCAAGGACATCCGCGAGGGCGACACGGTGCTTATCGAGCGAGCGGGCGACGTGATTCCGTACGTGGTGCGCGTCACCCAGCCGGCCGATCCTCGCGCCGACGAGTTCCAGATGCCGTCGCACTGCCCCGTCTGTGGCGGCGCCATCGTGCACGAGGAAGGCGAAGTCGCATATCTGTGCGTCAACGTGAATTGCCCGGCGCGGATGCGAGAATCGATTCGCCATTTCGCCTCGAAGAATTGCATGAACATCGACGGACTGGGCGACAAGCTGACCGCCCAGCTCATCGAGGCGGGCTTGGTCAAGGAACTCGACGACATCTACAAATTGAAGGATAAGATGCCCGCGCTGCTGGCGCTGGAGCGGATGGGCAAGAAGAGCGCCGACAACCTCATCGCGAATATCGAGAACTCGCGCAAGGCGCCGCTCGACCGCGTCATCAACGGACTCGGCATCCGCCATGTCGGGGAGCATACGGCGCGCCAACTCGCGCTGAAGTTTCACACCATAGACGCTCTCGCGGCCGCGCCCGAAGAGGAGCTTTCCTCGGTGCGCGATATTGGCGGCGAGGTCGCGCATAGCATTCGCGAATACTTCGATGAGCCGCGCAACCTCGACGCGGTGAAGCGGCTCGAGAAGGAACTCGACATCGAGCAGGTGCGCGTCGCGGAGGGCAGGGGACCATTTCGGGACAAGACTTTCGTACTCACGGGCACCCTCGAAACGATGACGCGGGAACAGGCCGAGCAGAAAATCTTCGAGGGCGGGGGGCGCGTGAGCAGCTCGGTTAGCCGCAAGACGGATTTTGTCCTGGTGGGCGCCGATCCGGGATCGAAGGCACGCAAGGCGCAGGAACTCGGCGTGCGTATCCTCGACGAGAAGGAATTCCTCGCGATGGCGTCGTGAGGTTGCGGCATGCGCAGCGCCTGCGTTTCGATAAGATCTGAATATGAGACGATTAGTAAGGATCTTGTTGATTTCTGTTGCCGTTCTGCCGCTCGGGTTCCTCTTGGGTTTGCTATTGATTAGGCCCTCGTCAAAGCTGAATACCGATGAAACCGTCGCGCTCTTATCCGCTTCAGCTGGTGCATTTGCGGTAGTGACAGCCGCAATTTCGGCTTGGATCGCAACGCGGGTCTCAGAGCTCCAAGAAGATTCCCTTCGACCGTATCCATATCCGTATTTCGACGCGCGAAGCAGAACAGGCTTACTTCTTGTGGCTGTGAAAAACTTCGGAGGCAGCGCTGCTCATGATGTCCGTGCGGAATGGGAAGAGCCTTCGATAGATTCGCACGGCGAAAGAATTCGCTTTGGAGTTGAGGGTGTAATTCCCATTTTGCTTCCCGGAGAAGTGGTAAGCAGAATAGTTGATGGATCTATCCAGTACTTCGCCCGAAAAACTAGGTCAGACTACAGGGGAATCGTTAGTTTTAAAGACTCTTCTGATAGGGACAGGCGACTCCCTTTTCGGGCGAGTGCCGAAAAGTTTTCACGCACTCCTGTTTACGAAGACGAGGCTGCTCAGACGCACGAAAAACTACAGAGCCTTCCGAACTCGTTGGAAGAAATCGCAAGTAAGCTCAACGACATATCGGACGCACTCCAAAATCTCGGCTCAAAGCGATCTGCCTGAACATAAAGTTTGTTTGAAGACCCACCGTAACCATCGATGGCTGATGACCGTACAGAGAATCGGGCGAGGCTCCACATGATGGTGCGGGGACGGGTGCAGGGAGTCTTTTTTCGGCGCGCGACGATGGATGAGGGGCGGAGCCTCGGCCTCACCGGATGGGTGCGCAATCATCATTCGGGAGAGGAAGTGGAAATCGTCGCGGAAGGGATGCGCCATAATCTCCAGATGCTGTGGGCATGGGCGCATACCGGGCCGCCGGGCGCGCGAGTTCAGGATGTGACCGAGGAATGGAGCGACTATCGCGGCGAGTTCACCTCATTTCGAGTGCGCTAGCCGGCTGTTCCCATTATGGGAACCATGCTAGGACATTCGGGTGCGAATCATCGCTCGGCGGACGCTGATGCAGTTTGCGGAGTCATTGAGTCGAGGCGAAAGACAGAAGGCGCTAGAGGCGGCCCTCAAGTCCTGGTTTCACGAAGTGCACCGCGCCCGATGGAGCAACTCGGACGAACTCAAGCAGAGTTATCGCACCGCGAGCATTCTCAGTTCGGATCGAGTCGTGTTCAATATCAAGGGCAACGCGTACCGCCTCATCACTGCAGTCGATTACGAGCGCCAGATTGTGTTCGTCAAGTGGATCGGTACTCATGCGGACTACGATAAGATCGACGCGAAGACGGTTAGATATGGAGATTAAGCCAATTCGTTCGGATATCGACTATGGCCGCGCACTGCGCGAGATCGATCGCCTATGGGGTGCGAAAGTGGGCACGCCCGAGGGAGACCGTCTCGATGTCCTTGCGACCTTGGTCGAGGCCTATGAACAGCGACATTTTCCGATCGATCTTCCGGATCCGATCGAGGCGATTCGGTTTCGACTCGATCAGCAGGGGCTGACCGCGCAGTCCTTGGTCGGGGTCATCGGAAGCCGTAGTCGCGTTTATGAGGTGCTGCATGGCAAGCGGCCGCTCTCTCTGGAGATGATTCGACGACTGCACGAGCAATTGGAAATTCCTGCAGAGGTTCTCATCCGGCCGATGCGAGCCCGGCGCCGAGCAGCATAGAGATCGAACCGGGGACTACATCGCCCGGTCGATGGGCAGGTGCCGGATGCTTAAGCAGATCGCCCTTTCAACCTTTTTCGGCATTAGCTATACTTTTGTTCCGGTCAGGACATTCATTGTGATTACTTCCGACAATCGGGGTATTCGTTCGTTTAGCTTCTAAACATTCAAGGAGATTGGATTGAAATGGCAGTACCACCTGAGGTGGCTGGGCAGGCCTCGGAGTCTTCGGGGAACGGCGGCGGCGCGCATGCGCACAAACCGTTAACCCCGCGTGACAGCGTCGTAATTCGCTTCGCGGGTGACTCGGGCGATGGGATGCAGTTGGTCGGGATGCAGTTTACGTCGGAGTCGGCGCTGGCCGGCAACGACATCGCAACCGTGCCCGACTTTCCGGCTGAGATCCGCGCCCCAGCGGGTACTCTGGCCGGAGTGTCGAGCTTCCAGCTGAACTTCTCTTCCAGCGAGATTTTCACCGCGGGCGACGAGCCCAACGTGCTGGTAGCGATGAATCCGGCGGCGCTGAAGGCCAACCTCGAGGATCTCCCCGCCAATGCGGTCCTGATCATCGACAAGGAAGCCTTCACCGAGGCCAACCTCAAGCGCGCCGGCTACGATTCCAATCCCCTCAACGATCATTCACTCGACAAGTACCAGGTCTTTGAAGTTGATGTGACGCGCCTGACCAGCCTTGCGCTGCAGGGTTCGGGCCTCAGTAACCGCGACGCCTTCCGATGCCGCAACATGTTCGTGCTCGGCATGCTGTCGTGGTTGTATCAGCGTCCGGTCGAGACCACGGTTCGTTACATCGAGAGCCGCTTCAAGAAGAATCAGGCCATCCTCGATGCCAACCTGAAGGCGCTCAAGGCCGGATGGAACTATGGCGAGACCACTGAGATGTTCGCCTCGAGCTACTCGGTGCCGAAGGCGCAGATTTCGCCGGGATTTTATCGCAACATCACCGGCAACAGCGCCACCGCGATGGGATTTGTCGTCGCGGCGAATCGCGCGGGCCGTCCGCTGTTCCTCGGTTCGTATCCGATTACACCCGCCAGCGACATTCTCCACGAGCTCGCGGGCTACAAAAATTACAACGTGTATACCTTCCAGGCCGAGGACGAGATCGCGGGCGTATGCTCCTCGATCGGCGCCGCTTTCGGTGGCGCGATCGCGATCACTTCCACTTCGGGCCCCGGGATGAATCTGAAGGCCGAGGCGGTCGGCCTTGCGGTCAAGACCGAGCTGCCCATCGTCATCTGCGACGTGCAGCGCGCGGGTCCTTCGACCGGAATGCCGACCAAGCCCGAGCAAACCGACCTGCTGCAATCGATGTATGGGCGTCACGGCGAGTCGCCGGTTCCGATTATCGCGGCGTCGACGCCCGGTGATTGTTTCATGGCGGCTTACGAGGCGATTCGCATCGCCGTGAAGTACATGACCCCGGTCATCCTGCTCACCGATGGACAGCTTGCCAATGGCGCCGAGCCATGGCTGGTTCCCGACGCATCGAAGCTGCCGGAAATCAAGGTTGAGTTCGCCCAGCAGGTCGAGGGACAGGAATTCCAGCCCTACGCGCGCGATGACGAGACGCTTTCGCGTCCGTGGGCGATTCCCGGCACGCCCGGCCTGCAGCATCGTATCGGCGGTATCACCGGCGAGCATCTGACGGGCAACATTTCGTATTCGCCCTCGAACCACGAGCTGATGATCCGGATGCGCGCGCGCAAGATCGCGGGGATCACCCGCGAGATTCCGCCCATCGAGATTTTCGGTGATGCGGACGGCGGCGACATCGTGATGCTCGGATGGGGTTCGACCTTCGGTCCGATTCGTGAGGCGGTCAAGCAGAGCCGCGCGAAGGGCAAGAAGGTTTCCCATATCCACCTGCGTTATCTGAATCCGCTTCCGGCCGACCTTCCGGACAAGCTGCGCAGCTTCAAGAAGGTGCTGGTCGCGGAAATGAACATGGGACAGTTGCTCAAGATGGTGCGCGCCGATTATCTAATCCCGGCCATCGGCATCAACAAGATCCAGGGACGTCCGTTCAAAGTAGCGGAGCTGGTTTCCCGGATTTCGCGCGCACTGGAGGAAAAGTAAACATGGCAACCGCGCTTACGCGTAAGGATTTCGTTACCGACCAGGAAGTGCGCTGGTGCCCCGGATGCGGCGACTATGCGATCCTGGCCCAGGTGCAGAAGCAGATGCCTGAGTTTGGCATCGCGCCGGAAAACACGGTCTTCATTTCGGGCATCGGATGCTCCAGCCGGTTCCCGTATTACATGAACACTTACGGCTTCCACACCATCCACGGACGCGCGCCGGCGATTGCGACCGGTCTGAAGGTTTCGCGTCCCGACCTCGATGTGTGGGTGGTCACCGGCGACGGCGACGGCCTCTCGATCGGCGGTAATCATCTCATCCACTGCCTGCGCCGCAACGTCGACCTCAAGATCCTGCTCTTCAATAACAAGATCTATGGTTTGACCAAGGGCCAGTACTCGCCGACCTCCGAAATCGGCAAAGTCACCAAGTCGACCCCGATGGGCTCGGTCGATTTCCCCTTCAACCCGATCACGGTGGCTCTGGGAGCGCATGCCACCTTCGTTGCGCGTTCCGTGGATGTCGAACAGAAGCATCTCGGCACCACGCTGAAGCGCGCGCATGATCATCGCGGTGCTTCATTCGTCGAAATTCTCCAGAACTGCAATATCTTCAACGATGGCGCGTTCAATGACGTTAGCGACAAGGGCATCAAGGCCGAGCATCAGCTGATCCTCGAGCATGGGAAGCCGCTTGTCTTCGGGAAGAACCGCGACAAGGGCATCCGCATGAATGGGATGCGCCCCGAGGTCGTCAGCATCGGCACCGACGGCAAGGATCTCGAGAGCATCGTGGTGCATGACGAGACCAACCTCGCGCTGGCATTCATGCTGGGCAACTTCGAGCCGCCGATGCCGGTTCCTCTCGGCGTGTTCTACTCGACCATACGCCCGACCTACGATGGCGCCATGAACAAGCAGGTCGCCGACTCGATAGCGAAGGGCAAAGGCGATCCGCAGAAGCTGCTCAACGGCGGCGACACCTGGACAGTGAATTGACTTCTGATTCCCCTTCCCCTTGAGGGGAAGGGGTTAGGGGTTAGGTCTCCGAAGGCCCGAGCATCGATGCTCGGGCCTTTTATTTGTGGCACAATATTGAGACTACCGCGCAAAATTCGTGTCAATTTGGTTCCTCGCTGCTTTCAATTGACATTAGAAAATCCACCCCCTAGAGTACCGGCGGTCCGGGTCTGACCGCATCCGTGACGCCATTCCGGCGCCATTCGGAGGATGTCCCTCGCGCGGTCCGTTTGGTTCCTGCCCCAGATCGAAGAGGGAAAATGTAGCGGCTGAATCATCGGGGGTTGTGGTGTTTTTGAATCCAAGAGGCCGGGTCAGATGGATTTCAGCATTTGCGCTGGTGCTCTTCGCGATGGCATTTGTCCTCACGATGGCGCATCCGGTCAGCGCTTCGACCTACGTCGTCTACATCCCCCTCGACAGCCCGATTTATGATGAGCTCGATACGCTCGACTCTCTCGGCTATACCCCCGACTACATCGACGAGATAAAGCCGATCAGCCGCATCGAGGCTGCCCGCCTCACCATCGAGGCACAGGAGAGCCTCGGCGAGGCGCAACAACCCGACGCTATCGCGCGCGAAATCGTGCGCGACCTGCGCGATCAACTGCACGAGGAAGTCGCGCTGCTGCAGGCCAACAACGAGAACAATCCTCCCACCGCGGTCCTCCATCCGTTGGAACGCGCTGAGGTTCAATACATATATTCCACCGGCCCGCAACGCTTCTGGCGTGGCGCCAGCGGAAACATGCTGAGCGCGGACGAGGGCACGCCCTTGCTTCCCAACAATGATGGAATTGCGACCGGAAACGGAAGCAACGAAGTCGCGCGATGGAGCGCATGGGGAGGCTTCGGCGGCTTCCTCACCGCATACGGTGAGACGGCGGTGGCGGGTCCGCTTAGTCGCAATCTCGAGAACACCGAAAGGGTGCGCCCCTTGGGTGCGGAAGCAGTAGCCGACCTCGGGAACTGGGCGCTCTCATTCGGGCAGGAGGAGGTCTGGTGGGGTCCGGGGCATTTTTCGACCCTCGGGCAGAGTAACAATGCCGATCCAATCCCGGGCTTTCGCCTGCAGACCGTTCATCCGAAGATGCTGCCGTACTTTTTGCGTTACCTCGGACAAGTCCGTTTGCAGATTTTTTTCGGTCGGCTGGATGCGGGCCGCGTGCCTTCGAAAGAGAGTCCGACCAGCCCGACTATAACCTTCGCGCGGCCATGGATCGACGGGCAAATCGTGAGTTTCAGGACGCTGCCGAATTTCGAATGGGGCCTGACCCATGTCATCATTTTCGGCGGTGCCGGCAACAGCAATTATTCCACGCTTGGTTTCCTTGGACGCGCCACCGGGTTCAACACTGGAAGCAACACCAGCGGAAACACCAATTCAGAGGGCGGCATCTTTCTAAAATTTCGATTTCCGCGTTTCCGTGATTCGGTCTTATGGGTAGATATCCTCGGAGAGGACAATCTTAGCGGCGAAGTAAAGTTTGTCGGCGGAGCGATGCCGTTTCTCGCGGTGTCATATCAGGGCGGATACTACCTCCCGCGTCTCACGGAAGATGGCCGCAACGATCTGCGCCTCGAATGGAAGATCAACGAGCCCAACTATCAGACTCATAGCGATGGGCTCTATTGGGCATACAGCGATCGCCTGATGGATGATCCATTAGGTCCCAACGCCAGCCAGATCGACCTCCAGCCCGGCCATTGGTTTTCAAATCTGACCAAGGCAAGTATCGATCTGTTCTATTCAGATCGCGCGCCGAAATTGTCCGACAACGAATTCGTTCCGTTCCAGTTTTACGGTCCCACCTCTACACTCCATCACGAGCGGAGTTTCGGGATGGCGTTCGATTTGTTGACGATTCCGCAGCTTTCCAACCTGCGCAGTGAGGTGCTCGCTTTCGGCAAGAGCCACATTGCCTTCGAGTACTGCGAGCACATGAACTATGGCCCGCCGGGAGCGTATCGTGCGGTCGCTTCCCTGACGCTGGGAGTATCGCCGACCTGGGATGGCTGGTCCTGGACCAAATAGCCACCTTGTCTGGCGGTCGTTACTGAATCAGCATCGTGACGTGGCCGGTATCAAGATCATAACGTCCGCCGACGATCTTGAGTTTGCCGCTATCAACCATTCCTTTGAAAGGAGCGATTCCCCGCAGATATTTCACCTGCAGGATGACGTGCTGGTCGGTTGATTCCTTGGTCAGCTCACCTTTATCGTCCGGATTGCCGCCGCGAGCGTGGATGACCTCCTTGGCCTTGGCGATCGCGTCGTAGATGAATGCGAGGAACTTCGCCGTCGGCTTCGGATATGCCTCGACGGCGGCTTTCACCGCGCCACACTTCTGATGTCCTAACACCAGGATCGTCTCGACCCCGAGGTGCTCCGTCGAATAAGCGAGGCTCTGCTCGCCGATTTTGTCGACGCTGTTGCCTGCCACCCTGACTACGAATAGATCGCCGACACCCTCATCGAAGATCAATTCGGTCGGCACTCGCGAATCGGAACACGACACGATCGCGGCGAATGGCGTCTGGCCTTCTTTCGAGACGCACTCGCGACGCGAAAAATCCTGCCCGGGATGCCTGACCTTTCCCGATATCCAGCGGTCGTTGCCGGCGGCGAGGGCCTTCACTGCGTCATCGGCGGTGGGTGGACGAGCCTCATTGCACTGTACGGCCTCGTCGGATAACCCCGATGCGGCCCCACTGAGGACCATCATCGCCACCGCGAGGATGCCTCCAACCAAGCTCCCAATTTTGCGACTATGGCTGTGCATATTTCCCTCCGCCACGATCCGGTATGACCGAAGACCGATTGCGCGTGATTTCGCTCTCGGCGATATTTGTCTACTTGAAATGCGCAATCAATCACAATCGGGACGGCTGGGGAACATGAGGAGCGGTGGCGATTTGAAGATTTTGCTGTTGAGCGTGCTGCTTGCGCTGACCTGCGGATGCGGCAATGACGCAATCGAAGCGAATCGGCGTCAGGTCGAAGCCAATCAGGCGCTTATCGAGCAGACCCAGCAGCAGATCGCGAGGTTGCAGGCTAACCAGGGCGCCGCGCCACCGTCGCCCACGACATCGGTCCAACCTTCGGGCTGTGACAAGAAGGTCGAGGCGACCGCGACCCGCCGCGCCGGCGACGCTTACGCGGCGGGCAACATGGCCACGGCGCTCGGCTATTATCAGGATGCATTGACGGCGTGCGCGAGCAGCTCCAAGGCCGCGCTCAACCTCGCTCGCACGGATGAGGCGATGAACAATCGCGAGTCTGCCATTCGCTTCTATCGGCAGGCGGCGGCTTCGAGAGACTCGGATACGCAAAGCATCCAGGAGGCGAAAACTGCGCTGTCGCGGCTAGGCGCCAACTGAGGAGCGTAAAGTAATAGTTCGAGCGAGGTTTTCTAAACCCGGATTGACCGCGATCTCGGCCACCGTCGGACGATGTTCTTTAGACAATTACTGAGCCCGCCCGATTCATTCCCCGGATCACGAATTGATACGCTGAGATGCTGCTACTCGGTTTCGCGCTGCGGTGTTGATCGGGCGACAGCCATTTCGATCTTGCGCGGTGCCGCGCTGAATGGATATCGGTCCGGCACCTGGGCAGGTGAGATTGGGCATGATCCGGTGATAGATCGACACGAAGTGGTCGCCCCGAGAATGTGGCAATGAGACCTACTGTGCACCTCGATGGGCATCATTTAGGTGAGAAAACTGTGCTTTAGAGAACCAATTGTGCAGAAATGCGATTGAGCGTCGCTTCCACAAAATGCTACCGAGCGTTGATGGATAACGATTAGACGGATTTTGCTACCAGTCAATTTCCTTAAACAGGCCGAAACGCACTCCGGAGTTTGACCGGTTGGCCTCCGTCGTAATCTCAACAGCAGCGTGGACATCGGCCTGCGCAAGTTACTGTGTGGGGATTTATGCGGGTAGCATCGAGAGTTCGGCGACTCGGAGTTGCAGTTTTCTTGTTAGCGTTCGCATTGTCCGCGTCTGCGATGGCGAGCTCGCTGCGCAGAGGCTCCTCCAGCGGCACTGCCGCGGTCAACGGACCCTTGCCCGGCCAGGTGCTATGGACCTACTACGAGACCACTGAAGCAGCTTTTCCTTGCCCCGGTGCCGACCCAGACGGCTGCAATCATGGCGGCAATGGCGACAACATCCTCCGGCTGGTCAACCCCAACGGTTCCGCGAATTCGCTCCTGGGTGGTAGTGAACAGCCGGTCTGTGCGATGATCTATGTTTTCGATGACGATGAAGAAATGGGCGAGTGCTGCGGTTGCCCGCTGACCCCCGGACAATTAGCGACTTTCTCGGTCGAAAACAATCTGACCTCGAACTGGGGCCTGCAGAACGGACCCGAGGGCGGAGACCACAGCAACGGTACGATCTCAATCGTCGCCGCTGCGCAAGATCCTGCTCTGGTCGCAATGGGGTCGGACAGTAACGGGCAGTTTTGCACCGCCGACCAGAGTGGAGCATGCAATCTTGGATGCGACCCGACCAACGTTCCCGGGTACAGCGTTACCAACCTCAACAACCTGCTGGGCAGCATCACGCACAACCAGGTCGTTCAACAAGGGCCGCTCAATTTTCCCGGCGCGATTTTCAGAATCAGCGAAGTCGGCTTGTTCGATGACGGCGGCGGCGACCCCACCGACCTGACCTATCTGCAAAACCAGTGCGGCGCGCTGGTCGGCAATGGTTCGCAGGGCGGCATCTGTAATTGCTCAGTAGTGGGGCATATTTCCTTCGTCCGGATACTTACGCCGGGCCTGGGCGCGATCGTCGCGGGCACGATTCCAATAACAGTGACCGAGTCGCCGAACGTGGCATCGGACAAGATCTTTGTCGATGCAGTATTGTTAGCGACCTCGCCACCTTTGACCGCGAATTTCGATACGACCACGGTTCCCAACGGCCCACACACGATTTCCGCGACCGGATTTTCTTCCAATGGTACCGAGCTCGGCAGCGACTCGGTCATTGTATCGGTGCAGAATCCCACGGTGACCGCAACGCCGACGATGACACCAACGGTGACCTTGACTCCGACGGCGACCCCGACCGAGACTTTCACGGTCGCGACTACGACCGCCACCCCGACGGCAACCGCAACCCCGACGCCAACCGAAACCTTCACCGCAGCGACCGCAACGGCGACCCCGACCGCCACGCCGACCGGCGCCATGGTTGCGGCGCCAAATCTATGTACCGATCCAAATCCGAACCCGACTCCGGGGCTGGGAGGCAGTTTGGGTAACTACGCGGTTCTCGCTGGCGCAACGATCAGCAGTGACAACACCGGTGGTAATACCCAGATCAATGGCAATCTGGGAGTATTCCCCGGTGGCTCAACGCCCGGATTCCCCACCGGAATGGTGAGCGGCTTCCAGGACAAGGCCAACTCCAACGCGAATAACGGCCAGAATATCCTGACCCTCGCCATCACCGCTGCCGAATCACCGAGTCCACAACTCATAGCTACCGAGTTAGCCAATACAACCCTTGTCGCGGGAGCCTACACTTCGGCATCCGGAACTTTCCAGATATCGGCTGGGACGCTCACCCTCGATGCGCAGGGCAATCCCGCTGCCGTCTGGATCTTCCAGATGGGGACCACATTAAACACTGCCGTCGGCAGCAACATTCAAGTGATCAATGGCGGCAGTCCATGCAACGTCTTCTGGCAAGTCGGCAGCTCTGCGACGCTGCTCGGATCCAGTTTCGAGGGCAACATCCTGGCTAGCCAGTCAATCTCGCTGGGTGATGCGGTAACGGTGCAGGGCAGGTTGCTGGCCAGTGTGGGCGCGGTCACATTTATCAGCGATACCGTAAACGGCTGTCCGTGCGTGGGCCAATGAGGCATACGACGATGAGCACTCGACTCTGGGACCATCGATGTCGTATTGGCGCGGCTGGTTCCGGGAAGGTAGCGTTCGACGGAGTTTAGCGGTGCTTTAAGCTAACCGGGTGTCTTTCCGAAGCTGAAGGTAAATACGCATGGATCGACGGGGTGGTAGTTCCTCCCTCGATGCAGAAAATCCCGACTAAGCTCGTGCGCTATATCCTTGTTTGCCATCTCGCTTGCGACGCCGTGCGAGATCATCCAATGACGGCAGCGCTCGATTTCCGCGGGGTGTGTCGGTTGATAACCGAGCCCTTCGCTGCACATCGCCTGAAAGAGCTGTTCCTTGTCGGGAATATCAACCGGCGGAAATAGCACTGCAACGGCATCGCTGACGCGAGCCTGCACGTCCTTCATCCTAGCCGATACATCGTTCCAATTTTCCGCCATACTCGTCTCCGTTCCCATGCGGCCGCACATCAGGCCACAATGGCTGCTGGACACGCTATTCTAGGACCGAGGTCGGAGCATGAAGATCGACTATGCAGTTCTCGCTGATGCGGCGCAGGCCGTGGGTGGAAAAATTTTCATTCTGGGTGGAGGATGGAACGTCTATCGAAGCGCGAACTATCCGGCGCCGGTGCAACTCGCAGTGGCCGTCGGGCTTGGATTCTCGGGCAATGAGATTGGCGGCCGATATCCACTGAAAATCGTTATCGCCGATGAAGCCGGCGTTCCGGTCGTTCCCGAACTCAATGGGCAGATCGAAACCGGTCAACTCGCGCCCGATCTTCCGCCTGGTCTGCCGGTCAAAGTTCCGGTGGCGTGGAATGTGAGCTTCGGCGTGCCGCGGCCCGGAAAATATACCATCGTCGTCACGGTTGGCACCGCGCAGGCGGACCTGACCTTCGATGCGATCTTCGTCGGGCAGCGCGTGCAATTCGCGCCGGAGTCGTCGGTCCCGCCGACGGAACGAGGAAACTGATCGGCCAAATTGCAGCGGAGGTGCCGGAGCGCCATTTCCTACAACTTTCGTTGAATGTTAGCCTCGGTTGGAGCAGTTCTCCAAAGTCGCCGGAAGTTTCGATGGCGGAGGGAATCCGCGTGCCGATGCAAGAAGAAACCAAACCCGACCAGCCACCAGAGGGACAGCCCCACACCTCCAGACGCGTCCCCTCGCATCCGCGCAAAATCGCCGTGCTCACTTCAGGTGGCGATGCGCCCGGGATGAACGCCGCCATCCGCAGCGTGGTGCGGGTGGCCGCCGCCGCCGGTATCGAGGTGTTCGGCGTCCAGCGCGCCTATGAAGGCCTCTTTCATGGCAAGTTCACTCCACTCCCGAGCCGCGCGGTTGCCAACATCATTCAGCGCGGCGGGACCATCCTGGAGACCTCGCGTTCGGACCAGTTCCGCACGCCCTCCGGCCGTGCCCATGCGATCGAGAACCTTCGCTATCACGGTATCGGTGGTTTGGTAGTGATCGGTGGCGACGGCAGCCTGCAGGGGGCGCGCGCGCTGGCCGAGGAAAGCGACATCAAAGTGATGGTGATTCCCGGGTCCATTGATAACGACGTGCCCGGTACCGACTTTTCGATCGGCTTTGACACCGCGGTAAACACGGCGCTGGAGGCTATCGATCGCATTCGCGATACCGCGTTTGCATATGAGCGGCTGTTCTTTGTCGAGGTGATGGGTCGCGACTCAGGCTTCATCGCTCTCGCGGTGGCGATCGCGGGTGGTGCCGAAGCGGTGATCATCCCGGAAACCCCGGTCGATGTTGAGGACCTCATCCTGCGCATCGAGGAAAGCCAGGCGCGCGGCAAGCGCTCGTCCATCGTGGTGGTCTCCGAGGGGCCGCGGACCGGCGGCGCAGTCAAACTATGCAACGCCGTCAATGGACGCCTAGGCGGATCGGCCCGGGTGGTCGTTCTCGGTCACATCCAGCGCGGTGGATCTCCCACGGCGCGGGACCGTTTGCTGGCGAGTCGAATGGGCGCTGGTGCGGTCAAGGCGATTATCGATGGGCGACCCTCGGCATTGATAGCAGAGCTGCGCGGGGAAATCGCCTTTGTGCCGTTGCCGGAGGTTCCGGAAAAATCGCGCACGCTCGATACCGAGCTGACGGATTTGGTCGCGATGCTGTCGCTATAGCTCTCTATCTGCGCCTTTCTTTCTCTTTTCGCGACGATTGAACAATCTGACCTGCTCCCTCGTCCGTATTTCATAAGGCAACAATACTGACAACTTCGCGGCGCGCAGATTTTCGCGCTCAGGAACCTTTTCGATTGCTGCGCAGTTACTGGGTCATGCGAGCAATCGATGGCGGAACGGCTGCGTCACGCGAACCAGGACTTTCATCTTTCACTGCGGCCGCAGAAGGGGGGCGCAATGTCTGAAGTTCATTCCACTCCGGATGTGATCATGGAGAATCTGGTCGGGCTCCATCAAATTCTCCCGTCGCAATATTTCGATGTCTCCGGGGGCCATCGGCTGACCGCCGAACAGCGCCTGATGCTGGCCCTGCTCGCCGACGCCATCAACGTTTTTCAGCAGGGGGCGACCTCGCGCGCCACCCGCAAGCGCCTGCTCTACATCGACGCCGAGCGCTGGATCATGATGGCGGCGCGACCGGGACCGCATGCCTTCAGCTTCGAAACCGTATGCGAGGCCCTCGGCATCAACGCCGGCGTGCTTCGCCGCCGCCTGATCCTGTGGAAGCATAACGTCTGTCGCGACGTCGAAACCAGCGCGACGCCTCATTTGAGGCTCAAGATCACGCCTCGCGCGCGGCACCTCAGCCAGCGCCGTGGCCATCAGCGCATCGTGCCGCGACAGGCGGTCGCCGAATAGCCGAAACCTCGCACCGCGACCAAATCGCTCGCTCGCGGTGCTATAAAAGCCTGCCACGCCTCTGCTAAAGATGGCTGTCAATCATCGCAGTTGATCACGAGCGATGCGCCCGCTGACGGTGCATCGCGGTCGGCGATAATTCGGGAGGAAAGCTCATCGTGGCAAACGCCAAAGACATATTCAGCGTCGAAGGAAAGGTAACGATCGTAACCGGCGGCGGCACCGGCATCGGCGAATCGATCGCCAAGGAATTCGCCGCCCGCGGTTCCAAGGTGCTGATCGCGAGCCGCAACGTGGAAAATCTCACCAAGGTCCGCGACGATATCCGCAAGGACGGCGGCACCTGCGAATTTACCACCGTCGATGTGCGCCAGGCCGACCAATGCGATGCGATGGTCGAAACGGCGGTGCAGCATTTCGGCCGCGTCGATTGCCTCATCAACAATCATGGCGCGAGCATCACCACGCCCACCTTCAACCTCTCGCCCAACGGATGGCGCGCAGTTATCGGCATCAACCTCGATGGTACGTTCTTCTGCTCCAAGGCGATGGCGCGTCAGCTCATCAAGCAGGGTGGCGTCGGATCGATCATCAACATCTCATCGACGGCGGGCGTGCACGGCTCGACCACGATGCTGCCCTATGGCGCGGCGAAAGCCGGCGTCGTCAACCTGACGATTTCGCACGCCGGCGAATGGGGCGCGCATGGCATCCGGGTGAACTGTATCGCACCGGGCCCCATCGACACCGAGGGTGCGGCGCCGCGCGTATGGCCGAATCCGACGGTGAAAAAGGCGGTGGCGGACTCGCGCGCGTTGGGTCGCTTCGGTCGCGTCGAGGAGATCGCATATCCGTGCTTGTTCCTGGCCTCGGAAGCTGCGAGCTATGTGACCGGCGCGCTGCTCATCGTGGATGGCGGCGTCGGCCCTCGCGCGATCGGGTGAAGTATTTATCGTCTAGGAAGCGCTCGGCTCATTTGGAATGTGGAATTGCGCCGTGCAATTGGTGCACTCGAAGGTCGGGCGATGCTCGGTCCTCTGCGGGCCGTCGAGCATGTCGTAGGGCATATCCGATTCCCAATCGACCTCTGACGCCTCGTATTCTTCGGGCATGCCGTCCTGACCCCAGCGGCCCACTCGATGAATGATGACGCATAGGGTAAGTTCGCAGATATTTTCGCTTCCACATTTCGGACAAAGAAATGCGTTCAATTTGGCCTCCGGTTCGGCGGTGTCTGCAATTTCTCCGATGACGAGGGCGACGCGCCGTACGACCACATCTTGGCGTCCGCGTGCACACTCCTCAGCCAAGCGCGCCATGCCTGCGAGAGCCTCCGCGCTCGAATCGTAACGAAAGTATTCGCTTCCATATTCTTCACTTGAGAGTCTCTACGATGTGCTGCATGGCCATATCACTCGTCGCAGGAAAACTTCGACGACATACAGCGGCAGACGAAGCGGTCGCCGCGGTCTTCTCGAGATCCCACCAATGTTTGCGCGCTCGGTTGGCATTGATGATAAATGATGCGGCGGAGTCATGGCGTTCGCTGCGCATCGTCGGGGAGGAATCTAATGATCAGGCCCAGTCCAAGCATTTTCAAATCGCTCGACTTTTCGGAGTGGCGAGAGCGGAATGCCTTGGTGTTAACACCGAAATTTCAGCGGCGCGGTGTTTGGACTCTGCCGGCCCGCTCTCATCTTATCGATACGCTCATGCGTAACATGCCAGTACCGCCAATCTATCTTCGAGAAACTCAGGCGTCCGACAAGAAAAGAATTGTGCGAGAGGTGGTCGATGGACAGCAGAGGATTTCTGCAGTTCTAGATTTCTTAGATGACGCCTACTCGCTTTCGAAAACTTTGGATGCTCTCTATGCTGGAAAACGCTTTAGTGAGTTGACCGACGAACAGCAGAACAGCATCAGAAAGTTCGAGTTCATGTGCCTAATGCTCGGTGACGTATCCGACAGTGAGATACTGGAAACCTTCGCTAGGCTGAACACATACGCGGTAAAGCTCAACGCTCAAGAGTTAAGAAATGGCAAGTTTTTCGGTCTGTTCAAGCAGTCGGCTTACGCTCTCGCGTTCGAGCACGTCGAATTTTGGCGACGGAATGGCATCTTCTCTGAAAGAAACATAGCTCGGATGCTCGAAGTTGAACTCACGAGCGAGCTTCTCATCGTTTTGCTTGATGGGCTGCAGGACAAGAAGAAATCAATCGATGGATTTTATCGGACTTGCGATGCAAGGTTTCCCGAAAGGCGCCTGATTGTTCAGCAATTTCGAACTTCTCTCGAAGTGATTTCCGAAGCTATCTCCAGTGATCAGCTGAAGGATTCCGAGTTCTGGCGGTCCCCGCTCTTCTATTCGCTATTTTGCGCGATCGCGCACAGGATGTTCGGGCTGAAAGGTGTCGGTCATCGTACTCCGAAAAAACGACCGACGAGAGCCGAGATGCAACGACTATTGTCGGCGGTGCTTACTCTTTCGGAATACATAGTAGCCACGCGAGAGACAAGACTATCCGAGGGAATACGAAGCGTTTATCACGGCTTGCCTGCGTCAAACCGACAATCTACTGCCGCGTAGGACGCGTCTCGAAACCCTCTATCGCGAAGCTTTTGCCTAGCAATGCCTCGCTTAACGGCTGGTCTAGCTCTGCAGCTGGAGACATCAACTGATAGCGCATTGGCGTTGGCAACAGCTGGCGAGATCATTCGCTCGAATCTCACTCCTGCCAGTACGGCGTACAAGGAACTGACGGTGGCCCGGCTCGAAGCCCTATACAAGCTAGCGTACTTGCGAATATTTCTTACTTGGGAAGCATTCTTGGAGGAATCCTTTCTTCGTTACCTTTGTGGTTTTCAGAATTCCGCTGGACCGGTAGCCCTGAAAGTCGGTCGGTTTTCAACGATCGATGATGCCAGAGTTGCTGTTCTGGCCGGGCAAAGATTTGTATCTTGGTACAATCCGTCACGGGTGATTCAGCGTGTGCAAAGGTTTTGCGTTAATAGTCCGCACGAGGTCGTCGTCTCGTCCGTTCAAACGCAACTCGAATGGTACGCAGCCATAAGAGGACGGATCGCACACGCCTCGACGTACGCAAGGGGCGAGTTCGACCAAGCGACCTTGGGGCTGGCTGGCAGACGTATTCGAGGTTCACGACCTGGATCCTTCTTACGCACGATCGACCCGGGTGCAGGCAAGCGTTGGCTGCACATTCTAGGCGACGGATTCAAAGGACTCGCCGGACAGATCACGCCGTGAATCTCACGAGCAGCCGACTTTGCAGGGATGGGGGCGCTTGTCCACACCCTCATCATCATGGTAACGCAATCGTACTTAGTGCATCGATTTTCAGCCCATAGCGAGGTTCAAAAAACATGGCCGACCGAAGCAGCATCGGCAAGACCGGTAAACCCTTCAAGATGCCCATCGAATGGAGCAAGGTGCGCGAGTTCGCCCGCGCCATCAAAGACCCCAACCCAATTTACTTCGATCCCGAGGTGGCCAAGAAAGAGGCCGGCGGCATCCCTGTGCCCGTCACCTTCCTGCAGACCTCCGCGTTCTGGCAGGATGGCGATTCCAGCCCCGGCATGGGCGGTTTCGATATCCGGCGCATCCTTCATGGTGAGCAGGAATTCGAGTTGCTGAAGCCGATCCTCGTCGGCGATACGCTGACCGGCGTGTCGAAGGTCGCCGACATCATCGAGAAGGAAGGCGGACGCGGCGGCAAGATGACCATGCTGCTGATGGAGACCGAGTACACCAACCAGAAAAACGAGAAGGTCGCGATTGCGCGTTCGACGCTCATCGAAACCGGCCAGGCCGTGAAGGCATAGTGGAAACGTGCGATTGAACTTCGTTGCAATAGCCCTCGCCCTCACTCATGTCTCTCCCAGTAGGGAGAGAAGTTGAAGGTCTGGGACAATCGAAGATTTTCGGAGAAAGATTATGCCAGCAAAATTGAAATACGATTCCGTCAAGGTTGGAGATACGATTCCCGCGTTCGTCGTCGAGGGCGTCACCCGCCCCGATTTCGTGCGCTATGCCGGCGCGTCGGGCGACTTTGTCCCGCTTCATTATGATCAAACCTTCGTCGAGGCCGCGGGAATCCCGACCGTGTTTGCGCAGGGGATGTTCACGGCCGGGCTGCTGTCGAAGGCGCTGACGGATTTCGTCGGCGTGGGGCAGGTGCGACGCTTCAAGGTGCGCTTCGCGACCCGGGTATGGCCCGGCGATGTGGTCACCTGCCGCGGCAAGGTCACCAACAAAACCGAGAAAAACGGCGAGAAGATCGTCGAGGGCGACCTCGAGGTGGTCAATCAGAAGGGCGAGGCGGCCATCAAAGGATCATTCGCCGCAGCCTGCAACTGAATCGAGTTTGAAATTTCCGCGACGGGCCGTCGGGGCATGCTCCGGCGGCCTTTCGCATTAAAACCACTTATCCGCCGCTTTTTCTTGATAAGTTTGACGAATTGCGCGAAAAGGAAATATCGTCAGTGAGGGGGATATTCCGCTAGGACGCTTTTCAGCGTCTCGTGGAATGCTTAAAATAACATTAAGATGGCTGAGCAACGCTACGTAATCATTCACGGTCATTTCTATCAGCCTCCACGCGAGAGCCCATGGACCGGGCTCATCGCGCCGGAGCCGAGCGCAGCGCCGTTTCCGAACTGGAACGAGCGCATCTTGAGCGAATGCTATACCGCCAATGCGCATGCCCACACGATGGAAGGGCCCGTCGTCCACGTCCGCAATAACTACGAGTCGCTGAATTTCGATTTCGGCCCGACCTTGGCCGCATGGCTGGAACGGCATGGCAAGGCCGCCTATCGCGCGATGCGCCGCGGTGACGAGCTCAGCGCCGCCGCTCACGGTGGCCATGGCAACGCGATCGCGCAATCCTACAACCATTCGATACTGCCTCTGCTCACTCCGCGCGATCGCGAGTTGCAGATCGCCTGGGGCATCGAGGATTTCGTCTATCGTTTTGGCCATCGCCCGGAAGGCATGTGGCTGCCCGAATGCGCGGTTGACGATGCGACGCTGGAGTCTTTAGCGGCTGCCGGATTGAAGTTCACCATCCTTGCGAATGATCAAGGTCGCTTCGGTGGCGAGGCTGCCAATAATCGCAGTGCCGGTCCGTTCATATGGCAGCGCGACAACCTTCGCCTCGCCGTCTTCCGCTTCGATCGCATGCTCTCGGGCGATGTTTCCTTCGGCGAGGCGATGCAGGATGGGATGGCTTTCTCCGATCGTGTCGCCGCGGTCGCCCTCGAGCACGAACCCGGAAGCGCGATTCTGCTCGCGACCGACGGCGAGACGTTCGGGCATCATAAGAAGAGCGGGGCGGCGGAACTGGCGCGCATGATCATGACGCTGCAGCGCCGCGACGATATCGTCATCACCAATCTCAGCGACTACCTCGCGACGCATCCGGGCGCCGGCAGTTTTGTCATCGACCATCCGAGCGCGTGGAGTTGCGCGCATGGCGTCGAGAGATGGCGGTCCAACTGTGGATGCCGCATGGAGTCCAACACCAGCCAGGAATGGCGCGCGCCGCTCTTCGATGCGATGCAATTCGTGAGCGATCATGCGAACGCGATCTACGACCGCTTCGCGCCGCCACTGTCGCCCAACTATGCGGTGTTGCTGCGCGAATCGATGGGGGTGCTCAACGATCCGAGCGTCGCCCACACCGAGGAGTTTTTTCTTCGCCACAAAGTTGTCGATGGGCGCAATCGTGACCGCCTGATGCTGCTCTTCGAAATGGTGCGCGCGGCGCAGGCTTCGCTCACCAGTTGCGCGTGGTTCTTCGATGATTTCGGTGGGCTGGAGGGCCGCATCGTGTTGCGATGGGCCGCGCGCGCGGTCGAACTGGCGGCGGAATTCGCCGCGAGCATCGAGCCCGAGCTGCTCCAGCGCCTGCGTGACATCCGGTCGAATCGGCGCGAGACTGGAGATGCCGCGACGTTGTACTTGAGTCTCAAAACGCGCGAAGCGCGGGGCAGGATTTAGAAAGACGCGCGCGGCGCGGGAAGATTCCAAAGGAAGGATTTAGCCATGGCTGGTACTGAAGGCCACGACATCGAATCGGTATTGAGCGAAGCGCGGAAGTTTCCGCCTCCCGCGGCGTTCTCGCAGCGCGCATCAATCAAAAGCCTCGACGAGTACGACGCGCTGTGCCGCCGCGCGGAGCAGGATCCGGAAAAATTCTGGGGCGAATGCGCCAATCAGCTCGCATGGTTCAAGCCCTACGACAAAGTCCTCGAATGGAATTTTCCGTTCGCCAAGTGGTTCGTCGGCGGCAACATCAACGCCTCGTACAATTGCCTCGATCGGCATCTGACCGACGGACGCCGCAACAAGGTCGCATTCATCTGGGAAGGCGAGCCCGGCGATTCGCGCATCCTCACTTACCAGATGCTTGCCGATGAAGTCGGGCGTGCGGCTAATGCGCTGAAGAGTCTCGGCGTGAAGGAAGGCGATCGCGTCGCCATCTACATGCCGCTGATTCCCGAGGCCGCCATCGCGATGCTCGCGTGCGCGCGTATCGGCGCGATTCATTCGGTCGTGTTCGGCGGATTCTCGGCCGAGGCGCTCGCTGATCGCATCAACGACGCTGAAGCGAAACTGGTCATCACTGCCGACGCTGGATGGCGTCGCGGCAGCCAGGTCGATCTGAAGGGCAACGTCGATGAGGCCCTCAAGCGCGCCGACTCGGTGAAGAAGTGTCTCGTCGTGCGCCGCACCGGCGCGAAGGTTGAGATGCGCAAAGGGCGGGATATCTGGTGGGACGAGCTGGTGCCCTCGCAAAGTCCGAATTGCCCCGCCGAGCAGCTCGATTCGGAGCATCCGCTGTTCACGCTGTATACCTCGGGCACGACCGGCAAGCCCAAGGGCGTGTTGCACACGACTGGCGGTTATCTTACTCACGTCACACAAACGATGAAGTGGGTGTTCGATCTAAAGGAAGACGATACCTACTGGTGTACCGCTGACATCGGGTGGGTGACCGGCCACAGCTACAGCGTCTATGGTCCGCTGTCCGCCGGCGCGACGGTGGTGATGTACGAAGGCGCGCCGAACTTTCCCGAGAATGATCGCTTCTGGCAGATCATCGAGAAGTATCGTGTGTCGATTTTCTATACCGCGCCGACCGCGATTCGCACCTTCCTCAAATGGGGCGACTCGTGGGTCAAGAAGCATGACCTTTCGAGCCTGCGACTGCTTGGCTCGGTCGGTGAACCGATCAATCCGGAAGCTTGGATGTGGTATCGCAAGATCATCGGCGGCGATCGCTGCCCGATCGTCGACACCTGGTGGCAGACGGAAACCGGCGGCATTATGATCAGTCCGGTCCCGGGCGCCGTCGCCACTAAGCCTGGGTCAGCCACGCGTCCGCTGCCGGGTATCGCGGCGGACATCGTGACGCGAGAAGGCAAACCGGTTGCGGCGAATCAGGGCGGCTTTCTGGTGATTAAGCGTCCATGGCCGGGGATGTTGCGCACGATCTTCCGCGATCCGGATCGCTACAAATCGGCCTACTTCAGCCAGATCGACGGGATGTACTTCACCGGCGACGGCGCGCGTCGCGACGAAGACGGCTACTTCTGGATCATGGGGCGCGTCGACGACGTCATCAACGTCTCGGGGCATCGCCTTAGCACCATGGAAATCGAGAGCGCGCTGGTTTCACATGAGGCGGTCGCCGAAGCGGCCTGCGTCGGCAAACCCGACGAGATGAAGGGGCAGGGCGTGATGGCGTTCGTGACGCTAGAAGGCGGGCGCAAGGGCGACGACAAATTGCGCGAGGACCTGAAGCGTCACGTGGTGAAGGAGATCGGCGCCCTCGCGCGTCCCGATGAGATTCGTTTCACCGATGCGCTGCCCAAGACTCGCAGTGGCAAAATCATGCGCCGCCTGCTTCGCCAGATCGCGGCGGGCGACGAAACCCTCGGCGATATGACGACGCTGGAAGATCTCTCGGTGATGGCGCGCCTCAGAGAGGACGAGGAGTAAAAGGATACTTCTTTCTTCTTAATCGAACAGGCTTTAGCCCGTCTGTCTGCTCTTTTTCTGTACCGAACAGCCACTCGCAGTCAGAAGCTCGCGAGGTGGCTTGGCATCCATGGGATCTCAGGTGCCAAATGCAGATATTGAATCGCAAACACCGCGTTTCATATCATCACCTCGCGGTTAGCAGGAGAAGTAGACGCACAAGCACGGCGTAGGTCGCGCTCCGGGCCGTCACCGCATTCCATGCCCGTCGAGGCATCGGAGTTTGTGCCTACTTCGCTCGCCGGCAGCCTCCCCCGATCAACGGGGGAGGAGCAGAAAGAGGACCGAAAAATAGAAAAGCGAACCTATCCGGGTAGGCGCTCGAAGGTCGCGATGCCCTCGGGGATTCGATGGAAGCTTTGCTTGTCCATCGTGTAGATGGCCATTTGCGGGTCGCCGAACTGCTTCGGATCATCGAGCGAGCCGACTTTGATAATGACGGCGGGAAATCCCGGCGCGCGGGTTACTACATGGGTGCCGCAGTTGGGGCAGAACTCGCGCGTGACAGGCCGCTCCAGGTCGCTGCGACTGAATTGCTTGCACTCGCCCTTGGTGTATTTGAAACCCGTAGTGGGCATCGCGATGAACACGTTGGGGGAGCCGCCCGTGATGTACTGGCATTCGCGGCAATGGCATTGGGCTTTCATCATTGGCTCGCCTTCGGCCTCATAGCGCAGTCCCTTACAGTAACAACCACCTTCCAGTTTCATAAACCCTCCATCTTCGGAAGGCCGACGCTAGCGCACCGATGTGAAATCGGCAAATGAAGCCTTCGCGTGCCGTGCTTCTGAGCTGGCGACCGCCGCTGACGATGAAAGTCAGTGCGCTGAAAGCCTCGGAGCTTTTTCCAACGTCTTGAGGGTATGAAACAAGAACTCGACATCGATGGGCTTGCGAATCACCGCGTTGGCCTCTTCTACCTTCGCGTTGAATGCAGTGACGACGATAACCGGAATATTGAGTTGCGAGAGGCGCGGGTCCGCCTTCATCTCAGCAAGGAACTGCCATCCGTCCATCACGGGCATGAAGAGGTCGAGGATGATGAGCGCGGGAGGTTGGGTTTCGGCCTGCAGATGATCGAGAGCTTCGCGGCCGTTGGACATGGTCAGGACCAGATATCCTTCGAGCGAGAGGATATCAGCCATGGCGGCCAGCGACCCCGCGTCGTCGTCCACCACCAGAACTTTTGCTGCCCTATCCACGGTTGTTATCTTGGACGTGATTGGACCCCATAAAGTTCACGATCCGATCTAATTTCTGACTGGAAGGCAGGTTAACTCCGTTGTGGAGAATAAAAGCAGTCATTTAACCGCGTAAACATCTTGGAGCCATAGATTGAATTTCAATTCCCTGAGCTTGCGGCGCGGATCGAAGTCTATGATAGTAGACTTTATGTCTACTATTGAGGAGGATTCTGGTGCCCGGCTGGCGGCTCGCCTTCGCCTCGAGCGCGCAACGCGGGATTGGACGCTCGATGAGGTAGCCTCGCGCTCAGGCGTTTCGAAGGCCATGATCAGCAAGGTCGAGCGCGGTGAGGCGAGCCCCACTGCGGCGATCCTGATCCGCCTGGCCGGCGCCTTCGATCTCACCCTCGGAGGACTGTTGGCGCGCGCCGAACTAGGCCGCGGTCCCCTCGTGCGCGAGGCCGATCAACCGGTGTGGCGAGATGCCGCATCAGGGTATTTGCGCCGCCAAATCTTCGAGCGACCCGATCATCCGGTGGAGTTGGTGCAGGTCGAGTTGCCGGCCGGAGCGCGGGTCGGGATGCCGGCCTCCTCCTATTCGCGCATCCGGCAGTTGCTCTGGGTGATGAAGGGGAGCCTCGTGATCGAGGAGGGTACTGCGCGTCATGAGCTAGGTATGGGCGACTGCTATGCGTTCGGTGCGCCCGCGGACACCATCTTCGCGAACCAGTCGCAGGATGTATGCATCTATCTCGTCGCGCTCACGAGGAGTTAGCAGATGGCCGCGCCGACACGAATCGCGCCGATCAGCGCGAATCCCGAAATCATCGCCGCGCTGTCCGATCTCCTGATCGAAGTCGTCGCGAATGGCGGCTCGGTCAGCTTCCTGCATCCGCTCTCGCGCGAGGTCGCAGACGCCTTCTGGAAGGATTCGCTCGCGCGCGCCGCTTGCGGAGGCCGAGTGGTGCTCGGCGCGTGGGAGAGCAAGGATCTCATCGGCACCGTGACGCTGGATCTTGCGACGCCGCCAAACCAGCCGCATCGCGGCGATGTCGCCAAGCTGATGACGCGGGTCAGCCGGCGCCGGCGGGGCATCGCTCGTAGCCTGATGCTGGAGGCCGAGCGCATTGCGATCGAACGCGGGCGCACGTTGCTGGTACTCGATACCGCCGAAGACGGCGGCGCGGCCGGCCTTTACGAGGGCATCGGATATCGGCGCGTCGGTATCATTCCCGGTTATGCGCTCAAACCGCATGGCGGCCTGACCGGCACAGTCATTTACTTCAAAGCCGTCGGTCCGGGCTCAAGTAATTGACAAACCCAACAACGGAAACAGGTACTGAAGGGTCTGAAACAAGGAACCAATCAGAACCAGAATCGCGCCGTAACCGCCCAACCGGCGGTCAGGCAAGTTGTCGCCCCATGCTTCTATAGAAGGAGCGAGGGCGACCAGAATGGCGCTCGATAGGCCGGTGACTAATCCCACCTTAACGCCGTAAGCCAAGGCGTCGGGCTCTTGATGGATCGCGCCACTGAGGATCGCAGCCAACCCGATTGAGGCGCCGCGAAAGGCAGCGCGCGCAAGCACGGCTCGGTCCATTTGCGGATGGCCGGAACTCATGTCGGCACGCGGCGGGCCAACCAACAGGTAGGCGGCGACAAACCCGATCAGGCTGAAAATTCCGAAACCGACTCCGAACCAAGCATCGCGCGCAAGCCATCCGGCGGCTCCGAAGCTGGCGGCGCGGACGAAACTGAATCCCAGTGCGTCTAAAAACGGATGGGCGTCGCGAACCTCGCGATTTCCGATTTCGAGGCTCAGGGCAGGGCCCGAGACTAGCAGGCCCGCGAGTCCGAACCACAGCCCGAGCGCGAGCCCGTACGCACTTCCGAAAAGGACGCCATAGCTAGCACTCTTGGTGATTGTTCTAAGCGGCCCATGTTTCCCACCGAAGAGCTCATAGGCGAGATAAAGGCCGCCAAGCGCGTCGAGCATCACGCCCGTCAGGCTGAGGACGGGAATGAGATCGTGGCGCCATCCAGCGCTCATGAGGCGTATTCGAACAGGTTACGCAACCGGAGGGTTGATGTCGGCCCACAACCGGCGCATGAACTCGATATGCATCTCGACCGCCCATAGCGTCTCGGCGGCGGCACTTTCGGGAATCGCGCGAAAGATCGAGCCCGCGCTGGAATCGCCGTGATCCTTGTCGACTTCGATATGCACCGTGAAAAAGCGTACCCCCGCATCCGACAATTTGTAATGTTTCTGTAACCCCTCGACGACGCGCACGTAGGCGTCGGGGTTGAACAGCTCGGAGCCGAGGCTAATCCCGGCCAGCGTGACGTACCAGGGTTTCGAATCCGCCAGCCAGTACATCCAATGCACCATCGCGGTGGCATCGGGCGACATCGTCGCACGGAGGAGTTCCGCGCGGGGAATTCCAACCGCCTCGCCGAATTCGAGGTAGAGCTCCATGTGCGAACGCCCGACGCCCGATTGCCGCCCCAGCTCCTCTTCGAGCAGGTTTTCGACGATGGCGCGACGGGCGCTGAAATCGTCGCACTTCGCGTAGATGAGTCCGAGGATATTCGCATTGTGGCCCTTGTTGCCGATGTAGAGCTGGGTCGCCCAATGGCGCAGTTGCTCGGCGCTCAACTCCCCGCGCTCGATCTTGTCGATAGTCGGATGCGACTTGAGGGTGCGGCTATTGCGCTCGAGTCGCTTGATCAGTCCATTGAGCAGGCCGATGCCCTTTTGAATATCCATGTGGATTCCTTAGCAGTCGAGCGCGGAAATGTCATCGCACGAGAGCCCGGCCGTACCCAGGCCTGAAGCTATAGGAGCTTCGGTAAGGCGGGTAGACGGTGGAAGGCGTGGGCCAAGCGACCGGCCTTTGGATTAAGTCCTATTGGATGAAAAGTCCAAACCACTGGCACAGCGAATTGATTGATGAGAGTTACCATCGTCGATGGAACGAGTGTCCAGATCGCAGACAACTACCATTAGACAGGCCGCTAGCGATGCGGCAGCTAACCAGAACCATGGCCGACTAGCAGCTTTTTACGGACGATGGTTGGTTCACAGGGCCAGATTCAGTGGGTCTCGTAGGACGCTTTATGTTCGATTTGCTGAATCGATTGCAGATAGGCGATCAGCGCCGCGACACGTGGAGTTACCTGTCCCTGATTTCCCTTGCGATCCGGAAATTCCCACACCTTTTCGCCCCATATCGGCATTTCGCGCGGTCCGTGCGCGACGACATCAGCGCGGCCGTCGATGAAGCGGGCAATCTGATCCTGCGGAAGCGGATTTCCATATCGGGCTGAAAGAAAACGCAGGTCGGGAGCCTTAATCGTAAGTGCCGGCGCCGCGGGACCATTTCCGTCGGCCTTGACGCCGTGACATGCGGCGCAATTCCGCAGGTAGAGGTTTCTGCCTTCAGTGACTTGATCGGCGCCGCAAATAGACGCCGCGCCGAGTGCGATCACTGCTAGGAAGGGAATCATCCATTTTGCCATAAATGCTCCTTGTGACTCATTGACTAACTGTGGGCTTCGAGGATCTCCTGTGCCGCGCTACGGCCAGACTCCATCGCGGCCTGCGCCAATCCGCGAAAGAGCAGGGGACCGAGATGCTCGCCCGCGAAATGGATTCGATCCTCGGCGCGCCGCAGATGCGGCAGGCATCGCGAGACCTGCCCGGGCTTGAAGTATGCAAACGCTCCGGGCGAGTACGCATCTTCATCCCAACACTTGAAGACTGCGGACTCGAAGTTATCACGGATCGCTGGGAACACGCGCTGGACATTCTCAATCGTCGAGACGACCCGGTCTTCATCGCAAAGGCCCGCGAATCGACGCGCGCGCGCTCCGGTCATGAAGCATTGCAGAAGTCCGCGACCGGAATGGTGCGAGGGTGCGGCGTCCCACATAAACGTGATCGGAAGGTCGGTGAACGCGTACCCAGAAAGGCCTTCATCGATCCAGAAGCGGCGCCGGCACTGTACGAAGGCGCGTGACACCGATGCGTATCCCAATTCGTGCATCGAGGCGCGCTTCTCTTCCGATAACGTCGGGTCGAACCTGATTCCTGCAACGCGCGCCAACGGAAGCGCGATTACCGCATCATCGGCCGCCAGCGTTCGCGCAATCGGTCCGCATAGGTAACGGACCACGACTCCGTTATCGCGCCGTTCGATCGATTGCACGGTTGCGTTGTAATGCACCCGATGGCCGAGCTCCGACGCGAACGCCATCGGCAGGAGATCGTTGCCTCCCTCGATCGAGTAGCGCGCGTCGGTGAAGGTGCTGTAGGCGGCGACCTGCGTGAGCACATCGAGCGCCGAGCGACGATGGAGATCCTCTCCGACGACATCCCAATCCAGGATCGCGAGGAGTTCGGCGGCATCGGGCGTGGCGCCGGCGGCGGCCATGAAATCGGCATATGACACGCGATCGTATTTTTCGATAAGGGAGGCATCTTCATTTCCGCCTCCGAAGGCATCGGCGATCTCGTCCGCGGCCGCCTTCAAATAGCGGTGGCGCATCCCGAGGATGCCGAGCTGACGCTCCTCATCGGAGAGTTTCTGCGGCCATCGAAGCTGACCGGCGCGGTCCTCGATCATCCGCTTGCCGTAGAAGTGATAGGCGATCGGCAGAACTCGCTGTTCCGGCTGGTTGATCGGGAGCGAAAACCTTTTGATGTAGTCCATGACCAGATCGGGCTCGACCGGGATGAACGCGGCGGCGCCGATTTCGGCCGAGAGACCATCGGGAAACGGATCGCGCGAAGTACGGATGCGCCCGCCGGGCCGCGTCTGCGCCTCCAGCAGCGTCACCTCGCATCCCGCCTCCATCAGGATGTGCGCGGCGGTTAGTCCCGCGAGCCCTCCACCGACGACCACGACGCTTGGTATATTGCTACCGGCCATTTGGTCCTCGCCTCTATCCAATTCGATCTGATGGCATAACAGAAGACGTGCCATGTCGATGCGGTGCGGAAGTCGCGCTTCCACTCGATCACGATGCTCAAATCGTGGCAGGATCAGCATCGAGATGACGCGATTGGATACAGCGCGGGAAGTTTGATCATCGAAGTGCCGCTCTGGCCATAAAGCTTCGCTGGCGATAATTGTTGGCTGTCCGACCGAGAGCGGTTGGCATCTTGGATGCTTTACGCCTCAGGTTGAGCAGCGGGAGATTCCGGAAATGGGCAGCACGCGAAGGTTAGGCGGTCAGCGGTTGCACTCTACAACGCCAGACGGCGAAGGCGACAAAACGAAGGTACTGGCCTTCGACCCAACGCGCCGAACCAAGCCGAAGCAGGCTTCGCTACCGCCGAAGCGATCGGTTCATCCGTCGCCACGTCCGTTCACGATTCGCGGCGCCCTCTGGAGCGTGCTCTCTTTTCTCTTCGGCACCTTGAGGAGCCGCACCCGGCCGCGAGGAGCGGAGCCTTCGGGAAAGCGTCGCGCCTGAGAAGTCCCGGCAGCAGCTTCATCGGATACGGTTCTACCGGCTGCCTCGGCGATGCTAGGATCCGTCGCGACAGATGGATACCACGCATAGCTGGGACCGCGCCGCGGTCCAATCAATTGCACAATCGCTCAAGGACAAGCCGGGCGCGCTGATGGTCATCCTGCGTCGCGTGCAGGATACCCTCGGGTGGGTTCCGCCCGACGCTGTTCCGCTGATTGCCAACATTCTTAACCTCTCCCGCGCAGAGGTTCATGGTGTCGTGACGTTCTATCACGACTTTCGGCATGAGCCGCCGGGGAAAAATGTCGTCAAGGTATGCCGCGCCGAGTCGTGCCAGGCGATGGGGGCCGTCGCGCTCGCAGAACATATCAAGGCGCGCCTCAACTGCGATTTCGGACAGACCAGCGCCGATGGGTCATTCACCCTCGATGCAATTTATTGCCTCGGAAATTGCGCCTGCTCTCCCGCCGTTGTGGTGAACGGAAAGCTCCTCGGGCGAACGACGCCCGATAGTTTCGATCGCGCGATTGCGAAGTCGGCTGCGATTCGATGAAGACCACGGTTTACGTTCCACGCGACTCGAGCGCCGTCTCGATGGGCGCCGATGAGATTGCGGACGCGCTCCGGCGCGAGGCCCAGGAACTCGGCTTTGAGTTGCGCATCGTTCGCAACGGCTCGCGCGGTCTTTATTGGCTCGAGCCGATGATCGAAGTCGAAACCTCGAGCGGCCGCGTCGCTTACGGACCTGTCCGACCCGAGGATGCCGCATCATTCTTTGAACCCGAGTTTCTCCTCAGCGGCGATCATCGACTGCGGCTCGGTCCGACCGATGAGATCCCTTACCTGAAGAATCAGGACCGGCTGACGTTCGCGCGCGTCGGAATCAGTGATCCGGTTTCGCTCGATGATTATCTCGCGCACGGTGGATATCGTGGACTCGAGCGCGCGCTGTCGATGAACGGTGCGCAAATCGTTGAGGAAGTGACGACCTCGGGTCTGCGTGGACGCGGCGGCGCGGGCTTTCCCGCCGGCATCAAGTGGAAAACCGTTCTGGGGGTCGAATCGAAACAGAAATACGTCGTGTGCAATGCCGATGAAGGCGACTCCGGCACTTTTTCCGATCGCATGATCATGGAAGGCGACCCGCTGGTGCTCATCGAAGGCATGACCATCGCGGCGATCGCCGTCGGCGCTACCATGGGTTACATTTACCTACGCTCCGAATATCCCGATGCTCTCATCACTTTGAACGAGGCCGTTGATGCGGCTCGGCGAGGTGGCTACCTCGGCGAAAACATTCGCGACCGCGGAAAAGCATTCGATATCGAGGTCGTCGTGGGCGCCGGCGCGTACATTTGCGGTGAGGAAACCGCGATGCTCGAGAGCCTCGAAGGCAAGCGCGGGATGGTGCGTTTTAAGCCGCCGCTGCCAGCGATTTCGGGGCTGTTCGGTCAGCCGACCATCATCAACAACGTCATCACGCTCGCTTCGGTGCCGATAATCCTCGAGCGCGGCGGCGAGTTCTACAAAAATTACGGCATGGGCCGTTCGCGCGGCACGATTCCGATTCAGCTCGCGGGCAACGTCAAACGTCCCGGCCTCATCGAGAAGGCGTTTGGAGTGACGCTGCGCGACATCATCTATGAATACGGCGGCGGTACCGCGACTGGCCGTCCTTTGCGCGCGGTGCAGGTAGGCGGCCCGCTCGGCGCGTACTTTCCCGAATCGATGCTTGATGTTGCGATGGACTACGAGGCGATCGCGGCGAAGGGCGGCATCCTCGGGCATGGTGGCATCGTGGTGTTCGACGACACCGTCGACCTGGCGCAACAGGCGCGTTATGCGATGGAATTTTGCGCCTTCGAATCGTGCGGCAAATGTACGCCCTGCCGCATCGGCTCGACTCGCGGCGTCGAGGTGATCGATCGCATCATCGCGACTCGCGGCGCGGAGAAATCATCGAGCGTCGAGCTGCTGCGCGACCTATGCGACACAATGACCGCCGGTTCCCTTTGCGCGCTCGGCGGCCTCACACCGCTGCCGGTAATGAGTGCGTTGCGTTCGTTTCCTGAGGATTTCGGGTTGGACCTCGGCACTAAAACCTGATCAAAATGGAGTATACAATAGGGTTGGAAGATCAGTGTTAGCCATCGATGACAAAGACCTCGGGACTCCAGAGTCCAAATCGAAAAAGCTTGTTACGCTCGCGATCGATGGTCATGCCGTCAGCGTGCCCGAGGGCACCTCAGTTTTACGCGCGGCGGCTATCGCCGGGGTTGCGATTCCAAAACTCTGCGCGACCGATTCGATGGCGGCGTTTGGATCGTGCCGGCTATGCCTCATCGAGGTGGAAGGGCGCAACGGATGTCCTGCTTCATGCACCACGCCTGTCGAGTCCGGCATCAAGGTGCGCACGCGTAGCGAGAAACTCGAGAAGCTCCGTCGCGGCGTGATGGAACTCTACATGTCTGACCATCCGCTCGATGCTTCCGAGTGCAAGGCGGATGGCAACTGCGAGCTGCACCGGATGGCGCGCGAGGTCGGCCTCGAAAAGGTGCGCTACAATCACGGCGCGCGAACTCACCTCGATCTAGCCGTCGATGATTCCAATCCATATTTTTCCTTCGACCCGACGCGATGCATCTTGTGCTCGCGATGCGTTCGCGCTTGCGACGATACCCAGGGAACTTTCGCACTCACCATCGATGGGCGTGGCTTCAATTCGCTGATGTCGCCCGGACAGCATCAGCACTACATCGATTCCGAATGCGTCTCGTGCGGCGCCTGCGTGCAGGCCTGTCCGACCGATGCGCTGATGGAAAAAACTGTGTTGGAGAAGGGCGTCGGCACTCGCGCCGTCGTCACCACTTGCGGTTATTGCGGGGTCGGCTGCTCTTTCAAGGCCGAGGTGCGCGGCGACGAAATCGTCAGGATGGTGCCGAACAAGGACGGCCTGCCGAACCACGGGCATTCGTGCGTGAAGGGCCGCTTCGCATGGGGCTACGCGACGCATCCGGATCGCGTCCGCACTCCGATGATTCGCGAGCGCATCCAGGATCCCTGGCGCGAGGTCTCGTGGGATGAGGCCATCGCGTTCGCGGCGCGCGAGCTCCAACGCGTGCAAGCGAAGTACGGTCGCGGTTCGCTCGGTGGAATTACCTCGTCGCGGTGCACCAACGAAGAGGCCTACCTCGTCCAGAAGCTGGTGCGCGCCGCGTTCGGCAACAACAACGTCGATACCTGCGCGCGTGTGTGTCATTCGCCGACAGGTTATGGATTGAAGACCGCGTTCGGCACGCCGGCGGGCACCAATGATTTTGACTCTGTGCTGGAGTCCGACGTCATTTTCGTCATCGGGGCGAATCCGACTGAAGGTCATCCGGTGTTCTCGTCGATACTCAAGCGACGCATCCGTCAGGGCGCTCGACTGATTGTCGCCGATCCTCGACAGATCGAACTCGCGCGGATGCCGCATGTCGAGGCTGACTATTTCCTGCAATTGACGCCGGGGACCAACGTCGCGCTGTTCAATGCGATGGCACATGTCATCGTGACCGAGGGCCTCGCGAATGCGAGCTTCATTCATGAGCGATGCAAACCGCATGAATATCATCGCTGGCACGATTTCATCGTGGAGAAGCGCAACTCTCCTGAAGCGGCGGAAAAAGTCACCGGCGTCCGGGTGGATAAAATTCGCGGCGCGGCGCGCCTGTACGCGAAAGGACCAAACTCGGCGATCTATTATGGCCTGGGTGTGACCGAGCACAGTCAGGGCAGCACGGCGGTGCTCGCGATGACGAACCTCGCGATGGTGACTGGCAACGTCGGGCGCGCAGGGGTTGGCATCAATCCGCTGCGCGGCCAGAACAATGTGCAAGGCTCCAACGATGTCGGTTCATTTCCGCATGAGCTGACCGGTTATCGGCACGTCTCCGATCCCAAGGTGCGCGGCGAGTTCGAGCACGCCTGGAAGGTGACCCTCGATCCCGAGCCCGGCCTGCGGATTCCGAATATGTTCGACGCGGCGCTCGATGGCAGCTTCAGGGGAATTTACATCGAGGGCGAGGACATCGCCCAGTCCGATCCCAACACCCATCACGTAGCTGCCGCGCTGCAGGCGATGGAGATCGTGATCGTCCACGACATTTTCCTCAACCAAACCTCCAACTATGCGCACGTGTTTCTGCCGGGCTCATCGTTTCTGGAAAAGAACGGCACCTTCACCAACGCCGAGCGGCGGATCTCGATGGTGCGCAAAGTGCTTCAGCCGCTGGCCGGAAAGGAAGATTGGGAAGTGACGTGCATGCTCTCCAATGCGCTGGGCTATCCGATGGAGTATGGCCACCCCTCGGAAATCATGGACGAGATCGCGCGGCTCACGCCGACGTTTGCGGGAGTGAGTTATCAGACGCTCGACCGGCTAGGTAGCGCGCAGTGGCCGTGCAATGATGCCGCGCCTGAAGGAACCCCGGTTATGCATATCGGCGAGTTCGTGCGCGGCAAAGGCCGTTTCCTTCCGACCGAATACATTCCGACCGAGGAAAAAACGACGCGCCGTTATCCCCTGATTCTCACCACCGGCAGGATTCTCACCCAGTACAACGTCGGCACGCAGACGCGCCGGACCAAAAATATCGTGTGGCATCCGGAAGACGTGCTCGAAATTCATCCGCATGATGCCGAGCAGCGCGGGCTGCGCGAGGGCGATTGGGTCGAGGTTACCAGTCGCGAAGGATCCATCTTTCTGCGCGCGGTTCTCACCGAACGCCTGCAACCCGGCGTGGTCTACACGACGTTTCATCATCCGGATACCGGCGCCAATGTCGTGACCACCGAGCACTCCGACTGGGCGACCAATTGCCCGGAGTATAAGGTGACCGCGGTTGAAGTGAGGGCTACGTCGCGCCGTCCGGAACGAATCCCGCCCGCGCGGATCGTGCAGGATGCGATGGCGTCGAAGCTGTAAGGCGGAACATGGAGATCCGCCGGCTGGTCAAGATGGCGAACGAGATCGGCGCCTTCTTCGAGGGCGCGGAACATCGCCACGAAGCGGTCGCTTCGATCGCCGCGCACCTGCGGAATTTTTGGGAACCTCGGATGCGCGCGGAGCTCATCGAGTACGCGCGGATGGGTGACGGAGAGTTGAGAGAGATCGTGCGGGAAGCGGTCCTGAGCATAGATCTCATCCGGCCACCGGCATAAATCCCGAACTGAATCCGATCGCGCCACTCGCGATTGACGCCCTTCGCCACAGCTAGCAGCAAAATTCCTCTTTCGCGCCCTTGACTCAAGGAAAAGGGGCGGGCACGCGTGGCACGCGGAATGCGACTGTCTGTGATCATCTAATCCAGTCACCGGGAGAAGAACCATGTCAATGGAGGAGTTTAACGAGATATTCAGGGACGAGCATCGTCAACTGCGGGATGTGCTGCTCGGCTTGATTGACGCATTCCAAAGTAATGACAGCGAACGCGCCCGCGAAGGGATAGCGGAAATGGCGGAACAGGCCGCGCCTCATTTTCACTATGAGCAGGAGGCGCTGTATCCCGCGCTCGCCGATGTTCACGGCGACGAATATGTCGAAAAGCTTCTCGATGAGCACGCGCAGGCGATCGCGGCCGCTCAGCAACTTGCGGAGCTCGCCGAGCAAGAGGAGCTCAACCCGGAAGAGTTCGAGTATGGCCTCGATCTAGTTCGGCAGTTGCTGCCGCACGTCAGCGATCGCGATGGACTCGCGGTGATGGTCGAGGTGCTGGAACCGGAGGTGATCAAGAAGATTCATAAAGCGCAGAAGGAATCGAAAAGCAGCGGTGTAAATCTGGCCGCGTTGCACCAGGGCGCGAAGAAGGGGAAAGCGAAGACAAGGAAGGCGGCTGGGATTCGCACGAAGGGCACTCGAGTGGTCGTCGCGCCCCAGCGCGTCGCCAAGGCCTCACGCGCCGCGAAACCGGCAAAAGCGCCTCGGGCAAAAGCGGTTAAGCGTGGCTTCAAATAATCGGAGGTGAGCCGAAATGGAAGCGCTCGCGAAATTGTTTCGTAACATCCTGTGTCCGATTGACTTTGATGCCAACTCGCCCGCGGCGCTGGAATTCGCCGCCCAAATCGCCCAGCAGACCGGAGCAAGGATCTGCATCCTCCACGTGGTGCCGTGGACGGTTGCGGAGGTGCCGATCGATGCTTCCGAGGTGTTGGCGGAACTAAAGCAATCGGCTACCAAGCGGCTCCAGCAGCTTGCCGACGACAAGCTCCACAAACGGATTGCATTCGAAATCGTGGTCACTGTCGCCAGCGATCCGGGTGCCGAAGTGGTCCGCATCGCCAATGAATTTAAGGCGAACATCATCATCATGGCGACTCACGGCCGCAAGGGGTTGAGCCACCTGGTACTCGGAAGTGTGGCTGAGCGAGTTGTCCGGGAAGCTCCGTGCCCGGTCCTGACATTGCGCGCGAAACCACCGGAGGTTGCAGATCCGGCGCTTGTCTCCGATTCAGCCCGCTGACTATCGTGCGGCATGAGCGAACTGCCGGAGCATGTTCGGCGCAACCGCGCGATGTGGGACGACTGGGCGAAACAGTACGCGACTGCGGGTGAGCGCGCGTGGGCTCGCGACACCCCCGTGTGGGGCATTTGGGGTGTAGATGAGTCGGAGCTCCGGATGCTGCCGGAAGATATTGCCGGCAAGGATGTCATTGAGCTCGGATGCGGCACCGCGTATGTCTCGTCATGGCTGGTGCGGCGCGGCGCCAAGGTCGTCGGCATCGATAACTCGGTCCACAAGCGTAGCTGAAGTTCCCGTATCGAATGAATTCGTGGATTGCCGGGGGCGTCCGATTCCAGGATGGACGCGAGCGGTCAGAAGCGGAAACCAGGGAAGGTCAAAGTGGTTTGCCAAAGCAATTCGCGCGCGATCAATGCCGCCGTCGTCATGGGCGTGACGATTTCCAAACCGGACAAGGCGCTCTGGCCCGATGGCCGCGACGGCGGCCCGGTCACCAAGCTGGACCTCGCGCACTATTATGAGGCGGTCGGGCCGTGGATGATGACGCATCTGAAGGGGCGTCCGTGTTCGATACTGCGCGCACCCGATGGCATCGGCGGCGAGCAATTCTTCCAGCGCCACGCGATGCCCGGCGCCGGGAGGCTTTTCAACTTCGTGAAGGCGACCAGTGAGCATAAGCCGTATCTGCAAATCGATGATGTTGAGGCGCTCGCCGAGGTCGCTCAGATCGGCGGCGTCGAGCTTCATCCGTGGAATTGCCAACCGAACCAGCTCGCTGTTCCTGGTCGGCTCGTTTTCGATCTCGATCCCGCGCCGGACGTCGAATTCTCGGCGGTGATCGAATGCGCCGAGGAAATCCGCGATCGCCTCGATGCGCTCGGGCTCATCAGCTTCTGCAAAACCACCGGCGGCAAAGGCCTGCACGTGGTGACGCCGCTATCGGCGAAGGGTGAGGCGACCTGGCCGGAGGCCAAGGCGTTCGCACGTGAGGTCTGCACCCGGATGGCGGCCGACCATCCGGATCGTTACCTCATCATGATGACCAAGAAGGATCGCGGCGGGCGAATCTACCTGGACTATCTGCGCAATGATTTCGTCTCGTCAGCGGTTGCGCCGCTGTCACCTCGCGCCCGTGAAGGCGCCCCGGTTTCGATGCCGCTGTCGTGGTCGCAGGTGCGTGCGGGACTGGCTCCGAAGCGCTTCACGATTCGAACTGCTGCGGCGTTAATCGCGAAGCGCACAGCGTGGAAGAACTACTGCGATTCGGAACGGCCGCTCAAAGCGGCAATCGAGCGGTTGCGCAAAGTTTAGCCGACGACGAATGGACTACATCGACGCGAGTTTTTTCCCAGGACGGAGACTCTCGTACGCATCGAGGACGCCGGCCGATGGGCCGAACATTTTTATCTTGCCGTGCTCCAGCCACAGCGCGAGTTCGCACAAATCTCGAACTACATACGTGTCGTGCGATACGCAGATGAGCGTCTTGCCTGCGTGTTTGAGGCGCTTGATCTCCTGGACGCACTTGCTCTGAAACTGCTGGTCGCCGACCGAAAGCATCTCATCGATGAACAGGACGTCAGGATTAACCCGCACCGCAACGGCGAATGCCAGGCGCAAAATCATACCGCTTGAATAGGTCCGCAGCGGCTCCTCGATAAATTCGCCGATGCCGGAAAACTCCACGATGGAGTCGAATTCCTCGTAGGTCTTCTTGCGCGACAACCCGAGCAGCGAGGCATTCAGCACGAGATTTTCCGCGCCGGAGAGATCGGGATGAAAACCCGCGCCGAGCTCCATCAGCGCCGCGATGCTTCCGGGTATGGTAACCGTCCCCTGGTCCGGCTTAGAGATGCTGGTTGCCAGGCGGAGTAAGGTGCTCTTCCCGGCGCCATTGGATCCCACCACCGCGAGACTCTCGCCTGAGCGCACTTCGAAGGAAACGTCGTCGAGCGCGCAGAAGGTCTCCATCGGGGTGCGCTTTAACCATGATGCCAGGCGATGGCGCAGCAGCGCGCGGCCGGCGTTGCGCAAATAGCTCTTGCTGACGTTCTCGAACTTGAGCACGGTGTGGGACGGGCGCGCCGACAGAGCGACCAAACCATCGCTCTTGGGTTGCAACTTCGCTGCGCTGCCGCTGCTTTGAATGGCTGTGGTCACAGGTAGTCCGCCAGATCGTGTTCCAGCCGTCCGAAGACCGCGAAGCCGATCGCGAGGACGGCCAGCGACACCCCGCACAGTTGCAACATGATCATCATCGAGGGCGCCGTCGCTGCGAGCATTATCTGGCGATCGATCACCGCGACCGCGGCGATGGGATTCATCATGTACAGCGTCCGATAGCGATGCGGGATCATCTCGAGGTTGTAAAAAACCGGCACCATCCAGAACATCACCAGCCCCGAACATTCGACCAGGTAGCGAACGTCGCGATAGTAGATATCCAGCGCCGAAGTTATCAGGCTCAACCCGCACAGAAACACGACTTCCATCGTCCAAATCGGAAGCAGCCAAAGCCAGTAGCGATTGACACCATGACCGAAGATCAGCAGCAGGATAACCAGCAACGAGATTTGAATCAGGAAATGCAGCGAGCTCGAAAGTACCGCCGCAATGGGGAATATCGCGCGAGGGCAGCGCACCCGTTTGATGAGCGATTGATTCTCCAGCAGCGAGGTGGTTCCAGTAATGGATGCCAGACTGTAGAAGTTGAAGGGCACCAGCGCACACAGGGCGAACAGCGCGAAATGATGCACGGTAGGGTTCGGATAGATGCGGGTGAAGACGAAGGTCAGGATGCCCATCATCAGCAGCGGGTTGGCGACCGACCAGGTAACGCCCAGTGACATATTCCGATACCGAATCCGGAAGTCCTTGAGCACCAGATTTTGCAGAAGGAAGAGTATGTCCCCGTGCTGCATCGCCGTCCCCTTAAAAAACCAGCGGCCCAATTGTACTTGCAACCACGCCCTGGCTCCACTCGCGCTTCACTCGCAATTGACAAGCATGGCTGCCGCACGCGCGGTTGTCGATGACCGCTGAAAGCGCCAGCCGTCCGCTCCGAATCGGGATCGCCACCGATGCGCTGTACGAGCGGATCGTCGATGGCGAGGTTCGTATCGCCAACGGCGGCGTCGGTACCTACATTTATCAGCTCGTCAGCCATTTGCTCGCGATTGATTCGCTCAACGAATATTTCCTGATTCGGGTCGGCGAGGGGCTCCTCGATATCTACCGCCATCCGCGCGCGCGAAGCATTTTTCTTCCGAAGACCAAACTGAACCGGACCGCCGCCATGATTGGCACCGCGTACTCGCGTCCCGCCCGCGAGCTCGAGCTGGATCTGCTCCACTTTCCAAACATGTTTGGCGGCGGCTCGCTGCGTGCGCCCGCCAAGCAGGTCGCGACCGTCCAGGACCTCACCCCGTTGATTGTTCCCGCGACCCATCCGATGAGCCGAGTGTTGGTCTATCGAGCGATGATTCGCCGGGCGCTGCGCCAAGCGGACCGCGTGATCGTGCCTTCCAGCGCGACCGGACGCGATCTGATCGCGCGAAAACTGGCCGGCTCCGACCGCATCGCGCACATCCCGCTCGGCATCAACCCGCTGATGCGGCGCATCTCGCCGACCGCCGAGTTTGCCTCGCGCTACCACCTGACGCGGCCGTTTATTCTGAGCGTGGGGGTCTTGGAGCCGCGCAAGAATCAGACGATGTTGCTCGAGGTCCTCCGCGAACTCAGAAAACAAAGTAACGACCTCGAACTGATCATCATCGGGCGACCGGGATGGCGATGGGTCGATCCGCTGGCCACCGACCAGTATCGAGATATGAAGCCGTGGGTGAGGATTCTCGCCGATATTTCCGATCCCGACCTGATCGAGTTTTACAATCGCGCCGAGCTCTTCATGTATCCCTCATTCTACGAGGGCTTCGGGTTGCCGATCCTCGAGGCGATGGCGTGTGGCGCGCCGGTGATCTCCTCCGGGGTGTCTTCGATGCCCGAGGTCGCTGGCTCCGCCGCGTTGTTGGCCGATCCTGGCGACCTGAAGACGTTTATCTCGCAGGCACTGCGCCTGCTGCACGACCGTAAACTGCGCGATGCCATGATCGATGCGGGAATTGAGCGCGCGCGAATGTTCACCTGGCGCTCGACCGCCGAAGCGACGTTGGCTATTTATCATGACGTGTGTGGTCGGTCGCGAATTGAAAGCGTCCCCGAGCCTCAGCGCACGATGTCTCGGTAGGCCTCGTCCATCTGCGCGATCGAAGCGTCGATGCTGAGTTGCGCGCCATGTTCGCGATACCACTCATAGGCGCGCACGCGCAATTCAGGACCCGCCGCATACAGCTTCAACATATGCTCCGCGAGGACGCTGGGCTCGACACTCGGCGCAACAAAGCCGTTCACGTTTTCGACGATCAAATCCGTCGCTGCGTTGTCGGGGCCGCGCACCACGATCGCGGGCGTACCGCGCGCAACCGCCTCGATTACCACCGAGCCGTAGCCCTCGCGCTCCGACGGCAGGATGAGCCCCGTCGCTCGGCTCATCGAGGCGTCGAGCTGAGGCCATGGAACGAACCCGGGACATTCGATGACGTCTTCGAGGTGCAGCCGTGCGATTTCCGCCCGAATTTTTCCTCGCTCCGGCCCATCGCCGAAAATCTGCGCGCGCAGTTGCGGGATCTTTGCGCGCGTGATCGCGATCGCGGCTGGAATCTTGTCGGCATGTTTCTCGGGGATGAGGCGGCCGGCGAAAATGAAAACCGGATCGCGTTCGGTCTCGATGGGGCCGGCGATTGTCGAGGTCGAGAGTCCCTTCAGCACCACTAACGGCTTTCGATAGCCGTGAGTCCGGAGCGCGTTCGCGGTCAGCTCAGAGAGAGTGAAGGCATTGCGCGTTAGTCGGATGCACAGGTTTTGCACCGCCGCGCCAATCCGTCCGCCGGTCGGCCCCAAGTATCGCCGCCAGTATTGATCCGACCATACTTCGATCCAGTCGGTCACCACCGGCGGCCCGCCGAGCGCGCGCACCGTCGCGCACGAGATCAACGGAAAGTAGGGAAAGCTGCAGGTTTGTACGATGTCGTAGCGATGGCGATTGCGCAGCACGTGGGTCAGCACGCCGAGCCCAAAACGAACCGGCGGCAAAATCCGCCGGCGCCCTGAGGCCGTATATAAATCGCGCCCGGAATCCAGCGCGACCAGCTTTACCCCTTGCGGAGCATCCGGCGCCTTGTCGTCATCCCATTGCCTGCGCGTGAGATAGATAACCTCGTGATGGCGCGCCAGGCGCTCGGCGACGTCACGATAGAAGCGTTCGAAGCCGCCGATAGTATGCGGATAGAGGCAGTCGTAAACGAAAAGTATGCGCAAGGGAGTCAGTCGGAGCTGCGGGTGACTGGGTCAACTTCCAGCGCCGCCACCGCAATGGGAGGAGGGTCGTCGGCGTCCGACGGAAACATCCCGAGCAGGCTCATGAAGAACGAGGAAAAATTGATCTGCGCGCCGATGATCATCAACGTCGAGGCACGGGTCGCCGGGCGAATCGCGTTGAGCGCTCCCATCCCGCTGCGCAGCCATCCGATGAGAATCTTTGCATCGACGAAGAACCCCGCGAGCAGCAAGGCGGTTCCGAGAATCAGGCCGCGCTCGAGGCTGAAGTGGCGGCGAAACGCTTCGAGCATCCGATCCGGCGCATAGAGCCGCGCCGCGTGACAGTAGGCCTTCGCGAACAGCCCCGTCATCACCGCCTGGAAGCCGAGGATCGTCATCAGGCTGCCGACAATCATGTAGTGATAGTCAAATTGCACGTCGGCGAGCGCCGCCGGACCACGGCCGAGAAAAATCAGCGGAATCAGGCCGAGCAGCATGCAAACCGCGCCCGGAATCACGAACAGATGCGTCGGTGACAGCAACAGCATGTAGCGCAGATGACGCCATCCATCGCGAAATGATCGCAGATGGGGTCCGTGACTGATGCGGCCATCAGGTCGCAACGTGATCGGAAGGTTGGAGATTCGCATTCCCGAGAGCACGGCTTTGATCACCATCTCGGAGGCGAATTCCATTCCGCTGGAGTTGAGGCGCATCCGCCGATAAGCGTCGGCGCTGAATCCGCGCATTCCGCAATGAGGATCCGACACGCGACCGCGAAAGAACAGGTTCAGAATTCCGGACAGCACCGGATTGCCGATGCGATGCAGCCACGGCATCGCACCCGGCTCAATGCGCCCCTCGAGCCGCGAACCCATAACGAGGTCGTCGCCCGCGCGCAGCCGATCGACGAAGCGCTGGAGATCGGACAAATCATACGATGCGTCGGCATCCGCCATTATGATGAAGCGTCCGCGCGCCTCTTCGATCCCGCGCCGCAACGCATTTCCATAACCGCGCCGCGATTCCTGAACGACGCGCGCTCCAGCACGTCGCGCTATTTCGTCGGAGCCGTCATCGGAGCCGTTGTCCACCACCACGACTTCGCCGGCGATGCCCAATTGCGCGAGAGTCTTCAGCGCTTGCGCGACACACGGACCTACGGTCTCAGCTTCGTTCAGACAGGGCAGGACCACCGACAGCTCGCATTCCGACGGGTGCGGAAGCTTGGCTGCCATCGAGAATCGGTTGGCGATGAACGAACTCATGAGAACTTCAACGACATCCAGCCCACAATCACACCGCCAATGGGAGAAAGCTAGTAAAAACCTCGCCAGGCATCCAGTACCGAGCGCCGAAACAGTTGTGGATAGCGCAAGGCCCCCGGGATCGCGAGCCCGATCGCGAACAACACCAGCAGTGCGCAGACGGCTTGCTGGTAGCGGCCCGAGCGGCGCGTCGCCTCGACCGTGCCGAGCGCGAGCCATGGCATGAATGCGACCCAGTATCGAGGGCCATAGCAATATCCCGCGCCGAATCCGGTGGAACTTAAAACTAGCAGATATAGAAAGAGCGGAAGCGCAATCGTGCGCAATAACCTCGAATGGTTGGACCTCGACACGAATGCGACGGCGCATGCGATAAATCCGAAGATTGCCCACGGCGCATAGAGCAGCACGCCTTCGCGATAGCCGAACAGCGTATTGGCCAGCTCCGACAACTGGAATGACCACTGAAAGCTCATTTCCAGCGGGTTTCGATGCACCCAGAGGTTGTACCCGAGAATTTCCATCGCGGGCAGACCGAGCACGACGGCTATTTTGATTGCGTCGCGCCACCGCTTCTCCCGAGCCGCCTCGAACAGAAAGCCGGCGCCGACCAGCGCGAACGGGGGTTTCATCACGGCGCTGGCGCCCGCCGCCAGGGCGGCGAAAATCGGCAGGTCGGATATGAATGCCCACAGGCCCAGGATGAGCGCCATGCCAATGGTGGTCTCGGCGAAGTATGCCCGCGAATAGGCCAGCCATGGACTTGCGAGGAACAGCAGCGAGGCCGCGAGCATTGCCCATCCGCGGCCCATCCCAACCTGGCGACCAACAAAGTAGGTGGCTACGATGCCGAGCCATGCGATCAGCATCAGGATGAATCCGACGTCGGGCTCGACCTCGCGCGCGCGCGGCTCCATCGGCGCGACAGCCAGCGCCATCAGGAGCGGAAACCCCGCGGGATGCACGGGGACTTCGTAAGTGTCGGAGGAGTCCGCGAACTCCGGCGATGCGGCATACCAGGGCGTATCCATCGCCCGATGGCCGGTGCTCCGGTTGACGACCATGGTGTGGCGATCCAGTTCGATTCCGCGTGACATTATTCCCGCTTCGGGGCCGCCATGATCGACGTCGTCGTAAACGGTTTTTACCTGCAGATCGTGCTTGAGGAGCAGGCTGTTGATCATGATGAGGTAATGCGGCTCGTCGCCACCCACCGCGTGCCGCTTAACCACGTAGAAGCAGTGGCCGGGAAGATATTCGATGCGCGTGATCAACCAGGTCCCGAGCAGCGTGAGACAGAGGAAAGCGGCAACGCCGGCGCTTTTTCGCCATTCACGATCCGCAAGGAATTCTTTGCCAGGAGCGCCACCCCCAGCGTAACGGCGATCCAGGTAAGTCAGCGCCGCGAAAATAAGAAGCAGAGCTGCGATGACGCGAAGATTCAAAACATCGCCCCACAGCGATTCATCTGCTGGCGCCTTCGCGAGGTCTACATCGTGCAAGGCGCTGATTTCGGAGCGCGGCAGATCGAGTACCGGCGTCAGATCGATCAGACGCGCACCACTGGGTGGAGTGCCGGCAATACTGGTCAGCGCCAGGTTGCGAAAGTATGCGCTTCCGGCGGAGATCCCTCGCACGCCGCATCCGATATGCACGTTCTCGGAACCTGCGACCTTGAGGTAGACCTCGAGGGGCGTCCACTCAGGGTTGGTCTCCGTCGCGCCTCCCGCGGACCGCGCGCCCTCGACCTTGAGTGTCGCGCGGACGCCGGGGTTATCGGTCTTCACCTCGGCGTGAAGGCGGTACCATCCGGGCTCCGTGAGCTCGACCGCATGATTCCAGTAAAAGCTCCGAAATTGGCCGGCGGCAGTGTCGATTTCCAGTTCGCCCGCGGGTGACCACTTCAACGATCCAGGCGGTGCCAGGGGTGTTCTCCTCCAATGCTCCGGCGTGTCACCCGAACCGGCGCTGAGGTCGCCATTGAGTAACAGGTTGGCTTGTCCCGCGAAGGCCGGAAGGGCGGACATCACGATCAAGGTAACGAAGAACAGTAGGAAGCGGCGTGATCGGAGGTTTACTGACTTTAAGAGCACGCAGGCTCCGGACGGGCTGTCACTCGAGGTGGAATTCATCGGGACAACCGGCAACATATAGGAAGGAGAACTGAGAGTCGCTATTGCCGGAGGAGACACCTTTCGATGTGGAGAACCAGAATCACTGAGTTGTTCGGAATCGAATATCCGATTTTGTCGGCCGGGATGGGCGGCGTGGCGCTGGCCGAGCTGGCCGCCGCGGTTTCGAATGCGGGAGGTCTCGGCACCATCGCGCTGGCAGGGTTCACTCTTGAAGCGATTCAAAATGAAATAGCCGCTGCCCGGAAACTCACCGATAAGCCGCTGCTGGTGAATCTTCTGGCACCTTTCCTACGCCCCGGTCTCATCGAGACAGTCCTGAAGGAGCCAATCCAAGGCATCACGTTCTTCTGGGGCGACCCTGCTGTATACATACCAATTGGTAAAAAATCCGCCCTAAAAGTTATTTGGCAATGCGGATCAATTAAAGAGGCCGTCGCCGCGCGCGATGCCGGCGCCGATGCTTTGATGGTCCAGGGCTTCGAGGCCGGCGGGCATGTTCGCGGCACCGTCACCAGCCTCGCGCTGATTCCTTCGGTGCGCGATGCGGTTGGTCCCGACATTCCGATCATCGCCGCTGGCGGCTTTGCCGATGGACGTGGGTTGGCGGCTGCACTCGCGCTCGGCGCCGATGCCGCCGTATTCGGAACGCGCTTTATCGCATCAAATGAGGTCGCGGCGGATGCACGCTATCAGCAGCGCATCCTCGCCGCAGAAGCGGACGAGACCGTCCATACCGAGCTGTACGACATCGGATGGCCCAACGCACCGCATCGCGTGCTGCGCACCAAAGTGATCGATGAATGGGAGCGCGCCGGTCGGCCCGAAACCGGTAAACGCCCGGGCGAAAGCACACCCATCGGCAAGACGACGCGCTTCGGTGTCGAGGTTCCGCTCGTGAAGTATGCCGTGATGGCGCCGACGAACTCCTTCGAGGGTGACATCGAGGAGTTGCCGTTTTATGCAGGAATGTCGGTGAGCCTGGTGCGGGAGAAGTTGCCTGCGGGCGAAATTGTCAGGCGCATCGCGGCGGAGGCGAGCGAGGTGATCTCGCAACGCCTCGCATTGATGGCAGGGTGAGCGAGCCTATTGTCTCCAGTCGTCGAATGCCTAATGCTTTTAGTCATCGGATGCGGCCGAAAATCGCGAAACTCGAATCGAACGGGTAACGCGTATTGCTCAGATCAAAAACTACCAAACGAAGCCAAATAACCCTTACGGGTGCAGCGTCTTCGCTTTTAATTCGCTTACGGAAGTTGCAATCGATACCCTTCGCAGACTCAGGGTCACCTCTCCGCGCTGCCGAGAGGTCGCTTTCACAAATCTTATACATCTGGTCTAATCACATTAGTGGCGAAAGTAGTTCCACCTGAAGCTGTCATCGAGGCGCTGGGCGGGGTCAAATACCCCGGCTTTCCGACCGACATCCTCTCGTTGGGCATCGTCGAGGAGGTCGCGCCGAAGCCTGGTGGCCAGGGCTTCACCATCACCATCCGGCAGGCCACCGAAAACGAAGCCATTGTGCAGAAGCTCGCCGCCGGGATTCATCAGGCCCTCGGGCATGGCCTCGGTCTCGATGATGTTGAGTTGCGCGTCCGTCGCATCGAGCCCGAACTCGGAGAGAAAACCGGACGCATGCGGCTGCCCGGAACCAAGTACGTCATCGCGGTTGGCAGCGGCAAGGGCGGGGTAGGGAAGTCCACCGTCGCGGCCAACCTCGCGGTCGCGCTCGCGCAGTTGGGCCTCAGCGTCGGCCTGATGGATGCCGATATCTACGGCCCCTCGGTTCCGATGATGTTCGGCACCGGCGACGAGCGGCCGCGCGCGGTCGACAATCAGCATTTTTATCCGGTCAAGAAGTACGGCGTGAGCCTCATCTCGATCGGATTCTTCCTCGGCGAGAAGGCGCCGGTGATTTGGCGCGGGCCGATGGTGATGGGCGCGGTGCGCCAGTTCCTCAAGGACACTTTGTGGGGCACCCAGGATTTTCTCATCGTCGATTTGCCGCCCGGCACTGGCGATGCCCAACTCACACTTGCGCAACAGGTTCCCGTCGATGGCACCGTCATCGTTACGACGCCGCAAGATATCGCGCTGCTCGATGCGCGGCGCGCGGTGAAAATGTTTCGCCAGGTGCATTGCCCGATCCTCGGCATCGTCGAGAACATGAACGCCTTCGTATGTCCGGACTGCGGCGAGCGCGACGAGATCTTCGGCCATGGCGGCGCCGACAAGATGGCCGCGGAGGAATCGATTCCGGTGCTCGCGCGAATTCCCATCGACATCGGCATTCGCGAGGGCGGCGACAAAGGCGTGCCGATCACCGTCGCCAACCCGAAGCATCCTGTAAGCCAGGCGTACCTCGACCTTGCGAAGAAGGTCGTCGCCCTTATGCCTGATGATGGATGATGCCTGATGACGGCTGACGCGGTTGCCGGAGACACCGCGCGCCCGTATCATTCATCGTTACCCCGATAAAATCAGGACTGACTAAATGGCAACTGTCATAACCGAAGAATGCATCAACTGCGGTGCGTGCGAGCCCGAATGCCCTAACACTGCGATTTACGAAGGCGGCGCGCCGTGGGAGCTCGATGGCAAAACGGGCGACGCCATCATGCAGGACATCTATTACATCGTGCCCGACAAGTGCACCGAGTGCGTAGGATTTTTCGATCAGGAGCAGTGCGCGGCGGTATGTCCGGTCGATTGCTGCATCCCCGATCCGAAGATTCCCGAAACCGAAGAGCTGCTCCTCGAGCGCGCGAAAAAGCTCCATCCGGAGCAGAGCTTTGGTCCTGATTTTCCCTCGCGCTTCAAGAAGGCATGAAGGCCAAATTTGGCAACCAGCCCGCCAGCTAAGAAAGAGATCGTCCGCATCGCGTCCGCGACCGGCAAGCTCGGCGTGCTGATGCCGGGTATGGGCGCCGTATGCACCACCTTCGTCGCCGGCGTCGAGGCGGTGAAGCGCGGGCTCGGCGCGCCGATCGGATCGCTGACGCAACTCGCGACGGTCCGTCTCGGCAAGCGCACCGAGGGCCGCACTCCGCTGATCAAGGATTTCGTTCCGCTCGCGAATCTCGACGACCTCGTGTTCGGCGGATGGGACATCTACGAGGACAACGCGTATGAGGCCGCGAAGCACGCGGGCGTCCTAGAAGTTTCGTTGCTCGACAAGCTGCGCGAACCGCTGGAAGCGCTCCGTCCGATGCCGGCCGTCTTCGATCAGGAATACGTGCGCAACATCCACGGCCCCAACCTCAAAGAAGCGCGCTCGAAAATGGAAAAGGCCGAGATGCTGATGGAAGACATCCGCCAGTTCCAGCAGCGCACCGGCGTCGCGCGCACCGTGATGATCTGGTGCGGCTCGACCGAGGTTTTTCATCGCGCGGCGGATGTGCATCAGAGCCTCAAGCGCTTCGAGTACGGTCTGCGCGAGAACGATCCGGAAATCGCGCCGAGCCAGATCTATGCATACGCGGCGCTCAAGATGGGAATCCCCTACGCGAACGGGGCGCCGAATCTGACCACCGACACGCCGGCGCTGCTCGAACTCGCGCGCGAGAATAACGTTCCCATCTGTGGCAAGGATTTCAAAACCGGCCAGACTTTCATGAAGACGCTCATCGCGCCGGGGCTGAAGGCGCGCATGCTCGGGATGTCAGGATGGTTCTCGACCAACAT
>VFSW01000373.1_pt1 | contig 64626 bp, 62 predicted proteins | sample 5358111 | NCBI WGS metagenome assembly VFSW01 (sample SAMN11554181, study PRJNA540505) | mine drainage metagenome | isolation source: sediment from site ElyBrook_90M | place: USA: Ely Copper Mine, Vershire, VT | collected 2017
AACAAAGGCTCGCCTATCCCACCCAGGCCCAACCCGAGATGTGTTCGCTGAATATGGGATCGATGAACTTCTCCATTCACCCCGTGGCCGAGCGGATCACAAAATGGCGTTATGAATGGGAGAAGCCGAAGATCGAAGGGATGAAAAGCGGCGTCTTCAGAAATACCTTCACTGACATTGAATACATTCTTGGCAATCTTGGAGAAAGCGGCACTCGATTCGAACTGGAGTGCTACGACGTGGGGCACCTCTATAATCTTGCCTACTTCGTCGATCGCAACATCATCAAGCCGCCGCTCTTTATCCAGGCTGTTTTCGGAATCCTCGGTGGGCTGGGTCCTGATACGGAAAACCTCTTTGTCATGAAGTCGACAGCGGACCGCTTATTCGGGCGCGATTCCTATCAACTTTCTATGTTGGGCGCGGGACGCCATCAGATGTCGATTCTAACCATGGGAGCCATTATGGGTGCAAATGTGCGCGTGGGGCTTGAAGATAACCTCTATCTCGGCCCCGGCGCCAAGGCGACGAGTAACGCCGAGCAGGTGAGAAAAATCCGGCGCATTCTTGAAGAGCTCTCCTTTGAAATCGCCACACCGGCGGAAGTGAGGGAGATCCTGCAACTGAAGGGTGTGGAGAATGTCCATTTCGCCTGATTGCTATCAGTGGTATAGCGTCATCGCAAAGAAGCTTCATGAGAGGTGAAAAAAGAATGACCTTCCAGGATCGACTCTATCCTCCGCAGGGATTGCGGGTTTTGGTGACCGCGGGCGCCTCCGGCATTGGAGCGGCCATTGCACTCGCGTTCGCGGAAACGGGCGCAAAAATCCACGTCTGCGATATCGACGACGCTGCCCTGGCTGTATTTGAGAAGCGCTCCCCACCCTGCCAGGCAACCCACGCCGATGTGGCCGATGAAGCGCAGGTCGCAGCGCTTTTCGAGACACAGCGGGCCAAATTCGACGGCCTCGATGTCTTGATTAACTGCGCCGGCATCGCGGGCCCGACTGCTGGAGTGGACAAGATCACAGAGCAGGAATGGAAACGCACAATCGATGTAAATCTAAACGGACAGTACCGTTGTCTGCACCATGCTGTGCCGATGCTGCGGGAGTCCAGGGCCGCCAACATTATCTGCATTTCGTCAGTGGCTGGCCGAGCAGGCATCCCGTGGCGCACGCCATACGCCGCGACAAAATGGGCCATTGTAGGAATCGCTAAATCGCTTGCCATCGAACTCGGTCCAGACAACATCAGGGTGAACGCAGTGCTGCCGGGCATTGTGGAAGGCCCGAGGATGGATGGTGTCATCAGTGCTCGCGCCAGATTGGAAGGCGTGGAAGAGACCGCGATGCGGGCAGAATACCTGAAGAGAATTTCGTTGCGGCGCATGGTGACCGCAGACGACGTGGCACTCACGTGCCTCTTCCTGTGTTCCCCTGCAGGTAGAAATATTTCGGGGCAGGCGATCGGCGTGGATGGCAATGCCGAGTTTCTGTAGATCCCGATTCGGGGAAAGCAATGTGAAATTCCGGCCAAAGGTCTCTCACCAATTGGGCAGAAGGAGAGAGGAACTTGTGGCTGGATGGGCGGACGTTTCGGACCGGCGAAATGAAATGAAGCTGGGCCAGGGCTTTATCCACAGCGAGGTCGAATTGAAAAAGACAGGCTCCGCACGTGCCTGACATGGGCCGCGACGCCGTTGTGACCATGTGCGTGGGCAGCGGCATGGGGACGGCGGCACTGTTTGAGGTTTTCTGACACAGGACAAGGTGAGCATGGCAATGCACACATCCGGATCGCCGATCGAATCGCACGGGCAAGTCGATGAACCGTCAAAGTCGCAAACTGCCCCAATCGGCCCGCGGGCCTGGATTGCGCTTGGCATGCTGATCCTGGTGTATGTCCTGAACTTCCTTTCGCGGCAATTGCCAGGCATTCTTGCCAAGCCGATCCAGGACAGCCTGCACGTTTCAGATGGTCAACTGGGCCGGATTGGCGGCCTCTATTTTGCGCTGTTTTATTGCTGTATCTCGATTCCGGTGGGGTGGTTCGCCGACAAGACGAGCAGGTCGAAGGTTCTCGCTGCCGCGTGTGCGATTTGGAGCGCGGCAACCATGTTGTGCGGCGGCGCTGCCAGTTATCTGCAATTTGCCCTCGCGTACATGACGGTCGGCTTTGGCGAAGCCGGCGGTGTCCCGCCCTCCTACTCGATCATCTCCGACTATTTTCCGTCCGGCCGTCGTGGCAGAGCGCTGGGCCTTTACAACATCGGACCGCCGATTGGCTCAGCGCTGGGAATCGCCTTCGGCGCTTCCATCGCCGCTGCTTTCAGTTGGCGCTATGCATTTGTCTGGCTCGGTTCCGCCGGTCTTTTCGCGGTGATCGGCATCCTCTTCCTGGTGCCTGAGCCCCGCCGGGGCGGCCTGGATGGCGATGCGGACCAGGTGGCCTCCAGCAAAACAGGATTCCGGCAGACTTTGGCAATGTTTCTTTCGCGGCCTTCTCTCATGCTCGCAGCACTGGCCAGCGGCGCCACCCAGTTCATCACCTACGGTCTCATTAATTTCGCGGTCCTCTTTCTCATGCGTGAGAAAGGGATGACGCTGAAGCAGGTTGCCGTCTGGTACGCATTGGTTGTTGCCATCGGAATGGGAGGAAGCATGTTCGTCTCCGGGCGGGCGATTGACCGGTTCACGCGGCGCTCAAAACAGGCCTATGCACTGGTGCCAGCCGCCTCGCTTACTCTTGCGCTCCCCTTTTATCTCGCATTTGTATGGGCCCCTGGCTGGCGGCTCGCGTTGCTCTTCCTCACCGGTACGATGTTTCTGAATTATTTCTATCTGACATCGGCAGTCACTCTGGTGCAGGAGGAAGTGCGGCCCGACCAGCGCGTCATGTCGGGCGCGCTGCTTTTGCTGGTCATGAATCTCATCGGTTTGGGCCTTGGCCCCACCTTCGTGGGCGCGGCCAGCGACTTTCTCCGCGCCAGCCATCCCCATCAATCGTTACAGATCGCACTTTACCTGCTCGCGTCGTTCTACGTTGTGGCTGTATTGCTGTTCCTGGCGCTGGCACGCGTGCTTCGAAACGAATGCCGTACCCCTGGAGAAAAAATCTGATGACCTCACTTTCTCGATTGCGTGTCTCGATCGCCGCGGCCGCCTGTATTATTTTGGCGTCTTCGATCTTCGCTCAACAGAATCAAACAATTTCATCTCCTTCCGACAGCAAGAGCGGACCGATCGTTAAGGCGCCTGCCGGCGCGCTCCAGGGGAAAATGGAAGGCGATCTGCGCGTCTTCAAGGGCATTCCGTACGCCCTGCCCCCGGTCGGCTCGCGCCGCTGGAGACCACCCAGCCCCATGCCGCGCTGGGCGGGAATTCGGAAAGCCACCGAGTTCGGGCCAATTTGCTTTCAGCCTCCGAGCCCATCGGCGAGTATCTACTCCTGGACTCCTGCGCCTATGAGCGAGGACTGCCTGACGCTGAATATCTGGGCTCCCACCGGAGCACGCAAGGCACCCGTCTTTTTCTGGATACACGGCGGCGCTCTTACTGCGGGATCGAGCAGGGACTCCTTGTACGACGGCACAAAGCTTGCAGAACGAGGCATCGTAGTGGTCTCGCTGAACTTTCGCCTGGGTGTCCTCGGCTGGCTGGCGCATCCGGAGCTGAGTAAGGAGTCGCCGATCGGTGTCTCCGGCAATTACGCATTGCTGGATTTGATCGAGGGACTCAAATGGCTTCAGCAGAACATCGGCGCCTTTGGCGGCGATCCCTCAAACGTGACCATCGCAGGCGAATCTTCGGGCGGGTTGAGCGTGATGTACCTGATGGCATCACCCCCGGCTCGTGGCCTGTTCGCGAAAGCCATCGCCGAGAGCGCGTATATGATCACAACTCCGGAGCTGAAAAAGGCTGCCTTCGGCTTGCCATCAGCCGAGGATAGCGGCGTGAAGCTCGCCGCGGCCCTCCATGCGCCGGACATTGCGGCGATGAGAGCGATGGATGCGGGCACGCTGAGCGTCGCCGCACCCAGGGCCGGCTATGCGCCCTGGGGCTCGATTGATGGGCACCTGCTGCCGCGCCAACTGGTCGATGTATTCGACAAGGGCGAGCAAGCACCAGTGCCGCTGCTCGCAGGCTTCAACAGTGGCGAAATTCGCTCGTTGAGGATTCTGGCGCCGCGCCCGCCGGCCACTCAGGCCGACTACGAGAAAATCATTCGCGACCGATATCTCGATCTGGCCGGCGAATTCCTGCAACTCTATCCTGCCTCCAATATGGAGGAGAGCATCCTGGCCACCACGCGCGATGCTCTATACGGATGGACGGCAGTGCGGCTCGTCAGGAAACAGGCTGCGAAGGGGCTGCCTTCCTTCCTCTACTTTTTTGATCACGGCTACCCCTCGGAAGATACCGCCGGTCTGCACGGCTTTCATGCCAGTGAGCTGCCGTACGTATTCGGAACTCTCGACGGCACGCCGCCACTCTGGCCCAGGATCCCGAACACCGACGAAGAGAAGAAACTATCCGACGCGATGATTGGCTATTGGTCCTCGTTTGCTCGCTCGGGCCGCCCCACTGCTGAAGATGAGCCCGCCTGGCCGGCATACGGGTCAACTGGCGCCTACATGGATATCACCGAGTCGCCACTTCCTTCAACCCGCCTCTTGCCCGGAATGTATGGCCTCAACGAGGAGGTCGTATGCCGGCGCCGGGCCAGCGGAAATGAGCCGTGGAACTGGAACGTCGGCTTAGCATCGCCGATACTCCCGCCTCAGCAGCCGCAATGTAAACAGCCGGAGTAGCCCGCAGCAGAATTGCGATCGGACTCAACGGCGGCTGCACTTCAAACAACCGCGGAGGAAACGATGTCGAAAGCGATGGTAAGGTCTACGCTTGTCACGGCTGTTCTGTTCGGTTTGGCAGCTGCGGCGCTGGCCGCCCAAAATCAGATCACCCTTACCGAATCGCAAGGCAGGCTGTCAGGTGCAGTCGGTGCCGATGGCGTGCGCTCATTTAAAGGCATTCCCTACGCCGAACCACCGGTCGGCGATAAACGCTGGACCGCTCCGGTTGCCGCTGGACCATGGAAGGGGGTGCGCGACGCCCGTGATTTCGGCGCAAGTTGCTATGAAACTTCTTACTCACCGCAAAGTCTCTTTTACATTCATCAGCCGACGCTCAGTGAGGACTGTCTATTCGTTAATGTGTGGACGCCGGCGCACGCGCACAAGGCGCCGGTGATCGTCTGGATTCATGGCGGCGGATACGTCAGAGGCGGCAGCTGGGAACCGCAGTATGAAGGCTCACACTTCGCGGAACACGGCGTCGTCTTCGTGTCGATGAATTACCGGCTCGGGCCGCTCGGCTGGCTTGCGTTGCCGGAGCTGAGTGGAGAATCGCCGCACGGCGTCTCCGGCAATTACGGCCTGCTCGATCAAATCGAAGCCCTCAAATGGGTGAAGAAAAACATTGCCGCGTTCGGCGGCGATCCGGGCAACGTAACCATCGACGGTGAATCTTCCGGCGGGGTAAGCATGGCGCTTATGATGGTGAGCCCCTTGGCGCGCGGTCTGTTTCAAAAGGTCATCGCCGAAAGTCTCGGCATCCAATCCGCTCCGGAACTGAAGCTGCCGAACCATGGGCTCCCTTCCGCCGAAGCCAACGGAAGCGCTTTCGAAAAGGCGCTCGGCGCGACGGATCTGAAAGCCCTGCGCGCGATCGATCCCAGGACCGTGACGGAACAAGCCGGCTTTCGAGGCGGACCCAACGTGGATGGCTGGGTACTGCCGGCTCAGATCGTCGATATCTTCGACCGCAGGCAAGCGGCGCTGGTGCCGGTCCTGATGGGTTTCAATCGCAATGAGATTTATCCAGTCCTGATGGGATTCCTTCCTCGCAGTTTGCCGGATTCGAGTGCCGTCTATGAAGCCGATATCCAAAAGCGCTATGGCGACCTGGCTCCGGAATTCCTACGCCTCTATCCAGGCAGCGATATCAGGGAAAGCATGTTGGCCGCGCGGCGCGATGCGGTTTTCGGCTGGAGCGCCTTGCGGATCGTCCGCGACGAGGCGAACGCTGGGATTCCATCTTACCTCTATTTCTTCGATCATGCTTATCCCGCGGCGGAGGCGAGGGGGTTGCACGCCTTCCATGGCAGCGAGATGCCCTTTACCTTCGGCCATGTCGGCAAGGACGCTATATTGCCGCCGAACTGGCCGCTGCCCGAAGGCCCAAAGGAGACCGCCCTTTCGGATGCGATGATCTCTTATTGGACCTCATTCGCGCGCACCGGCGTTCCCAGGGCGCCGGCACAGCCGGACTGGCCGCCCTATGCGCCAAACAAGAGCTACATGGACTTCGTGGAGACACCCGAACCATCGACCAACCTTATGCCCGGCATGTTCGAGCTTCAGGAAGCGATCGTCGAGCGCGCAAGGCGGGCCGGCGATCGGCCCTGGGTCGGTGCCGTCGGCCCGGAAGATCCCGCACTCTCGCGCAAAGCGCCCTCACACTGATACTGTGAGGCTCTGTCAATGGCGTCATACGTGCGCGGCTTGCGTCCCCCCGACAGGATTTTCAGCCGGTACGATTTCAGAAAGCTCTCAATTGCATCTCCGACCGTGAGGACTCTCGGCTTCTCTTCCTTCACGACCGCCTTTTGGCCGGTCGCGAGTTGCTGCCTCAGTTGTTCAGACTTCACTTCAGGCTGGGACTTTCGCCCCTCGTTGCGGTAGAGCCTGAATAGCGTCCACGCCTCATTCGGGCCTGGGCTCAGGGGGTACCATTTGCCGCCGTCGTTGGCAACGTACTTGCCGCCCTCAATAATGGTCGGGGTGTTCGTTTTGGGCAAGAACACCGAGTGCGGCTTCACCCCGAAATTTTCACTGTAGTCGGCACGAAGGTATTTCCAGCCGCTCGGAAGACGGACGTACTTGTAGAGCCGTGCGTCCTGACTGAGAGTAAGGTTTGGTACTGTACTTTGGCTTGCCACTGGTATCAAAGTTCTCCTCTCAGCTAATACCGAAAAATGAGGAAAACTGAGCTTTACCGCTGGCTTTTCTTAGGAAGAAATCCTAAACCGTTGATTCTAAAAGGCTGGTGCCGAAGAAGGGACTCAATAAAGACCCTTTTCGCACCCACTTGAATCAACAAGGATTACAGCCATAAAGTGCACATTCTTATTACCGTTAGCCTGTCATGCACTCCAGACCACTGCCGACGGCTTCCGGTCGCAGGCAGCAAATAAAAGCGGTCAAAATAGTAAGAAAGTAAAAACCCGGAGAAGGGTCTGAAAAGGAATTTGTCCTTTCTTCCTCAATCGGGTGAGCCAGTGACGAGTCAATGCAGCAGATCACGGCGATCGGCACTCGCCGGAATCAGCGGATTCGGCGTCCAGCGTGGCCCAGAACTTCAATTCCTCCTCTTCAGTTGAGAAAACAGCATCGTCAATCGAGTGGAGATCGTCGGGCAGCGCGGTTTTATCCAGCAGGTCCCAGAGTTCGTCGAGTGCCGTGGTGTCGCGGGGCTCGCATCTGCGGCGTGGAAGGCAGGCGCCAGCTTCCAGGAAGGACATGGCGCAAAAGAGTCCTCCTCAAAGGTTGTGATTTGTTTTGAAGATGTTTGCATATGCCCTGTTCGCGTCCGAGTATTCTGCTCAGCGCGAGTGCTGACTTGGCCCTTTCGTCTCTGGGCGGGGGTTGCGGCAACCATGGCGGGCAAGCTCCTGTGAGGGACTTTGCGATTGCAGATTCTCCTTCTCGTCGTTCGGTTTTTGGAAATGGCAACCTCCTGTAGGAAAAGCATGGTCAATTTGCTGAAGGTCAGGGACATTGACAGCCAGCGCATAGTCATTCGGGTTCGCGAGGGTAAGGGAGCACGAGGCCACGATGTCCTTCTCAGCCCCAGCTCCTCGACACCCTGCGGGAATGTTGGCGGTGGATGAAGCCCACGACCTATCTGTTTCCGGGGTTGGTGAAGGGCTGGCGAACAGATCTTCCGATCACCCCTAAAGTGGTCTGGGCTGCCGTGGTCGAGGCGCGGAAAAGAGCAGGGATCAGAAGCACGTCACACCACACACGCTGCGCCATAGTTTCGCGACAAACATGCTGGAGGTTGGTGCCGATCTGCGCACCATTCAGATCCTGCTGGGCCATCGGGACATCGCCGATACGGTCGTCTACCTGAACCGTTCCGGCGGTATCTGCAGGCTCTGTCCAGCCCGATTGAAGCCATCGAAGTCTCCAACCCGGACACGGCCAGCCGTTCGTCGTTGGCGAAGGCTCATCAGAAGATGAGCCCCACCACCCTCGAGGCCAACATCGTCCGCGCCGCGGGCGACAGCTTCTGGAACCAGTATGGACCCCACCTTGCCTAGCGCATCTCAAGGTGCTCGATGCCATCGTGCGATGCCGCACTGCTGCCCTGGCCGGACATCGCGATCAGTGTCTCAGCTGCGGATACCCACGCTGCGATTCCGAGTTGCTCAGGCTATTCAGAACCGCTGTTCTGGCGTGTTCGAGATCATGGAGTCGCAAAACTCTCCGGGGGCGGTTGTTGTGCCGGTTCCGCTTCTGCTTCATGGTTTGTGGCCTCCCTTGCCAACGAGCCATGAGATGCAAGGTGCTGGGCAGCCAGATCGGGGCAAATTGCCGCAATGGCGACGGAGGGTAAACGGCTGGTCAGAGATTGTTTCAGGGAGCCCCGTCGCAAACGACGCGAAAGCCATAATCAGCGTATTTGAATTCCGGCGGGATGCTGGAACGTGCCGAGCATCGTGAAATTTTGATTTGGTGCCGCCAGGAACCTCCGCGCGAAGCTTTTCTTTTACCTTCTTCCGGCCCCTGCGGATTCCGATCAGGTGAAGTCGCATAGTAGTCGGGCCCGTACCAGTCGCTGCACCACTCATGTACGTTCTCGCACATGTCGAATAATCCGAAGGCATTCGGCGGTGACTGCCCGACCAGCTCAGGGCCGGTTTTCCAACAAGTGTGGTAGCCCGGGCGTGAAAACGGCGGATCATCGCCCCAGGGGAATAACATCCTCTCGGCACCGCCCCGCGCGGCCCGCTCCCATTCGGCTTCTGTAGGAAGGCGATAGTGCGAGCTGGTCATCGACGACAGCCACTCGCAATAGGCCACAGCATCAAACCACGACACCGCCACCACAGGTTGCTGGGGATGAGAGAAGTTGGGATCGCTCCAGTATGGGGGCGGCACGTTTCCCGTGGCTTCCAAAAACCACGCGTACTCCTCAATGGTGACTTGGGTTGCGGCCATGGCAAAGGAATCCAGCCAGACGCGATGAACAGGGCTTTCCACACTCTGACCGACGTCGGATCCCATGGAGAACCAGCCAGCACCGATCTGAATCAGGAGGGGCTCAGAGATCGATACGCGACAGGCATTTCGACTCATGACGGACCATCGGGAAAATCCTTCCATTCGATGTTATCTCGGCGGACGGGGAGCGTTCCCGGCACACTCACTGATGAGGAAGTATCGCCGACCAACCACTCGAAACGAGTCTACGGCAGTAGAATTGGCGGCGATTGGGATCTGTTGGTGTCCTGCTCCCTTTTTTAGGAAGTGAAGACTAGTTTCGGCCAGTCTTTCCGTCCGAGGGCTTGCCAAACGGGAGGCGTCATGAACGTCTGTGCATGTTAGAAAGCGGGTCTGCTTCTCCCTGCCTTCGCTCTTGCCGGATGGGTAGCACCAAAGCCGACCGACAAAAAGGCGATTGCCGAAGCGATAAAGATGGACGTCGCGCAAATCGTCGCTGGGCTCAATGCTCGCGATGCAATCAAGACGACCGCCTATGATGCTCCGGATGTGGTCTCCATGGAATGTGGCAGTCCCTCGACCGTCGGAATCGAAGCCGATAGCGAGGGATTCCAAACAGGCTTTGCTCACGACCCTCGTTGGCGTGCCGAGATCGTCGATGTTGCCAGCAGCGGAGACCTGGCGGTCTATCGTGGCACCTATAACGAGGAAAACAGTCGTGGTGATGGGGTACTGATGACCCACAAGACGAACTTCATTGCGGAGTTTAAACGTCAGAGTAACGGACCGTGGAAGATCGCCTGGTATAGCGTTTCCAACATGGAAACGTCGCACCCGAAGTAATTACCTGGTTTGGCTCGCACCCTGACTGGGGAACGCGCCTGTTGCGGCCGAAGGCTCGAGTTCTATACACTCCTGACCTGAACCTGGATTCACAGGCCCGCTCAATCAGATCCTCGTCCGGAGTTCCCCATGCAGACCAGCGAGCGACGGCCCCTGCTGATCGCCAACGGCTGGATTCAGGCCGCCGGCATCGTGCTGATCATCGGCTTTCTCATCATGGGTATTCTCGCGTACTACACGTACAGCGATGAGCCGCCCATTCCTGAGATAGTGAAAGCCCCCGATGGTTCCGTGCTCTTCACCCGTGCAGATATCCAGGCCGGACAACAAATCTTTCTGAGCAACGGCCTGATGGAGTACGGCTCGATCTTCGGTCATGGGGCGTACCTTGGTCCCGATTTCACGACGGAGTACCTGCATCGGGCAGCTCTTTCGAGCATCGAGTTTTTCGGAGGACCGGCATCCGACACGGCGCAGGCGAAAACAATTGCAGACTTTAAGACGAACCGCTATGACGCCGCAAACGGAGTACTGACATACACCGCCTCTGAGGCCAATGCATTTGAGCAGTGCCGTGCCTATTACGCGTCGTTCTTCGGCAACCCGACATCCAGATTCGGTTTGCGTCCAGGCGCCATTCGCGATCCGGAGCAGATTCGGAAGCTGACCGCTTTCTTCAGCTGGACAGCCTGGGCGGCATCGACTGCCAGACCCGGCCACCCGTATTCGTACACGAATAACTGGCCTCCGGAGCCGCTGGTGGGCAATCATGTCACCGCTGACGCGATCGTCTGGAGCATGCTCTCGCTGGCCGCTCTTCTCGGAGGCACGGGTCTGCTGTTAGCGGTGTTCGGCAGGTGGAACCTGCTGGGGTGGCACGGACGAGAGCAGCAGAGCATGTCCTTCAGGCCGCCGGACGATGTACTGCTGACTCCTGCGCAGAATGCCTGTGCGTGGTTCTTCTTCGTCATGGCGGCTCTGTTTCTGATTCAGACCCTGTGTGGGGGCGCGGCTGAACACTATCGAGCGGACATACAGAGCTTCTTCGGGATCAATCTCGGGCGTTTTCTCCCATTCAACGTCGTCCGGACCTGGCATGTGCAACTCTCGATCTTCTGGGTCGCGACATCGTTTTTGGCCGCAGGAGTTTTTCTTGCCCCGATGATTGCCGGTCGTGAGCCGCGTGGCCAGAAACTACTCGCCTATAGTCTGCTGGGCGCGCTGGCCGTTGTCGTGGTGGGCAGCTTGTTGGGAGAGTTCGGCGGAATTCAGGGTCTCATCCGCAACTCCTGGTTCGGAGATCAGGGTTTCGAATATCTCGATCTCGGCCGTGTCTGGCAAATCCTTCTCACCATCGGCCTGCTCTTCTGGGTCGTGATCCTGTATCGAGGGCTCCGCGGCCGGCTCGGCGCTGAGCATACCGGCAATATGCCGTGGCTCTTCTTCTTTTCGGCGCTTTCCATCCCGGCTTTCTATGGCGTCGGTCTGCTGGCCAATCCCGGTCAGAACTTCACCACGACAGACTTCTGGCGCTTCTGGGTGGTGCATCTCTGGGTAGAAGATTTTCTAGAGCTTTTTACGACCATTCTCGTCGCCTACATCTTCGTTCTGCTCGGCGTGGTTCACGAACGGACGGCCCTGCGCATGATCTATCTGGACGTCATCCTGTACTCGGCCGGCGGTGTCGTGGGCACCATGCATCACGTCTATTTTTCCGGTGAGCCTGCCCTCCACATGGCGCTGGGAGCGTTTTTCTCTGCGGCTGAAGTCATACCCCTGACGTTTCTCACTGTGGAAGCCTGGAGCTTCCTGCAACTGGGAACAGTCCAGGAGCAGAAATCGGCAACTGCCTTCCCCCACTACTGGGCGGTGATGTTTCTCGCTTCTGTAGGCTTCTGGAACTTTCTCGGGGCTGGGGTCTTCGGATTCCTCATTAATCTGCCCGTGGTCTCCTACTATGAAATCGGCACCGCCTTGACAGCCAATCATGCCCATGCCGCGATGATGGGCGTCTACGGAATGCTGGCCGTAGGTCTGGCCCTTTTTTGTCTGCGCTACATCATTCCGGAGAAGCACTGGTCCGACAAGGCAGCACGGCTCAGCTTCTGGTCGCTGAATCTCGGTCTGGCGTGGATGGTCTTTGCCACGCTGTTCCCATTGGGAATTCTGCAGCTGTATCACTCCATCAGTGTGAGCTATTACGATGCCCGCACCCTCAACTACATCGGGAATCGCGCCAACGCCGTACTGGAGTGGATGAGGATGCCGGGCGACGTTGTCTTTATCCTGGGAGGCGTGCTGCCGATTCTCTACCTCACGTTTCTCGGTATCCGTTACATGCGCAAGGGCACCGCCATGGAGGAGCCCAGGGAGATCCTGTTTACCGACGTTGTTGCTGAGCCGGAAGTGCGGTGAGCCATGGCCGGAGCGCCTCTCGAGTTCTTTCTCATGTTAGGCTATTCGATCTCGCTTGCGCTGATCGCGCTCTTGCTGGAGATTGTGGCGCGCCACGCTCACCGGCGGTCGCTGAACATCAGCACTATCGGGTTCACCTACCACGCGCACCGCGACATCTGGCAATGTCCTCAGGACCAGCATCTCTTCCCGGTGTTTGCGGATCATGCCAAAGGCAGAGTGATCTATCGCGCCCCGGCCTCCGCGTGTAACGCTTGTCGAAGCAAGCCAGCCTGCACCGACTCCGACAGCGGACGCACGATTGAGCGCAAGGTGAGCAGCGGGCTGGAGTATGGCATGGAACGTTTCCATCGAGCCATGTCGATTACCCTGATCATCCTGGCTTGTCTGATTGTCGGTGTGGAGTACTTCCGGGTCGGCGGCCTGTATCCGCGATCTGTGCTTGCCACCGTATTCGCCCTCCTGGGAGCCATCACAGCGCGCCTTGCCAGGGAACTGCTCTCACAGGTCAGTCCCCGCTCCACAGCCACCCAGGCCCCCTCCTCAGGGGTCTCGCACGTTACCGAAAGAGGTTTGTTCGGGCGAGGTCGATGATCTCGTCCCCACGTCCGTTGAGAATCGCTCGAATCATATACAGATTGAAATCGACGATCTGATCGAGCTTGAGAGACGGCGGCATCGCCAGCTCCTGCCGGTTCACAGCGACATCGACCAGCGCCGGACCGTTGTGCGCGAAAGCCTGCTCGAGGGCGGGTTGAATCCGCTCGGGGTCGTCGACGTGCAGGCCGAGCACGCCGGCGGCTGTGGCGATGCCGGCAAGATCGGGATTGACCAGGTCGGTGCCATGACTTACGAATCCGGTGGCCTTCATCTCCAGTTCGACAAAACCAAGCGAGCCGTTGTTGAACACGACCATCTTCACGGGCAGCTTCAGTTGCCGCAGAGAGAGGAGGTCGCCCATCAGCATCGAGAAGCCCCCATCGCCTGAGAGCGTCACTACTTGTCGCCCTGGGTTGGAGATCTGAGCGCCAATCGCCTGCGGCAATGCGTTGGCCATCGAGCCGTGATTGAACGAGCTCAGGAGTCGCCGTTTCCCATTCATGGTCAGATAGCGAGCTGCCCAGATCACCGGCGTGCCGACATCCACCGTGAAGATTGCGTCCTCTGCTGCGACTTCATTGAGGATTTTCGCCAGATACTGCGGGTGGATGGGACGCTGACCCGGCCTCCCGGTCGCCAGATCGTCGAGGTCTTTGCGCGCCTCGCGATAATGGCTGAGACAAATGTCCAGATAGCTGTGGTCGGATTTCTGCGTGATGCGCGGAAGGAGAACAGGGAGTGTTTCCGCGATTCCGCCGACGAGTCCCAAATCGAGGTGGCTGCGCCGGCCGAGTTGCTCCTCGCGCAGATCAATCTGCAGCACGCGAGCATTTTTCGGATAGAACTGCTGATACGGAAAGTCGGTGCCCAGCATCAGCAGAGCGTCACAGTTCATCATCGCGTGGTAACCGGAGGAGAAACCCAACAGGCCGGTCATTCCGACGTCGTAGGGATTGTCGTACTCAATGAATTCTTTGCCACGCATCGCATGGACAATCGGGGCCTGCAGCTTGCCAGCCAGAGCAAGGAGAGCATCGTGGGCATCGGCACAGCCGGCTCCAGCGAGAATCGTCACGCGCTGGGCCCGGTTCAGTTCCGCTGCAAGCCGGTCGAGTTCCTCGTGGCGAGGGACGATATGGGGCTGCGCGAACGTAAAATTGACGCGCCGGTCGTCATTCTCCGCCGCCAGCAAGGCTGTGTCGCCGGGGAGCACGACGACGGCTACGCCACGTTTTGAGAGTGCTGTCTGAATGGCGATCTCGAGGGTACGCGGCATCTGCGCCGGATGCGATACCAGCTCGCAGTATTGGCTGCATTCCTTGAACAGCAGTTCCGGGTGCGTCTCCTGAAAATAGGCGCTGCCAATCTCCTGCGAGGGGATATGTGCGGCGATAGCAAGGACCGGCACTCTGCTGCGATGAGCGTCGTAGAGGCCGTTGATGAGATGGAGGTTCCCCCGGCCCGCAGCGTCCGGCGCAAACTGCCAGCCGGCCCGTCAGCGCAGCCTCGGCCCCAGCGGCAAAGGCTGCGGTCTCCTCGTGTCGTACCCCGACCCATTCGATACCGTTCCGACGCCTGACCGAATCGGTGATCCCGTTGAGCGAATCGCCGGCGACGCCATAAATCCGCTTCACGCCCGCCGATGCGAGTACCTCGACGAACAGTTCCGCCACTCTCTTAGCCATTTCTCTGCGCCCTCCGTCAATTCAGCAGAAACAAACAGGGATACACCGCCTGTACCGCTCTCAATCCAGAACACTCTTTTCTGGGTAGATGCGGAAGGAATCGAGATGATGCACGTACAAATGTAGAAGCGTGCAGTACGCGCAGCCCATTGCCCGCACTTTCTCAACCGAGAATACTTGGACATGGTTGCATTATGACAACTGATATGCGTGCCGCCGATCCGCAGAGACCGCAGAATGACTGGTAGCCGAGAGCAGGAAGGCATGTAATGGAGGCCGAGAGTTGCACTGTGGGAGGTGCGAATGACCGCCGGTGAAGAGAAAACCGGGGGCGCCTCGCCCCGAACGTTGCGAACAGAGATCGCAGCGGGCGAAGTCACATCCCTGGTCGGGATGGTCGCCCATCAGCCCGGAGCAGTCGTCAGCCGCGCCATCATCAATCGAACTGCCGGAACGCTGACGCTGTTTGCTTTCGATGAGGGGCAGAGTCTCAGCGAACATACTGCGCCGTTCGACGCGCTGGCGTACGTCCTGGAGGGGAAGGCAGAAATCACGATCGACGGCCAACCTGCTCAACTGAGTGGCGGCGAGGCAATCCTGATGCCGGCCAACCGACCGCATGCCGTGCAGGCGATTTCCCAGTTCAAGATGCTGCTCATCATGATTCGATCCTGAGCGGCAAAGCGTGCATGCAACAAAGAGAGCAACTGGATTAACCTTCCGAGACCAACTATGGGTGAAACTGTTGAAAGGTGTGGATGCGCCGTGGATTTGCCCCTCGCCCTTCCCGGCGAAGGCCAGCGCATTGAACGGATGCAGGGACGTTGGTTGCTGGCGCGGGCCGGCAAACGGGTTCTTCGTCCCGGTGGTGGACCTCACGCGGCGGATGCTCGATGCTTTGGCCATCTCCGAGCAGGACCGCGTCGTCGAGTTGGCTCCGGGGCTGGGGATCACAGCGCGGATGGTGTTGCGCGAGAATCCCATGCAATATTGCGCAGTCGAGCGTGATCCGGCGGACAAGTCGTGCAGGCGCGGCTGAGCCCTTGCGCCAATCTGGGCCTTGGGGAGCGGGGCGGCACGGCCGAGAGAGATCTGTTCGATGCCCATCTGCATCGCTTGTGCGACGCCGGCGTACACCAGTCCCAGATATAGAGGTATACCCTCAGCAGCGGTGGCCTTATCGAAACCGATGCAGTAGCCGTGTGCACTGTCGCCGTCCCGGATGACGGCGACGAAGCCCAACAGCTTGTTGCCCTCCCCTGGTGCGGGCGATAACGATGCGGGAGTCCTCGCCGAAACTTGCCGCAGTGCAGAAAATCCACTGGGGACGGATGGTCACGAGCCGCAGTTTCTGGCGCTCGTGCGCCTGGAGGTGGAGACGGTGGATTTCCCGGGCCCTGACTTTGCTTTCCTCCGGAGTGATCCGTTCCAAAACGATGCCGGCCAATCGGGAATCGGCTCGATTGGCGATAGGGGATACGCGCGATGCAGCGTTGACTGCGATCAACATACTCCGCCTGACCGCGTGGGCATGAAGGATGACAGCATGAAGGATGACAAGGACAAGGACCCATCGAGGTTGTCGCCAATCAACAGATGCAGACGAATGCGCCGATGCGGACGGTCGCTCAAACCTAAAACAAACCGGGCTACCGAAGCGTCTGTGCGTCTCCTTGTGCTGTTGTGGTCAGGCGCTCTTTCTGGAGGTGACGGCAGAGAAGGCAGACCAGGACTGTTCGACCTCGTAACTACCACAGTGCGGACACATGATCTTCTCCGCGTCATGCTCTGCGATGGTCAGAATCCTGGAGAATGTCTTTTTGCAGGCGTTGCAGAAGAACTCATAGTGGGGCATAAAACCTCCCACAGCCTTTAAATGGCTCTGGCTGGATTCTAGACCCATACCTGGAGGACGTTCAAATTTCACCGTACGCCCTCCAGGCAGGGCAACGCAGTGAGCAGAGCCACGAGGCTCCGACGCACAGTCCTGAGACGAATCCAACCTGTCCGTCGACGACCATGATCTTGCCATGGTCCGGTCGCAGCGATTCAAGGGATCATCCAGCCGCGGTGGGTGAAAGCACCTGAACTTCACTCCTGACACCCGCATCCTCCGCCAGAAGAGAGATGAAGCCGATCCCAAAGCTCCGAACCAGTCATAGATGACGGGTACTGTGACGCCTTCGCGAGCCTTGGCTGCTAAAGCGACGGCAAACTCACGCCCAACTTCATCCGCGTGAATGCCCGGTCTGCCAGCATGCGGCCTGCCTTCCATGGATGGCCCGAAGGGCGAAAACTCAGGGCATCCCGGCTGCCAGCCATTCGCCAGGTTGTCGTTGCAGCTGTGGTTCTGCGGAGCTGAGGGGCTGTCTCTGGCGAAGCCAGCCTCCTATGCTGCCGACGCTGCGGAGGCTCTCTGCATTCCTGCCGCTCAGGAAATGACTCTCGCAATGGTGCCGGATCAGCAGTTGTGGCAGGATTTCGTGCAGCGTGAGGTCCACAATGCCACCGCGACAGCGGGGACACTCCTGAGCGGAGGAGGCGCTGACATGATCGCAGGTTTTGCAGTAGCGAAGCAGCGGATTGAAACTCTCTTCTGCAAAAAGAAATCCCAACCGCCCGCGTTGCAGCATCGCCAGCGTCTCCTCGGCACCGGTCACAACCGAGGAACCGCGGTTCAGGAGTTCGCTGAGATAACGTTCCTGATAAGCCGCTTCGAACCGGCAAAGCGTCTCTTCCACACGGGTCAGCGACATGGACGAGTTCCACTCGCACCACAGATGGGGGATCTGCACGGTCTGTTTCCTCAGGAATGGGGAGAGCTTATCTTCGATGATTCCGGTGTAGCGGCGCGGTCCGAGCAGAAGAACCCGGTTCAGACCATAGACTTCGCACACATGAGCCACTCGATGCGCTGTCTCGCCCAGGAAACATAAATAGTGGGTATCGCACCGGCGTTCAAAGAGATCCCGCTGGGGACCATACGGCATGCCCGCCTTCCTTTCAGCGGCATGGAATGCCTGCATCCGCTTCCAGTGCGACGGGTCGATGCGAAACTCCAGAGTGTTCAGCGGCATGAGATCTCCACACCAGGACAAGAAAAGGTGCACGCCGGATCGATTGACAGTTGCGACGCACCAGGGTCGATGGCGATGAGCGATGGCAACGAGTTGCCAGAGCATCGGTTTACCCCAGTGAAGTTCGTTTTCCGGCTCGATGGGCATGGGAATGGCGCGCCAGACACAAGGGCCTGCGAAGAGTGCAATGCCCGATGTTCCGGAGGGCTCACCTCGAGGAATTGTGCTGCGCGGTTGATCTCCGTCGTGAGACGGCTCCATTCGGAGCTGTCCGTTGTGGCCAGCAGCCGTCTGGCCTGGCAACCGAACCAGCTCAAATAGCCGTGATCGGAGTTTCGGTTCAGGTGCCGAAGAGGATGGGTGTCCAGGTAGACGCTGAGCACGGGCTCAGGGAGCGATGCCAGAGTCGCGAATGGAAATAGCTGAAACATACACGCCTCGCTTCGCGGAACCGCGCGGGAACAGGCCGCCACGGAATGCCATGAAATCGGCGCAGTTCCAAATGAGACTGTTGGGCCGGTCCGGGAAGTACGAAGGGCACACACGGGGAAGCGGCATCTGATCCTTCTCCAGCACGAGCGTAGTCGCGCGTGCGAGACGGATCAACATGGCGGTGACAGGCATTTCGTGCAATCAACAACGTCCGCCTGCTTGGGCGCCATCACACCCGGGTTGATGTATCTTTGTGGCGCGGGATAAAGGAGCGCCGCTCACAAGCACCGAGTTACAGCGTCTGAGCTGGGAATCGCGCAACTCTCCTGGTCCTGAAGAGGAGAGGTTTTGGCTTGGGGCGCTGACGCCACTTCCCGGCCGGGCACTTCCCCATACATGTCAGGAAGATCGCGAGCAGGGAGGTTGCGAGGAGGGGTCATGGAGCTGACATTAAGCGCTGAGGAGCAAGAGTTCCTGTTAAGCATCCTCGAGCAACGCGATCGAGAACTGTTGGGAGAAATTGCGCACACGGATCGCCGCGAGTTCAAACAGGGACTGCGCAGGGACGAGAAACTTCTGGAGTCTCTGGTTTGTCGCCTGCGGGGAACAGCAGTGCAGGAAATTCGTGGGTGACAGTTCGTCATCGAGCAATCGTGACGGAGTCACTGAAGGAACTCCGACCGGGGGGTAGACTCCATCAGGAAGAAGGTGGGCCATGCCGTCTGTCCCTCTCTCTGCCCATGGAGTCGCGTGGCTCCTTGCCGTGTGTCTTCGCTAAGGTGTGCTTCAGGGAGTCCTGATGTCCGTGCTGCTTTGCGCAGCCGTGGTCGCAACGGATTGGTATGGCAGCGCAAGACTGCCTCATGGCTTGCTCGTGATTGAGGCGGGTTACACCATTCTGGCTATGTTAACCGTGGGGGCCATTGTTGGCGGCTTGTATTACAGGCTCGTGCTGCCGTCGCAATGACGGGAGGCCACGCAATCAACCTGCGGAGGTGAAGGTAAGGAGTCATTTAGAAGAGAATTCCACACTGATGACGAAGCATCTGCCCGGCACCTGCGGCATGGAGCTTCGAGATGACCCCTTCTATGCCGCCGTGCTGTCGGGATGTGCTTGTCCGGCAGCGGCCGGCGGCGTGATACCGAGGTCTGCCACCGTGACTTGGTGACCGTGGGCGCGTGTGACACCGCGTTCGAGCACCGATTGCAGGAGCACGAATTCGTGATGCATGACACGAACGGGATCGATTCCGAGCAACGCCGCGAAGGCATGCCCGAGTAGTCCGGCCGGGGGCCTGTATTCCAGCCGAACGTGAACACGCGTCCCGCGATTGCTCTCATCGTCGAGGCGAATCACTCCGTGATTTTCGACCGCGGAGCCGGGAAGGCTCTGCCACTCGATGCTGCGGCCGGGCACCTGGCGCGTAATCTTTCCGGTCCAATTGACCGGAATTCCGGCGGGACCGATCCCATGCCAGCGGTAGACACCTTCGCCCTCAGGGACAACCCGCTTGACGTGCGAGAAGACTTTGGCATAGTTCTCCGGATTCGTCCAAAACGCAAAAACCTGGTCCCGAGGGGCACGCACGCGCATCGTTTTTTCGACACGGATGCCCGCCCTGGACACGCTGCGCAGGGGCATATTCAATGCCGAGCGTGCGAGGAGCAGACCGCCGGCGATTCCCGGCAGGGATGTTACGGAGCGGCGGCGCCGCAGCCCATGGAGAATTAGCGCCGCGCCGGTGGCGGCGACGATCCCGCGGGCGGCAGGTGGCCACCGGTTGCCAAAGAAACCGCCCAGTGGCTTCTGTCTTTTCTCCCAATCCTTGTTCGGGATTTGTTCCGAGGTTTCGCTGGTCTGAACGCAGATGGACAGACCTTTGACGCCCGGGATGGACTCGATCATGGGCCGAAGACTGTCCGCTTCCCATGCCATGACCCGGCCGCTGACTTCGACGGTTCCGTCTTTGCATCGCACCTCCACGGCGTGAGGATGAAGGACTGCCCGGCCGAGCGCGCTCCTGACCCTTGGCTCGAGAACTGCATCGGAGATCTCTTCGTGATGGAAGAGGCGCATCGTGTCCGCCAGAGTTCCCTCGGCCCGGTGGCGAAGATCGCGGCGAAACCGGCCCAAGAATTTTCGCGACTCGTAGCCGCAGTGGACAAGACAGTCCTTCAGGGTGACGCGCCGCCTTCGTCCACGATCAGGATCGAAGAAATACATGCCGAGTGCTCCGATGCCGAGCAGCACTCCACTCCAACCCAGCCTTTTCATAGAACCTCCTCCACGGCGGGCGCGAAAATCCGTGATTCCCTGAGAGAAGACGAGGCAAGGATATCGCTGGCGAGCCGATGAGGCGACTCGTTTTCCATAATGTCAAACCCGGGTGAAAAACCGTTGAGGCGGCTGCGGGTTGCGAATAGGCTCGGTTCGCACGGAACTCGTGTCTTTGCGCGGACTCAGCGGCCTGGGAGGCGCGTATGGCGACGGCGTCGGAAGTGAAGGTTGGGATGGGGCTTCGGATCGATGACCAGATTTACAGGGTGCTGGAGGTGGAAGCCCGGGCGGGTGCGGCGAAGATGGGAGGCACGGTGCGGGTGAGACTCTCGAATCTGCGCAGTGGCCGCATCCGGGATGAGCACTTCCGCCCGCTGGAGCGTCTGGAAGAAATCGGATTCGAGGAGCGCAGGCTGCAGTTTTTGTATGGAGATGAGAACACGTGTATGTTCCTGCGGCTGGATACTTTCGAGCAGGTGGAATTCCCGTCGGCGAATTTGGGTTTAGCCGCGACACTGCTGTCGTCAGGGACAGAGGTGTCCGCGGAGTTCTTTGAGGGTGAATTGATCAACGTGATTCTGCCCGGCACCGTCGAAGCGCGTGTGGCCAGCACGGCGCCTCCCGCGCGTTCGCAGCAGGATTCCGGCAGGAAGGAAGCCAGCCTGGAGAGCGGCATGAAGATCCAGGTGCCGTTGTTTGTGGGACCGGGCGAGACGGTGAGCATCGACCTGACGACCGGGCGCTACGTGGAGAGGGTTCGGTTGCAGCACAAGAAGGGTGCATAAGAGGCTCGGAAGCGAAGGAGGACGATGCTCGAACTGACGGCGGTACGAATGGAAGTTCCGGCGGACACGAATATCGTGATGGGGCAGTCCCACTTCATCAAGACGGTGGAAGACCTCTATGAGGCGGTGGCGACAACAACGCCGCAGGCGCGGTTTGGGCTGGCGTTCAACGAGAGCTCGGGGGCATGTCTGGTCCGTTCGGAAGGGAACGAACCGGAACTGCGCGCGTGCGCGATCCGCAACGCGCAGGCTTTGGGTACAGGTCATGTATTTGTGCTGATGATGCAGAACGCTTATCCCGTCAGTCTGCTCCATGCGATTAGCAACGTTCCCGAGGTGTGCTCGATCTTCTGCGCGACGGCGAACCCGGTTGAGGTGGTCGTGGCGCAGAGTTAACAGGGGCGGGGTGTGCTGGGGGTTATCGATGGAAGCCCGCCCAAGGACGTCGAGCAGGAAGCCGATGTGGCGTGGCGGCACGATCTGTTGCGCAAGATCGGCTACAAGCGCTAATCGATCTCACAGGCTGCTGCGGGGCTCGTCGAGACGTGTGAAGTTCGCAGGCATGGATCGACCGAACGCTCCTTTCCTGCCGGGGCGCAGGTGCTGTTCGCCCTTCTGCGGGCACGGCAAAAGACCACTTCGCCGGACGGCTTCTGCTTCGGCCATCGCGGTGCTCGGTTGGAAAGCATGTCAGTGACCGCCCTCCCCTCGTGCGTTGTTGCGTTTCAGGAAAGGCTCGATCCGGAACGAAACGGGATTAGCGCAGAGGCACGAACGATCCGAAGAGATGAGACGCCGATGCCCTTGTTTCCCTTTGCGCGTATGCAGAGGCGACCCGCGACGGCGCCGGTGGTCGCGGCCCTGCTGGGATTCACCGCGGTGGCAGGGCAGATCGTCCTCCTGCGAGAGATCATCGTTCTGTTCAGCGGAAACGAGATCTCGATGGGGATTGCGCTGACCGCGTGGCTGGTGTGGACGGCCGCTGGGAGCAGCTTTGCAGGCCGGATGACGAGGGGGCGGATGCACCCGCGAGACGCGGTTGCGGTGCTCGAGTGCCTCACCGGTGGAAGTCTGGCGCCGACGATCTGGATGCTGCGTGCGGGAAGGGCGATGTTCCAGACCGTGCCCGGGGAATTGATCGGGCCACTGCCCATGCTGCTCGCGGCGCTCGTGGGCCTGAGCGTATTTTGTATGCTTTCGGGGTCCCTCTTCGTCATGGCGGCGCGGCTGTATCAGCAGGAATGTATGACCTCGGAGCGGCTCGCGACGAGCTATGCGTATCTGCTGGAGGCCATCGGTTCCGGAGTGGGTGGCATTCTGACCAGCGTCCTCCTGCTGCGCTACTTCGGATCGTTCCAGATCGCGATGATCGTCGCAGTCCTGAATATCGGCGTGGCCGTGAGTGTGTTTTTCCACTTCCGACGCGGGAAGGCCTCGGCGATCGGGCTGGCGTGTGTCGCCTTCGCGATCCCGCTTGTGGCGTATGTTGCGCCATTGATGGACAGGTCGGCGGAACAGCGCATGTGGCAGGGATTTCAGGTAGTGGAATCGCGCAGCACGATCTACGGGACCTGGACGGTTGTTGGAACAGGCGAGTTGCGCACGATCTACGGCAATGGTCTGAAGATCGCCAGTATTCCCGATGAGGCTGCCGCCGAGGAAGCGGTGCATTACGCTCTGCTGGAGCACCCGGCGCCGGTCCGCGTTTTACTCATCGGCGGGGGTGCGAACGGCAGCATCGCTCAGGGGCTGCAACATCCGACGGTACGGCGCATCGACTATGTGGAACTGGACCCCGCGCTGGTGGAGATGGCGAGGCATTTGTCGTTTGGGGAGGCAGCGCGGTCGTTTTCTGATCCGCGTGTACGGGTTCACTTTGCCGACGGAAGGCTTTGGCTGAAGAGCACGGCGGAGAAGTTCGACGTCATTGTTCTGGACTTACCGGATCCGCAAACCGCGCAACTCAACCGGTTTTACACGGAGGAGTTTTTCCGGAGCGCTCAGGAACATCTGGAGCCCGGTGGACTGGTTGGGTTCGAGGTGGAGTCATCGGAAGAGACGATCAGCCCGGAACTGGGGGAATATCTGCGCTGCATCCGCCGCACGGTAGGCGAGGTGTTTCCGTTTGTCGCGGTGATTCCGGGAGAGATAACGCATTTTTTTGCGGCTACGCGTGCCGATGTGCTCACCGAGGATCCGCAGGTCCTGATCGCGAGGCTGCGAAGCCGGGGTCTGCACACGCGATATGTGCGCGAGTACTTCATCCCGTTTCGCATGATGCCGGACCGAATGGCGCAGATCCATGCGCTGCTAAGGGTATCGGCGGGTGTGCCGATCAATCGGGATTTCCGCCCGACGGCCTACTATTTCGATACGGTGCTGTGGGGAGCGCAGTTTCATGTGGGTTGGGTGCGCGGTTTCGAGAATGCCGCACATCTTCCGTTTGAGGCATTGCTCGGCGGCGTGGCCGTTTTTGCGTTGCTTGGTTGGGTCCTGTGGGTTCAGGTACCTGGACCGGATGTGAAGGCGCGACTCGCCGCGTTGGGGTGCGTGGCGTCGGGAGGATTCACGCTGATGGCGCTCGAGATTCTCCTGCTGTTTTCATTCCAGGCTGTTTACGGATACGTCTATCACGAGTTGGCAATTCTGATCGGAATGTTCCTGGCGGGCATTGGTCTGGGGAGCTGGCTGGGCATCCGTCGCGTTGGCCTGGTTGGCCCCGCACTGGCGGTGCGGGCGATGGCACGGAATCAGATGATGCTGGCATCCACGCCACCGGCGCTGTTGCTGGTCGCGTCGCTGCTGTCGCAGCATACGGGTGCGCAGAGTGCGTTGTGGACGACTCAGCTGATGTACCCGGCGCTGGCGCTCCTGTGCGGGATTCCCGGAGGGTATCAATTTCCTCTGGCGACAGAGATCTGCCTGCGCAGCGATGGGGCGCACCCTCGTACCGGCAGGATTTATGCGCTCGACCTGCTCGGCGGCAGCGTGGGAGCGCTGTTGCTGAGCGGGTACCTCATTCCGGTGTTTGGGTTCTGGAATTCTGCGTGGTTCACCGCGGCGGTGAGCCTGGCGCCGGGACTGATGAGCGCCTCGATTGATGCTCACCAAAGACGACCGCAGTGAAGAGGAAAATGTCCGTGCTGTGGTCCTTCCAACAGGCGGGGTGCATGCCGGCTTTCATGCAGGTTTCCTCGAGGAACCGGGTGCGATCCCATCCGGCTTCGACCGGGACCTGCGGGAGCAGAAGACCTTCGTGCTCGCCGTTCTTCATCAACAGGCCGTGCTGGCCGACCCTGATCTTCTGCAGATCGGACACGCGGCGCAACGGAGACAGCACGGAGATTTCATACTCGAGGCGGGAAAGTTCCGACGCTGACACGGGGCGGAACCGCGTGTCGCGGAGGGCGGCCAGGGTTGCGGTATCGCGGACGGTCACATAGAGCGGTTTGATGGCGGAGGTGTAACCGACGCAGCCACGTAATTCTCCCGACTCGGTCAGCGTGACAAAAGCGCCGCGCTCCTGGTTGAGTGCTTCACCTGCCGTCGCAGGGGGCTCGTAGGCCTTTTTTTGGCGGACGGCGTACTCAACGGAGACGCGAGCGAGGGAGAGCAACTGTCGTTTCTCATCGGCTGAGAAGGAAAAGGATTGCTCCTCCGGCTGGTGATCCGCGGCCTTGATCAGGGCCACTGCGCCGTATCCTACAACGCGCGAATGATCGCCGGTGGTGTCGCCGGAATTGGCATAGCGCAGGACCTGTGCCTGTTTTGCGCCCATACGTTCGGCAGCGATCATGGTCGCGACGATGGGAGCGCCTCCACACGCTTCCCAGACGCGCGACTGAAAATTCTGGGACATGCTGAAGTAGTCCCATGCCTCGATGGCGTGCAGCGTCTTATGGTCGATCGTCACGGCTTCGTTGTAAGTGTGGTAGTGGGAGAGATCGGAACTGGCGACGATCAGCGTGTCATTGTCGTGAATCAGCTTCGCCAGGGCGACGCCGAGATCGCGACTGCTCTCATAACTCTGATCGCCCATGACGACCGGAACGAGGGTGAAGTTCCCGAGCACATGCTGGAGCCAGGGGAGCTGCACCTCGAGCGCATGTTCGGCGCCCGCTGAGGTTGCGACGTGTCCGCGATTCGAGAAATGGATGGACGCACTCGCTGTCACCAGCTTTTTGGCGAAGTCGCGATCGACCGCAACGGTTCCCAGCGGGGTGACGTAGCCGTCGCCGTCATACACCGAGGTGAAATTGAAGGCTTCGAAATGGGACGGAGCGATCACAACAACTCGGGCATAGTGCCGGCCACGGAGTGCGGCGTACGTCCAGGCCGCTACCGGACCGGAATATGGGTATCCGGCGTGCGGCGCGATGACCGCAAGGATGTTCCCGTGAATGACCGGCGGTACGGCCTGCGCCAGCATCGTATCCATCATGGCCGTGAGGGCTTTCGGGTCGGCCGGATAGAAGCTGCCGGCGACTCCGGCAGACCGGAGCTTTTGCAACTCAGCGGCACAGGCCGGTTTCAGCGCCGGGATTGCGGTGACGCTGACGAGCAGGGTTGCCATAAGATACCTTCCGATTCGCGGTCCGCATTGCATTCGCATATTCTCCCCGTCGGCCTCACACGTGCCACACACCAGGAATGGGCTGACTGCAGAAAGGGCAGGTTCCTTTGCGGATAAGCATCTGCGTGACTTCGAGGCCCATGCGGTGGACGAGCATGCGGCCGCACTTCGGACAGTAGGTGTTCTCGGCAGGATGGCCGGGGACATTACCGACGTAGACGTAGTGCAGGCCCTCCGCATCGGCAATCTGCTTGCACTTTTCCAGCGTTGGAACGGGCGTGATGGGGAGATTTTTCAGCAGATAGTCGGGATGAAACTGTGTGAAATGCAGTGGGACATCTGTGCCGACATCACCTTTGATCCAGCGGACCAGGTTGCGAATCTCGTCGTCGCTGTCGTTGAGAGTCGGGACAACCAAATAGACAATCTCCAGCCATTTGTTCATCCTGCGCAGGGTCAGGATGGAGTCGAGCACAGGCTTGAGCTGACCAGAGACGACCTGCCGGTAGTAGGAGTCGGAGAAGGACTTCAGGTCGATCTTTACTGCGTCCATCTTTCCGTATGCCTCCCGCAGAGGCTCGTCCTGGATGTAGCCGTTGGAGACGACGATGCTGCGAATGCCGGCGGCGTGGCCGGCATCGGCCGTGTCCATGAGGTACTCGATAAAGACCACTGGTTCGCTGTATGTGTAGGCGATGGTGGGACATCTATATTGTTGGGCCAGCGCAGCGACCCGATGCGGAGGGGTGTATTCGGCGGGTAACTGCTCGGGGCGCGCCTGCGAGATATCCCAGTTTTGGCAGAATTTGCAGTTGACATTGCAGCCGGCAGTGGCCAACGAGAAGGCCAGGGTTCCGGGGAGGTAGTGGAAAAAAGGCTTCTTCTCCACGGGATCGATATGCGCCGCGCAGACCCGGGAGTGGACGAGTGTGTAGTACGTGCCGCTGCGATTCTCGCGGACGCCGCAGTAGCCGCGTTCCCGGTCGCCGACCGTGCATTCGCGCGGGCAGAGTTTACATTTGATCTTTTTGTTGGGGAGCTTGTCGTAGAAACGTGCTTCCGTAGTGAACCGTGCATCGTTCTCACTCCGCCCGGCCGCTGCCGGAATTGCATCCACGGCCGGCGCCAGGACGCTCATACTTCCGGCCGCACCGGCGCAGAGAGCGCATCGCAGGAAGGAACGACGATCGGGGAGGAGAGGCGAATTCGCTCGCACGTCAGAGGGAACGAAGCTGTCGCTCGCAAAGAAATTCGCTCCTGGTAATCTCTCATTTCGCGTGGCGCCATACTCGCGTGACATGGTTCACCTCCATCACGCCAGGCTGATCTGGACCTTTTCCATGTGTGCCGCATCGTTCGCGCCCAGCCGATGCAGTGAATCGGCGGCGGTGGCCAGATAGCGGGGCGGCCGGCCGTCGGCTTCGAGCGTCGTGAGGCCTTTTTCGGCTCGCATGCGCTCGATCATTTGCCAACCGGTGGTGTCGAGAGCCACTGGGTCGCGGCTGGCGATGAGACGATTGGCCTGCCAGCTGTATTCCGGCTTGAACGCCGGTCCGCCCTCATAGCAAGCCGTGGTGGCGTCGCAGAGGGTCAGAGCCATCTTCCCGCGAATCTGAGGGAGCATGTTCAGATCGGCGATGTATGGGTCGCAGCCATGGGGGTGGTATTTGTTCGGGTTGTGGATGGCACCGTACATGTTCTTCAGGGCGATGGTGACGCCGGCGCCGTCGTGGTCTTTGAGGACCGGAACATTGATGAGTACGTCGCACCGTCGGGTGAGAACCTTCGAGAGCCGGCTGCCAACGCTGCCCCAGTTCACCAGATCGTCTTCGTAGCCGACGCGGTCGGTACCAAAGCACTGGACGCGATTGCCCCCTGTAGCAATGTGGAAGCCGGCCCGTTCCATTTCCTCGGTGTCGCGATCCCAGATGACAATGTCGGCGGCGCGGATGCCAGCCTGTTGCAGGCGTTCACAGACTGCCTGGAGTAACTGAAGATTGCTGGAAAGGCCGCGGCCGCCGAGAGAGTTCACCTTGAGGCCGACGGTCTGACCGGGACGAACGACTTTCTTCCAGGCCTCCTCGGCGCGGTCCACCTGAAACAGCGCTTCCATGGTCCGATCGAGGAGGCTCTGCACGCGGGTCGAATCCAGGGCGGAACCTGGACCGCGCAACCGGGAATCGTCGGCGATGACCACTCTGGATTTGGCCGGAAGAGGAGTTGCTGCGGGAGCGTCGGGAAGGGAAATGTGGTCACCCGCAGCGACAAGAACGGCACTGGCCAGACAGTTTTTCAGGAACTGACGTCGCGCCGTGATGGACTGCTGGCGCATGATCCTCTCGTGCGGGTGTTCGACAGTTCCCGTCTGGCAGAAGCGGCGCGATAGGACGGGAACGCTAACCTTGACTCCCGCAACCCAGAGAGACAAGGCTGAACCCCCTGCTATTAAGCCTGATGTACTGCGACAAAACCCCTGCCTTCAGTGACGCGCATCACACGTTCGCGGTTCGCCTCGCGCGTCCGGTCGCAGAATGTCCGCTTCAGGCCGCGATTTTCACTTCAATCAGCCTGGGCGGCGCGGCTTTGGGCAGACGGACTTCGAGGATTCCCTTGTCGAGCCGTGCCGTGGCCAGGTCCGGATTGATCGTGCCGGGCAGCGCGATCTCGCGCAGGACCTCATTCCTGGAGATTTCCCGGTGATGGCGCGCAGGCGGCTTCCCGGGCTCTTCCCGTTGCGGTTCTTTCTCTCGTTGCTCGGTCTTGCCGTAAACCCGAACATGATGCGGATCCACGCTTACCGTTATCTCCTTCGCCTCGAACCCGGGAACTTCTGCCTTCACGAAAAATTCTTTCTCCTGCTCTTCGACATCCATCGGCATCGGCCGCACGAATTCGGATTCTGCGCGAAACCAGTCGCTCAGATCCCAGCCATGGCTGCCTCCGCGCTCCGCGAAGAAGCGGAAAGCACGATTTTGAATTTCCCGGGTCAGACGATCCATCTCTTCAAAGATCGAAAGAGGCGTCAGCATTTCGCGGGTGATCGCGACTTCCGGCTCTTGTCTTGTTGACGACGTCGACATCGTACACCTCCCTTGCCCCTGTCTTCTGGCGTGTTCCGGGCGACGGTATCCATCGCGGGCCGACGGCCCGGCGGAAGTGGCCCGGTCGCGGTGGGGTGGGGAGCGCAACGGAGCGGGAGACCGTATGATTTGGCTCAGGAGTGCGCCGGTCCCTCGCGAACGCTGGGCTCTGCCGCGTGCTTCAGGACACTATCCGCCGATAGTTTAGGCCGCTTTGCCGCCATGAGCTTCCGTCCGGGCAGAGGAAATTGACAGGATGAAAAGAAATGGATGAACACGCGGCAGCTGCGGCGGAGATGCTGGCGCGGTTGCGCGTAAAGCGTCCCCTGATTCACCACATCACGAACTTCGTCGTCATGCATTCCACGGCGAATATCACTTTGTGTGTGGGCGCTTTGCCGGTGATGGCGCATGCGGCTGAGGAGGTCGAAGAGATGGTCGGCGCCGCGGCGGTGCTTGTTCTCAATTTGGGTACGCTCTGGCCGGTGCAGGCGGAAGCGATGCTGCTTGCGGGCCACAGGGCGAATCAGCTGAGGCCATCCCAAGCTGGCTTGCAAGAGAGGAGTGGGCGAGACGGTCGGCGTAAAGCGCGGGCTTGGGTCGCCGATTGTCTGGCTTAGGAGCCAGCGGCCCACGGCACAAACAGAAGGAGAGCAATGGCCATGATGGCAAGGAACATGACCAACAGCAGTCCTCCGTGCCAATGGGGCTGGAAGCTCGTTCGAAACCTGGTCACCATAGGTACCTCCTCCGGATACTTTCCGGTGGATCGCCGGACGGGTGGCGATTCCGGTCCGACGGTGGCTACCTTAATTCTTCGCCTCTCAAATTCTTCGCCTTTCACGGTGGACAAGGCAACCGTTTGTCCGGGGGAAATCGCCTTCGTTTTCGCATCACTACAACCCGCCCGGCAAAGGCCTGGCTCTTCCACGCAAGTGCCTTGCGAGCCGCACATTGCGGCAGTTCGAGCGGCCGATTCCGACGTCCCTCGCTGTGGGTTTGTGGCCTGCTCGGGGAACGAGGGGGAGCGCATGGGCGAAGGAGATGATGGAGGCTGCGGTGAATCCAGGGTGGCTGTGGCGCAGATCTTCGATGAGCAGATTGAAGTCGATCGACGCGTCGGCTGCCTGCCCATATTGTTGTTCAAGACCGTCGCTGTCAGCCCCCATTTCCTGCGAAACGGTCTCCTCCTTCGGTGACGGCACCCTTACAAGCCGTTTTCGCAGGTTTGCGCAGGCTCGAAGGTGGCGCCGTCCTGGTCCCGCCGCGAGAAGAGACTGCAAGGCTGCCAGCTCCTCTTGACTTGCGTTGCGCCAGGCGTATGATCGTGCCGGATTTGAGCGACGAAGCCCTCGCTTGCGCTCTCTGTACAAGGCTCCGGCCGCCTGTGTGTGCTGAGAGTTACCTTCCATCCGCTCAGCCAGCCTGGGTTCGCCTCTCGTGCCGAACCTCTGAGCAAAGTTTCAAGTAGATTCGGCACCGCAGGTCCGGTTTTTTGAGGTGGCGATATGACTTGCGCAATCGCCCCGCGGCTTTCCGCCTCTGTCCTTCTCCCGGTCCTCGTCCCGTGCCGGATCCGCCGGCATCCGCGACGCGGGATGCTATGGCGATCCGGGAGGCGATAATGCACACCCGGAGCGATATGATCCTCGTCCTGCTTGCGCCTGCGACGCTGCTGCTGGGCGCGCTTCTGCAGATTCTCCTGGCCGGGGTTCGCTCCGCGCGGACCAAAGGGATCCTCGCGCTGCTCTGCTGCCTGCCCTCGCTGGGCGTGGTGGCACGGCTTGTGCCGCTCGTGCGCGGAGGGCGAGCCATCGATGGTGTGCTGGCGACGTGGGACGGCCCGCTGACGCTTGCGTTCCACGTCGACGCGCTCAGCATTCTCTTCGCGCTGATGGGTACGGGGCTTGGCGCCATTGTGCTGCTCTATTCCATCGCCTACATGGAGCACGACCGTTCGGCGACCCGCTTTTACACGACGATGCTCGCGTTCATCGGAGGATTTGTCGCGCTGGTGTTCAGCGCCGACCTGTTTCTGCTGTATCTGTGCTGGGAGGTGATCGGGCTGTGTTCCTTCAGCCTCGTGGGGTTCTGGTACAGCGATCGCGAAGCGTCCAAGGGCGCGCGCAAGGTGCTGCTGATGACCCACATCGCGGGGTATGGATTGCTGGCGGCCATTCTGATCCTGTATCACCGCACCGGCTGCACGCTGTGGACGGATCCTCGCATTGCGCACAGCTTCACCTCGGGAGTGTTTTTACTGATGTTGGTCGCGCTCGTCGCCAAATCCGTGCAGGTGCCGCTGCACACCTGGATTCCCGATGCGATGGCCGCACCCACGCCGGTCAGCTCGCTGCTGCACGCAGCCTGTTACGTGACGGCCGGTGTGTATCTGGCGGCGCGGATGCACAGCTTCGGCTTATGGCCGGCGCTCTGGAGCGCGGCTCTGATGTGGATTGGCACCGTCACGATGATTGTCGGCGTGATGTACGCCATGGTGCAGAGCGATCTGAAGCGCATGCTGGCGTTCTCCACCATCAGCCAGATCGGATACATGATGGTGGGGCTGGGCATTGGCACATCTCTGGCGATCACAGCCGGGCTGCTGCATTGCCTCAACCACGGATTCTTCAAGGGCGGGCTCTTTCTGAATGCGGGTGCCGTGCAGCACGCCGCCGGCACGCGCGATATGAATCAGCTGGGCGGCCTGGCGCCTCGTATGCCGCGCACCACGCTGGCCTGGTTGATCGGCGTCGGCAACATGGCGGGCATCCCCCTGATGAGCGGCTTTGTGAGCAAGTGGATGCTCTACACCGCGGCGCTGCAGGCCGGATGGGTGGTGCCGGCTCTGGCAGCCTGGGTCGTCAGCCTGGGCACGGTCTTCCTGTGCGCCAAGGCGACCAGCGCGGTGTTTCTCGGGGAGCCGACCGAGAAAACCCGGCACGCGCACGAGGCACCGGCAGCGATGCAGTGGGCCATGGGCCTGATGGCCGCGGGCAGCGTGATCCTGGGCATCGCGCCGCAGCTGGCTGTGAATTATCTGCTGATGCCGATTCTCAGTGCTTTCTCGCTCAACACAGATTTGCAGGTCACCTGGTTCGGTTTGTTCTCTGGTGCCGGAAGCTTCTCGACCCTTGGCGGGCTGGTGCTGGCTCTGGTGTCGCTGGTGCTGGGCGGCGCGATCTATGCACTGGCGCATGTCACACATCCGGTCGCCACCGGCGGAGCTGCACTGGCCGGAGCGTCGGGTGGCATCTTCACCGGCGGGGAGACTTTGACGGAAGAGGGAAGACTGACGGCGGGTGACTTCTCCCGCATCTTCGAGCAAAGCTGGCGGCCATTCTTTCACTGGTCGAACGCGGATCCGGTCTATCTCAGCGCGTGGCGCGGACTGCATGCCGCAGCCGAGGGCTTCGCTGTTCCCGTGCGATGGATGGAGGAGCGTGCGGCGGTGTGGGTTGCGGGACTCGTGCCGGTGGCAGTTCTGGGAGCGGCGTGGTTCATCGCGGGGTTCCATGGTGTAACGGCGAGGGCCTCGCCGGCGGAATCGCACAGCGTTCCCGTGCTGCTGCCCGCGGCATGTACGGTTGCTGCGACAGCCCTCCTGCTCGCTGCCTGGTCTCAGATCGCGTGGCGTAAGTTTCTGCCGTGGATGTTCCTGGTCGGCGCGACGGCGATTGGAGGGCTGTCGGTTCGCGGGGCGGAGGCTCGCTTCGGACTTCTTGAACTGGCGGCGTTGCTGACGATTCCGCTGGTGGTGGCCTGCGCTCGCACGCGATCGGCCAGGCTCGCCTACGCTGTCGCGATCGTCACTTCAGTTTTTCTCCTGGCGGCCGGTCACTGGCTCCCGGGCCGCGATGCGGCCTGGTGCGGGGCGCTGTTGATCATCGGAGCCTGTCTCAAACTGGCCGCGGTTCCGTTCCTCTTCTGGTTGTTGCGTGTCGCCGACGAGTTGCCAGCGCTCGTTCTTGGCCTGATCATCGCGGTTGTCGATATTGCTGCCTATGGCGAGCTGTACGCGACGGGCGTGGCGTCGCCGGCGTCGCTGGGCCCGCCGGTGCTGTGGCTCGCGATTGCCGCAGCAACGTCGCTGGTGGCCGCACTGCTGATGCTGGCGCAGCGCGACCTGAAGCGCCTGCTGGTGCTTTCGACGGTGGAGGACGTGGGATTCCTGTTTCTGGGCCTGGCGTCGGCGCGAACGCTGGGCACCTCCGGAGCGCTGGTGGCGGCGGCGACACATGCATTGGCGAAAGCGCTGCTCTTCGCGTCGCTCAGCGGGCCGGAAGCAGGCGGGGCACTCGAGTCCGGCACGGCGGGGCTGGCCTTCCGTTATCCGGTGAGCGGATTCGGATTTGTGTTCGGGATGCTGGCGATGTTGGGTGTTCCTCCCACGCTGGGGTACATCGGCCGGTGGCGTCTCTATGAGACGGCGGTGCAGATCAGCCCCGCGCTGCTCGCGATGTTCCTCGTTGCGTCCGCACTCGCACTGATTGCGTACGTGCTGGCGCTGACCCGTGTCTGGTGGGGACCAGCGGCATCGGCCGACGCGGACGCTTCCGCCTCGACCCCATCGCGAGTCGAGCCCGCGCTGTTGCGGGCGACCATCCTCGCGCTCGTCGTGCTGCTTGTCGTGCCCGGCCTCTGGCCGAGTGCACTGCAAATCATCAGCGGAGGCCAGCCATGAAACTCTGGGATCGTCTGATGCGCTCCTGCCGCCGTCGCAGCCCCTGGCTCTTCCATATGAACTCGGGAAGCTGCAACGGGTGCGACATCGAACTGGTGGCGGCGCTGACGCCGCGCTACGACGCCGAACAGCTGGGCGTGCGCCTGCAGGGGAGCCCGCGTCATGCCGACATCCTGTGCATCACGGGGCCCGTCACGCACACATCGGTGCAGGCGGTGGAGACGGTCTACGGCCAGGTATTCGAGCCGAAGGCGGTCGTGGCGATCGGCTCCTGCCCGGCGTCTACCAATGTCTTTTGCGCGAGCCGCGTTGTCACCGGTCCGCTCGACCGCCACATCCCCGTCGATGTGTATGTGCCCGGTTGTCCACCGCAGCCGGATGCGATCCTCCTGGGCATTGTGGCGGCGGCGCAGATTCTGGCGCAAAGGCGCAGCGACGCGCCACCGCAGAAGGAGGGGAAGCCGTGAGTCTGCTGACCGCACTGGCGCGCCTGCTCATCTTCCCGGGCCTGCTCTATGCCGTGCCGGCGGCGTGGTTCTTTCTGTGGGTGGAGCGCAAATCGGTGGCGCTGATGCAGCAGCGGATCGGGCCGCCGTTCATGCAGCCGTTCTTCGACTTCATCAAGCTGATGGGAAAGTCCGTGCCCCCACGACGCGGCGCCGAAGGGCTGCTGATGGGGTTGTGGCCGCTGGTTGCGATTTCGGCGGCTGTGGGCGCGGTGGCGCTGCTGCCGGTGCTGCCATCCTCCGGCGGTTTCCAGGGCGATTTGATTCTTCTGCTCGCGCTGCTGGAACTGCCGCCCCTCTGCCTCGTCGCCGCAGGCTTTTCCACGCGGTCGATCTTCGGCGAGATCGGATCGGCGCGCGAAGCGGTGCTGACGGTGGCCTACAACATTGTCTTCCTCTTTGCGATCCTCTCCATCGCAGTTTCGCAGCACACCTTCCGACTGGAATCGCTGGCGCATCTGCCCGCGTCGCCGTTGCGCTCCCTGGCCGTGCTGGCGATCCTGGTGTGTTTGCCGGCCAGGCTGCACATCAATCCCTTCTCGCTGCCGAACGCGGAACAGGAGATCTACTCGGGTCCGCTCACCGAATACGGAGGTCCCGAACTGGCCATGTGGGAACTATCGCACGGACTGGAGTGGGTTGCGGCCACCGGCCTCGCGGTCACGCTGATCCTGCCCGGCGGCCTTTCCGCCGCAGCGAACGCCCTGGCTTTCGCCGGGCTCTCACTGGTCGTGGTGCTGCTGCTCTCTTTTTTTTTTTAAGATACGGCGAGCATCGAGATCTACACCACGGTGCGCTTCTACTGGCGCTGCGCGCTGATGCTGGCCGTGCTGGCGATCTCGTCGGCGCTCTTCGTCGGGGTGCGGCGATGAACATTCTCACACTTCTGTTCGGCAATTTGCGGCGCGGCGTCGTGACGCTGCGATTCCCGGCGCGGCCACCGGTGAGCGAAGGGTATCGCGGCCTGGTCCGGTTCGATCCGTCGCGCTGCATCGGCTGCGCGGTTTGCCGTTTTCGCTGCACTACGGGCGCCATCGCGTTCCAGCCCGGAAGGACGGAGTTCACGTGGAGCTACGATCCGGGGCGTTGCACGTTCTGCGGCCGCTGCGTCGATGGATGCAAAGAGCATGCTCTGAGCCAGGAATGTGCGTGTCCCCCCGTTTATTTGTCGGCAGGAGTGTTGAAGAAGTCCTGGACCGTTCCGCGAAGGCTGCCATCCGCGAAATCTGCGGCACCAACCGGAACCGCAGCGGCAACCGCCTCCGACATTGCGCCGAAGGAGCCCGGAGGCTCGTCATGACGCCGCTTGAGAGCATTGCGGAGAGGCTCGGAACCGCAGAAGCCTGGGCGGAACGGGGCGGGGTCCTGTGGCTGTGCTGCGGTCCGGCGCAGGTGCGCACGCTGGCCGAAGCGATGAACGATCAACACGCGCGCTTCGCCACAATCACGGCGCACCAGTTGCCGGGGAACGAGGGCTTTCGCCTGGAATATCTCTGGGATCTCGATGGCCGGCTGTTGGGATTTGCGATCGCGCTGAGCGGCAACTCCATCGACACGATCTGCGATCTTTGCGAGGCCGCGGACTGGATCGAGCGCGAAATCCATGACGGCTTCGCGGTGGAGTTTGCCGGACGCACCTGTGAGCCGCTGTTACTGCGCCCGGGGGACAAGCCCGGCGTGAACCTGCGGGAGGCGCCCCAATGACCTACAGGATTCCCATGGGTCCGTATCATCCTGCACTGGAGGAGCCTTACAAGCTCGAACTGGAGTGCGAAGGGGAAACCATCCGCGACGCGCAGCTGCATATTGGTTTCAACTTCCGCGGCATCGAGCATCTGGCCGAAAGCCGCAATTATATTCAGGTGATCGCGCTCATGGAGCGCGTCTGCGGCATCTGCTCCAACGTGCACACGCTCACGCTCTGCCAGGCGATGGAACAGCTGACCGGCGCGACGCCGCCCCCCAGGGCCCTCTACATTCGCGTGGTAATGGCGGAACTGGAGCGCCTGCACTCGCATGTGCTGTGGGCCGGCATTGCGGCCAAGCTGATGGGCTTCAAAACCATGTTCATGACCTGCTTTGCCTTCCGCGAAAAGATCATGGACGTGCTGCAGGCCATCTCCGGCAACCGCGTCAACTACTCGATGAACTGCATTGGCGGGGTGAACCGCGACATCCAGGATCCGCGGGACGTGCTCGCCGCAGTGGCGCAGCTGGAGCGGGACATCACACAGACGGTTGTTCCCATCTTCACGACCAGTTTCACGGTGCGATCGCGATGCGCCGGCGTCGGCATTCTGTCGAAGGACAAGGCCATTTCCTGCGGGGTGGTCGGGCCTACCGCACGCGCTTCGGGAGTACCTCAGGATATTCGCCGCGCTGCGCCTTACGCAGCCTACGGTGAGATGGAATTCAATGTCCCTGTCGAAACCGACGGCGACGTGCGGGCTCGGCTGCTGGTGCGGGCGATGGAGATCATCGAGAGCTGCCGGATTCTGCGCCACGCGCTGACGTGCATGCCTTCAGGAGAGTGGAACATCGGAGAGCCTAAATTCACTTTTGCGGCGGGGACGGCGGTGAGCCGCGCCGAGGCCCCACGCGGCGAGATCATCTACAGCGTCGCCTGGAAGGAAAACTCCAGGAATCCCGCGCGCGTGCACGTGCGCACGCCCACATTCGCGAATATGCCGGCGGTTCGCTGGATGGTGCGGGGGGCTCGCCTGGCGGACACACCTCTGATCCAGGCTTCCATCGATCCCTGCTACTCCTGCACCGACCGGTAACGCCGTTCTTTGGAGACGCAAGGTGCCGCCTTCGTGGGTCTCTCAGAGAATCGCAGCAAGCGCACGGCCGGCAGCGGCCGCTGTGTCTTCAGGACTACGCCGCGCGCTTCAGTTCGATCTGAATCGGCAAATCCGGCTTTTCGTCGGGATGACCGTGAAGGCTGGCAGACCTGTCCGTGCACGAGCCGCTCAGGGTCATCATGAACGGTTGCTCTCCGCCCGGTTGCACCGTCGCCTCGCGGGCCGTCCAGGGACCGATCCGAACGCGAGCGTTCACGTTCGGACCATCTTCATGTAATTCGCCCTGCCAGGTGTGCGACAGATCGCCGCCCAGAACTTCGCCCGCCCGCAGGATCACCAACCCGTTGCCGTGCGCTGCGCCCGCCGTAAAGTGCGCTATCCAGAGTCCATCCATAGGGTCCCTCCTTTCGAAGAATGGAACTCGGTGCAACAGCATACGCTTTTGCTGCCGGGGGCTGACAAATCTCTGTCAAGGTTCTTCTTGACTTGCGGGCGGCCGGGTATATGATCCTGCTGGATCAGGGATGCAGCCTTCGCCGGCTGGCGCGCGAATCCGCAGACCGCGGCCCGTTCATTGGTTTCGAGAGCCGGTGAATCGGCGAAGATGCAGGTCTTTTTCGTGCCGAACCTTCCGGTCCATGCCGGGGAAGATCCGACACAACGCAACTCCTGGTGGTTGAAGGAGGCGATATGGTCGGTTCCGCCGCTCCGCGGGTCTCCGCCACAGTGATCTTTCCCAAGCCTGTTCTGCAGCGGGTCTTCGACAATCTGAGGGAGAGCGGCTTTCGTCTGATCGGCCCGGCAGTGCACGGGGGCGTGGCGGTTGTTCTTGAGCCCATTGCGTCCATCGCCGAGCTGCCTGTGGGGTTTGTGCTCGATCAGAAGCCGGGAAGCTCGCGGCTGGTGCGGACGCACTCCACCGACTACTTCTCCTGTACCGTAGGACCGGATTCGTGGAAGCGGTATCTCTTCCCGCCGCGCATGGATCTGCTGACCGCGCGCCGCAACGGGAACGGCTGGGTCTTCACCCCGGTGCATGACGACTCGCCTCCGCTGGCCTTCATCGGCATCCGTTCGTGCGACCTGCAGGCGATCGCCGTGCAGGACGAGGTCTTCGTCAACGGCGCGCTCAGCGATCCTCACTATGCGCATCAGCGCCAGCGCGTCTTTATCCTCGCGGCGAACTGCAATGCCGCGGCGGCGACGTGCTTCTGCACCTCAATGAACACCGGCCCCCGGGTGCGCTCCGGTTTCGACCTGGCTCTCACGGAGCTAGCGGAGTCCTTTGTAGTGGAGATCGGCTCGGAGGCGGGCTCGAATATGCTCGCCGGTGTCGAATGGCAGCCCGCGAGCGCGTTTGACCTGGGCCGCGTCGCGCAGATCACGCAGCGCACCGAACATCAGATACAGCGCCAGGTGACCACCAGCGATCTGCCCCAGCTCCTCTACGACCGCATCGATCATCCGTACTGGGACACTCTCAACGGGCGGTGTCTGTCGTGCGGGAACTGCACTCTGGTCTGCCCCACCTGCTTCTGTTCGACGGTGCAAGATCGCAGCAATCTGACTGGAACGCAGACCATGCGCACGCGCGTCTGGGACTCCTGCTTCGTGCTGGACTTCTCTCACGTCCATGGCGGCAACAGCCGCCCGACGATCAAGTCGCGCTTCCGCCAGTGGATGACCCACAAATTCGCCGCATGGATCGATCAGTTCGGCCGCTCTGGGTGCGTCGGGTGCGGCCGATGCATTGCGTGGTGCCCGGTCGGGATCGACGTCACGGAAGAACTGAGCACCCTGCGAAGTCCGGGGGCGCGATGAACCAGACTGCCATCCTCGAGTCGATTTCGGCGACAGAGCCAATGCTGCCCCATCCCGCGATTGTGTCCGCAGTACGGCCGGAGGCTTACGGCATCTCCACGTTCTCCCTGGAGTACGCCGATCCCACTCTGGCCACCGGCTTCTCCCCGGGCCAGTTCAACATGATCCATCTGCCAGGATTCGGCGAGGTCGCCATCTCGATCTGTTCCGATCCGCGCACACCCGCGGTCATGGAGCACACGGTCCGCTATGCCGGCAGCGTGACGCGCGCCATCGGGCGTCTGAAGCCCGGCGACACGGTGGGATTGCGCGGGCCCTATGGGAATCCGTGGCCGATGGATCTGGTGGAGGGCAGGGACCTGATGATCGCCTCGGGGGGCATCGGGCTGGCGCCGCTGCGGCCGGTGATCCTGGAGGCGCTGCATCGCCGCAACAGCTTTGGGCGCATCCTCCTGCTCTATGGCGGTCGCACGCCGCAGGACCTGCTGTACACCGACGAATACGAGAGGTGGCTGAACGGCGGCATCGAGATGTATGTCAGTGTGGACCGCGCCGACGAGACATGGAAGGGCCAGGTGGGCGTGATTCCGATGGCCTTTTACCGCACGCGCCTCGATCACCGCAGGACGCTGGTGTTCACCTGCGGCCCGGAGATCATGATGCGCTTCGTCATCTACGAGGCCATGGCCCGCCGCATTCCCAAAGAGGCGATCTACGTGTCGATGGAGCGGAATATGAAATGTGCCATCGGCTTCTGCGGGCACTGCCAGCTGGGCCCCGTCTTCATCTGTAAACAGGGACCGGTGTTCCGCTTTTCGGCCATCGAGCCGTTTTTTGGAAGAGAGGAGTTCTGATGCCTTCCGAAGGCAAGCCGCGCCTCGCGATCCTCAAGCTGGCCTCCTGCGACGGCTGCCAGCTGCAGCTGCTCAATCTCGAAGACGAACTTCTCGACATCGCCGGCCAGGTGGAGATCTGCTATTTCCCGGAAGCCAGCTCGCGCATGCTCGAAGGCCCTTACGACGTCGCGCTGATCGAAGGCTCGGTGAGCACCGAGCACGATCTGCAGCGCGTGAGGGACATGCGCCGTCAGGCGCAGATGGTGATTACGCTCGGTGCCTGTGCCAATGCGGGAGGGATCCAGGCCCTGCGCAACATGGCCGATGTGGAGGAGTACACACGCGCGATCTATGCCCGGCCATCGTACATTCACACGTTGTCGCAGTCCACGCCGGTGGCCTCGCACGTCGCCGTGGATTTCGCCCTCAGCGGCTGCCCCATCTCTCGGCAGCAGCTGCTCGATGTGATCGCCGCTCTGTTGCTCGGGCGCGCGCCCGAGCTGCCGCGCCATTCGGTCTGCATCGAGTGCAAACGCAACGGCACCGTCTGCGTTCTTGTCTCGCGCGGTATCGCCTGCATCGGTCCGGTAACGCAGGCAGGGTGCGGCGCTTTGTGTCCGAGCTTCAACCGTGGCTGCTTTGGCTGCTACGGACCGATGGAAAGCGCCAATCCGGATTCCCTTTGCCAGAACCTGCTGGCTCGCGGAATCCCGCGCCGAGAAATCCTGGGATTGCTGAACGGATTCACGGGATGGGCGGAGGAATTCCGCTCCGCTGCGGAAAAACTGGAAAGGCCATTGCCATGACCGCGGGCAACGCCACTCGCACAATCCGGCTCGACACGATGGCGCGCATCGAGGGCGAGGCTGGCCTGCACCTCGAGATCCGCGATGGGAAGCTGATCGACCTGAAACTCGACGTGTATGAACCGCCGCGTTTCTTCGAGGCGTTTCTGCGCGGTCGGTACCTGACCGATGTCCCCGACATCGTCGCGCGCATTTGCGGCATCTGCCCTGTCGCGCATCAGCTGACCGCCGTGCAGGCGATGGAGTCGGCGCTCGGGATCTCGCCAGGACCGGAGATTCGCGCCCTCCGCCGTCTGCTGTACTGCGCCGAGTGGATCGAGAGCCATGCCCTGCATATCTACCTGCTGCAGGCACCGGATTTCTTCGGCAAAGAAAGCGGCCTGGCTCTGGCCGCCGAACGGCCGGAGCTGGTCCGGCGGGGACTGGAGCTGAAGAAGGCCGGCAACGAGCTGACCCGCCTGCTGGGGGGCCGCGCCGTCCATCCACTCTCGGTGTGCGTGGGCGGATTCTGGAAGACGCCGCGGCGCAGCGATTTGCTCGCGCTTCGTCCACAGATGGAAGCCGCACTCCAGGCGTCACTGGAGACGGTGAGGTTCGCCTCTTCGCTCGCCCTGCCGGCGTTCACTCCGCAGTATGAGTTTGTGGCACTCTCGCACCCGCGCGAATACGCCATCTGCGACGGCCACATCGTTTCGTCGCACGGGCTGGATGTCGCCATCCGGGATTATGAGCAGGCATTTCTCGAGGAACACGTGGCGCACTCTACCGCGCTGCACTCGGTGCGCGCCGAAGGCGGCACCAGTTACCTGGTGGGGCCGCTGGCGCGCCTCAATCTCAACTACAACCACCTGCGGCCGCTGGCTCGCAGGGCTGCGGAGGAGAGTGGCCTTTGCTGGCCCTGCAATAATCCGTACGCCGGCATTGTGGCGCGCGCCATCGAACTCGTCGAGGTCTGTGACGAAAGCCTGCGCCTGATCGACGAGTACCGCGAGCCCGACCTGCCGCGCCTGGACTACTCCGTCCGTGCCGCGGAGGGATGCGCCTCGACCGAAGCGCCCCGGGGTCTGCTCTACCATCGCTACCGCCTGAATGAGCAGGGAATCGTGCAGAGTGCGCGGATCGTGCCGCCCACGGCGCAGAGCTGCCGCCGCATTGAGGACGACCTGCGCCTGCTGCTGCCGGGCATGCTCGACCGGACCGACGCGGAGATTGTGGACGCCTGCGAGAAGCTGGTGCGTAACTACGATCCCTGCGTATCGTGTTCGGTGCACGCGCTCCGGGTGCGGGTCAGGCGACATTGACGTGTTCCGCGGCCAGCGCAAGCGATCCACGGCTCCCAGTCCGTTGCAACGACGCGGAGACAGCTGATTGCCGGGCTGCTCGGCACGCCAGGTCTGCTCCAGACAAGCCAGCTTCTATCCTGCAATTTGCCAACCTGCGCGGATGTGGATTGGAACGCGCGCTCGGCCACTCCCGACAGATTCACCCATGCGTGGATCGTCGAATCTTTACGCCTACCGGCCCTGCGACTCCCACACCCGAAGTGCGGACTGATCCTTTGCGTCGACGGTGAGGAGCACCTGTAAGGGCGTGAAGCGCGCAATCGGAGCTTCGATCGTGGAGGGGAATCGGTCGCTCGCTGTCAATTCCTCGAACAGTTTGCGAAGAGCGTCTTCATCCGTGCTCTGGACATAGAGGATTGCAGGGCTTTCCGGCAGGACGGTGAGCAGTGCCGCATGGGGTGCCGGCAGGTCCAGGGGGCGTCCCGATGTCCCGCGGACAACGAGCGTGGGCGATTCTTCCTCTGCTTCGAGGAGCCAGTGCAGACGCTTATCGGATGCCCAGTTTTCCGGAGGACGTGAAGAGAGCCTCACTTTGGCAAATGTGTCTGTGGTTGCACCGGTGAGGGCTCCGCTGGTGAGGACGGTCGGAACCCCGAAGCGGCCTGCGATCCATACCAGCGGATAGAGTCCTGAGCCGAGGCGTTTGCGCTCTTCTTCAGGAACCGAAAGCAGGATCACGCGATGCCCTGTAAATACCTGGCTCCAGAAGCGGTCGAAGTTTGGATGGCTGTTCAACCTTGCTCGCAGCAATAGTCCGCAAACCACAAGAGACAGAACAGCAAGACTCGCGAGGATCGCCCGCCGCCACGACCACAACCCGAATGCAGAGGGCTCTCGCGATGCGGACGCCGCACCAAATCCCTCCGAAGGCACAGGCTCCGGAATCGCCGGGGCCGCCTGAACAAACTGAGGGACGTAGGACCCGGTCGGCAGAACGATCCGAACCGGAGTCGGTTCCGACGAGGAGCTGTAACAGGACAGCAGCCTCTTCCGGACATCGTTGGCGCGCACGCGCACCGATGCGTCGGAGCCTGGATCGTACGAGGCGTCGCGGCCCAGCAGGTCCATGCCGATCACGCGCTCTTTGAGCGATTCGGCCTGGCCGTCGAGCGTGGCGCGAACGACGAAGCGGAGAAACTCGCAGGAGCGGCGGCTGGTGCGGAACCAGCGGCTCAGGCAGATGCGTTCCAGCTCCGCCTCGACCTCGCTCCGTGCGCTGACTATCTCCTCATAGTCTCCGGGCACGGAAGGTGCCACTGCCATTTGCGTGCCTCCGGGTCAACACCGGGAACGATTTTCCTGCACCGAGTATAGCGAGCGAGTCTGTGGCGCTTGATGAATAAACGGCAAAAGCGCGTTGCTAAGTCTTCTCGTTACCGCACCCTCTTCAAGCCTGAACCGTTAACAACCTTCCTCTTCCGGTTTCTTCCTGCCCATAGTCGACGTGTACGACGCAGCTTTCCCTATGTAATGGAGCCGCCACGGCCTCGTTCCCCGTTTCCTTCGATTCGTCCGCGCCACCTTTCACCGTTTTCATCTATGGAGCCCCAGGAGATCCGCCCATGTACAGAGAGATCTATCGCTTCCCGCACAGAAGAAATTTCCACACCATCCCGATGCTGTGTTGGCTATTCCTGTTCGTCCTGGCCAGCGGCCGCACCCTGGCGCAATCCGTGCAAGGCTCCGTGATGGGAACCGTGCGAGACCCAGGAGGCGCTGTGGTCTCCGGAGCCTCCGTTTCTCTCATCGACACGGACGAGGGGACAACGCGAGGCACGACGACCAACGCGGTGGGGGACTACCAATTCCTCGACGTCAAAAGCGACCACTATTCGGTGACTGTAACCGCTGCTGGATTTCAGAAGTGGACCAGTGCGGGAATTGTGCTCGCCGTGCGCCAGCAGCTTCGCCTGGAGGTGAAGCTGGCGGTCGGGAATGTCACACAGGAGGTTCAGGTCTCTGGCACCTCCGCGGGTGTGCTCGACACGGATACACCCGCCATCAGCGCCGTCTACAGTGCTGCCGACGCTCAGAATCTCCCTGTGAACACGCGGGCCAGCGCCAACGGAACCAGCGCTCTGCCCATCATCGGAACCTTGCCCGGAGTGCAGGCCGACCACGGCCAGTTCGGATTGCAGGGTGGACTGCCCTGGGAAACTGAAGTCTCGGTGGACGGCATAACGGTGCAAAGCACCAACACAAACGCGCCGATTGCTGACGCCTTCCCCTCCTCGGAATCGATTTCGGAAATCCGTGCCGACGGTGTTCTCAATAACGCGGAGTTCGGCCAGCCCGGCGAGATCACAGTCACCACCCGCAGCGGGACGAATGCCGTCCATGGCTCCATCTTCTGGTATCACCAGAACGCCGCCTTCGACGCGATTGCCTATACCTACCCCACGACCAAAACCAAACCTGAACTCATCGGCAACACCTTCGGCGCCAGCTTTGGTGGCCCGGTTGTCCTGCCTCACCTCTACAACGGCCACAACCGCACATTCATCTTCGGCGCCTACGAAGGCTGGCGCCATCCGCAGCAGGTTCCAACCCTCTACAAGGTCCCCAGCACCCTCATGAAGAAAGGGGACTTCTCCCGATACACCTCATCCGGCTTTACCGGCCTGCGTAATCCCTACACGGGCGGCAGCTACGGCACGCAATTGCCGTCCATCAATCCCGCGGCGGCGAAGCTGCTCAGCCTCTATCCCGACCCGAACGTCGGCGATCCCAGCGTGTATACGGACAACGAGACGCCCAACTACATCACGAACAAGAATCGCAGCGGAAGCTCGGACCAGTTCGATATTCGCGCCGACCAGTATTTCGGCGCGAATCAGAAATTTCTTCTGTGGGGACGATTTACCTGGAAGGATTACCCGACCAACTCCCCGGAGCCACTCGCGGTTCCATCGGCACAAATCTCCAACCGCAATCGTGTGCTCAAGATCAGTGCCAACTGGACGATTACGCCCAGGATGGTCAACGAAGCCGGCTTCGGCTTCATTCTGAATGGGTCGGGGCAGACCAACAGCTTCAACGGCGCTGCCTTTACCCAGTCGCTGGGCCTGGTTGGGCTGCAGAACCTCTTTTACAACGGCATCCCGGAAACGGACTTCTACAACGTCAGTTCGCTCAACGCCGACCGCCTCAGCAAGCTCAACACTGCGAACACCTATGTGTACACTGACACGCTGTCGTGGACCCGAGGCAGTCACACGATGAAGTTCGGTGTCGATATTCGCAATCTCAAGGTCATCACGCCACTGGGTTTTCACGGCGCGGACAACTACGGCACATTTCAGTTCGATCCCGGCACCAGCGCCGGCATCTTCACGGGCGTCGACTTCGCCGACTTCCTCATGGGCCTGCCCTACGAGACTTTCTACGACGTCGTGCAGAAGGATACGATCGGCAGCATCAACTACTATCATGCCTTCGCCCAGGATGAGTGGCTGATCACTCCGCGTCTGACGCTGAGTTACGGCGTGCGTTACGAGTTGCATCCCCCTTATCGGGACGGAGGAGGTGGGATCGGCAATTTCGATCCGGGTGTTCCTTTGTCCGGTCACGCTATCTATCCGGACGGCGAACAGAACACGCTGGCCGTCAACTTTCTCAAGAGCGCCAATGCCTGCGATCCCGACGGGGTCAACGCGACCAACTCCGCCGTAGTCAATGGCGCACCCTGCATGCCGGTGCTGAACAACAGCCAGGCTGGACTGCCCGCCGGCCTGAGAAAGTATCCTCACCTTCGCTTCATACCTCGCCTGGGTTTTGCCTGGCGGCCGTTCGGCAACGACACCACGGTCCTGCGGGGCGGATTCGGCATGTACGACGTGACGCTGGAAGGTTCAAGTTTCCATGCGCTCACCGGCACGCTGCAGGCGCAGACCCAGCAGTACACCAACACTTACGACTCCACGACGCACGCCATCGGGTATCAGTGGCCGGCCATCTATGCAGGCGCAGACAAGGGCGGATGCTCGACCTGCTATGGCACCGATTATTTCGGTACCTCCAACACCCCGAACTGGAAAGACCCCTATACCACGCAGTGGGATCTGAGCATCGATCGCGATCTCGGTCGGGGCTTCGGCGCGCGCATCACCTACATCGGCTCGGAAGCGCATCACCTCATCTGGAGCCCGGATCGCAATACCCTTCCCTTCTCCAGCACGGTTTCAGCGAACCAGCAGCCGCGGAGCGCGCGACTGTTCCCCAACTGGGGCCGCCTCCAGGAAGAGGACCCCGAAGCCAATGAGAATCTGGAGTCCCTCCAGGCCGACGTGAACCATCGCTTCGCCAGGGGACTGCAGATGGACTCCGCCTGGACCTGGTCGAAGGCTCTGGCTGACAACCAGGGGCCGAACAAAATTGGCTACGCTACACAGGGGGGAACCTCGTCCACCTCCCTGCTCGATCGCCGCGCCGACTACGGCAACGCCTATGCCACGCGCCGTCATCGCTTGAACACCACCATGGTCTACGATCTTCCCTTCGGCAAAGGACGCCATTTTGGTTCGAACATGGACCGCGTCGCGAATCTGTTCGCCGGCGGCTGGCGCCTCGCATCGATCTTCCTCTGGCAGACCGGCCCCTTCGAGTCCCCTTACTTCCCGCCCGGTCAGGGCGCCCCCTCCGGCCCCGGCGCGGGACTGAACGGTTCCAAAAGCGGCTTCGGCGGAGGCCATCGCCAACAGCACCCCGACCGCGTGCCTCTCACCAGCATCGCGCCCACCGGCCGCACCCGGCTGCGCTGGCTCAACCCCTCTGCGTTCACCTGTCCCGGTTATCCGAACTGGAAGCCCCAAACACCCTGCACCACCGGCATCGGCTCGGGTCCCGTTCCCAATCCCATCGGGCGCTTCGGCAATGCCCAGGTCGGCTCGGTGGTCGGGCCGGGCACCGTGAATCTCTCCGCAGGCCTCAGCAAACAGTTCATGTTGACTGAAGGCGTCGCGCTGCACATGGAAGGCACCTTCACCAACGTGTTGAATCACACCAACCTCGGCGATCCCGTCATGGATGTCACCTCGCCGAGCTTCGGTCTGATCAACAGCAGTATCGGCTCCGATTTCGGGGGCGCGAGGACGGGCCAGGTTTCCATGCGCATCGACTTTTGAGCGTTCGAAGTCTGCGGCACATCATCTCGCTGCAGGCGCTTCATCGCTAAACTCCAACGTCCGGCGTCGAGCCGGGCACCCCCTGTCCTGCAACCTGCGGAGGATTGTCGCGGATGAAACGTCGCTCCTTTCTTGCCTCTCTCTCGCTGGCCACGGCCGGTGTCCTCACCCGGCGCGAGGGCATCGCTGAACCGGCGTTCGAGGGAACCGCCTTCACCGACACCACCGCCGAGAAGATTCCTCTGTGCTTCCGGCAGGACGGCTCCTTCAAAATCCTCGCCATCAGCGATCTGCACTACACGCCGCAGCCCGATCCGTATGGCATCGAGCTCACCCGGAAACTGATCGCCCTGGAAAAACCCGACCTCGTCATCGCCACCGGCGATAACATCTCCGGCGACAGCTGTTCCACTGAGGAAGATGTGAAGCGGGCTGTCGCCAATGTCGCTACGGCCGTCGAGGACAGCCGGGTTCCCTGGGCGATCACTCTGGGCAATCACGATCAGGAGCATTTCGCGCGGACTCATATCTCGCGGCAGCAGATTTTCGACTACTACGAGGCCTGGCCCCACAACGTGAACGTCGGCTGGAACCGGAGTATCTACGGCGCCGGCAACAAGTGTCTCCTCATCCGCGACGCTGCCGGGACACAGCCCCTGTTCGCCCTCTGGCTGATCGACTCCGGCGGCAAGGATAACGACCCGACCATCCGCTACGACTGGATCCATACCGATCAGGTCGCCTGGTATTACCAGACATCACGGGAACTCGAAAGTCAGCGTGGCAGCAAGATGCCAGGGTTGATGTACTTCCACATTCCCCTGCTGGAATTCCAGGAGATGATCCTGACCAGGAAGGTTCTCGGAGAACGCCATGAGCCGGAGTCCCCATCGCGGATCAACAGCGGCCTCTTTGCCGCCGTGTTCGATCGCGGCGATGTGAAGGGGATCTTCTGCGGACACGATCACGTGAATAACTACGTCGGGAAATTTCGTGGGGTCACGCTTGGATATAACGGCGTTGTCGGCTTCCATGGCTATCCCCACACGCCGCCCAATGACCCGACCAACGATCGGGCGCGCGGGGCCAGAGTCTTTGCTCTGGATGCATCCGACCCAGGACGGTTTCGCACGTGGATGCGCTTCCGCGACGGGTCAACCAGTTGGGAACACTCCGACGCCTACGAACTCGACGAAATCAAATAGAGTGCCCCCGAGCGCAACGCCCCTCTCTACCATCCGATGCCAAAACCGTTCAGGAGAAATAATGCTCAACGCAGTTGCCGCCCGGTTGTTCTTCCTCTTCTCTGCCCTCCTCCCACTGGCTGCCCTCGCCCAGCAGCCACTACGTCTCATCGCCCATCGCGGCGGCATCGTCGATTGCCATCACCCGGAAAACTCGTGGGGCGCGGCCAACGCGGCGATCCGGCGCGGCTACTGGATGTTGGAAATTGACCTGCAGGAAACCAGCGACGGCCACATCGTCGTCCATCACGATGACCTGCAGCGGTCGTTCGGCGTTTTGAAAATGCCGGGCAATCTGACCTGGGATCAGATCCGCCGCCTGCGCGCCTCCGAGGATCATTCGCATCCGCTGGAGTTCAGTGAATTTGCCGCGCTCTGCAAGGGCAGAGTGCAGCTGATGATCGACACCAAGCCGCCACATCACTCGAACGCATTCTACGAATCGATGGAACAGACTCTGCGCCAGAACGGTCTTTTGCAGGGAGCCTGGTTTATCGGAACCCCGGAAGCCCGTGCGTGGTTCAAAGGCAAAGCCAGAATCAGCATCAGCGAGGCGGAATTGAAGCGAAAGGTCGGTGCCGGTGAAGAGGTCGCACCGTACTACTTCCTGTTCGAGCACGGCACGACCCTGGATAGGGCGGGCATTGCCCTGGGCCGGCAGGAGGATATTCCGGTTGTCGTCTCGATTAATGCCGATCACTACAAAGGCAGGGACGAGATGATGGCCGTCCATGCCGATATCGAGCGGATGCGCGAATTTGGCGTGACCGATTTTCAGATCGACTCCGACTATGCCCTGTGGCTTCGCTAGCGGAGACGAAGGCCGCAAGACAGGCCGCATTCCCAACATGCGCCAAATCGCCAAAGGTACGGATTGAGCTTGGTTTACAAATTGTTTGGCAGTTAGTTCTCGCTTCCGTAGGGCGGAGGCGTCCATCTCGATTCTGCGTTGGGAGCGGTGTTGGGCTCTTGAAGCGTTCCCACCTCGCCGAGAGTTCTGGGGTTGTGGGACGGATTTGCTCTGACCTCTCCCTGGGACAACGCTTGTACCGGTTTAGGCGATTTTGTCCGCTCGACGTCGGCTGCGTCCACGGTACCGGGCTCTGCCGCACCTTTGGGAGATGGCCTGACCTCGTTGTTCGGCAGCAGATTTCCACCCGGAGTTGGCGTTTGTGACTGCCCGAGATTGGGCTTGCCGGTCTGTGCCAGCAGTTTTCTCGTGACCGTTCCCCTGATTGAAAGTATGGACTGAGGCTGAACTGGACAGGCGAAGCGGGCGATGGACCTGCTGGAGCCGAGATGTATGGTGCGGGACGAGGGCTTCACCGGCTGTGTGAGAGTTGCGTTCAATGCCACACAAGATCCGAGTCTCCGCCGGCGCATGGCCGCCATGCGGAAGATTTTCAGCAATTACAGGGATTATTTGTGCGCCATCTCGCTGGTCAGCGTACGTTGACTGGGGAACGTGTAAAGAATGAACTGACGTTTCGCGTTGCCCGGCCCGCCCTGAATCTTCCTGACATCTGTGCTATCAGCCCGTACATCTGCTTCATTGTTCCTGATGGCCTTTCGTCTCAAGCTGTCTATAGCTGCCGCAGAACGAAACGCTTTGACGGGATGCATCCTTGCGGGCGCAGTTTCTGCACGGTCGACGCCCGGATCACCGGGTTCGATTGGCAGAGCCGGCTTGTGACTTTAGTCCCTGCCTCACGCCTCTGATCTGCGGTTAGCTGGAGGAGCACGGAAAGAGGCGAGTCATGGAAGGCATTCGAAATCGTGGATTCATATCTCTGGTTCTTACGACACTCTTCGCAATAACAGGAACAGCAGTTGCTGCAGGGGCTGCGGACCGTCCGTCGAGCCAGTCATCGCAGACCACGGCGGCCGATATTGTGCGCGATCCTTCTGATCTGCTGTCACCCGTGGGTGATCGTCCGGCCGGTGTGGTGCATGTAGTTCTTACGGCCCGGGAGGTTACCGGCGTACTGGATCCGTCCAGTGGCACAACCTATCGTTACTGGACCTTCAATGGCAAGGTTCCGGGACCCTTCATCCGCGTTCGCCAAGGCGACACGGTCGAAGTCACCCTGCAAAATGACAAGAACGACATGATGGTGCATTCCATCGATCTTCATGCGGCCCTTGGGCCCGGCGGCGGCGCGGTATTTTCACAGGTTCCCCCGGGCCAGTCGAAGACTTTCTCTTTCCGGGCCACAACCCCAGGTCTCTTTGTCTACCACTGCGGTACACCAATGGTGGCCGATCACATCGCCAACGGCATGTATGGACTGATCCTGGTTGAACCTCCCGGAGGCCTGCCGCATGTGGATCACGAGTATTACGTCATGCAGGGCGAAATCTATACGAGCGCCCCCAAAGGCAAATCGGGCCTGCAGCAATTCAGTGAGCAGAATCTGGTGCAGGAGAGCCCCGAGTACTTTGTCTACAACGGTTCGGTGGGCGCCCTCAGCAGCCAGTTCCCACTGCAAGCCAATGTGGGGGAAACGGTGCGCATTTTCTTCGGGAATGCGGGACCGAACGCGACCGCTTCGCAGCACATGATCGTGGAGATCTTTACGAAAGTCTATTTGTTTGGTTCGCTTACCTCCGTCCCTTTGACCGGGGTTCAGACGGCCGGTGTACCACCCGGTGATGCGGCCATTCTGGAACTGAAGACAGAAATGCCGGGAAAATTCACTCTGATGGACCACGCGATGGCAAGGATGGACAAAGGGCTGCTGGCGGTAATGAACGTGAAAGGAACGGACAATTTGGCTCTGATGCATGACGGTCCTACAGCCCCGCCGCTGGGGACTATAGCAACCAGCGGAATCACCGCGGCTGATTTGAAGGCTGCAACAGAAGGGCCGTCCATGGTCGCCGTTGTCTCGTCAGGACCGGGAGCACCTTCGGGTGCCGACACAATGGCCGGTATGTCACCTGCCGCTTCGGATCATGCACCTGTCCCTGCTCCCGCTCTTCCCCGTTTCGATCTCAAGGCCACCATCGATTCCAGCAACAGCCTCGTCGGATGTATGACCGAGCTCAGCGACGGCAAGATCATGCTGAGCCTCTTTCATTCGCAGAAGGTCTACCGTCTCGAGGCACAACCGCTTCTCTTTTCTCAAAATGCCGGCCACCTGGTTCATGTGACCGGGCATTTTGGAAGCGTCGTTTTGGTAGAAGATCCGCATATCCGCAGCTATGTGGTCGATACGGTCGACTCGATCGCTGACAGTTGCTCATCAAAAACGACTGTTGCCGATATCGAAAAGGCGCTGGCCCCTCCTGACGCCCCGATTGGCGGCGTGGTGACGATGAGCTCGATGTCATTCGTACCCGCAACCATCACGATCACCGCCGGACAGCAGGTCGTCTGGAAGAACGGGTCAGCATACTACCACAACGTGGTGGATGACCCGCAAAGAGTGCTGAACCGCGTGGATGTCAGTTTTCCGTCCGGAAGTATTCCCTTCGGCTCCCCACTGGTCCAGCCCGGGACCAGCTTCTATCACGTATTCGACAAGCCCGGGACCTATCACTATGTCTGCGTATTACACGAAAGCAACGGAATGAGAGGAACCGTGATCGTGAGCCCGGGACCGATGATCGCCTCGACATCGGGAAGGCAGAGTGCCGGCCGGTAACGCGGCCGCCTATCGGCGGGTCTTTTTCCCCGGCGCGGTGGTGGAGCTTGTCCGGCCTGCCATCGCGCCGTTGGCATTCTGAGCGGGATAGGTGATCCGTCCCTGCTCGACCCGCGCCCACGGCGCCAAAGTGTGAGGTCGAACGCTCGTCTGGCTGGTGATTTCCTGCACCTCGACGCCACGAGCAACGAGAGCGTCGGCGATCAGCGAGCGATGACAGCGCCACGGAACGGCTTCCGCGCACATGATCGCTGTTCGTCGTTTCTGCGCCAGCCGCATGAGTTCGTTGAGGGCTTTCTCGAACTCGGGCGTTTGCATATAGTCGGCGTATCCGCGGAAGCTGAGATTGCGCCACGCGACATTGATTGAATCTCGCCGGGCGTGCCGCAGTCCGCCCAACTCACTCATATGCAGATATCGAATTCCTGCTCCGGAGAGTGATTGTGCCAGTTGGTCGGTGTTGAACTGCGGATTGTGTCGGGAGCGCGGAATCGTTCGCACGTCAACCAGCTGTTTCACCTTGTGCGCCGCCAGGAGCGCGAGAAACTCCTCGATCGTTCGCGTCGAATGGCCCACTGTCAGCATCAGATGAGTCTGTCGCTTTCGTTTCGACGCCCTTTTCGCAGTTGGGGTGGACTCTCCTGCCCGCTGCACCCGAGAGGACGCCCGGAGTCCTCGCGGTCGAGTCAAACGGGCCATTCCGGCGGCTCGCATTCGGGACACTGAAAGCTGATGAATTCCAGATTCCGCAGAATCTCTTCCATCCCCGGCAGTTTCGTGCCTTCCGCGGTGCGGTACAGGGCGAACAGTTCGCCAAAACGGTCGGTGACGCAAACCGCAGCCGCATCGCAATTCTGCGCGTCGGTTGCACCCAGCTCGCGATGCAGCGCGCCGTCCTCGTCGAGCAGGACAGGATAAGGGAGATCGAGATTCCGTTCGAGAGCGGCCGCCTTTTCTCGCGAGCTGTGCACGATGGCCAGTACCTCGGCGTCCTTTTTGCTGATCTCCTCGTACCTCTGACCGGCCTCTCGCAGCAGGCTGTCGGTTTCCCGGCGTTCGTCACTAAGGATCAGGACAAGAGCGGATCGGCCACGATAATCGGAGAAACGAACCACCGGACTATCCAGGGACCCAAGTTCGAAGCCGCGCAGGTATTGTCCCTTACGGGGCACCTCACGTGACGAGACGACCGATCCGCCGGCAATCTCAGCCTGAATCCTGCTTTCCTGGGTCGCCTCTCTCATCAGACACGGTCCTCTTCCGGATCTTCCTGAGGCAGTTCCCCGGGAAGTACAAGCCTGCGCTCCAGCACGGAGTTCAGCGTTGCCGAGTAGCTCCCATAGACCGGGGATGAGAAGAGATCGTACTCATAGGGTTGGATGAGTTCGATCGATCCGGAAGGTGGCCCTGCGGATCCGGATGGCGCGCTGATCCCACGGAAAGTGACATGCGGTCCATCGTAGCCAGGCAACGCTCGCTGAATTTCTCGCAGCACCACATCCGGATCGTCGCTGGAGACGCGGAGATTGGTACGCTGTGCCCTCATCCATACCGCGTGCTGGTCAACCTCTCCCGACTGCACCCCTCGGGATTCGCCCAGTTCCGCCCGAGTCTGTGGCCCTCTGCCGGATTCGGTCAGCTCCTCCCTCAGCATGCGTGCGACTTGCAGGATGACTTCCAGATCGGATCGCACTCCCGGCATATCCGCGGCCTTGCGAAGCACCTGCAGATCGCCGCAGGTATTTGTAAACGTCCCCGATTTTTCATAGACCGATGCGGTGGGAAACACAACGTCCGCGGCTGCCGCCGTGGGTGTTAGGAACAGATCATGCACGATCAGGTGGGCTTTGCCCAGTGTTCGGGCGTCAACGAGACTCTCTCCTACAGGATCGGCGCCTACCAGATAGAACAGCGACACGGTACCAGCTTCCGCCGCGTGCAACATCTGCTGCAGATTCATGCCTGGCAATTCAGGAATCGATGCCTTCCAGAAACTGCTCCACCTTTCACGATCAGTCTCGTATCCGGGAAGCCGATCCGGAAGAACACCCATGTCAGCGGCTCCGCGGGAATTGGGTCCATCTCCCAGGCAGATGAACCTGGCATGGTTAAGGCGGCTCCCAATCCTCATCAGGTTGCGAATCGCCGTACCTGTCAGCTCAGATCCAAAGACGATCACAAGGCCGGATGCGTAGCCCAGATTGTCGAGCGTTTGCGCGATCTGGTCGCCATTCCGCGCGGAGGCTGGATCAAATCCTTTCTCCTGCGCCGCCAGCAGCAACTGCACAAAATCTGCTTCACCGCCCGCTGGGATTTCGATAAATCGAGTGGCCTGCCGGCAGAGTTTGATCCGTCGTGAATGAACGATATGAAGGCGCGCGCTATGCAGCCGAACGGCACGACGGATCTGCCATGCCAAGAGAGGGTGCCGATAGGTGGGATCGCTCCCGATGAGCAGAATCGCCGGCGCAGCAGCGACCTCGGCCATGCTGACGGTTTCTCCTCCGAATTCCGCGAGAGCGCTGAAGAATGCGGTGAAATCGGCGGTCCGCCGATGATCGATGTTGTTGGTGTGGAGTACGGTTCTGGCGAATTTCTGGAGAATGTAATTCTCCTCGTTGGTGGAAAGATTCGAACCGATCACGCCGGTCGCGCCGGGCCCCTTTCGCGCTTCCTCCAGCAGCCTTGCCGCTTCAGCCAGCGCCTGATCCCAGGATGCCGGACGCAGTTCTCCGTCGACCCGCACCAAAGGGGTTGTCAGGCGTTGCGGATGATCGACGAAGTCGAAGGCGTAGCGGCCCTTGATGCAAAGAAAATCGCCGTTGATGCCGCTCTTGTCACGGTTGGTGCCGCGAATGATCCTCATGCGGCCATCGACGGGCCGAACTCCCAGCGTCGTCGTGCATCCGTCTCCGCAATGGGTGCAGATCGTTCCAACGTGCTTCATCTCCCAGGGGCGGGTCTTATAGCGATAGGGGCCCGAAGTCAGCGCTCCCACCGGGCAGATGTCGATGCACATGCCACACTCTTCGCATTCCAGATGGTCATCCTTGTTGGGAACGATCAGCTGGGAAGAATTGCGATTGCCAATACCCAGGGCCCACACATCCATTCCCTCGCCACACACGCGAACGCACCGATAGCACATGATGCAGCGGGGGCGGTCGAAAAAGACGATTGGAGACCACTGCTGCTCATCGCGGTGGTTCTTGATATCGACCAGGCGTGATTCGGCAGCTCCGTAACGGAATGTTGCATCCTGGAGCTCGCATTGCCCACCGGCGTCGCACACCGGGCAATCCAGAGGATGATTCTGGAGCACGAACTCCAGCATCGCCTTGCGGCTCTGCCGCACCACCGGGCTCTCCGTAGTGACCACCATGCCCTCAGCCACGGGGGTCGTGCACGCCGTCTGCAGCTTGGGCACTTTGGCGATCTCCACCAGACACATGCGGCAGGCACCCTGCAATGAGAGTCCCGGATAGTAGCAGAAGGAGGGAATCTCGATGCCCGCACTTTTACAAACGTCGATCAGCAGCGAACCTGCCGCGGCGTGGATTTCCTTTCCATCTACCGTGAGCTTCACCTGAGACATGAATCCTCCGGAGCGAACTGATACCGGCAGTGCGCGGCTTCCGAGTGAGTTGCATGTACCCCGATTGCCTCATGGAAGTGGCCGACGCCAATCGGAGGCAATGTTGGCACTCTCTCGCAGGGACTGCCCCTCAGCACAGTGTGGCGGGAGCCGCGCGCTGCATGCCATGGGTCAGCTGTCGCATCGCATGGTATAGAAATCACACCGGCAGCGGCGTGTCTCCCGGAACGGCACATCGAAAGCACGTTCGTGGAGTCAGGAAATAATCGTACTACCGCAGAGTACGGGCAACACATTGAGCCCGCGCGGCTGGAAAATAAGACTGGGTTCAGCGGGCGGATTCGATTTCCCCATTTCCCCGGAGCAAACCCTTCATGATTCGGTTCGATGATGCTCATCGCTCAGTCTTTTATCCGGAGGACCGGCGGTTTCGCGTCTGGATGAGCCGGCGCGCCCTGATGGTCCTGATCCTTCTCGTGCTCATGCCACTATCGGCGGCATGGATTCAGCATGCTGCCCTTGGCCTGCCTCATTTGGCACCGACCTCCGCGTCAGTTTCCGGAGCCCCCGCCGGACCCCACGGGTTTCCGTTCTGGATACGGTGGAGTCACTTCTTCAATCTCTTTTTCATCTTCATGCTGATGCGCAGCGGCCTTTCAATTCTGATGGACCATCCCCGTCTCTACTGGAACGATCACTGCACCCCGGGCACGGAATGGATCCGTTTCACGCCCCTGCGCGTCCCCAAAGATCGGATCTGGACCGCCAAGGACGACGCACGATACCTCTCGCCGCTGGTATCGACTCCCGGCTACCGCCATACGATCGGCGTTGCCCGCTCCTGGCACTTCATCAGCGTGTACGGCTTCGTCCGCCCTCTTCTTCCTCGCTCAGCGGGACCGGAAGGATAGAGTCAACCCCCCGGCGATTCACGATGGATGGTACGGAAAGACAGACATCGTTCAGGCCGCGGTAATCATTGAGCAGTGAACTGACTGGGAGCACGCGGCCTTCGTGCCAGAGGATCGCCTGCAGGATGCTGCTTACCGCCAGACCGATCGCATAATTCGTGGCTCCTTTTCCCGCAGTCACGCGATCGGCAGAGGTGCGCACGCTTTCGAATATGGCGATGCGCTCCTTGTCGGTCAGGCGGCCGGGGCGGGCCCAGTCCCGCAGGGGAATGTTGCCAATACTGGCGCTCGACCAAAGTGGAATCTCGCTGTCTCCTGGCTCGCCGGCGATGTAAGCGTGGACGTTCTGGACGGCGACACGACAGTGTTGCGCCAGGAGGAAGCGAAACTGTGAACTATCCAGAACCGTTCCGCTGCCCCGATCCTCCAAGTACCCCGATGTCATCCGATCCTCGACTCTTGCTTCGGGCACAAACATCAGGCCGTGATTCTGGTCCAGGGCCTCAGCTTCGAGTTTGACCTTCGCAATATCAAAGAGGCTGATGTGCTTCCCCACACCGCGCACCATGCATGCATAGGCGATGGTCGCCCCGACGCTACCTGCTCCTACAATGCCGATTTTCTGTCTTTGATTGTTGGCCATATCTCTCGTCAGTACGCCATGCTCCGCTCCAGTGCTGCCACGATCTGATCTGCAGACACCGTGCAGAATTTCTCCAGTTCGGCTGCTGCCGGCAGAAGCGGCACATCGGGAGCCGTGACTCGCAGAATCGGTGCATCCAGGCAGTCGAAGGCCTGCTCGGCAATCGTGGCGGCCACTTCTGCTCCAATACCCAGCGTGCGATTGTCTTCATGGATCACGACAGCCCGACTCGTTTTCGCCACCGATTCGAGGAAGGTATCGGTATCCATGGGCGCGAGGGTGCGCAGATCGATCACTTCCACATCCACGTCGTGCTTCTGCTTCATCTGCTCAGCCGCCTGGAGCGTTAGCTGCAGAGTGTACCCGTAGGAGATCGCCGTAATGTCGGAGCCGGGACGAGCGATTGCCGCCTTCATCAGGGGAACGGTATAGTCGCTTTCCGGAACCTCTTCCTTCATCGAGCGGTACAGCTTCTTGTGCTCGAAGAACATCACGGGGTTGTTGTCGCGGATCGCAGCCTTGAGCAGGCCCTTTGCATCGTAGGGCCGCGACGGCGCCACCACCACCAGCCCTGGACAGTGGATGAACCAGCTGGTATTGCTCTGCGAATGGTAGAGCCCTCCGCCCACGCTGCCGCCGTAGCAGACGCGAAGCGTTATGGGACAGGTCTGCGTGCCCGCACTGCGGTAGCGCAGCTTCGCCGCCTGCTGCGTGATGGCGTCCATCGCTGGCGTAATGAAGTCGACAAACTGGATCTCCGGCACCGGCCGCATGCCGGCCATGGCTGCTCCGATGGAAGAGCTGACGATGACACCTTCGGCTAGCGGTGAATCGATCACGCGATCGTCACCGAACTCCTCCAGCAGGCCCTTCGTCGCGCGGAAGGCGCCACCCATCTTTCCAATGTCCTCGCCGATGAGGAATACGCTGGAATCGCGCGCCATCTCCTCGCGGAGCGCGCTGTTGATCGCGTCAATATAAGTCATCACGGCCATATCGATCTCCTATCCAGCCCGCCGAACGGCAAAGCGTGGTTCCCATATCTTCCGCTCCAGCTCTCGTTCGCGAATGCTGAACGAATAAACCTGATCCAGAGCCTCTTCGCCTTTGGGCTGTGGTGAACTCTCGGCGAACGCGATCGCCTCATCGATTTCCAGGTTGAATTCCGCTTCCAGGTCTCTTTTCCACTCTTCTGTCCAAAGTCCGGCGGACTCCAGGCGAAGCTCCATCGCGGCGATTGGGTCTTTGCTCTTCCAGTACGCAACTTCGGCCGGATCGCGGTATTTGGCCGGATCGATCTCCGAGTGACCGTACCAGCGGTAGGTCTTGCATTCGAGCAGGGTCGGCCCCTCGCCCTTCCTCGCTCGATCAATGGCCTCGCGAGCCGCTGCATACACGGCGACCACGTCATTGCCATCCACCGAGATTCCCGGAATCCCATAGGCCTGGGCTTTGACGCTGATGTCATCGACTGCGGTCTGGAGAGCAACGGGGACCGACTCTGCATAGCCGTTGTTCTCGACCACAAACAGAATCGGCAGCCTTCGTACACCAGCGAAGTTCACCGCTTCGTGCCAGAAGCCCAGACTCGTTGACCCTTCTCCTGACAGAGCCACCACCACGTTTGAGCGATGCTGCATCCTGTAGGCGAGTGCGACACCGGTTCCGATGTTGAGCTGCGCGGCAATCGTCGAGGATGGCGTAATGACATTCAGAGGCGCATAGCCGCAGTGAGCGGGAGCCGAGCGGCCCTGATCGGGACTTGTTTTGCGCCCGTAGATCTGGGCAAACATGAGCGGGAGGGGCGTGCCCTTCATGATGTGCGTGACGAAGTTGCGGTGTGACGGAGCGATCGTGTCCTCCGGGAGCAGATCGAGGGTAGCGCCGACCTCGGTGGCTTCCTGTCCTACTGCCGCAAAATAGTTTCCTGCGAAACGCCCCTGGCGATAGAGCACCCGAATCCGCTCCTCCACCATGCGGCACTTCAGCATGTAGGAGTACAAACGCCGGTAAAGAGCGCCATCAGGTTCTGCGGGAAGCGGCTCCGTTACCGTATCCTGGGTCAAGACCATCGGCTCAAAAGTAGTTGCCATATCTGGCTCCATTCGGATCGATCACTTCTTGATTGTGGAATTGCATTCTGGTGCTGCCAATGAACCGTCTGTACTTCGAGTCCGTACAGATTCTTGAGCATCGGAAGGCGCTCCTCGCACTAAATCAGCTTTCGGTGGATCGCGTGCATGACCGCTTCCAGCCGGTTATGCGTGCGAAGCTTCTGGTTGATGTGGTGCAAATGATTCCTCAGTGTCTGCGAGCTGATGGTCAGGGCTCGTGCAATACTGGCCGGCGTCTTGCCCTCTGAAAACATCCTCAGAATCTGCTTCTCCTGCTCCGATAGTTCGACAACCGGAGATACACGGCCGACGGGATCGCCCAGTTGACTGAATTGCTGGGCTACACCCCGCATCTTGTGAACCAGTTGCTCGGTCTTTTTCTGCTCGCTGATATCGCGGGCCAGGTGGACGAGGAGACGGCGCCCATTTCGCGGATTATCGAAGGTGATGGTTGACATGTTGATCCAGATTCGTTTCCCGGAGCGCGTTTTTACGCTCATATCAAAATTGGGGATATCGGTATTTTTCGCAGCGCACTCGAGGACGCTGCAGCCGTCATGACAGATTCGCGTTCCCAGGGCTCCGGTGCCCTGCAGCACCTGATAGCAGGTCTTGCCCTTTACCTCTTCGGCTGGATATCCGATCAGCCTCTCTGCGGCTTTGTTCCAAAATTCGATCTCGCCCTGATCCGACAGGACGAACACGGCATCCGCCGTGTGAGCCAAAAATCCGAACAATTCCATTTCCAGCATTGTGCAGCTCCTCGTACCAACCCCATCTGGAGGGAGCTTAGGAGAATCCCCGCTCGGTTTCCGGGACTTTTGTCACAGACCGCGAAAAAAGGATGATCCATATTGAATGCAGGAGTTTGAACCATGGCCTACGTCATTGCTGAACCCTGCATCGGTACAAAAGACACCGCCTGCGTCGATGCCTGCCCTGTGGACTGCATTCATCCCGCCAAGCGGGAATCGGAGTATGAAACAGCCCAGCAGCTCTATATCGATCCGCAGGAGTGTATCGACTGCGGCGCCTGCGTTCCCGTCTGTCCGGTATCCGCCATCTATGCGGCGGACGATCTGCCGGACAAGTGGAAACACTACGCGGAGATCAACGCGAAGCACTTTGGACGCTGAGGGTTACAGGGCGTCGGCTGCCGCGCCTGTACCCTCTTTGACCGAGAGGAGATGCGGCAGCTCTCTCCATTTCCTCTTCCCGGGAATGCCGCGCGATAGAACATCTGTCTCAGTCCTAGGTTCGTCTGTTCCATAGCAAGTTCCTGCGGTCAGACCTACGCTGTCCCAGGACGATAAACAGGAGAAATGTCATGGGACCGGAACAACCTCGGCATTCATCCCACGAGGACACAGCGTCAGGCTCAATTGCTGCGCCGGAACAGTCAACCGCGACCTTCCGGGATGAAGAATGTGAAGTTAACCTCGGTGGGTTCTGCTGCAAAATCTGCGGGCAGGAGGGAGCTGTGGCGCCGTCCGATTGGCCCGAGTCCTGATCGCCGGCTCCTCCGCTCACGAGGAAGCTTCGGTTGGCCGATGATGGGATTCGAATCCGATCTCCGCTGCCAGTTCGGGGTCAGGGCCTTTTGCTGCGTGCGGAAACACAATGTCTGTCTCCACATCATACGTGTTCTTCGTAGACGGGGTCTTCGATGTGTTCCCGTCGCCGAGGTCCCGCTGAGCGGTCGATCAACTCTCGGACGGTAATGGCTCTGTTCCCTGGCTGCCTGCCGGCCTAATTGATATCGCGCTGCAGGGCATGATCGCTCGTAACGCATCATCCCTTTGCCCGTGTTGGTCCACTGAGCCAATGACAATGCGCCGATGCCCGCGCTTTCCATCGGGTCCCGGGCTCTCGCCACCGTATTCCCAGACATTTCCTCCGCGGCGTCGCTTCACTCGAATCAGGCTTCCGTATTGCCCGTTGCCCTCCTGTCGGCCGAGCGGCCGATTGAGCCGAGTCTACCCATCTCGTCCAGGCACAATCCCGGCACAGGTGAGCGTACGAGGCTGGCGTGTCGGAGCGTTTCAAGGGTGCGGGACTGGCGGGATATTGCATCCTGCAGCGATGCGCTCATCACGATCACAAACCCAGGATTGTTCCGCTGGACGCAAGCCGTTTATCAATACTGATCGGTGGACTCGAGACCAAGTCGACTTCTATGAGTGCATTGCCTGTTGGCAACAATGGATATCCCGAATTGCAGTTCACGAGCTAACAGCCATTTCGTTAGAAACGCCTCTCCAGCAGGATCGGCGAATTCCTTCTTGCTGTTCTGCATCTTCTCTGTGTCGGTTTCAGCAGCAGACAGGAGTCGCCGCAGATCGTCTCGCCTGACGATGTATCGGTGACGTCACCGTGAATTCGCTTGGTGAACGTACATGGAGGTGTTAATCGTTCCCAATGAGGTTCCAACAGATGTTGTCGCGAGGTTTCGCTCATGCAGCTCTGGCAGTTTTGATGTTTTCCATTCCCGCATGGGGGTGGGGACCACGCGGTCACGAGATGGCTAATCGCGCGGCGGTGGAAGGAATTCCGCCCGACGGCCCCGTCTTTCTAAAGGGATCCATCGACTGGATTGGTGCTACGGGACCCTTGCCGGACACGTGGCGCGGAGTCGCCACGCCTTATTCGAAGCTATTTGAGGATCCAAACCACGGATGGTTCCGGGAGCAGTTCTCGTTTATGAAGACGATTCCGCGCTCGCGTTACGAGTTCTTGCTCGAGGTCAACGACGAATATCGGGACCTCAAAAGGAAGGATCCTAAGGGCGCCGAACTGATGAATGTCCGGTGGACGGGCACGCTGCCCTATGCCGAGATGGAGAATTACGATCGGATGGAAGCGGCGATGCGGATGTATCGGCGCGTTATCTTGATCTCCACCACGGTAGGGCAGCAGCAGGCGGAGTTCCTGGCGCGCGATATCGCCTTCTATATGGGTTGGATGGGGCACTATGCCGCCGACGGTGAGCAACCGCTTCACGATACGATTCAGCACGACGGCTGGCAGGGACCGAACCCGCATCATTACACAAGCGACCCGCGCATCCACGGCAGATTCGAGAGCCAGTTCGTGAACCTGATTCAGCTGACGGATGCTGATCTGCTGCCCCGTATGGGAAAGCCCACCGTCCTTGCAGACCCCTTCGCAACAATCATCCAGTATCTCGGCGAGTCCAGCACCCACGTGGAGGAGATCTATCAGATGGATCAGCGCGGAGCGTTTTCCAATTCCCACGACAGCAAGGCGCGGCAACTGGCCGTCTCGCAGCTGGCGAAATCGGCGACCCTGTTGCGCGACCTCACGTACACGGCTTGGGTTGAGAGCGGGAAACCGCTGCCTCCGGTATTGAGGGAGGACGGATCCTGCACCAGCGCGCCCTGCACCGACGCCGTTCCGAATCCGATCTATCCGTCCGACCCGAGTTACAATCCAGCCACCGGAACTGCCCCGCCGCCCGGTCCTCAGCCCAGCTTTTCGAGCGGTACGGGGAACCAGCAGAAGTTGGCGGATCAGCCCTGACCGCAAGCATCGGCTCAGCGGTCGACTCGCTGGGCCAGGATGGCGGCGCGTACGGCGCTGCCGTCCATGTTGTTGGAACCCAGGACCACTTCAAAATGCGGGATCGTACCGTCAGGTCGACGGATACGCTGGACAAAAGGGAGTAGCTGCGACTGATCGGAAACGAAGTCCCAGGCGCATTCCGTTCCGGCCATCGACGTTCCCTCCAGGATGAGAATGTTCCCGTTTCCACCGAGGTTGGAAACGTAAGCTACGACTGCATAGACATGATGCTGTGGGTCCGGGACGTCAAACTCCCATTGGTGGGGCTCATTGCCCTGCGGATGACGGTTGAGGACGGTGAAGATGTGCTTTGGGATATCCGAGAAAAAAATAAAGTTCATGTCCTGCTCGAAAAGTGATACCCACGGATTGGCGTCGTTGTTGCCCACGAGGACCGCATTGCCGCTCTTGAGATCGTTGGGGCGCAGATCGCGTGCGTAGCGCACCTGGAGTGTGCCCCCGTCCATCCCTGCCATGCGGCTGAGCGCCTGGGCGATTTCCAGGTCGACGATCGAGGTGTAACGGAGGTTGGATAGCCGGGCCGCAACATTGTGGTACGGATCGCTGTCGCCCGGAGGAACCTCCCTATATTGTCCGCTGAGATAGGTGGCCAGCCCGACGTCCCGGCCGCGGAGCGCCTCCCAGATCACCAGGCTGCTGTCACCCGGAATGACCAGGGTTGGCTGATCGCGTCTGAACATCTGGCTCCAGAGAGGATGAGCGGCGGTTGCCGCACGGGCCTCGGCAGAAGGGCGGGATCGCCAATGCACAAGCACAGCGACCCCGGCAATGACGGACGCGGCCGCGATGATCAACGCGGCCATCCATGGCTTGACACGAGGCGCAGCCGGCGAGTCGGAAGTGAGGGGCTGGGCTGGCGGGTCCGCGGCCGGTGGACCCGTCGAAGCTGGTGCAGGGGCGGCCATTGGTCCTGGCACGTACGGCTCGAAGAGGGGAACATACCCTCCGCGCGGCACGGATACGCGCAGTGTTTCCCTCGCGCCCTCTGTGCTGAAGTACAGTTCGAGGCGCTGGCGCAGACGAGTGGCCTGCGTGCGAACGATCCCGTCGGCGGTGGAGTCGTATCCGGAGCGCCTGCCAAAAACAGCTTCTCCGATTCTCTGCTCGTTGATCTCGCTGGTGCGACCCTCGATCGCCTGATCGGCAATGTAGGACAGGAAACTGGAAAGGCGCTCACTCCTGGAAAACGTCTGCGAGGCGAGGATCCGGCCGAGCAGCTCGCGGCATTCGTCCGTGCCCGGCAAGCGAGAAAAAGTCTCCTTCGTCTTCAGGGAGGGCATCATGACCAGACCGCGAGAACAGTAGAGCAGATTCCCATGAAGAATCTGTAAACGCGACTGAAACATTCCTTTCACTGTGTCGGTTTCACCAGCCGCAGGTGAGCCCCTGCATTTTCGGCCATTTGCCGATGTATCGGCGCTGTCACCGTGAATTCGCTTGGTGGGCGGAAATCGCAGTGCTAATCGTTGACCTGCGATCCGGCAACTCGATCCCGGATGACCCATGCGAAGTTGAAGCGCCGGTAAAGAGGACGCCTGATGCTGCAAATCGCTGCGGATGGCCAGCTCGGATCCGGCCGTGAACGCCGCCAGGCGGCCGGCCTTGCTGTTATCTGCCGGATTACCGATTTCAGGAGGAATTCGTGACACGCAAAGTTCTTTTCCAATGTCTGCTCTGTCTCTGCCTGCTGCCCCTGGCTCTGCACGCGCAATCGAATGCCGTGGATGGAGCGGTCGCCGGGTATGTCAGGGAAAGCACCGGTGCGGCGCTCGCGGGCGCTCGAGTGACGCTGCTGAATACGAGTACCAACGTCTCCCTGGATACGACAGCGGATCCGCAGGGCTACTATCGTTTTCCCTTGGTCACCCTCGGTACCTACACCCTGACAG
>VFSW01000374.1_pt1 | contig 64550 bp, 60 predicted proteins | sample 5358111 | NCBI WGS metagenome assembly VFSW01 (sample SAMN11554181, study PRJNA540505) | mine drainage metagenome | isolation source: sediment from site ElyBrook_90M | place: USA: Ely Copper Mine, Vershire, VT | collected 2017
TTCGACCACGTGGCCAAGCGGCGCTGCTGGTATTTGGGTTTGGCGAGCGCAGGCCGGCACGCCGGCGTAAATACAAACACGTCTGATACATCTGAAGCTTCGGCAGTCACTTCGGCGCCCCCCGTTCCGCCACAGAAGCCGGCCGCGCTGCAAACTCTGCAAGCGCTGCCGGGGCAAGTTGCGAACGTGCCGCCGCCGCAGCTTGCATCGACCGCGGCGGTGCCGCACGTTGAATTATCGGTTCGCGACCAACAAAACGCCGCGGATTTCGCCGCACGCTGGTCCGATCTTCCCAAACTTCAGGACGTAAGCGCCGGAATTGCCCCGTCTGCGGATCTGAGCGGGCCGGAGCTTTCGGGATTGCGCAGCAGCTATGCTGATAACAGCGCCGATGAAGAAGCGCCCCCGCAAATACCGGTGACATGGCCGGTCGTCGAAGCGGTCAGCGCGCCACCGGACTCATCGGTATTTGCACTCCCGCCGGCCTTTCTGGTCGGAGGGGTCGCGATAGCGCTCGTCTTCAGCACTGGTTGGGCATTCCAACATATTCGTTCGCGTCGCATCTACGTTGTCCCGTCGTATGCCGAAGCTGTCAGCGGACATTACCCGCAAGGCAGCAAGCCAGACACGATGGGGAGCGGCGGCGGCGCGTCGGCAAGGCGAGCGGTGGCTCGCCGCCGGCCGACACCAACCGATCCCGCTCGTGACCTCAAGGCAAGCCTCGGAGAGCTTATGCGAGATTTGCAGCGGGCCGGAGCGGCCGCGGAAGCACCGGCATCGCCGATCGGCAGGCCAAAGCGTCGAATTGCCGCCGCGCGAAAAGTCCGACTCATGGAAGTCGTCGATTGAAGGCGGCTGAAAACGACCGTAAGTGTTGGTAACATCGAGTGCTCTCTGGTGGGGCGACGGGCCCGCTCGAGCCTTCAATCGCATCCGACAAATTCGGGCCAACGCGGAGCCGGACTTATGAATGAGATTCACCGACACGATCACACCTCCCACGACGACGCTGATCGGTGGAAGCACGACGGCGTCCGCGTCATTCCGGGCAACCAATTGGACCCGAACGTGCCTTCGACCCCCGGCATGGACCGGAAGGCGGCCATCAACTTCGCCCGGGTCGGCGCGCAGAAGCTATGGGCCGGAACAGTGACGATCAAGCCGGACGCCAAAACCGGCGCTCATCATCACGGCCATCTCGAAAGCATCATCTACGTGGTCCGCGGCAAGGCACGGATGCGCTGGGGCGAGCACTTGCAGTTCACCGCCGAAGCCAATCCCGGCGATTTCATCTTTATCCCGCCTTACGTGCCGCATCAGGAGATCAACGCCAGCCCGGATCAGATCCTGGAGTGCGTGCTGGTGCGCAGCGACGGCGAAGCCATTGCCATCAACCTCGACATCGAGCCGGTCGAGAAGCCTGAAACCGTATTGTGGATTGATCCGATTCATCGCGATCCGGCCGCGCATAAATAGCCGCGCCAGCCGCGGAGGCCGCCATGAAACTGGAGCGTCAGGACCAGGTTGGCGTTCTCTATATCGACGCCGGGCGCAACAACGCCATCAACGACGAGTTTATCCGCGAAGCCCATGAACTGATGGACCAGGCGGAGGCCGATCCGGCGATTCGGGCACTTGTCGTCACCTCATCGCACCAGACGATCTTCTGTCCCGGGGTCGATCTGCCGTCGCTGATGGGCCGTTCGGGGCCGCAGATGCGGACGTTCTACGAGGCGCTCACCGGCATCGTCCGGCGCAAGGTCGCTTACCCCAAGCCCGAGGTGTACGCGCTTAACGGCCACACCATCGCCGGCGGCTGCATGATGGCGCTCGCCGGCGACTACCGCGTCATGGCGAACGGGAGTTTTGCTTTCGGCATGATGGAGATCGACGTCGGCCTGGCGGCGCCGATTGGGGTCGTGGAAATGCTGCAGCACTTTCTCGGTGGCAGACTCACCGAGCGCGTCTTGTTCACGGGTGAAAGGTTTTCGCCGCAGGACGCTTTGGCGTTGGGATTGGTGGATGAAGTGGTCGAGCCGAATGAGTTGATGGCGCGCGCATTCGCGCGGGCCCGGGTATTGGCCGGAAAACCTGCAACCGGCTATCGGCGGCTCAAACGTTATTCGCGGCAGGCCCTGGCGTCCCGGATGCACGCTCTTGACGATGCCCATCTCGACGACTTGGTCGATCAATGGTTTTCGGAGGAGACCCAACGCCTCGTCACCGTGGCAGTTGAACGCATGAAGAAGCCAGCCCCAGCTCACGCCTGACGACTTCCGCCCGGCGCAAACCGGCACAACCCGCGTCATCGACCGCGTCGCGAATCTGTGCAAAAATTTTGTCCGGCGTCAAAGCGCTGCCTGAATTTGCCTGCATTGATATTGGGGGCGTTCGACGTGCGACGTGGGGAGGTCCTCTCGTGAGGGCAGGCGTATTTGCACTGGGGGTTGATCGTATACGTCGCGCTGCCGCTTTATCATTGACTTTTCTGCTCTTGGCCGCGGTGCCGGGACAGGCGCAGACACCGCCGCCGCCCTTACCCGGTTTCGTGCCGCCCTATGAAATTACCCGGATCGTGCGATCAGCCGGGTTCGATCCGCTGGCGCCGCCGCTGCGAGAGCGCACGACCTACGTGGTCCGGGCCACCGATTTTCGCGGCATTCTGATGCGCGTGGTGGTTGACGCGCGCAGCGGCGCCATCCGTGCCGTCAATCGGATCGTCTCCGACGCCGGCACTTACGGCGCGCTCGGCATGTTGCCACCGCCCTATGGCGTCCCACCGCCTTACACCGGGCCGCCAGCATATGCGCCGCCGGAATTCGAACTGCCAGAAATGGTGCCGGGCGACGAGGCCGACTTGCCGGTCCCACCGGCTCCCGCCGCCGCCTATCCCGCAACGCATTCCCTGCCGTGGGAGCCGCCGCTGCCGCGGCCACGTCCGGCGGCGCTTGCCGCGCGCAAAGCCGCCGCCGACGCCAGGTCCGCCGGCAAACCCGCTGCGCCGGCCGCGTCAGCGGCGCCGAAACCGCCTCCGCTTCAGCTTCCTGATTAAGTTCCGCGCCTGATCGCGTGCAGCGCACAGCAGCGATCCAGGCTGCCTGTGAGGCTCGATTTGCTTCGCTCCGCGCCCAATGACAGTCTGCATCCCGCAATGATGACGCGGGACTTCAAAGTCCCGCCGCGTCACATTGCAGACGGTCCTGGGGAGGAACGACATGGCTGGCGATGCTGCGGTCACGGTGGCGGCGCGTCTCGATCGCCTGCCGCCCTTGCGCCACACGCGCAAGCTCGTGACGCTTCTGTCGCTCGGCGGCTGGTTTGAGTTCTACGATCTGTTTTTTACCGCCTATGTGGCGATCGGCCTTTTCAAGGAGGGCCTGTTCAGACCGACCACGCAGGGCTTGTTCGATCTGCACGGCTTCGCCAGTTTCGTCGCATCGCTGTTTGCCGGAATGTTCATCGGCACGCTGGTCTTTAGCTGGCTTTCGGATCGTTTCGGCCGCCGCTCGATCTTCACCTTCGCGCTGCTCTGGTATTCGGTCGGCGCCTTCGTCATGGCGTTGCAGCAAACGCCGGAGACCATCGATCTCTGGCGGCTGATCGCGAGCATCGGGCTTGGCGTCGAACTGGTGAATGTCGACGCTTATCTGTCGGAGCTGGTGCCCAAGGAGCAGCGCGGGCCCGCGTTCGCCTACAACCAGTTCATCATGTACACCGCCGTGCCGGTGGTCGCGTTCCTCGCTTGGCAATTGGTGCCGCGGACGATCCTCGGCCTCGACGGCTGGCGCTGGGTCGTCATCATCGGTTCGGTTGGTGCGTTCGTAATCTGGTGGATTCGCCGCAATCTGCCGGAATCGCCGCGCTGGCTGGCGCAGCACGGACGCATTGCCGAAGCCGAACGCATCGTCGACGATATGGAGAAGCATGCCCGCGCGGAAATCGGCCACGACTTGCCGCCGCCGGAAATCGTGCCCGGCGAAGTCGAGAGTAAAACCGGCGCCTGGGTTGAAATCTGGAGTCCCGCCTACCGTAGCCGCACCATCATGCTGGTGATCTTCAATCTGTTCCAGACTATTGGCTTTTACGGCTTTTCCAGCTGGGTGCCGGCGCTGTTGATCTCGCAGGGCATCGAGGTCACCAGATCGCTCGCTTACACCTTCATCATTGCCGTGGCGGCTCCGGTCGCTCCGCTGATCGCGGTTTATTTCGCCGACCGTTTCGAGCGCAAATGGCAGATTTCCTGGGCCGCGATGGGCATCGCCGCGTTCGGCCTGCTTTTTGCCCAGCAGCGCACCGCTGTCGGCGTGATTATCTGCGGTCTTCTGATCACGCTGTGCGCCAACTGGCTGTCGTTTTCTTTCCATGCCTATCAGGCGGAACTTTATCCGACCCGCATCCGCGCCCAGGCCGTGGGCTTCGTTTATTCGTGGAGCCGGTTCAGCGCTATCTTCTCCGGCTTCATCATCGCGTTCTTCCTCGGCCGGTACGGCACCATCGGCGTATTCGGCTTCATCGCCGGCGCCATGGTGATCGTGTTCATCGTGATCGGCGGGTTCGGACCCGCGGTCAACAAGCGGCGCCTCGAAGCCATCGCCGGTTGATCGGCGCGCAAAACAAAAAGCGCCCCGGAAATCCGGGGCGCTGAAGTCGAAAAGCCGATTGCAGGATATAAGCTGTTTACGCAGCCTGTTTCTGCTCGACGACCTTGCCGTTGCCGATCGGGATCGCGCGCGGCTTCTTGGCCTCGGGAATCTCGCGCACCAGGTCGACATGGAGCAAGCCGTTCTCAAGCTTCGCGCCCTTCACCTGGACGAAGTCCGCAAGCTGGAATACGCGCTCGAACGCGCGCGCGGCGATGCCCCGGTAAAGCACTTCACCACGCTTCTCCTGCTCCTTGGCTTTCTTTTCGCCGCGGATGGTCAGGGTGTTTTCCTTGGCTACGACTGAAAGCTCGTCCTCGCCAAAGCCTGCGGCGGCGACGGTGACGCGATAATCGTTGTCTCCGGTCCGCTCAATGTTGTACGGCGGATAACCGGGAGCGCCGCCCTCGATGCCTTGGTCAAGCAACGAAAACAGCCGGTCAAAGCCGACGGTCGAACGATATAAGGGTGCTAGATCGAAAGTTCGCATGGCATATCCTCCTTCTGAAGCGACATGCGGGGGCCTGCCTTTAGGGCCTGGCCTATGGAAGAAACGCAGCCGTCTCTGGCCTGCGCAAACATCACATGGGGATGCCCCGCGATCGCTGCAAGAGGGGCTAAAACCCTGGCAAACAAGAGCTCATGAGACTCATTTCGATTCCGGCCAATCCGGTTCCTGACAACGCTGTCACCGGCATGTTGAAAACGCCCGATGGCGTTTCGCTGCGATTCGCGCGCTTTGCGCCGCCCGCGGGCCGGCGCGGCACGGTGTGTGTCTTCCCCGGCCGCACCGAATGGATCGAGAAATATTTCGAGACCGTTCGCGACCTGCGCAATCGCGGATTTGCCGTCGCGGTGCTCGATTGGCGCGGTCAGGGCCTGTCAGATCGCGCGCTGAGCGATCGCCTCAAAGGTTACGTCGGGAGCTTCTCGGAGTTCGACATCGATCTTGAGACTTTCGTGCGCGAGGTGGTGCTGCCGGATTGTCCGCCGCCGATCTTTGCGCTCGGCCATTCGATGGGCGCGGCGGTTCTGATCCGCGCGGTGCAGCGCGGCCACCGCTGGTTCGATCGCATCGTTCTCTCCGCACCGATGATCGGCATTGCCGCGGTCAATTCGATGGCGGTTGCGGGTACGCTGTTGAAGCTCGCGCGGTTTGCCGGCTTCGGCGACGCTTATGTGCCGGGTCGCTATCGAGGCGTGCTCGATCTGCGTCCTTTCCCCGGCAACATTCTGACCAGCGATCCGGTGCGCTATGCCCGCAATGCCGCGGTTCTGGCAGCCGACCCAGAGGTTGGTTTAGGCGGGCCGACCGTGACCTGGTGCGACGCGGCGTTCCGCGCCATGCGGGCGTTCCATGATCCGGGTTATCCCGCGCGCATCCGTCAGCCGATCCTCATTGTCGGCGCCGGACGCGATGCCATTGCGTCGAATGCCGCGATCGAAGAGTTCGCCATACTGTTGCGTGCCGGTTCGCATCTGGTCGTCACCGGCGCGCAACACGAGATTCTCATGGAGCAGGATCGCTACCGCTCGCAGTTCTGGGCCGCCTTCGATGCCTTCGTTCCCGGCACGCCGCTTTATTGATCGGGCCGCCTGCTCACCCGACCGCGTTTGCTAAATCTCTTGCGCTCCCTCTCCCGCAATGGGGTAGAGGCGCCGCCGTCACCCCTTCAACATCCGCAGCGCTTTCGCGTGCACGCGGCGGTCGCCGGCGGCGATAACGCGGCCGCCTTGGTTCGGGCGCTCATTGTCCCACGTGGTGACGATGCCGCCGGCACCTTCGATGATCGGAATAAGCGGCAGCACGTCATACGGCTTGAGCTCGGTCTCGATGACGAGGTCAACATGGCCGGCCGCCAGCATGCAATAGGCGTAGCAGTCGCCGCCGTAGCGCGACAGCCGCACCGCCTGTTCGACGCGCTGAAAGATTTGCAGGTCTGGCTCGCGCATCAATAGCGGGCGGGGCGGCAACCGCACCGCTTCTTCCCGGCCGGCGCGCGGACGCACCCGCAATTCGCGAGCGCCGGCCGGGCCGCGGTAGCTCGCCGCACTGCCATCGCCGGTAAAATATTCGCGCGTGAACGGCTGGTACATCATGCCGTAGATCGGTTCGCCGCGCCGCGTCAGCGCAATGAGCGTGCCCCATGCCGGCATGCCGCAGATGAACGATTTGGTGCCGTCGATCGGATCGAGCACCCAGACGTATTCGGCGTCCGGGCGATCGGAGGCGAATTCTTCGCCCAGTATTCCGTGCTCGGGAAATGTCCTTTTGATCAGGGCGCGCATAACGGTCTCGGCGGCGCGGTCGGCTGCGGTGACCGGGTCGAAGCCGCCCGAGAGGCTCTTGTTCTCGACACCAAGCGCGGTCCGGAAGAACGGACGAATGGTTTCGCCCGCCACGCTGGCCAGTTCGTCGACGAACGCCGCAAAGTCGATTGCCGTCATGTGCTCTCCGGGTATCGAGGAACGTGACCGCGGCAATCCGTATGTTGCCGAGCGGATACAGTCTGACAGAAATGCACTTTTGACCCGGCGTTAATTCAGCTGTCGCTGCCTCAATTTTACGCACCAACCGGCTGCGCCGCTCGACCACGGTAACCAATTGGCAGAAAGAGATTTTCCAGATTTATTGAACTGATCTTCCCAGCCTCATCTGATATGGAAAACCTGCTCTGCACATTTTGCAGGACATTCTGGGGAAAATGGAAAGGAATTAGGTCAATAACACTTGCGTTTTGTGCGACGCGGTGTATGTTGTTGCAGTGCGGTAGCGGAAGAGTTCCTCTTACGTTACCGTCGCCCTCCTTGGGCGTTTCCTCCCTAGACTTGGGCCGCTTGCATCGCGAGCGGCCCTTTTTCTTTCTCGACTATTTTTTTTCCGCGCGCACAGGCGTCGCCGCCTGACTCCAGGTTTATTCTGCGGCAGCTCGATAAGGTCGCAACTCTTCCAGCGGGATCGCAGCCAGACGGTCGGCCAAGAATTCGAACTGGCTCGCGAGCTTGGCGAACGACGACGTGCGCTGGTAGCGCCGCTCGTCCATATACAGCGCCCGGTTGATCTCAAGCTGGATGGCGTGGAGGCCCGCAGTCGGATTGCCGTAGTGCTCGGTGATGAAGCCGCCCGCATAAGGCTTGTTGCGGCTGACCACATAGCCGAACTCGCGCATGGTCGCTTCGATGGTCTCGGCGATCACCGGCACGCAACTGGTGCCGTAACGGTCGCCGAGCACCAGATCGGCGCGCGGGCGCTCGTCTCTCGCGCCGGTCGCCGAGGGCATGGAGTGACAGTCGACCAGCATGGCGGAGCCGAAATCACGATGCAGGCGCATGAACACGCGCCGCAACGTCCGATGGTAGGGCTTGTACAGGCTGTCGATGCGCCGCAGTGCTTCCGCGACCGAAATGCGCTGATCGTAGATTTCCTGCGCATCGCCGACCACGCGCGCGACCGTGCCCAGGCCGCCGGCAACCCGCATCGAGCGCGTGTTGGCGAAGGAAGGCAGACGGCCGTCGAACATCCGCGGATCGAGCTCATAAGGCTCGCGATTGACGTCGACATAGCACCGCGGGAAATGCGCCCGCACCAGCGGGTGACCGCGGGCGACGACGCCCACAATCAACTCGTCGACGAACGAGTCCTCGGAGCGTCGCAAAGTGGCGAGATCAAGCCGCGATGCCAGCAAGAACTCGCGCGGATAGATCCGGCCGCTGTGCGGTGAGTTGAACAGGACGGGACCGCGGCATTCGACCGGCTCATGGGCCTCGAACGGCGGATCGAGTTCATCCTGGATTTCCAGCATGGTGCCTGGGGGTGGTGGCGCCTTGACGCTTCGTCAACCGAGCATCAAATCCCTAGCGTGTGCCGACGGTCATTGTCCAGAGTGCGATACGCCTCCGGAGCGCGATACCTCGGGCGAGCGCGCCCTTCACCTCATATTTACCCGCGATACGGCTTATGGAATGAAGGGGGCCGGCTCCAAGCCGGAATCGACTGGCCATGCCCAAAATCCTGCTCGCGGAAGACGACATCGACATGCGCCGATTCCTGGTGAAAGCGTTGCAGAACGCCGGCCACGAGGTGAAGTCGTACGACAATGGCCTCGCGGCCTATCAGCGTCTGCGCGAGGAGCCGTTCGAACTTCTGCTCACCGACATCGTCATGCCGGAGATGGACGGTATCGAGCTGGCGCGGCGCGCGGCCGAGCTCGATCCCGATATCAAGATCATGTTCATAACCGGTTTTGCCGCCGTGGCGCTCAATTCCGATTCGAGCGCGCCCAAGCATGCCAAGGTGCTGTCCAAGCCAATCCACCTGCGCGAACTGGTCAGCGAAGTGCAGAAATTGCTGGCAGCGTAAGCCCGGTATTTCTTCACCGGCGTATTAAGCACAGCCTTCATTCTCGCGTCGTCACGCGCGGGCATTTTTCCACCTACTTTCGATCCGCGATTTCGTCGTAGCAGAGGCGCGCTTATCCGTGCTGAGATGCGCGGGTCTGTCGCTCAGTGTCTGTCAGGTCCGATCTAGGTCGAAAATCAGTAAGCGTTGCCGGATCAGGGGTCCGGCACCGACGATCATGGGGAAGAAGCACAATGAAGTCCGAAGTGATGACGTATTCCATGGGCAATCTCACCGCCGAGGGTGTGCTGGTCTATGACGAGAAGATCAAGCGCAAGCGGCCGGCGGTGCTGATGGCGCCGAACTGGCTGGGGCTCACCGATCTGGCAATCGAGCGCGCGAAGCTGGTGGCCGGCGATCGCTACGTGGTGTTTGTCGCCGATATGTACGGGCAGGGGACTCGCCCGGCCGATTTTAATGAAGCCGCCGCGTTGGCCAATCCGCTGCGCGAGAACGCCGCCGAGCAGCGGCAACGCATCAGCTCAGCCTACGCGACGATGCTCGACAAGGCCGGTAAGCTCAATCTGATCGACCACCGCCGTGCGGCCATCGGATTCTGCTTCGGCGGCGGCAATGTGTTGGAGCTGGCGCGCGACGGCGCCGATATCGCGGCCGCAGTTTCGATCCACGGCGATCTCAAGACCGCCGAAGCGGCGAAGCCCGGGGCAATCAAAGCGGCGCTGCTGGTAACCCACGGCGCGCCCGATCCAGTGGTGCCGAAGGCCGACCGCGATGCTTTCGAAGAGGAGATGGAAGCGGCCGGCGCCAAATGGCAGATGCTGGTGTTCTCGGGGGTGTTGCACGCCTATACCGACGAGGGCGTACACATCCCCGGCATTGCCGCGTGGAACGAGCCGGCGACGCGGTTGACTTACGCGCTGACGCAGCGGTTCATCGCCGACGCGTTCGCCGGCAAACTGTAGCTGGGCCGGCTCTACCGTTTGAGGACCAACAATTCGACGATGTGCTCCGGCGTAATCGGCTGCTGCTTGACCTGGACGCCGAGCGGCCGGAGCGCATCGTTCACCGCCGTCCATATTGCCCCTGGCGCGCCGACGGTGCCCGCTTCGCCGACGCCTTTGGCGCCCAGCAGTGTCGTCCGCGTCGGCGTGGCGATGTGGCCGATGTCGATGTCGGGCATCTCTGCCGCCATCGGGACGATGTAGTCCGCCAAGCTGCCGTTGAGGAGTTGCCCCTCCGCCGAGTAGGCGCAGTGCTCGTAAAGTGCGGCGCCGATTCCCTGCACGGCGCCGCCGCGGAGCTGCTCGTCTACCAGCAACGGATTGATGACGCGGCCGCAATCTTCCACGATCCAGAAGTCGAGGATTTTGACCACGCCGGTACTGGCATCGACCTCCACCGACGCGGCCTGAACGCCGTTGGCCACGACGTATGGCACGGCTTGCGGGACGTAGCTCGCCAAAACTTCCAGCGGGGGGATCTCGTCGAGCGGGATGGTGTGCGGCCGATAACGCGTCGCCGCGGCGATTTCAGCGAGCGATATCTGTTCGGCTCCGGCCGCATTGATCACCGATCCGTCGCGGATGGCGAGCGCGGACGCCGGCTGCTGTAACAGCGAGGAAGCGATCTTCAGCGCATTCTCCCGCAACGCCAGCGCCGCGCGGCGCGCGGCCTCTCCGCCGAGCGCGATGCCGCGCGACGCCCACGCGCCGCCGCCATAGGGGACGATTGCGGTGTCTCCCGTCACCACTTTGACGGCTTCGATCGGCACGCCCAATTGGTCGGCCACGATCTGGGCGATGCCGGTCGAAGTGCCCTGGCCCTGATCGGTGATGCTGGTCTCGCAGCACACCCGGCCCGATCCATCGAGCGTGAGGCGACAGCTTTCGTTCGCCGCGACCCGCAAGCCTTGGGAGCCGTACAGCGCCGCGCCGACGCCGGTTATTTCGATGAAGGTCGATAATCCGATGCCTCTGAAAACGCCGAGCTTCCGCAGCTTCTGTTGCTGCCGGCGCAGCTCGTTGTAGTTGATGCGCCGAAGCATTGTCTCCATGCACGCATCGAGCGACAAATCGGCAACGACGATGCCGTTGATCGTCTTGCCGACCTCGGCACCCGTCCGCCGGTAGTTGCGCCGGCGCAACTCGGCCGGATCGATCCGCAGCGCGGCGGCGCCGAGGTCAATCAACTGTTCGGTGATCGTACATGCGAACGGTTGGCCGACGCCGCGGTAGGCTCCGGTCGGCGGTTTGTTCTGGAAAACGCCACGCACGCGCCCGCGGTAGGCTCCGATCTCATACGGCGCGCCGATCATCTGCAGGGTCTGTACGACTTCGCCGATGCTGCCGCGCGGATAGATCGAATAGGCGCCGAAACCCGCGAGCATGTCGATCTCAATGCCGAGAATTTTCCCGTCGGCGCTCAAGGCCATGCGGCCGTGAACATTGGCCTCACGGGTGTGGGCGTCGCTGACGAACGCTTCCAGACGTTCGGCGGTAAACTTGACCGGGACCGGAAGTAGTGTGGCGATGGCCGCGACCGCCATCTCATCGGCGAACGCGTGCAGCTTCAGGCCAAAGCCGCCGCCGACATCCTTGACGACGATCCTCACATTTTCCGGATTTAGTCCGAGTTGCTCGGCAAACACCTCCCGCATCTGAAACGGTGCCTGATGCGATTGAAAGATCGTCAGCTCGCCCAGATTCCGATCGAACGATGCAACGATGCAGCGCGGTTCAAGGCTGACCGCCGTCTGCCGTTCAAACCGGAAGCTGTGCTCGACGACGGTAGCCGCTTCGGAGAATTGCTTCGCCGTGTCTCCGATGTCGATGCTGTGGTCGATCGCCAGATTATCGGCCGTCGCGGTTTGGACCGGCGGAGCATCCGGCGCGAGCGCTTCCGGCAAACCGGCGACCGCGCCAAGAATGTCCCACTGCACCTCGATGAGTTCCGTAGCATCTTCCGCCTGCCGCCGGGTAACGCCGACGACGGCGGCGACGGCTTCACCCTGCCAACAGACCTCATCCACGGCGAGTGGCGGCTGCGGCGCGGAATGATGCGAGGGCATCATGGCAAGTCGCGTCTGCCACGCCGGACAGACCGCCGCCAGGTCGGCTCCCGTGAACACCGCGATCACCCCGGGTGCGGTTTGCGCCGCGGCTACGTGGATGGCGGCAATGCGGGCGTGCGCGTGCGGGCTCCGCAGAAATACGACATGCGCCATGCGCGGCAGCACCACGTCGTCGGTATATGTGCCGCGGCCTTCTGCGAGCCGCAGCGCGTTCGGCCGCGGTGGAGATGCGCCAATCCCGGAGCGCGTGTCGGTCGGCGGCGCGGCGATATTCCGGCCATTTCGTTGCGCCGCCACGGTCTCGATGGCGTCGACAATCGCCTGGTAGCCGGTGCAGCGGCAATAATTGCCGCCAATTTCGTCGCGGATCTGCGCGCGAGACGGAGTGTCATCCCGCGCCAGCAGTTCCGCGGCCGTCATCAGCATGCCGGGCGTGCAAAAGCTGCATTGCAGCGCGTTTCGCTGCACGAATGCTTCCTGCAAGTCGCGGATCTGGCGGCTCGCCGTAAGCCCCTCAATCGTGACGACATCGCGGGTATCCGCCTGGACGGCGAACGTCAGGCAGCCCCGAACGACGATGCCGTCGAGCATGACGTTGCAGGCGCCGCACACACCATGCTCGCAACCGACATGCGAGCCGGTGAGCCGAAATTCCGCGCGCAGCAGATCGACGAGATTCACCCGGGGCGGGACGCGCACCGACACCGGCTTCCCGTTGAGCCGAAATGAAATCCGGGTCGTGGATTCTTCGTCAGACATCGCCGATCAAATTGCCCGCGCGATTGCCGCGGTACCGGAGGTGAGCGTCCCGGCGCGCATGTCGCGTATCGTGTCGGCGAGTTCGTCGAGAAACGCGCGGTTTTGTTCGACGACGATGATGGAAATTTTACCGCGAAGCGCCAACAGCGCCGCCAGTACCTGCCGGACCATAATCGGCGCCAGGCCTTGCGTCGGCTCGTCCAGCATCAGCACTTTGGGATCGAGCAGCAGCGCCCGGCCGATGGCCAGCATTTGCTGTTCGCCGCCGCTGAGCGCGCCTCCGGACTGATCGAGGCGCTCGCGCAATCTCGGAAACAGCGACAGCACTTCGTCGAATCGCCGCGGATAGGATGCCGTGTCGATGCGCCGCGCCGCCCGGCTCAGTTCGAGATTTTGCCTGACCGTCAGCGACGCAAAAATCTGCCGGCCTTCCGGCACCAGGACGAGGCCGGCGTGGGTCCGCGCGTAAGCCTTCGCCGCGCCAAGCTTTTGCGTGTCGAATGCAACATTTCCGGCGAGCGGAGGCAGCAGGCCGGCGATCGTCTTCAGCAGCGTGGTTTTGCCGGCGCCGTTGGGCCCGCAGACGCCGGCGGTCTCTCCGGCGTGCAGACTCAAATGGACGTCGCGGAACACCGGCAACTTTGAATAGCCGCCGCTCAGCCCTTCGATGCTCAGGATGGGCGCCGTCATGCCAATGCACCGAAATAGGCTTCGCGGACTTTCTCGTCGGCCAGGATTTCCCTGGTCGCGCCGAACGCGATCTGGCGGCCGCCGTCGAGCACGATGCCTCGCTCGGCGACTTCCGCGACGAAGTCGATGTTGTGCTCGACAATGACCACCGCGGAACCGCGCGCCTGGAGCTTATACAAGAGCGATTTCAGGTGATCGAGTTCGTCGGCGGCCAGGCCGACGGCAGGTTCGTCCAGCAACACCAGCGGCGGATTGCCGACGGCAGCGCGGGTCAGATCGACGAGCTTGTGCTGGCCGGCGGACAGCGTGCTCACGACAATTTCGGCGACACCGGCCAGCCCGAAAGCGGCAATCTGCTCGTGCGCGACGTTCAATCGCTGACCTTCCGTCAGCTCTGGCGCGATCTGATCGAGCCGCACCGAGATGTTTTCCACAACGGTCAGATCAGGGATCAGCCGCGCGATCTGAAATGACCGGCCGATGAAACGTGCGCGCTCCGAGATCGAAAACAATCCGAGGTCCTTGGCGGCGACTTTCACGGCGCCGCCGCTCGGCGTTTCGATACCTGACACGATGTTGAACAAGGTCGACTTTCCGGCCCCGTTGGGGCCGACAATGGTGAATATCTCGCCGAAGTCGACACTGAAGCTGACGCAGTCCAGCGCCAGCACGCCTCTAAAGCGCTTGGAGACCTCGGACACGGCAAGGCAGGTTCCGCTGCGTTGCAGATCGCCGGTCGCAATGAGAGGCGTGGCGACCGGCTCCATCGGGCTGGCAAAAGGCTTGGGCGGCGCGGGTCCGTCGAGCAGCCGTTCGAGTTCACGCCATCCTTTGGCGATCCAGCCGGCGATGCCGTCCCTCAGATAAAGCACTGCCGCCAGAAACACCGCGCCGTAGACCAGGAGCACATAACTCTTGGCGTATCCCGTCACGACGAACAGCCATTGCAGCGCGGCGGTGCCGAAGATCGGACCAAACACATAACCGGCGCCGCCGACCATCACCATGGCCAGTTGCTCCAGCGAATGGTCGACGCCGCCGTCTTCGGGAATTGCCAATCCGATGTAGTACGCCCTGAGCAGGCCGGCGACGGCGGCAAACGCGGCGCCGATCAGAAACACCTGCTCCTTGCTTTTGCCGACATGGATGCCGAGCACGGCCGCGGCGAGTTCGTCGTGATTGATGGTGCGCAGCCGCCGCCAGAACGCACCCCGGACCAGCCACAGGTAGATGGCCATGCCGGCGATCAGCGCGACGGATGCAATCGCATACCAGGCCAGGTCGCCAATGCCCCGGCCGCGTTCCAGGAGCAAGCCCGACGCACCGCCGGAAAACGACGGAAACGCCCGCGCCACGCCTTCAACGAAGTAGCCGAAACCCAGGGTGCCGACGGCAAGGTAGATGCCCGGCAGTCTGACGAACACGCGCCCGGTATATTTCGCCAACACTAGCGCAATCGCGAGGCCAGCCGCCAGACTGAGATAGAACGGGATGCCGAAGTTATCCAGGATGCCGGCGCAATACGCCGGCACCACCATGAAGGCTGCCTGGCCGAGCGCGAGCATGCCGGTGACACCGAAGATCAGGTTGAGGCCGATCGCCGCCAATGCATTGAAATAGACCGCGGTCGCCAGGGGCATGGTCCAGCCCGGGATTAGCGCGGTGAACGGAGCGACAATTCCGGCGATGACGAGAACGACCAAAACAAGACGGCTCGGCTTCATGCGCGCCGAGTCCCGCCGAAGCGAATGTTTCTGCTGCGCCACACGGCAATGCCGATGAGCACGAAGAATACCACCGGGTCTTTGGCCAGCGTGTCAAAATAGGTTGTCACGAACGCTTCGCCCAAGCCGAGCAGCAGGCTGCAGAGTATCGCCCACAACGGCACCATTCCGGCGAGCGCAGCGGCGATGAAGCCGTGCATGGTCATGTCGAGCCCGGCATGGAAATCCACGGAAACCAGCGGCACCAGCAGCACCGCGCCGATGGCGCCGTAGGCGCCGGCGATGGCAAAGGCGAGAACGCGGGCGCGGTCGACATTGACCCCCATGAGCTGGGCCGCGTCGGGATTTTCGGCGGCCGCCCGCAACTGCCGGCCAAGCCGCGTACCCGATAGAAATAACGGGACCGCCAGCGCCAGAGCGAAGCCAACAAGGATGAGGAGCAAACCCTGCGGCGGCAGCGCGCCGCCGGCGAAGCGAAATGGCGCACCCGAAACCAGACGCGGAAACGAGACCGCGTCGGAGCCGATCAAGGTGTAGAGAACGCCGCGCATGAATACCGCGGCGGCGAGCGTAACCAGGATCAGGGCATTGTGCGACCAGGCCCGGCGCGGCCGCAGCAAAAACCGCTCGACGCCGATCGAAAACGCAACGGCGGCCGCGATTGCCGCACAAACCGCAAGCCAGATCGGCAACGCTTGCGAGGCGGCGATTGTCGCAATGATACTGCCGGCGATCGCGTAGGCTTCGCCGTGTGCGAGATTGATGACGTGCGCCGTCTGGTAGACGATCACTAGCCCGATCGCCAGCATGGCGTAAACCGCGCCCATCATGAGTCCGCTCATGATCGCTTGAGTAAGCGGATTCATCGGTCACTACGACCGGGTCAGACGTTACTTGACCGGGTCGGCTTTGGCCCAGTGGCCATTCTTGTATTCAACGACCGATATGGTGCTGGCGCCCGCACCGACGTGGCTCTCGGGCGTAAACCTGATGGTTGCGATGCTCTTGATCGTTGCCGATTCAAGATACTTCTTCACCGCAGCCGCATCGCCGGTGTCGTCGACGTTGCGCAGCACGGATTCGGCCGTGTCGGCGAGGGTGACGCCCATCAGGGCCAGCAGACTCGGCGGGACCTTCTTGGCTTCCTCGAACGCGGCCCTGAATTTCTGCAGGCGGGCCCGCTCGTCGGCATCGTCGATCAGTTCGGGCAGCATGAAATTGAGGCCGAGACCGAGAAGGCGCGGCGGCATGTCGTTCTTGATCAGCGCCATAAAGGCGTCCGACAAATTGGCGTTGCTGAGAACGAACGGGATGGTGAGACCGAGATTGTTGAAGCTTTTGACGACAGTCGCCGCGCCTGCCCCGGAGTAAGCGGAATAGATGATCGGATTGTCCTTGACGACGTTGGCGAGCTGAATCGAGGCGTCGTTCGACTTCAGATCGATCCGCGCCAGCGACATCGCGACGCCGGCCGGCGGAAACACTTTCAGCGCATTGTTGGCATTGGCTTCCCCGGTCGTATCGGTCGAGGCGATCATTGCCAGCTTGTTGATCTTGTTTGCCTGCAGGTACGCGAGCAGCGCTCTGGTGATCTCCAGGTCCGATGCGCTGGTCTGGAATACGTAGCTCTTCGGATCCGGATCGATGATCGGAGATACCACCACCATGACCGGCCCATCCTTCAGGAGCGGCGTGATGGCGCGAATGGTCGAGCTGATGGAATTATCGAGAATGATGGCGACCCGCCGCTCGATGTGGCGCCGGGCACAGGTGACGGCGTTCTCCGGCGTGCCCTGATCGTCGCAGATGTCGAGTTCGATCTGGCGGCCCTTGATGCCGCCCGCGGCGTTCAAGCCCTGCGCCCATAATTGCAGACCGGACGTGCTTTGCGCGCCGACCGTCGCCATCGGTCCGGTCAGCGGCGAAATCACGCCGACGACGAACGGATCGGCCGCAAACGCGGAGCCGCTGAACGACGCCGCCGTCAATAGACCGCAGCACAGACCCTTCAGATAGACGTGCAGTTTCATCGAACGTCCCCTATGAACTTTTGCTGTAAGCCCGATATCGAGATCGGCACTTGAAATTCATCCAAACAGGCGTCTTACAACGGTCCCTGCACTGTCTACGCCAAATTTCGCGGTGTGACGTGGCAAAAGACGCGCCACCGCTGATGTAAAGTCCGCCACCTTACGTAAATTATCGGCCGAGGAAAACCGTCGCGGGCGTGACCATTTGACGATCAGCCGGACGGGGTCATAATCGAATGACGGCTGCGGTTTCAGCAATCGGAAATGGCGGTTGCCGAGCAATACTCGTTGAGGAACGTGCCGACGTGAACATTGCATTGGATATTGCGGGCACTTCCGCCGCGATCCCGCCGCCTTTGACGGCGCCGCTCTATCGGTTCGACCGGACCTTCGAACAGAACGCCGCCGCCGGACCGGACTTCGCCGGCCCTTATCCGGACGTTCCTGCGATGCCGATGCAGGATTTTCTCGGCTACCGCGTCGCGTCGCGCTTCGGGATTGCGGCGAGCCTGGTGTTGAACGAGCGCTGGTTTGAGCTTTACAGCCGGCTTGGATTTGATCTTCTGACCTACAAGACGATACGCAGTCGCGAGCGCCGGGCCCTTCCGCCGCCGAACTGGCTTTACCTTGATGAGCCGAATCTTGCTGATGCTGATGCCGCTGCGGCTGGCGCGGCAATCGGCGGTCTTCCCGCAACACCGCTGACCGCAACCGCCGCGGGATCGATCGGCATGCCGTCAAGCGCGCCGGAAGTTTGGCGCCGCGATATTCGCCATTGCCGGGCGCGGTTGCGGGGCGGGCAGGTTCTCATCGTGTCGGTCGTTGGCACGGCCGATGCCGGCACCAGCGAAGCGGATTTCATCGCAGATTTCAGCGCGCTTGCGGCAGAAGCGAAGGATGCCGGCGCGCAGGTCGTAGAATTGAATCTCTCTTGCCCGAACGTCGGCCGGCGGGAGAGTGAAGTTTACCGCGACACCGACAGTGCGGTGAAAATCGCCAAGGCGGTCCGGGCCGCGATCGGATCTCTTCCGCTACTGGTCAAGGTCGGCGTAATCGAACAGCGCGAGCAGATGTCCGGATTACTGCAAAGCCTGTCCGGCGTCGTCGACGGTGTTGCCATGATCAATGCGCCGCGCCGCATGATCGTGGATAAAAATGGCGCGCCCGCCTTCGGCAGCAGCCGCGCCTATGCCGGCATGATGGGAGGGGCGACCTTCGACGTGGCGATGCAATGCGTGCGACGCGCCGTCAACATCATTCAGCGCGATCGGCTGGCGCTTCACGTCCTTGCGGTCGGCGGCGTGCATTCGCCGGAGCGCATCAGCGCGTTTTTCGGTGCCGGAGCTTACGCGGTGTTGGCCGCCTCGGCGTGTGCCTGGGATCCATATCTCGCGATCCGCGCCAAGCATCACGATCCGTCGCATTAGGACGCCGGTCTGAGATCAGCGTGTTTTGATCTCAACCAGAATATTCCGGTACGTCGCATTGCCGACGTTGCGAAGATCGTGCACCTCGCCGGCGTCGCGCCAGATCGGCTCGCCGATCTTGCCTTTGGGCCGCTCGATCTCTCCGGTCAGCGCGGATTCGAGCTCGATGTCGCCGTCGGTCATCGGGATGATCACGTAGGGCAGTTCATGCCGGTGCCAGCCCTTGCTCTTGCCCGGTTCGACCACAAAGTCCCAGACGCGAATGAGGTCGTTTTCATACATCACCCGGTCGCCGACCGGACCAAGACTGAGCTTGCTGATATCCTTCGCCGTCACGTCCGTCCTCCACTGTCATCCGCCGGCCCAGCTCAAATCGGTATGGTCATGGGCGAGTGCTTGCCGTCGCAGTCGATCAGCTCCACGCGCTTGAGCGCAATGCGAAACGAGCCGTTGTGCCGGATGAGCTGATGGGTGTGCCGTCCGGAATAGAGCCGCTGCCGGTCGCCCTGGTACTCGATGCACATGAAGGCTGCTTCCGCGGAGAACTTGTCTGGAGCGCTCTTCGTCACTTCGATGTTGCTGACGAGGTGGGTCGTCCGCGGCATCGGCGTCAGCACCAGCGCTCGTGCCTCAAGCAGGCGCCGGACCCGGATGGCGAGGATGGCGTAATCCTCGTAGATGATCGAAGCGACGGCCTTGGCGTCGGTCTGGCCGGGCTGGCTCGGCATCCAATAGATGCCGTGGGGGGCGTAGAGCGCCAGCCAGGCCTCGAACTCGCCGGTATCGAGCAACTTGGCTTCGCGCAGCAGGAACAGCTCGATTTCGCGCTGGGTCTCGTATGGCAACGTCATGCTGTCATTGGGTCAGGTAATTGACCCAGGCCTCAAATTGCACCCGCATCGGCAGTTCGCTCGCCACGCTGCCGACGCTGCCGTCGCCGTCGCGCCGGTCGTTGTCGAGACCGCGCGCGAAATTCACCCACGGGCCGGCCTGCTTGACCAGCCCCTGCTGACAGCGTTCCAGCATTTCCACATCGTCGGAAAAAATCATCGAGGCGGGGGAGCCGATCGTGGTCAGAAAGCGGATGGCGCGGTGAAACATTTCCTCCGGCGCGCCCTTGAGCCGGAAGCAATGGACGTGGACCTGCGTCAGATCGACGGCGAGCGGAATGGTGACGCGCATCTGCTGCTGCTGGGCGTTGATGATGAGATTCGGATAGATGATGTTGTTGAAACGGTTCATGGCCAGTACGGCCGCGGCCCGCTCGTCGCCGAGCCGCTGCGCCAGCGCGGCACGATAGCGCTGAATGACCGGGTCCTGCTCCTCGTTCACCAGCACGCCCTTCTTGTAGAAACTGGTCATGAAGGTGTGGCCGGCGGCGAGCCCGTTGAGCTTGATGCCTTCCCACTCGGTTTGGCCGAACCCGTTTGCCAGCAGCATCTCCCGGGTCTGGTCCTGGTCGAGGATCGAAGCGTTCGCCGGCGCCGCGCGTGCCGGCGCAACCGAGGAGCTATGCACGAAGCTTGGATGGAAAATGTCATTGGCATTCTCCATGTGCAGCTTCCAATTGCCGTGGTACTCGAGCGTAAAGCTCGAATCAGCGAGCTCGATTTCGCCGTCCGGCGCGCGCTCGATCAAATTGTCGATTACCTCCCGCATTGGCCCGAGATGCTCGGCGAGCGGCGGCGCGTCGTCGGCAAGGTTCGCAAACACGAAGCCGCGATAGCTTTCGACGTTGTTGACCCGCTGCATGTGGTTCTGCGGATCGGCGAGACTGAAGCTTGCCGGATAGCTTTTCGGGTGCGGCACCGCCGACAAGGTGCCGTCGGGGCGGAACGCCCAGGCGTGATAGGGGCAGGTCAAGAGGCGGCTCGAGCCGCGGTCGACCATGCATAGCCTGGCGCCGCGGTGCGGGCAGCGGTTGTGCAGGACGTAGATCTTGCCGTCCTGGTGACGGGTCACCAGCACTTCGTGCTGGGCGAGCCGGGTCCGGACAAAGTCGCCCGGCTTTTGCAACTGGCTTTCGTGGGCGACGTAAAGCCACAGCCGACCGAATATCCGCTCCTGCTCCAGCGCGAATACCTCCGGGTCGGCATAGGCGCGGCGATGAACGTGATCGGGCTGAACCAGGGTTCGGATCTCGTTTCGGCTCAGCGGCTGATCGGTCGCGCCGGTCATCTGCACTCTCCATCCTGGGTCGGTCGATGTTCCGGCGGGCTCAATTCACCAACCCTCCGAAAATCTCGGCGTGTGCCGGCGATGCCTCAAGTCCCGCACCCGGAGCGTCCGGTAGGGTCACCTTTCCATCGCACACTTTGACGTGGGAAGTGAGTTTGCCGAACAGCGTGGTGGTGTCCATTGCAAGTTCCGCGAGGCCAAGGCCGAATCCCGCAACCGCACTCAGTGCCAGAACGTGCCCGGCATGCGGAGCGCAACGGTTTCTCGCCCAGCCCCGTTCGGACAGATCGTCAAGGATGCGGCGATACTCGACGATCCCATAGCTTAACGAAATATCGAACTGCAACATATCGCGGTCGCGCCGCAGGCCGCCATAACGCAGCAAATTGCGCGCATCGTCGGCCGAGAACAGGTTCTCGCCGACCGCGAGCGGCAGGCTCGATTGTTCGGAAACGATCCGGTGGCTTTCGCAGGCGAGCGGGTTCACCGGCTCCTCGAGCCACAGCAGCGGATAGGCGCCGAGCGCCTGGACGTAGTTCAGCGCGGGCGCGAGATCGAAGCCGTTGTTGCCGTCGACCGCGAGACTCATCTGCGGCTCGATAATCTCCAGCACCGCCTCGACGCGTTTGAGGTCCGCACCGAGCGTGGCGCCGCCGATCTTGATCTTGAACCGCCGGTGTCCGTCTGCCATCGCGCGCCTGACGTCGTCGCAAAGGCTTTCGATGTCGTTGTGCGGGCGGTAGTGGCCGCCGCTGGCGTAGACGTCGGCAACGCCGCTGCCGCTGTTATTCACCGGCTCAATCTTGGACAGATGGCGCCATAGCGGCAGGTCGGCGCGCTTGGCGGCGAGATCCCATAGCGCCGCATCGATGAGGCCAACGGCTCCACAGCGCTCGCCGTGGCCGCCGGGCTTTTCGTTCTTCATCAGGACGGCCCAGACCCGGGATGGGTCGATGCCGCCATCCTCGCCGGCGTAGTCCTGCGGGTCGGCGGCTAACAGGCGCGGGATGAAGCGATCGTTCAGGAGGCCGCTGTGGTCGTAGCGGCCGATCGAGTCGAATGCGAGGCCGACAAGCGCCTTACCGTCGCGGCTTGCGTCGGTATGGATCGCCAGCGCCGTCGCCGTCATATCCTCGAAGCTGATACTCGCGCTTCGTGCCGCCGCGCCGAGCCGAACCGTTTGCGCCTTGGCGGCGATGATGCGCATCAGCTGTGGTGCGATTGCCGCCAGTCATGTTCCGCGACATCGAACACGATGCCGTTCGGGTCCTTGAACTTTTTCTCCGCGTCGACGCCCGGATAGTTCGGCAGCTCCATGAAGAATTCGCCGCCCAGGTGCTCGATCTTTTCGGCCGTCTTCTTTTCGTCGTCGACGATGAAGCCGATGTGATGCAGACCCGCCCAGTCCGGCCCGCCTTTACCGCCCTTGGTGCCATCCGGAAAGTGCAGCAGCGTCAAATTTACGACGCCGTCGGAAAGCGCGATCGCGTTGCCAATCGGGCTGTCGACCTTGTTGACGCGCTTGAGATCGAAGGCCCCTTCGTAGAAGGCGGCGGCCTTTTCCAGATCGGGAACCTGGATCGCGATATGCCGAAGCTTGGCCATGTGGCTTTCTCCATACATTGATTTTGACAAATGATAAGCGAGGGCCTCCGGAAGCGCCAGCCCGTGCGACTAGCGGCCGGCTGTTTGAATCGCGCGCCAGATGCGCTCTGGCGTGACCGGCATTTCGATGTGGGCGACGCCGAACTCGGCGAGTGCATCGACTACGGCGTTGACGACGGCGCCAAGCGCGCCCGTGGTACCGCCTTCGCCGGCGCCGCGCACGCCGAGCTTGTTCTTCGGCGTCAGCACCTGGCTGATGTCGGTGGTGAATGACGGCAGCATGTCCGCTCGCGGCATGGCGTAATCCATAAACGAAGCGGACAGCAATTGTCCCTCGGCATCATAGGTGCAGGCTTCCCACAGCGCTTGGCCGATACCTTGCGCCGCGCCGCCATGGGTCTGGCCATCCACGACCATCGGGTTGATGGCGCGGCCGACATCGTCAACCGCCGTGTAGCGCACAATCGTGAGCGCTCCGGTCTGCGGATCGATTTCGACCTCACAGACATGGGCGCCGTAGGGGAAGCCGAGCTGCCGGATGGTTTCGTCGCAGGTCGCCGCGAGCGTTCCCTGTAAATCGTCCGGCATGGATTTGTCGTTTGCGGCGGCGCGGGCGACCTCGAAAATTCCGACCGACCGGTCGGTGCCTCTGACGGTGAAGCGGCCGTCGGCAAAGGCGATGTCGTCCTCGGCGGTTTCGAGCATATGCGCCGCAATCTTCTTGCCCTTTTCGATCACGGCATCGGAAGCCTTGCCCATGACGATGCCGGCCAACCGCATGGAACGCGCGGAATGCGAGCCGCCGCCTTCTTTCACGATGTCGGTATCGCTTTCGAAGATGTGCACGTCGTCGAACGGCACCCCCAACCATTCCGCCACGCATTGCGCGAACGTCGTTTCGTGGCTTTGTCCGCTCGACAGGGTGCCGACGACAACATCGACCCGGCCTTCCGGAGTTACGATGACATCGGCGCGCTCGCGCGGATAGCCGCCGGTCGTTTCGAGATAATTGCACAGGCCGATGCCGCGCAGGCGTTTGCGTCGGCGCGCTTCGGCGCGGCGGCGTTTGAAGCCTTTCCAGTCGCCAAGCTCCATGGCGCGGTCCATCACCGCGCGATAGGCGCCATTGTCGTAGGTGATACCTTGCGGGTTGGTGTAGGGCAGCGCCGACGGCGGGATCAGATTGCGCCGGCGCAGCGCCAGGCGATCGAAGCCGTGTTCTTGCGCGGCTTTATCGATCAGGCGTTCGATGACGTAGATCACCTCGGGCCGTCCGGCGCTGCGGTAGGGCGTAGTGCACGTTGTGGTCGAGAGCACGGCGCGCGCTTTGATCTCCGCGTAAGGGATGCGATAGCCGGCTGTCGCCAATCCCACGCCTTTGACCAGCGGCACATAAGACCCGCTGTGGGCGCCGACATTGCTGAGATTCGAGCTGCGCAGCGCAAGGAAGCGGCCTTCGGCGTCGAGCGCAAGCGCGGCCGAGACCGTAAGATCGCGGCCCATATAGTCGCTGATAAATGCCTCCTGACGTTCGCAGGTCCACTTCACCGGGCGCCCAATGAGTCGCGAGCCCCAGGCGACCAGCGCGAATTCGGGAAAGAAACTGTTGCGCGTGCCGAAATTGCCGCCGATGTCGCGGGCGATCACACGCACGGCGTCCTCCGGTACGCCAAGGATGGCCGCAAGCTCGCGCTTTTGACGAACAATGCCGCCTGAGCCGGCGTAAAGCGTGTACCGCCCGCTCGCCGGGTCATAGCTGCCAACGGCGGCGCGCGGCTCCATCGGCACGCCGGTGACACGATTGATCCGGGTTTCGAGCCGGGTGATGTAAGCCGCTCGCGCAAAGGCGGCGGCGGTTGCAGCCGTGTCGCCGACTTCGGCGTCGATCATAATATTCGGCAGTTCGTCGTAGAGCCGCGGCGCGGTGTTGTCGACCGCGGCCGCAGCTTCGATCACCGCCGGCAGCGGGTCGTAGTCGACGACGATGCTCTCGGCCGCATCCTTTGCGGCGGCGGTCGTTTTGGCGATGACGAAGGCGACGGCGGCGCCGACGTGGCGGACCCGATCGGTCGGGAGCACGTGGTGTGGAGCTGCCGGCACGGGAGAGCCGTCGCGGTTTTTCAGGACGATGTCGGGCGCGGTGCCGGGGGCGCAAGGGTGCGGGATTGCCTTTAGTCCCGCAGCCAGCGCGTCATGTCCGGTCAGCACCGCGAGCACGCCGGGCATGGCGCGTGCGGCTTCGACATCGATGCCGCGGATCAGCGCGTGCGCGTGCGGTGAGCGTAGTGCGGCCGCATAGGCCTGGTCCGGGAGATTGACATCGTCGCTGTAGCAGCCGCGACCGGTGACGAGCCGTGCGTCCTCCTTGCGGCGTACCGCGTCTCCGATCTTTGCATGCATTGCGGTCTTGGCCAGAACTCGGCGGGAGCAGAACCCATATTCTCACGCCGGCAAAGCCGCCGCTAGTCGTCCGCAAAGTGGCGGCCGGCGACTGCTGCGACTGAGAGCTTCACGCCATCTTGTGCTTTTCATGCGGTGCGTGCTGCGGTCGGATTGCCTCGTGCTTGCCCGGGTGTAAGTTGCGGGCGGAGTGGGCGACCTTCGGTTCCTCGACGGCATGATGGCCGGCCGGAAACCTCTTCTCATTCTTTGCTGCGGCGTTCTCGGTCAACATTGCGACCTTCTCGGTTTTCCGGGAGTTCTTTTCGGTTTTCTGCGCGACCTTCGACGCGATCGTCTTCGTGACTCGTTGTGCGATCCTTTTGGCGACAGTCACCGCCCGTGCATGCGTCGGCGCGATTGTATCGGTTTGCGGTTGCGACGGTTCGAACGCCGGCTCCACAAGGGCCTGTTCCCTTTGCGCCTGCTCCAAGTCGGCGAAAGCCGGCAAGTGCCGGCAAGGCATTGGCCACGCCAATGTCAGTTGCGAATCGTCCAACGGCGATTTTCGCCACGCCTCCGCGGAGCGGCCGGTGACGCGGAGCACGTAGGTCTTGGTTTCTTGCGGCAGAGCGCGGCCGTGATCGAGCCAGTCGCTAACGCGATGCGCACCGGCATTGTAGGCGGCGGCCACAAATCCGAGATTGCCGAATTGCTGGCGTAGTGCACGGAGAAAGTGCGCCGAGGCAGGCAGGGCCTGCTGCGGATCGAATGGATCGCGCAGACCGACCTCGACCGCTACCTCCGGCATGAACTGGGCGATGCCCAACGCACCCGCCCGGCTTATGGAGTCGAGCTGCAGCCGGCTCTCCTGCCAGATCAGATTGGCGAAGAACGGCACCGGCAGGTCGTTGTCTTCTGCGGAGGTGAAGAGCGCGTTGCAGAGATCGCCGACCGAATGGCGGTCGCGTCGCGCGGCATCCAAATCCGCATTCGCTGGCGCGGGCGATTGCGGCTCGGTTGCCTCTTCCCCCTGATGATGCGGTTCGTCTGATGTTTCGGCGGGCACAGCCAATGCGAACGAGCCGTCTGAGCCGCCGATCGAGATGTTGTACTCGAGTGATGACGGCTTCTGAACTGCGTCTGAGACGGAGCCCCGACATTTTGTTTCGGCGTTCACCGCGGTGAGGCTGAGCAAACAGATCGCAGGTGCAAGCAGAGGCGCAAAGAATTGACGCATCCCCGTTTCCCCTCGAATGCATGCGTTCGGCGTCTTGCGACACCGCGCATTGATGGATTGAGAGATTTCCCCTCGACGAACGGTGCGGATGGCGCCCTAAACGGGCGCTTTTTTGGAGATATTGCGGACGCGTCAAGACCATTCAGGGCGTTTGCTGAGCCGGTCTGTGGCGCCGCTATGATGTTGAAACTTTGCAGCATCAAGCTGCGGAACGGACCGACCCGGTCATCTTGCGCCGGGCCGTTGAAAGGCGGATATTAGTTACGTTCGTGACCAATTGCCCCAAGTTCCACCGCGATTCCTGTTTGGGGGAGCCCCTGATGACGCAAATCGTGAAACAACACACGAAAGTCGACTCCAAGGCGCGAAAGTCCGAGATTAAGGTTGATCCGAACGAAGCATCGCTCGTTTACCAGCCTGGCTTCGGCAATCAGTTCGTCACCGAGGCGGTCGCTGGGGCATTGCCTGTCGGTCGCAACTCGCCGCAGCGGCCGCCGCTCGGGCTTTATGCGGAGCAGCTATCCGGAACCTCCTTCACCACCGCGCGGGCGGAAAATCGGCGCACCTGGACCTACCGCATTCAGCCGTCGGTCGTGCACCGGCCTTACGTGCGCATCGCCAACGGCCTGATCCGCAGCGCGCCGTTCAACGAGGCCGAAGCAACGCCGACGCAACTGCGCTGGTCGCCATTTCCGATTCCACGAAAGCCGACGGATTTCATCGAGGGCATTGTGACGCTCGGCGGCAGCGGCGACGTTGCCACCCAGGTCGGCATGGCGGTGCATGTCTATGCCGCCAACAGCTCGATGACCGAACGGGTCTTCTACGACGCCGATGGCGAAATGCTGATCGTGCCGCAGCAAGGCCGCGCCCGCTTCGTCACCGAACTCGGCGTCGTCGAAGCGCGTTGCGGTGAGATCGTCATTATTCCGCGCGGCCTGCGTTTCCGGGTCGAGCTGCCGGACGGTCCGTCGCGCGGCTATATCTGCGAGAACTACGGCCCGATGTTGCGGCTGCCCGAACTCGGCCCCCTCGGCGCCAACGGCCTCGCCAATCCGCGCGACTTCCTCGCGCCGGTCGCGGCGTATGAGGATGTTGCGGGACCGTTCAAGCTGGTCGCCAAATTTCAGGGCAATCTCTGGGCGGCCGACATGAAGCATTCGCCGCTCAACGTCGTCGCCTGGCACGGCAACTTCGCACCGTACAAATACGACCTCGCACGCTTCAACGTGATCGGCAGCGTCAGCTTTGACCACCCCGATCCATCGATCTTCTCCGTGCTTACGGCACCCTCGGACCTGCCGGGCGCAGCGACCGTCGATTTCGCGATCTTCCCGCCGCGCTGGCTCGTCGGCGAGGATACGTTCCGGCCGCCGTGGTATCACCGCAACGTCATGACTGAGTTCATGGGCCTGCTGTACGGCGAATACGATGCCAAGGCGGAAGGCTTTCTGCCGGGCGGTGCCAGCCTGCACAATTGCATGACCGCGCACGGACCCGACGCCGAGAGCTGGAGGAAGGCGTCGCACGCGGAACTAAAGCCGCATAAGATCGATAACACCATGGCGTTCATGTTCGAAAGCCGCTTCGCCATGCGGCTGACGCGCTATGCCGTCGAATCCTCGGAGCTTCAGCACGACTATTTTGAAGGCTGGCAGGGACTGGAGAAACATTTTTCGGGGAATTAAGTAAGGAGTCGGCCGCGCGCTTCCCCATTCGCGGGAAAGTCAGGAGCAGATGTGAGCAGACTCCCCACGCTTTTTATCCCGCATGGCGGCGGACCCTGTTTCTTTATGGATTGGGATCCTCCCGATACCTGGGCCCGGATGGCCGAGTATTTACGGCACGTGCCCGAAGAGGCTGGAGCGCTGCCGAAAGCGCTGGTGGTGATTTCCGGCCATTGGGAAGAGGATGTCGTCACCATCCAGAACAATCCGGCGCCGCCGCTGCTCTACGATTATTACGGCTTTCCGCCGAACACCTACGAGATCAAGTTTCCGGCGCCCGGAGCGCCCGAAGTTTCCGCGCGTGTCGCCGAATTGCTCGGCGCCGCCGGTATTCCGTGGAAATACGATCGTGAGCGCGGTTTCGATCATGGCGTGTTCATTCCGCTGAAAGTCGCATTTCCGCACGCCGATGTGCCGATCGTGCAGGTCTCGCTTTTGGCCAGCATGGACCCTTCGGAGCACATCAGGATTGGCCGCGCGCTCATGCCGCTCCGCGACGAAGGCGTACTGATCGTCGGCAGCGGCATGACCTATCACAACATGCGCACGCTGATGGCCAGCATGCGCGGCGGCGCCAATGGCAAACATGCCGACGCCGGATCGGAACGCTTCGACGATTGGCTGGAACAGGTTTTGACCAAGGCGCCGCCGGAAACCCGCGCCGAGGCGCTAGGCGCCTGGGCCAAGGCGCCGTTTGCCCGCGCCGCGCATCCGCGCGAGGAGCATCTGCTGCCGCTTCATGTCGCCGTTGGCGCGGCCGGCAACGATCCGGGACGCCGCACGCTGAAGGATGTCGTGATGGGGGCGGTGGAGTCGGCGTTTCGCTTCGGCTGAGCCGTGCGCCAAGACCCGTGGCCCAAGGCGACACGCTTTACGGCGGCGCGCCGGTTGTAGCGCCGGACCTGCATTGTTGTTGGTGAGAACGATGCAAAGACGCATCATCCGGACCGCAAGCGCTCTCGCGTTTGGCCTGTTTCTCGTATCGCCCGTCGTCGGCGATGAGCTGAACTACCCGACGCACCCGGTCCGAATGATCGCCGCCTCCGCGGCGGGAGGAAATCCCGACATCATTGCGCGCCTTCTCGCCAACCGGCTGAGCGAAGTGTTCAAGAGTCCTTTTATTGTCGAAGACGTGCCTGGTGTCGGTGGCGTCATCGCCGCCAAACGGGTCGCCGCGGCAAATCCGGACGGCTACACCCTCATGCTCAACGATTCGGGCGCGTTAGCCATCAGCATCGTGACCAATCCCGATGCGGACTATCGGCTTGAGGATTTCACGCCGGTCACCGCACTCGCCAGCTTGCCGACCGTTCTGGTCATCAAGCCATCGGTACCGGCCAACACGCTTTCGGAGTTTGTCGCGCTTGCCAAATCCAAACCCGGCGCGATGAGCTTTGGCTCCGCCGGCGCCGGATCGATCCATCAGCTCACCATGGTGATGTTCGAGCAGCGCGCGGGCATCGAACTGCTGCATGTGCCCTATCGCGGCGGGACCGGTTTGGTAAACGCACTCTTGACCGGAGAAGTCGATTCCGGGTGGTCCGGCATCGGCAATGTTCTCGCCTTGATCAGAGCCGGCAAGTTGCGGGCGCTCTGTCTCAGTGTCTTGCAGCGGGATCCGTCGCTGCCCGAGGTGCCGACCTGCGACGAGCTCGGCTACAAGGGTTTCGATGTCGCGACCATGCTCGGCCTGCAATCGTCCGCCGGTGTGTCGCAGGCGATTGTTGTTCGTTTGCAAGCAGCCGTCGCCAAGATACTGCGCGAGCCGGAGATGGCGGAACGCATGGTGACGCTGGGCATTCACCTTCAGGAAAACGGCACCGCGTCCTATGCCCAATTCATGAAGGACGATCTGCAGCGCTACAACAGCGTTGTCAATGCGGTCCGCCTGCAAGCCAAATAGCGGCGGAAAATGAAGAAGCCGCCACCGAGGTTGTCCCGGCGGCGGCTTTGAGCGGGCCAAACCCGGTCTAGGCCGCTCTCTTGATGAGATCCGGCGTGGCGCGCTCTTCAGCGCCGCCGTCGGCGATAATCCGGCTCCGCAGCGCGCCGACTTCCTGCTGCAGTCGCGAGACGTCCTTGCGCGCGGTCTCCAGCGCGCCCTCGGCCATCGAGCGCTCGAGCTGCTCGCGCTGGAGCTGGGCGGCGAGGCTCTCGATCTGCATTTCATGGGTGCCGCGCGCCGCGGCGATCTGCTCTTCGAGCAGTTCCACGAGGTCATTCTTCTCCCTGCTGCTCTCCTGGGCGCCCTGGTAGGTGCGCTCGCGCGACGTTGCCGCCTGGATCAGCTTGTGCGCCTCCTCTGCGAGCAGCGTGCGAGCTTTCTCGAGATCGCGGATTTGCAGTTCACGTTCGGCGAGCAGCGCCTCGACCGAGCTGAGCCGTTCAGCCAAGGCATCGTTTGTGGTGCCGGCGTCGACCACGCGCCGGTCAAAGGTGCGCATTTCCTCGGCGCGCGCCACCAGCGCCTGGCGGGCTTCTTCGAGCAGGTTTTCCGTCAGGGTCCCGCGGGCTTGCACGGCCTCGAGACGCGAGTTCAGCAGATTCACCTCGTCGCGGTGCGCGTGGTTGGCCTCGTCGAGGGCCGCAGCAAGCCGAGCACGCTCCGCCTGCACTTCGGCGAGATTGACTTCCGTGGCCTTCAGCCGCGCTTGGGTCGAAGCGACTGCTTTGTCGGCTTCGCTCAGGCGGCGCGCGGTCTGCGCCAGTTCGCCGAGGATCTTTTCCAGCGAGGCTTGAATGACGTCGCGCTCTTCCTTGACCTGCCGTGTTTCTTGCTGTGCCGCCCGGGTTTCGCCCTCGATCTGGACGATTCGCTGGTCGGTGCCGACGACGCGCTCGCTGAGCCGAACGTTTTCGTCGCGTGTCAGCCGCAGGTCTGAAGCCTGCTGCTGCGTCACACCCTGCAGCTCCGCGATATGGGCGCGATGCACACCCAACTCGGCAAGCTGCTCGGCTTTGGTCCGCTCCAGTCCCGCGATGGTTTGTTTGGCGAGTGTTGCGATTTCCTGCAAGCGAGTACATTCGATCTTGAACTTCGTCGCCTTTTTCTCGGTGGCGCTGAGATCGTCACGAAGCTTGTTGCAGACCTCGCGCGTGCTGTTGAGGGCGCGTTGCAGGATCAGTTTTTCGCTCTGGGTCTCTTCATAACCGCGGAGCGTATTGCAGAACGGGTCGATCAGTTTGGCGATCGAGACCTTGACGCTATCGAGTTCGCCGATCTTGTGCTCGGCGTCCATCAGGAGGTTGCGGACTGCTTCGTTCTCCTGGCCGAGCTGGGTGGCAATCGGGAAGAACAGCTCATTATCGAGCTCGATCTCGGGCTCGCGTGCCGCGGTGTCGACGGTTTTGACCGGGGTCATTGGGGTTGGTTCAAGCTGCGCGGGCTCTAGTTGCGCGGCTGGCGGCATCTGTACGGGGGGCAGCGGCTCGACGGCGGGCGGTACCTGGACAATCGGCGGCTGGTGTGGCGCGAGCGGCCGCTGCACGGTCGAGGATTTGGCGCTCCCCGTCTCGGATCTCCGGCCGAGTAAGGTCACAAATTTGCTCATGAATTAGCTCCCCTGCACCGATGCGCCCGGCGGAGGCGACGCTTGAATCACTAGTTTCTAAGAGGTTAAATAATTGATTTAGAAAGGTTAACGGAGCGTTAATCGCCCTGCGGCGTAACGGTTTTCTATTATCGCACGGGTTCGCTGGCCCGGACGGTCCCAAGCCCGCGCATGAAGTTTTCTCTGATCAGTATGGGATCGCGCATCGGCGGGCCCTTGCCGGGCTGATCGTCGATTTTGGCCGCCAGCAGACATGGTCCGCCTTCCTCGAAACGGCGGCCGATGAGCGTGTCGAAATGGGCCTCATCGCGCACCCATTGGCTCTGCGCGATGCCGGCACCGCGGGCCACGGCCACGATGTCGGTTGCGCCGCCGGTTGCCGTCGCCTGCTTGCCGGTGATTTGGTACATGCCGTTATCCCAGATGATGATCGTGAGATTGGGCGGCTGTACATTGCCGATGGTGGCGAGACAGCCGAGTGCCATCAGAATCGAGCCGTCGCCTTCCAGCGCGATCACGCCGCGCGCCGGCTGCGCCAGCGCCACGCCAAGCGCGATCGGGCAGGCGAGCCCCATGCTGCCGAGCATGTAGAAGTTCTGCGGGCGATGGCCGGCGGCAATGAGATCGAAATTGGTGTTGCCGAGGCCGGCGACGATCGCCTCCTCATGCTTGAGCCGCTGCACCAGCCGCCGCGTCAGCGCGGTGCGGTTAAGTATTTTTGCCGAAGCTCGTTCGTTGTTCACGGTCGGGTTCCGGTTCCATCTTGTCAGATCAGTTGCCCTAGCGCCGCGGGAGAGCCGCCGCTCAAGAGCGGCGAGAGGATGAACACACCCGGCGCCCGCGTCGTGAACGCCTGCTTGATCGATTGATCGAGGACGAAATGGAGCGTCGATAAATCGGTTAGCGTGTGATGCATGACGCCAAGCGCATCGAGTGTCGGCCGCATCGTGCGCGCGACCAGCGTCTGGCCGATGTTGAATTCGCCCATGATGCCGCGTTCCGACACAACGAGGATCGCCGGAATCTGATAGGGCACAACCAGAGAGCCGAGCGCATTGGCGATGAGAGCAAAGCCGCTTGTCTGCATCATCGCCGCGGCGCGCTGCCCCGCCATATACGCGCCCGTCGCCGCGCCAACGGCCTCGTCCTCCCGGGTGGCACCGATGCAAACGAAATCGCGGTCCGCCGCAGCGCCGGCAACAAGCGGTGTCAGGATGTTGTCCGGCACGTAGGCGACAAAGCGGACGCTATTCTCTTTCAAGACGGCAAGGATGGTCTCCGACCAGGTCATGATGTTCCCGGAACAGCAGGCAGAGAACGGATTTGGCGCGGGTCCAATATCCGCCAGCGGCAAGGGAGCCGGCAACCCATAAAAGCGCGATAACCGGCCCGCTATGGCTGTTTTCCGGAGGCAAGCCTGCGGCATTGCGGCAGGGTAGCGTTGCCGATCAAAGCCCGGTATTGGAAGGCACGGGATATTCCGTCACCACGGTCACCGAGAATGCTCGGACTTTTTACCAGCCCGCGCAAAGCGCTTGTCATAGCGCACGATCTGCTTATGACCGCGCTGGCGGTGCTGGCGAGCTTCTATATCCGTTTCGAGGCCGCCGGCCTGATGGTACGGCTCGATTGGCTGTACGTTTTTCTGCCCTGCTTCGTAGTTTATGCCGGGTTCGTTTACTTCTTCTTCCACCTGTATGAGTCGAAGTGGCGCTTCGCGTCGCTCCCCGACCTGATGAACATTTTTCGCGCCGCGACGGTACTTGCGGTGTCGTTGTTGGTGCTCGATTACGTGCTGGTCGCGCCCAATGTTTTCGGGCAGTTTTTCTTCGGCAAAATCACCATCGCGCTCTATTGGCTCTTGCAGATGGTATTCCTGGGAGCGGGCCGGATCGGCTATCGTTATTTCCGCTATACTCGCACCAGACACCATTCTCGCTCGCCGGAGTCCAATCCCACCCTGGTGCTGGGACGCGCCGCGGACGCTGAAGTCCTGCTCCGGGCGATCGAAAGCGGCGCGGTCAAGAAAATCTGGCCGGTCGGCATCCTCTCGCCGTCGCCCGCTGATCGCGGACAAGCCATCCGCGGCATCCCCGTTCTCGGAAACTTTGACGCGCTCGATGCGGTGGTCAACGACCTTGGGCAGCGCGACAAGACGATTACCCGGGTGATCTTTACACCGTCTGCGCTCGATCCGGACGCCAAGCCCGAAGCGACCTTGATGCACGCGCGCCGCCTTGGTCTGACCGTGGTCAGGCTGCCCTCGCTCGACGACGCCGGCGAGACGCCGCGGCTGGCGCCGGTCAATGTCGAGGATCTTTTGCTGCGGCCGACGGTCAAGATCGATTACGCGCGGCTCGAAAGCTTTCTCAAGGGCCGGTCGATCGTGGTGACGGGAGGCGGCGGCTCGATTGGCGCGGAGATTTGCGACCGCGTAGTCACGTTCGGCGCGGCGCGCGTGCTGATCATCGAGAATTCCGAACCGGCGCTGCACGCGGTTCTCGAAATTCTGGCGACCAAACAATCGCGGCCCGAGATCATTGGGCGCATCGCCGACGTTCGCGATCGTGCGCGGTTGTTTCGGCTGATGGGCGACTTCAAGCCGGACATCGTGTTTCACGCCGCGGCGCTCAAGCACGTGCCGCTGCTCGAGCAGAATTGGGAGGAGGGGGTCAAGACCAACGTCTTCGGCTCGGTCAATGTCGCCGATGCGGCGGCCGCGTCCGGCGCCGCGGCGATGGTGATGATCTCGACCGACAAAGCCATCGAGCCGGTCTCGGTGCTCGGCGCCACCAAGCGTTTTGCCGAGATGTACTGCCAGGCGCTCGACGCCGATCTCGCGCGCCGCAATCCGGCGGGACGGCCGCCGATGCGGTTGATTGCGGTCCGCTTTGGCAACGTGCTGGCCTCCAACGGTTCAGTCGTTCCGAAATTCAAGGCGCAGATCGACGCCGGCGGACCGGTGACGGTCACGCACCCGGACATGGTGCGCTATTTCATGACCATCCGCGAAGCCTGCGACCTCGTTGTCACCGCCGCGAGCCACGCGCTTGGGCCGGCGCGCTCCGACGTATCGGTCTATGTTCTCAACATGGGTCAGCCGGTAAAGATCGTCGACCTCGCCGAACGCATGATCCGGCTCGCCGGCCTCGAACCGGGCCGCGACGTCGACATCGTTTTCACCGGTGCGCGCCCGGGCGAGCGGATGCAGGAAGTCCTGTTTGCCCAGGGCGAGCCGACGGTGGACATCGGGGTCGTCGGCGTCGTCGCCGCCCGTCCGGCTCAGCCCTCGGTCGAGGTGATGCGCGGCTGGCTTGCCATGCTGGAACAGGGCCTGCAGCGTGAAGAGCGCGAAGCCATCTACCGCGTGTTGCGCGACGCGGTGCCCGATTTCCAGGGCGCGGCGGCTTAAACGGCCGGGCGGCCAGCGAGCCCATCCGAACAGCCGCAGAATTTCTCCCGCGAGCACCATCTCTTCAGGTTCAATCGGCAGCCGCTGTTTGATTTCGGCGGAGCATGATCTGTTTGACCAGCGCCTCGGTCGGACGGCGCGGGAGCTTCCTCGGCAGCCTATTTTTTACCTTTGGCAAATACGGCAAGCAGCCCAGCCACCAGGAGCGCACCGGCAATGAGCGCCCCGACATCGCTTAGCCTGCCGGGCACGATGATGGTGATGGCTGCCAGCACGCCAAGGCAGACATTGACCACGAACACCCGCGCGACGACGTCGAGAACGGAAAAGCCCCGGTCGGTCGCGATCTGGTAAAAGTGCGTACGGTGCGCCTGCCAGATCCGTTCGCCGCCGGCGAGGCGGCGGATCAAAGTGATTGAAGCGTCGGCGAGATAGTATAGCGGCAGCAGCAAAGCCGCGGCGAAGTTGCCGTTGCCGGCGAGAAGGACCAGAAGCCAGCCGAGCAGGAGGCCAATCGGCAGACTGCCGACATCGCCGAGGAACAGCCTGGCGACCGGCCGGTTGAAATAAGCGAATCCGATCATGGCGCCGCCTAGCGCCAGCGCAACGATAACCCCGTCAGGCGGCAGCGCGCCCAAATAGCCGATCGCAACCAGGGCCGCAGTGACCGGCACGACTTCCGCGACGGTCATCCAATCGATGCCGTCCATGAAATTCACGAGATTGACGAACCACAATCCGGCCAAAAACAAAACGACGCGCTCGGGCCACCACGGCAGAACGGGCAGGGGGCGCAGCTCATGCGGCAGCGCGTAGATCGCCGCGGCAATAGCCAGCGCCTGCAACAGGAGGCGCGAAATAACCTCAAGCGGGCGGATGTCGTCGACGGCGCCGACGCCGGCGATCAGCACAATGGCGGCAAGCACCGTTGCCGGCGGCGGCGCAATCGACGCACCGAGGCCAAATATGCCGAGACCGGCCGCAGCGATGGTTGCGGTGATGACGGCAATGCCGCCGCCTTGCGGCATCGGTTCATCATGCGAGGAACGGGCGTTGGGTCGTGCCAGCGCATAGCGCCGCAGCGCAGGTTGCAATAGCACGATCAGACCGGCGCACAACGCCGCGGAAAAGGCCGCCGTCGCTAGGTCGCGAACGGCCCACATCGCGGTCATGAGCTAGTCCGTTCCCTGGCCCATCATGCCTCGCGTTATCAACAGATCGACCACACGATTTGCCAGCTCCTCCGGTCCGGCGCTCGCCGTGTCCAGCACCAGGTCGGCATGTTCCGGCGGCTCGTAAGGCGAGTCGATACCGGTAAAGGACGGCAGCGCGCCGCTGCGGGCTTTGGCGTAAAGCCCCTTGGGATCGCGCGCTTCGCAAAGCGCAAGCGGCGTAGAGACGAATATTTCGATGAACTCGCCGGTTTCGAGGATTTGCCGGATGGCCGCGCGCTCGGCGCGGAACGGCGAGATGAACGAGCACAGCACGATCAGCCCGGCGTCGACGAACAGCTTGGCAACCTCGCCGACGCGCCGAATATTCTCCACCCGATCGGCGTCGGTGAAGCCGATGTCCTTGTTCAAGCCGTGGCTAACGTTGTCGCCGTCGAGCATGTAGGTGTGCCGCTTTCGCTCCGCGAGCTTGGCCTCGACGACATTGGCGATGGTCGATTTGCCGGCCCCGGAAAGTCCGGTGAACCACAGCACGCACGGCCGCTGTGCTTTAAGCGCCGCGCGGTTGTGTTTGGCCACCGTCAGCGCCTGCAGCCTGATGTTCATGCCACGCCGCAACGCGAAGTCTATGGTACCGGCCGCCACCGTAGCGTTGCTATAGCGGTCGATCAGGATGAAGCAGCCGGTCTGCGGAATTTCAGTAAAGTTGTCGAGTGCAAGGGGAACCGCGGTGGCGATATCGCAAATGCCGATCTCGTTGAGCGCCAGCGTATGGGCCGGCTCGCGGCGCAGCGTTTCAATGTCGACGCGATGTTTGACGCCGGTCACGCTCGCCGCGACCGAGCGAACGCCAATCTTGAGGATATATTCGCGGCCCGGCAGCAGCGGCTGCTCGCTCATCCAGATCAGGTGCGCCTCGAACTGATCGGTGACCTGCGGCCGGCGATCCGGCGCGACCAGGGTGTCGCCCCGCGCCACGTCGATATGGCGGTCAAGTCCGACGGCGATCGACTCACCGGCGCTCGCCCGGTCGCGTTCTTCGCCGGCGACGACGATACGGTTGATGCTGGCGCTGACGCCGGAAGGCGCGACCTGCACGGGATCGCCTTGGCGCATAGTGCCGCTGGCGACGATGCCGGCGTAGAGCCGGCTGTCGCGATCGGGCCGCAGCACGTTTTGCACCAGCACGCGTAGCGGCGTTGCCGATTGATCGGTTTGTATGTTGATTGTTTCCAGATGTCCGAGCAGGGTCGGGCCGTCATACCAGGGCGTGTTGGTGCCTGCCGAGGAGACGTTGTCGCCGTTAAGCGCCGATAACGGAATCGGAACCAGCGAGGCAAAATTGAGCGGTTTGGCAAAGTCGCGGAAACCTTCGACAATGTGGTCGTAAACCGTACGGTCCCAATTGACGAGGTCGAGTTTGTTCACCGCCAGCACGAAGTGGCGCACGCCCACCATATGCGCGATCATGGCATGCCGGCGCGTCTGCGGCAGCAGGCCTCGCCGCGCATCGACCAGAATGATGGCAAGATCGGCGTTGGAGGCGCCGCTCGCGGTGTTGCGGGTATAGCTTTCGTGGCCCGGCGTATCGGCGACGATGAAGGCGCGCCGCGACGACGAAAAATAGCGGTGGGCGACGTCGATGGTAATGCCCTGCTCGCGCTCGTCCTCCAAGCCGTCGACCAGGAGGGCAAAATCGATCGCCCGACCGCTGTTGCCGAAGCGCGCGGAATCCCGCGTCAGCGCCGCGAGTTCATCGTCGGCGACGGAGCCGGTTTCATGCAGCAGGCGGCCGATCAGCGTCGACTTGCCGTCGTCAACCGAGCCACCCATGAAGAAGCGGAGCAGGCTTTTCTGCCGAAGCGGCGTGGCCCCATGCATCAAAAGTAACCCTCCTTCTTCTTTCGCTCCATCGATGCCGTGCTGTCATGATCGATCAGGCGCCCTTGCCGCTCCGAAAAGCGGCTGCTGCGCAACTCGGCGATGATGTCCTCGACGGTGCCGGCGTCGGATTCGATGCCTCCAGACAGCGGATAGCAGCCGAGCGTCCGGAAGCGGATCCGCCGCAACTGCGGTTGCTCGCCCGGCTCCAGCGGCAACCTGTCGTCGTCGACCATGATCCAGGTGCCGTTACGCTCCACCACCGGCCGCTCCGCGGCAAAATAAAGCGGCACGAGCGGGATGTTTTCCGCGGCGATGTATTCCCAGACGGCGAGTTCGGTCCAGTCGGACAGCGGAAACACCCGCATGCTCTCGCCCGGGCCAAGGCGGGTATTGAAAACGCTCCAGAGTTCCGGACGCTGCGCGCGCGGGTTCCAGCCGTGACCAGCGGAGCGCAGCGAGAACACCCGCTCCTTGGCGCGGCTTTTTTCTTCATCGCGGCGCGCGCCGCCGATTGCGGCGTCGATACCATGACGATCCAGCGCCTGCTTGAGCGCCAGCGTCTTCATCACGTGGGTGTGCAGCGCCGAGCCGGAGGCGATCGGGCTGACGCCTTCCTTGAGGCCTTCCTCATTGATATGGACGATCAGGTCGAGCCCAAGCCGCGCCGCGGTGGCGTCGCGGAACGCGATCATGTCGCGGAACTTCCAGGTCGTGTCGACGTGCAGCAGCGAAAACGGCATCCGGCATGGGCCGAACGCCTTGATCGCCAGATGCAGCAAGACGCTCGAATCCTTGCCGATCGAATAGAGGATGGTCGGACGCTCAAACTCCGCCGCTGCCTCGCGCAAAATGTAGATCGACTCGGCTTCCAGCCGCGCCAGATGCGCGCCGAGGGCTGAACGGGAGCCCCCCGGTATGGTCCGGTCCTCGGTTAGTGTCTGCGGCAAGGAATCGCTCATGGTTGTTATGGTTTGAGCTGCGTTTCAGCCACGTGGCGGGCGAGTACGATCGGTGTTTCAGTTATTCCGCCTGCGACGGCAAAACAATGTGATGGCAGACACCATTACGGCGCATTGGGTTCCGAAAGGCTTTACGGGTCGATCGTTTTGCCTATCATAATCGGCTTTGTGCGACAGCCCTAACGTCGCGTCAGCGGATGCCCAAAACCAATTTGGGTTCGTTTTTGCTAAATGGCAACTAATAATACATGCATGCAACTAATGATTACATGAGCGCAGCCGCAAAACAGCAAAGCAAGTCGGCCAAATTGCAATCAGTGTTTCTAAAGAGGAGAGCGAAATGCTCAAGGACGGGCCGAAACCGCAGCTAAGATTCTGTAAATCGGTCCGCCGACGAAAAAATGGCAACATAGCAACGCAAACCGATGCCCCAACGGCGGTCCCGTATCTTCACGCCAATTTCACGGCAAGCCTGGACGTCGTGATGCCGGCAAACTATCGGCCGGGCATGCAAATGGGCTGCGCAGTTGGAATTGGGCCAAAGGGAAAGTAGCCGACGATAACCTGGTCGCAATCCGAAACGACTACAGGCCTCGAAAGGCTTCAGCTAACCCTTTGTCACGACTGGAGGCACAGGCGCTTTGCCCTTGCCGATCGGAGCCTTGCCTTTGCCGACACAGCCGGCAACGCTCATTGCCAAAAGCACCGAGCAAGCGATTGCGAGAAATCTATTCATAACGGCCCCTAGGCTTTACGTGAACCGATTCGAGGAAAGCTACGTAGCCGCGTGAATGGCAGCCCGCTAGTGCTTAAAAGCCACACAGGGAGCCGTTTTGCATCTCGCTGCGTGGTCCCTGTGGCGCTCGTCTGCCGAGCTTGCGGTCAGCCAGTTGCGCCATCCTGCCTGTCTTCGGTTCGATCAAAAGCGCCGTCCGTAAAGGGACTGGCGTTCAGCTTCGGTTAGCGCCTGAACGCCCACGTTTTGTAAATCGAGCCGCACGGCATTGCCGATTTTCACGGCCGGACGCGCTGCAACGGACTCATACCAGCGGCTGAGGTTGGGATAGTCTTCAAAGCGCTGCTCCTGTCGCGCCGGCTGTATCCAGGGCCAAACCGCGATATCGGCAATTGAGTAGTTGCCGGCGAGGTACTCGGCTTCGGTGAGTCGGCGCTCAAGTACTCGGTAGAGGCGCCGTACCTCGTTTTCGTAGCGGTCAAGCGCTGCGGGCATTTTCGGCTCGGCGTAATCGTGAAAATACGCCATCTGGCCAAACATCGGACCGATGCTCGCTCCCTGGAAGATCGCCCACTTGATCACGTCGTAGCGGCCGCGGACGTCACGCGGCATCAGCTTGCCGCTTTTCTCCGCAAGATAGATCAGGATCGCGACCGACTCGAAAATCGTCACGGGCTCACCGCCGCCGAGGGGCTCACGATCGACGATCGCGGGAATCTTGTTGTTCGGGTTGATGCGAAGATAATCCGGCGCGTATTGCTCGCTAGTTTTAAAATTTACCGGAATGATATGGTACGGCAAATCCACCTCGTGGAGCATGATGGTGATTTTGCGTCCATTTGAGGTCGGCCAGTAATAGAGATCGATCATGTCAGTCACTCCGGCGCGCTTTGCGCAGCAGCCGGCTCCAGTCGGCAAGTGCAGTCAGTAGCTCGCCAACTTGCTTGCTGAGCATCTCGTCCTTGAGCCGCCCGTTTTCGTCGAACTTTTCCCAAGCGTTGAGCACGAACAGTTCCGGCCGCGGCACCGGCAGCATGCTGAGGCAGCCGCACACCTGGCGAAGATGATACTGCGCCCGCGCCGAGCCGAGGCGTCCGCCCGCGCCCACGATTGCGACCGGCTTTCCGGCCAGCACCTGATCCAGTGGCGGGCGCGACAGCCAGTCGATCGCATTCTTGAGGACCCCGGGGATGGAGAAGTTGTATTCCGGCGTCGCGATCAGCAGTGCGTCGGCTTCAGCAATAGACGCGCTCACATCCTTCACGGTTTGTGGAAACGCGCGCGCCTCGAGGTCGGCATCGTACAATGGAAAATCCCGAATTGAGGCGAGAGCGATCGTCATGTCGTTCGGCGCCAGCCGCTGCGCCTCGCGCAACAGGGCGGTGTTGTAGGATTTTTCGCGCAAGCTCCCCGAAAGGGCGAGCACGCTCAATTCGTGAGTCATGCCTCACCCGATGCGAAAATCGATCTCTCCCCAGGCGCGATCGGTGCGCAGCTGATGCTCGAACGGCTTTCGTTCCTGCGCGTACTGCTTCGGAGCCGGGCTCTCGAAGTAGCGCATCAGTGCCTCGCGTGACTCCAGTCCGTAGATCATCATGTAGGCGTCCCAGCCGTCGGCGGCTTTTTCGTCGAGCTTCACGCGCCGCAGCCAGCGAAAGCCCGGTTGCGCTACCACTTCGGCACTGTGCTTGCTGTCGAGCCAATGCATGATCGCGGCGGCCCCGTCGGGGTGGACCCAGAATTTCACCACGTAAACGAAAGACGCATCCATCCCGCTCTCCTTTTGTCGCACTCATTGCATCCGCGAGCCGCCGTTGACGTCGATCACACTGCCGGTGATGTAGCCGGCGGCCTCGCTGACGAGGAAACGTACCGCAGCGGCGATCTCACCCGGCGTGCCGAGCCGTCCGAGCGGCACGCTGGCCAGCATCGGCCCGTCGTGTCCCGCCGGATTCACACTCCGATACAACGGGGTTTCAATCGGGCCGGGAGCAATCGAGTTTACCGTCATACCCGTCGGCGCAGCCTCGCGCGCCGCGAATTTGGTCAGCGCGAGTACGGCGGCCTTCGAAGCCGCGTAGTCGGCGCCGCCGCGCAAGCCGCCGGTCTGTCCCGCAGCGGACGAGATCGTGACGATCCGTCCATGCGGCAACGGATCGTCCATGCGACGGCGCATGAGCGCCCGTATTGCGAAGAACGTGCCGCGCGCGTTAACGCGAAATGTTTCGTCCCAGGCTTGCGGGGTGATCTGCGTGAGCGATGGGCGGCCCGCGGTCGGTGCGATCATTGTCCCGGCGCTGGTAACGAGCAGGCTGACCTTGCCTAGCTTTGCCTCGACGGCGTCGAATGCGCGCTCAACCGCGTGCTCGTCGGTCACGTCCATCAGGAACGGCGCGGCATAGCGGTCCGTTGCCGCTACGACCAGTCCATTGGCCGCTAACACGCGGGCGCAGGCTGCGCCAATGCCGCTTGCTGCGCCAGTGATGAGCGCTACGCGAGACATGAACGATGTTCGGTCGTCGTCACCGCGCCGTTGTACACCAATTGACGCTGCTGTCGTATTCCGGCAGCGTAGTAACGCTGGCGTTCGGCAACCTCTGTGCGAACAGTTCGCGTCCCAGCGGCGATCGGTTACTTGACCCTCGAAAGCCGATCTGGTCCGGTGTTTTCAACCATACAACAACATAAGGGAGGGACTATGAATACGCGCCGCGTCCGCCATCTGATGGCCGCGATGGCCGCATCGCTGCTTTTGATCGGGCCGAGCGCGCGCGCCGCCGATCCTGGCATCACGGATACTGAGATTGCGATTGGCATGTTCGCGCCGATGTCCGGGCCGCTTGCTTCCTTTGGCTTCGATCCGCTGCAGGCGGCGAAGATGTGGTACGAGGAAACCAACAGGAAGGGCGGCATCCACGGCCGCAAGATCAAAGTCGTGGCCGAAGATGACAAGTGCAACCCCAATGAGGCGGTTGCGGTCGTCAAAAAACTCGTCACCGTCGACAAGACATTCATCGTGAACGGCGGGTCGTGCACCGCAGCAGCCGTCGCCGCGCAGGAATTTGTCACGCGCGAGAAAATTCCGCACGTCATGCTCAACGCGTCGGGCGACAGCGCCGTGATCCCGCCGACGCGCTACGTGTTCGGCGCCTTCGGCGGGACCCAGCGCACCGTCGGAGCCACGATCGCCGAATTCGCCATCAAACAACTCAAGGGCAAGCGGATCGCGCTGATCGCACACGACGACGACTACGGCACTGCCAACGCCTCAACGATCCGCGCCGTGGCGGCGCGACTGGGCGCAGAGGTGGTCGCTGCTGAAATGATATCGCCGCGCATTACCGATGTGACGGCGCCGCTCCTCAACATCAGGGCGTCGAACCCCGACGTCATCGTCTCAACCGTCTACCCTGGACCGGCGGTTCTGGTGGCGCAGCAATACGCGGAATTCGGTATGACGAAAATTCCGCTGGCGCAAGCCGTCCAGGGGATCCCCGTTCCGGCAGCCTTCGCGAAAAACGTCGGCAACGATGCGGCGCTTGCAAACTTCTACTACGGCTCGCCGCTCAATGATCTGACCGACGGTCCAAAGCAGCAAAAATGGCTCGCACTCTACAAGCAGTATTATCCCGATCGCACGCCGAGCGCCTTTATGACTTATGGCCTGCCTTCGGCTATGGCGGTCACGCGGGCGCTGGAAAAGGCCGGGCGCGACGTGACTCGCGAAAGCTTCGTCGACGCGCTGCAAACTGTGGACTTCGACAGCGAAGTAGTAGCCGGCCCCATCGCTTTCGCACCGGATCGGCGCGACGCCGATCGCGCGTCGATCTTCGTCAAATTCGACGGCAAGACCCATACGCAGATGCCGGGCGTTTATTTCTGGAACGGCAAGGACGGCCTGTGACGCGCGCCTGAGGCGCTTCGTCCATGATGCCAGTCGTTTTTCAGGGCGTTGTCAGCGGCATCGTGACCGGCTGCGTCTACGCGCTGATCGGGGTTTCGCTCGTCATCATCTATAAGTCGAGCGACGTCATCAATTTCGCCGGCGGCGAAATGGTGATGGTCGGGGGCTACCTCGGCATGTTCGCGCTGTTTTGGCTGAATCTGCCCTATGTCTTCATCTTTCCCTTCGCTGCACTGGTGATCTTCATCGGCGGCGCGCTGTTCGACCGCGTAGTGCTGAGCCGCGTGGTTGGACGGTCGGTGCCGGGTCATAGCGTCCTTGTCGCGATGATCATCGCGACGGTGGGCCTGTCCTACGCCCTGAAGGGCATCGTGCGCCTTATTCCATACACGGAGGACGTTCGCCGGCTGCCGCCGATCAGCTCAGGTGGGCCGATCTCCCTCGGCCTGGTCGTGCTGCAGCTCCAGGACATTGCGATCATAGTCGCCACATTCGCCATCATGGGCGCGCTCTGGGCATTCTTCAATTTCACCATGATCGGCAAGGCGTTGCGCGCCACCAGCCAGAACCCGCGTGCGGCCGCGCTGGTCGGCATTCCGGTGCGCCGTGTGAGCATGACGGCGTGGGGCCTCGCGGCGGTTCTTGCGGGGGTTGCCGGAGTTCTGCTCGCGCCCAAACTGCTGCTTACCCCTGACATGGGCGTGATCGTAATCCTGGCGCTGGCCGCCGCAATCATCGGCGGCTTCGTCAGCCTGCCGGGCTGCGTGGCGGGCGGCGTGCTGCTCGGCATCGTGCAGAATCTGATCGGGATTTACGTCTCCTCGCGCGCAATTTCGCTCGCGCCGTTTCTCGTGATCATGATTGTGCTGCTGGTGCGGCCCCAGGGGTTGTTTGCCGGCAATGTCCGCGCCAAGAAGGTGTGACGTGTACGGCGGTCCACCTCTGTCGCGCCTCGTGTGGCTGCTATTATTGCTCGCCGCGGGCTTGGTATTGCCGCTCGTCCTGGCGCAATACTTCCTCTATCTCGGCAATTTTCTGATGATGTTCGCCGTGCTGGCGATCGGACTCGATCTGTTGCTCGGCTGGGCCGGACAGTTCGCGTTCGCGCATGTTGCGTTCTTCGGCGTTGGCGTATACGGCACAGCACTGCTGCAAATCCGGCTCGGTATACCTTTCGTCGTCGGCATGCCGCTCGCGGCGGCGCTCGCAGGCGCGATCGGCCTTTTGATCGGCTTTCCGGCGACCCGGCTGCGCACCGTCTATCTGGCGCTTGCGACCTTTGCCTTCGCCGAGGCCGCGCAGTGGATCTTCAACTCGTGGGACAGGGTCACCAATGGGCCTGACGGCCTGCGCATAGCGGCGCCGAACATTCTTGGCTACCACGTGGGCACGGATGCGACCGCGTTTCCGGTGATGGCGGCTCTTCTCGCCGTGATGATCGCCGCTACCATGTGCCTGACGACTTCCAAGTTCGGCCGTGCGATGTGCGCGATCCGCGACAGCGAGCACGTCGCTGCCGCATCCGGCATCGACGTGCGTGGCACCAAGGTGTGGGCGTTCGCGATCTCCGCCGTTTACGCGGGCATCGCCGGCGGCATGTATACCCTGTTCCAGTCGTTCGTAAATCCGGAAGTGTTCGGTTTCCAGCAGATCGTTCTGTTGCTCTCGATGATCGTGGTCGGAGGTCCTGGCACGATTCCCGGTGTGCTCATCGGGGTGGCGCTGCTCGGCCTTCTGCCGGAGCTGCTGCGGACCACGATGCGTGATTTGCTCATCTGGCAGGAGCTTGTTTACGGCCTCATTCTCATTTTCGCCGTCATGTTCATGCCGCGCGGCATTTGGGGTTTCATCAGTACGCGCGGGGGACGGCGATGAGCGAACCCTTCTTCGCGCTGCGCGATGTCGGCGTCCGCTTCGGCGGCTTACGCGCGCTCAGTCATTTCTCGATGGAGGTCGCGCAAGGGTCGATCCACGCCTTGATCGGCCCGAATGGCGCCGGCAAGTCGACGGTCTTCAATTGCGTCTCGCGATTTTACCGCCCCTCCGAAGGCGACATACTCTTCGACGGTCGTTCGCTCCTGAGCGTGCCGGCGCACGCCGTCGCCGGACGCGGCATTGCGCGCACATTTCAGAATATCGAACTGTGCCGCGGCCTCACCGTCCTGGAGAACGTGCTGGTCGGCATGACGACGCGGACGCCGTCGTATTTTCCTTTCGCGCCAGGCGCCAAACGCGCCCGCATCGAAAAGGCCGCGCTGGCCGACGCAAATGCGCTCCTTGAACGCACCGGCCTCATCAGCCATCGCGACCTGCCGGCCGGACAGCTCGATTTCGGACACCAGAAGATGCTCGACCTCGCGCGCGCGCTTGCCGCAAAGCCGAAGCTCATTCTGCTCGACGAACCGGCGGCCGGCCTGCGCAACCGCGAAATCGCCGCGCTCGACGCACTGCTCGTCGATCTTGCGCGCGAGCAGGGCATCACCATCCTTCTGGTGGAGCACGTGATGCAGCTCGTCATGGCGGTCGCGGATCGGATCACAGTGCTCAATTTCGGCGAGAAGATTGCCGAGGGACTGCCGGCCGACATTCGCAGCGACCCGTTGGTCATTGAGGCCTATCTCGGGAAGGGCGCTCATGCTTGAACTCGAGAACGTTTCCGCACGCTACGGCGCGATCCACGCGCTTGAGGCCATATCGCTCGCCGTGTCGGCGGGTCAGGTGGTGTGCCTGCTCGGCGCCAACGGCGCCGGCAAGACCACGACGCTCAATTGCATTTGCGGCGTCGTGCCGCTCGCGGCCGGCCGCATTCGCTTCGAGAACGAGGACATCGCCGGGTTCTCCATCGAGCAGATCGTCGCGCGCGGCATCGTCCAGGTGCCGGAAGGCCGCGAAATCTTCCCTGAGATGACAGTGAGCGACAACCTGCTGCTTGGCTGCTGGCTAAACCGCAAGGATATCGCCGATCGGTTCGAGCGCGTTTACGACTATTTCCCGCGGCTGAAGGAGCGCGCCAAACAGCGGGCGGGAACGCTTTCGGGCGGCGAACAGCAGATGCTCATGATCGGGCGCGCGCTGATGGCGCGGCCGAAGCTCCTACTCATGGATGAGCCAAGCCTCGGCCTCTCGCCGGTGCTGATTGATCAGGTATTCGCGATCCTGGCGCGCATCAACCGCGAGGGCGTTCCAATCCTGCTGGTCGAGCAGAACGCGCGCGTTGCGCTGGCGGCAAGCGCGTACGGCTACGTGCTCGAGAACGGCGAAATCCGCCTGCACGGCGCTGCCGCGGACTTGGCCGAAAATCCTGAAATCCGCGCCGCCTATCTCGGCGCCTAACTCCCCTTTGCAGCGAGCGACTTGACGCGGTCGAAGGTCGCGCCGACAGCCTTCAGCGCATTGGGAAAAAGCAGCGGGTCACGCAGGTCAGAAATCTCGGGGAGCCGTGCTGCGATGGCTTCCGCCGACACTTCCGTCGGACTGTCGATGTCGATGCCACGGCTTTCCAGCATGCGCGCGATCGCGAAGTGCCCGCCGCCGGCGATCACGATCTCGCCCGACACCGGACACGCGTCGCTGGCCAGGAGCGCGACGGCGGCGGCTACTTGAGCGGGATCGATATAATCGGCGATCTCCTTGGGGAAAATGTCGCCGAGGCGCGTCAACGCAAAGGGCGAGATGCAATTGACTTTGATGCCAAGCGGTTCGGCTGATAGCCGCAGGCCATGCATCAGTCCGATCACACCTGCTTTTGCGGCGCCGTAGGCGACGCTGTCGACCTTGCCGTAAAAGCCGACCTGGCTGGTCGTGAACACGATGCGGCCGTAACGCTTCGCCGCAAGGATCGGCCAGGCCGACTGCGTAACCAGAAACGAGCCGATGAGGTGGACGTCGATCACGTTGCGCAGGTCTTCGAGCGTGGTATCGGCGAATGTGTTGCGCCGATTGTTGCCGGCATTGTTCACCACGATATCGAGGGTGCCGAATGCACCGACCGCGCGCTGCACCATCGCGCCGCTGCTTTTGGATCGGCGACGTTGCCGTAATCGGCGACCGCCTTGCTGCCCGCCGCTGTGATCTCTGCGATAACCTGGTCCGCGCAGGTGCGGTCGCCCGCATCGTCGCCGCGGATGTTGAGGCCGGGGTCGTTGACGACGATCGCGGCGCCGCGCCTTGCAAGCTCCAAGGCATAGGCACGGCCGAGCCCACGGCCGGCGCCCGTTATCAGCGCGACGCGCCCGTCGAGGCTGATCTCGCTCATGCGGCGAGCAGGCCTTTGCGGCGGCTCCAGTCCGTCACCGTAGCGATGCACCCGGCGAGCTGTTGTGGCTGGTTTGAATAATAATGCGTGGCACCCACGATCTCGACATACTCTTTGTCGTTGGTGGCAAGCGCGGCGCGGATCGCCGGATTGTGTGTGGCCGGCACCGCATCGTCGGCCTGGTTTACGATCTGCAAGACCGGCGTGTTCTTCACCAGCGCGGCGTTTATCGGACCCTTGGCGTTCGACTTGTCATAGGACCATTGCGACAACCACGAGCGCAGTGAGGAATAGCGCGCCAGACCTGCCGGCGCCGAATTGGCGATGCGCGGGTCGCCGAGGTAGCACCAGTTCGGCTTGCGGCCGTTCGGATCGATGCTGGCGTCGATCCAGCGCACGTCGCACATCGTGCGATGCACGACGAAGGCACGTTCCATCTCGCCGTCGTTTTTCTTCTTGAGGAAATCCAACGTGTCGATCGTCCAGTTCGTGATCTTGCGATTGCGCGCGACCTGCGCGGCGCGAAAGGTGGCGATGAAATCTTTGCCGAACGGCGGCTTGTTGGGACAATTGGCGTCGTAGATATCGAGCGCAAGTTCGCGCTTGTCTGGGTCCCATTCGTCGCGGATCGACGGATCGATCCACTCGGTTCGCGTCTCGGCGCGGCTCAAATGAGCCGCGATGAAGACCACCCCATCGGCGCGCGACAGCCCGGCTTGCGTGAGGTCATAGGGATCGCCGGCCGGCGTGTGGGTGATGGTCGGCTGCTCGGCCTGGCCCTGGTAGAAGAGGGACAGCGAGCCTCCGCCGGACCAGCCGACGAGGATCACGTTGCGGTAACCGAGCACATCGCGTGCATATCGGATGTATTGGCCCAAATCATAGGCGACCTTCTCCATGATCAGCGGGCTATCGTTCTTGGCGTATCGGCTGCCGCAGCACAGCACATGCAGTCCGGCATTCGCGAGCGCAGTCGGCATCGGCAGGAGATGCAGCGTCGTCGCCGGATGCATGAACACGTACACGGTAGCCGAAGGCTTGCCACGCGGTACCAGCCGCTGGCCCTCCAGCACTGTCTGCCCCTGGCTCCCGGCGAAGCCATAGGTCTCGACCATCTGCTTGGCTTCGGCAAAGGAGATGATGACGGGGATCCGATCCCACTCGACGGCGTTTGTCATGCAAAACTCTGCGAGACACGCGTCGGCGCGCGTCTCAAATGCCTGGCCAAGAAGCTTAGGAGAACGTCAGGCTTTGGCAGCGACGCGAGGCGAGGCGGCCTTGTCCTTGGTCCAGGCCGCAAGCGCCGCATGTGCCTTGCGCGCGTACTCCTTCAACTCGTCCTGGCCCACGGTTTCAGCCGTAAACTCGAGCCGGATGCCGTTCGGGTCGAAGAAATAGATCGACTTGACGAAACCATGATCGGTGACGCCGACGACATTGATGCCATGGGCCTCGAGCCGCGCCTTCATGATCTCAACGTCCTTCACCGACGGGACTTTGAGCGCAAGGTGATTGACCCAGGCCGGCGTATTTGGCGAAGGCGCGGGCTTCACATTGTCGCCGAGATCGAAAAAGGCGATGCACGATCCATCCTTCAATTCGAAGAACAGATGCACAAACGGTGTTTTCTCACCGGTGCTCGGCACCGCGGATTCCTTAACGACATGGACCAGCGGCAGGCCCAGCACGTCTTCGTAGAATTGGCGTGTCTCTTCCGCGTCGCGGCAGCGATACGCGAAATGATGCAGCCGGAGAACAGCTGAAGGTGCAGGCGCGGCTTTGGCGGCGACGTTCATTGTTTCCTCCTTGTTTTTCTCGCCGGAGCACCCCGGGACTGCGTTCAAAATCAATCCCCGTGGTTCGGCGGCCAGATCGGGAAGTTCTGATGCCATGTTTCTAACATGTAGAGAACCCCCCAATGAACAGGGCACCCAGATAAAAAAGCCGTACTCGGGACCTGCTCGCCTGCGTTCGCTATTGTCGCGGCTCTTCAGCCGAGCTGCCGAATACAGCCCTGTCCGGGTAGGGATTTGCAGTGGAAGAGACGCCCCCAGGATGGATAGAACCGAACGCTTATTATGTTCCTTATCACTTCAAGCGAAGGTCGATAAAAAGTGGCGTGACGCTTTGCTGAGGCATAGTGTTGGTCAAGTGGGGGTCGCTGCGAAATTGGTCCACCGCCGGCATACTTCATGGGAGATAGCCATGGCTAAAACAAAGAAGCCTATTGCGACGCGCAAGAAAGTCACGAAACGTGGAAAGGTAAGTGCCAAGCCTGTGCGCAAGAAGGCCGCAAAACGTGCGATGCCGAAAAGGAGGCCATCGAAGACGGTATCAAAAAGGGCGCCAAAGAAAGCGTCCAGACCAGTCGCGCCGGTCATCGAAGACACCATCATAGACGTGATCGATGAACCGATCCCCGGCGTGGTCCGCGTTACGGAGTACGAGACGATTACAACGACGACTCCCAAGAGCCGCACCGGCCCTGAGACGGAAGAATAATACTCGATCTATCAAAGGCAGCGCGCTGCTGCTCGGCAGGTCGCCGGGCAGCCGGGGCCTCGATTGAATCTGCGAGATATTCAGGCCTTGCCGGGCCGAAGCGCCTCGAGCGAACGCTGGCGCGTTTCGATGCCAAGGAAGGCTACCGCGACGGCTTGGACCAACAGCAGTGCCGCCAACATTGCAACAACGCCAAGGACCCCCGCCGCGACGAAGATTGTCGGCACAATCTGCGGGGTAATTATCGTCATTAGGCGTCCCATCGTGTTGCAAAATCCGGAACCCCGCATCCGTATCTCCGTCGGAAACAATTCGGGGACGTATAAAGCCCAGGCGACCGCGACCATTACGTAGACGCAAGTCACAAGAGCAAATCCGATGATAGTCAGAACGGCCGCCGAAGGAGCGAACGGATAGGCGAAGCCAAGGACAATCGTAGCCAGCGAAAACCCCACGAGAACGGGCTTGCGTCCGGCATGATCCCCGAGCCACATCCCGGCGAGCGCCCCGACCGGACCGCCTAATGACATCAAAGTGGTAAAGCCCAGAGACGAAACGATGCCGAGGCCCTGCTTGACCATGAAGGTCGGCAGCCAGGCGATGAAACCGTAGATAACGGTGTTAATCGCGATCAGTATGAGGCTGCCTACGATCGTGCGCGAGAGCATAGCGCCCTCGAAGAGCGCCTTGATCGACTGCCGCGGAATAACCGGCGTCGCCTGATCGACGGCTGGCGGCAAAGGGGCGCCGCGGGCGACCTCTGCCTCGATTACTGTGAGTACTCTCTCGGCCTCCTCGGCGTGGCCCTTCGATTCGAGCCAACGCGGCGACTCAGGCAGCGCGCGACGCAAATACCAGACCACGAGCGCGCCGACGCCAGTGATGACAAACATCCAGCGCCAGCCGAACGACGGGATGATCAGAAGACCGCCGAACGCCGAAAAGAAAAGCGCGGAATTGGTGATGGCAGACAGCGCCGAACCCCACCGTCCCCGCTGAAGCGGTGGCACGAATTCAGAAAGCGTCACATAGCCGACTACGATCTCCGCACCAAGCCCGATGCCCATCACGAACCGTGCAGCAATCAACCATTCGATCGAAGGCGCCGCGGCTCCCGCCAATGAAGCGAGACCGAAGATTAGAAGATTGAGCTGGTAAGAGAAGCGGCGACCGTATCGGTCTCCAAACACGCCAGAAAACCAAGCTCCCACCACCATTCCCGCGAATGTGGTCGAGATAAACCAGCCATTGTGCGCCAAATCGGACCAACCCGATTTTACGAGGGCCGCGAGTACACCACCGGCCAAATAAATCTCGAAGGCATCGAGAAACATCCCGGCGCCGACAAGCCCGAGAATACGATAGTGAAACGCCGAAATCGGCAGACGGTCGAGGCGTGCACCCGAGTTCACCGTTCCCACGGCCATGAACGTTCTCCCCTCACAGGTTCGCTTTTGGACTTGCGGTCGAGACTACTATCGGTGTCGCACCGAACCTTAATAGTCCGCCCGATCGTCCACTGCATGGCCTCGCTTCGGCACGAGCACGGTGCGCTCGTAAGTCATAAAGACGGTTCGATCGGCTTTTTTGCCGGTGGTTTTCACCGTAACGATTCCTTGGGTAGGCCGCTTTGCAGATTCGCGCTTCGAAAGAACTTCGGACTCAGCATAAATCGTGTCGCCCACGAAAACCGGCGCGATCAGTTTGATGTCGTCCCATCCAAGATTGCCGATGGCTTTTTGGCTGACGTCGCTGACACTCATACCCGCGACGATTGAAAGTGTTAGACAACTGTTGACCACCAGCCTGCCAAACTCGCTTTTGGCCGCATAGGCTGCATCGAAATGCAACGGGTGCTGGTTCATTGTCAGAAGCGTGAACCAGGTGTTGTCAGCCTCGCTGATGGTGCGCCCAGGTCGATGCTCGTAGATGTCGCCGACGGTGAAATCCTCGAAGTAGCGGCCGTAGCTTTCGCGGTAGCGTCGCGCGCCGACTTCCTTGCCGATGGCGACCATGTTTCTCCCTTATCATGTAATTTGTTTATGTAATTTGTCCGGACAACATAGCGCGCGCTGGCACGCGCGGTCAAGGCGACGTTGCTGCATCAGCTTGCCTTCTCCTTCGCTGCCGCTAAATCTGTGCCCACGGGTCCGCAGAATTGGCGTTGTCTGCGAACACCGACTGGTTTGATGATTCGCGCAAACCATTACCGGATTTTCATGGCCAAACCCAACCTCGCTCCTTCGAGGAAAAAGTCTCATCCGGCAGGCGATCTCCTTTACCTGCGGATCGTCCGGGTGCTGCAGGATGAGATAGTCCGAGGCAAGCATCCGGTCGGGGCGCGACTGCCTACCGAAGGCGAACTCTGCCGACGGTTTGTTGTCAGCCGGCACACGGTCCGTGAAGCCTTACGTCATTTGCGCGATTTGGGCTTCGTAAGCCCGCGCCAGGGATCAGGCACCACGGTTGCTGCAGCGAAGCCTTCATTTTACGTCCATTCGGTCGCGTCCGTGACCGACCTGATGCAATACGCTGTCGCGACGCGGTATGTCGTCGACCATTCCGATCTCATCACAGCGGATGCGAAGCTTTCGCGCAGATTGGGTTGCAGCCTGGGGCGCCGTTGGCTGCATACAACAGGTTATCGCTACGCGCAGGACGACGGGCCGCCGATGTGCTGGACCGAGGTCTACGTGCATGTCGCCTACGCTGGCATCCGCTCCCTCATCGGCAAGCGGACTGGGCCGATCTACACCTTGATCGAAGAGATGTATGGCGAGCGCGTGGTTGAAGTCGTGCAGACGTTGCGCGCAGTGACCGTTCCCGCGTCTATCGCCGCGGGGCTTCGGGTCGCGCCGAACTCACCGGCTCTCCAGATCGAGCGAGTTTACAAATCGGCAAAACATCGGATCATCGAAGTCGCCTTCAACATCCATCCCGCTGACCGGTTCAGTTATACGATCTCGTTACGCCCGGAGCCCGGCTGACCACCCCATTGACACGCACTGTCTGCGGGGAGCAGGCTTGTCCGGACAAATATTGAAGCCCCCCGGACAACCGGGAAAGCAGCGCTCTATAGGAGGTGCCCATGAACGCGCCGGTCGCGGTCCTCAAGACTCCGCATGCACAAACCGCGGTGACACCACTGATCTCAGAGCAGCTTGCGCACTATGCTGGCACTTTCCCGACTAGTAAAATCCCCAGCGCCGTCACCGCGCGCGCCAAGCATTTTATTCTCGACGCCGTCGGAATTGCGCTCGCGTCGACCACCTATGACTTTGCGCATCGTGCCGTGACTGCAATCCGCGGACTCGCGGGATCGGGCGAGGCCGCCGTGATCGGAATGCCGATGCGCCTGCCGCCGCGCGACGCGGCGCTTCTAAACGGTATCCTTATTCACGGCCTTGATTTCGATGATACCCACAGCGGCGGAGTCATTCATGCGACCAGCAGCGTGCTGCCAACCGTTCTCGCAGTCGGCGCCCGTCAGCACTCAAGCGGACGGGAAATGCTCGACGCCTACGTGCTCGGCGTCGAGGTTGCCGCTCGACTCGGCGCAGTGGCCAAAGGCGCATTTCACCAAGTCGGATTCCATCCGACGGGACTCATCGGTGCATTCGCATGCACGCTTGCGGCCGGCCGCCTAATGGGCCTCGGCGAGAAGCAACTCGTCATGGCGCAGGGACTCACATTGTCAGCTGGATCGGGCAGCCTAGAGTTCTTGGAAGACGGTGCCTGGAACAAGCGCTTCCACCCGGGCTGGGCTGCGACTGCTGGTATAACGGCGGCGGCGCTCGCCCAACAGGGTTTTGTCGGCGTGAAACGTGCTTATGAGGGGCGCTTCGGACTCTACCCGAGCCACCTGCAGGACCACTTCGACACGGCCAATCTTGCGCTTGCCACCGCCGGTTTGGGCGATACCTGGGAATTGCTCCAGGTCGCGGTCAAACCTTATCCCGCCTGCCATTTCGTCCATGCCTGCATCGATGCGGCGGTGGCCCTGGTGCGCGAACAGAAACTTGATTACGGCGACGTGGAACGAGTCCGCGCGTTAGTACCGGGTGAAGTCGTCAAGACTGTATGCGAGCCGGTGGCCAATAAACGGCGTCCGGCGAACAGCTATGATGCCCAGTTCTCGATTCCTTTTGCGGTGGGCGCAGCGCTGCGGCGTGGCCGTTTCACCCTTGACGAACTCGAGGATGAGGCGCTCGGCGACAGTCAAATTCTCTCGCTTGCCGACCGCACGACTTATGAAGTCGATCCCGCCTCGACCTTCCCGCGGCATTACACCGGCGAGGTTATCGTCACGACCCGCGATGGCCGGACGTTGCGTCATCGCGAAGCCATTAACCGCGGGAACGGCGAGCGTCCGCTGAGCGAGGCAGCGATCATTGAGAAGTTCCATTTGAACGCGGCCCGAGCGGTTTCACCGGAACGGGCCAGACACATCGAGGCCCTCCTGCTCTCGCTCGACGAGCGGGCTGACGCCCGGGTTATAGCCGACGGCCTGGCTGCGGCCTGAGATATGGCGATCAGCATGATCGATCGCAAAGCAGAGCTGCGCGAGGACGACCAAGCCGAGGCCGTCATCCTCGCCAGCATCGATCGCTTTCTGGAACGAGACGTGAAACCTTACGCCCAGACGCTCGAGCATGACGACGTCTATCCCGAAGACATCGTCGAGCGCATGAAGGAATTGGGCCTGTTCGGCGCAACGATCGACGCCGCCTACGGCGGGCTTGGTCTGTCAACGACTGTCTATGCGCGCATTGTCGAGCGGATATCCCGGGTATGGATGTCGGTTACCGGCATCTTCAACTCGCATCTCATCATGGCGGCGGCGGTTCAACGCTTCGGCACCGAGGCGCAGAAGGCGGCTTATCTGCCGCGTTTCGCAACCGGCGAAATGCGGGGTGGTCTCGCGCTGACGGAACCGGATTGCGGCACTGACCTGCAGGCAATCCGTACGGTGGCGCGGCGCCGGGGCGACGTCTATTTGATCAACGGCACAAAGATCTGGATTTCGAACGGCATCCACGGCCAGTGCTTTGCACTTTTGGTCAAGACCGACCCGGAGGCCGAGCCGCGCCACAAAGGCATGAGCCTGTTCATTGCCGAAAAGGGCGATGGTTTCCGCGTGAGCCGCAAGCTTGAAAAGCTCGGCTACAAGGGCATCGATTCCGCAGAACTGGTGTTCGAGGATTACGCCGTTCCGGCGGACAGGCTGATCGGTGGCCGTGAAGGACTCGGGCTCAAGCACGCGCTTGGCGGCCTCGAACTTGGCCGCATCAACGTCGCTGCGCGCGGCGTCGGCCTTGCCCAGGCCGCGCTCGATCAGGCGCTGGCTTACAGCCAGATCCGCAAGACTTTCGGCAAGCCGATCTGCCAACACCAGGCAATACAACTCAAGCTCGCCGACATGGCCACGCAAATCCGTGCCGCGCGGCTTCTGACCGAAGACGCGGCTCGCACCTACGATCAAGGCCTGCGCTGCGACATGGAGGCCGGGATGGCGAAACTGTTCGCTACCGAAACTGCCGTCAATGTGTCGCTCGAGGCGATGCGCATCCATGGCGCTTACGGCTATTCCAAGGAGTTCGTGGTCGAGCGGCTCTATCGAGATGCACCGCTGCTGGTGATTGGCGAAGGGACAAACGAACTGCAGCGTATCATCATCGCGCGGCAATTGGTCGAGCGTCACCCGGTTTAGGTACCGAGCCAATGCTTCCTCTTTCTGGAATGCGTGTCATCGCGATCGAGCAGTATGGTGCCGGTCCCTACGGGACCATGCAACTCGCCGACCTTGGCGCCGAGGTCATCAAGATCGAGAACCCCTCGGAAGGTGGCGATATGGCGCGTCGCGTGGGCCCGTTCTTTTTAGGTCCGGACGATAGCCATTTCTTCGAGAGCTTCAATCGCAACAAGAAAAGCATCACGCTCGACCTCAAGCGCGAAGGCGCCCGCGATGTCCTGCACGCCTTGGTGGCTCATGCCGATGCGGTGCTCGACAATTTGCGTGGCGACTTGCCGCAGGCGCTCGGCCTGACCTATGACGCGCTCAAGGATTGCAATCCGCGGATCGTTTGCGCGCATCTTTCGGCCTATGGCCGCACCGGCTCGCGCGCCAATTGGCCCGGCTACGATTATTTGATGCAAGCCGAGGCCGGCTACCTCTCGCTTACCGGCGAACCGAACGGGCCGCCCAGCCGCATGGGGCTCTCAATCGTCGACATGATGACGGGCCTCTTTGCCGCCTTCGCGTTGCTTAGCGGTGTCATTGCCGCCCGTGCTACCGGGATGGGCCGGGACATCGATGTCAATCTGTTCGACTGCGCCCTGCAAAACCTGAACTATCTGGCGACCTGGTACCTTAACGAGAGCTACGAGCAACGCCGCGAACCCAGATCTTCTCATCCCTCATTGACGCCGAGCCAACTCTATCGAACACGCGACGGCTACATCTTCATTATGTGCAACAAGGAAAAGTTCTGGCCAATCCTTTGCGATCTGATCGGCCGGCCCGATTTGGCTAGCGATCCACGCTTCCGCACATTCAAAGAACGACTCGCAAATCGCGATCAGGTCACTGCGACTCTCGATGCCGCTCTCGAGGCGCGCACCACGGCGGAATGGCTCGAGCATTTTGCCGGGCGGGTGCCGGCGGCGCCGGTCAATGACATTGCCTCTGCGCTGAATAATCCCTTTGTGCGCGAGCAAGGACGCATTTGGAGTATTCCGCATCCGACGCGTCCTGACTTCAAAACGGTAGCCGCCCCTTTTGCCTGTCCAGGCGAGGAGTTGCCCAGGAAGCATGCACCACAACTCGGCCAAGATACCGATGAGGTTCTCAGCGGCTGCGGCTTTTCGGGAGAGCGCATCGAAGCTTTGCGCCAGCGTGGGGTGATTTAGGCCTACGCTGCGCGGAGAACTCAATAAGGAAATTGTACTTTCTTCTTCGTCGGCCGACGCCCCGAGCTCAAGCAAATGTTCGCCGGCCTATAATTTTGTGATATGTTGAACAAACAGAGGTTCCCTCGACCGCACGGCGCTTTATCGTCGCGCCACGCCGTTAGTACCGCGCCGAGCGATATGATGAATGTTTGATGCTTGGAGCAAATCGGACATGACACGGACCTCGCGAAAACGATCTTATGACCCGACTCGGACGAGCCACGATCGCCGTCAAGGTGTCAGGGTTGAGGCAGCGCCTTGAGGTGCCGGATCGGGCGGCCGGGCGCGATGGCCTGCGCGGCGGCGACGATGGCGTTAGCGTCAATACCGTAGGAGCGGTAGAGGTCGGCCAGCGATCCGGTCTGTCCGAAATGTTCCACGCCAAGTGGGCGTACACGGTTGCCCGAAACGGCTCCCAGCCAGGCGAGCGTCGCCGGATGTCCATCCAAGACGGTGACGATGCCGCAATGCGTCGGCACCTCTGCGAACAACCGCTCGATATGTGAGCGCGCATGCACGCGGCCGCGTTCGCGCGCGCGTTGTGCGGCCGTCCAGCCGGCATTGAGGCGGTCGGCTGAGGTGACGGCAAGCAGGCCGACGTCGCGCCGGTCCTCGGCCATCAACCCGACGGCGGCAAGCGCTTCCGGTGCAATCGCGCCGGTATAGGCGACGACCACCTGACAGTTCGGTCCCGGCTTGCGCAGCCAGTATCCGCCATCGACAATTTGCTGCCGCAGTTCCGGCGTCATCGCGCGGGCAATCTGCTCGATCGGTCGCGTCGATAGTCGGAGATAGACCGATCCGCCGGTCTCGTCTCGCAGCCAGGTATGTTCGGATATTTCGCCGTCGCTTTTTTGAATGTACGCAAACGCCCACGCCAAGATGACTGCAAGCTCGTCGACATAAGCCGGTTCGAAGCTTGCCAGCCCGTCCTGGGCTATTCCGATCAGCGGTTCCGCGATCGACTGATGCGCGCCGCCTTCTCCCGCCAGCGTGATTCCCGACGGCGTGCCGACCACAATGAAACGCGCGTCCTGATAACAAGCGTAATTGAGCGCATCGAGCCCGCGTGCGACGAATGGATCGTACAATGTGCCGATCGGCAACAGCCGTTCGCCATTGATTGAATGCGACAGACCAAGTGCCGAGAGCAGAATAAACAGGTTCGTCTCGGCGATGCCGAGTTCGATGTGCTGGCCCTTGGGCGAGAATTCCCAATTGAAGGTCGAGGGGATACGCTCGCTCTTGAATGTGTCGGCCATCGCTTGACGCGCAAACAATCCGCGCCGGTTAACCCAAGCGCCGAGATTCGTTGAGACTGTCACATCCGGAGACGTCGTGACGATGCGGCGCGCGAAATCGCTGTCGGTGCGGGCAATCTCGTTGAGGAGCGTTCCGAAACCCGTCTGCGTCGACGTCACCGCCTGGAACGCTGACGGTAACTCGGGCGGTACCTCGATCTCTGACGCCTTCAACCTCCGTCCGCCGCCCGCCGCAAACGGAACGCGATCAAGAAATCTCTTCAGCCGCTCCGCCGGCAGCGACAGGCCCTCGAACGGATCCCATTCGTGGCCGGATCGCACCCTCATGGCCCGGCGGAATGTTTCCATCTGCGCCGGCGTCATCAGCCCCGAGTGATTGTCCTTGTGTCCGGCCATCGGCAGGCCAAAACCTTTGATGGTATAGGCGATGAAGCAGGTCGGTCGGTCGTTGTCGGCGTTGCGAAAAGCTTCGAGCAATGACGGCAGGTCATGCCCGCCGAGATTGTTCATCAAGGCGGCCAGCTCGTCGTCGGAGCGCTTTTCGATCAGCCGGCTGACATCGCCCTGATCGCCGATTTCGTCGTTGAGCCGCTTGCGCCACGCAGCCCCTCCGGCAAACACCAGCGCCGAGTAGAGCGGGTTGCGGCAATTGTCGATCCACTGACGCAGCTTTTCGCCGCCCGGCTCCTTGAAAGCCGCCTGCTGCAGCGAGCCGTATTTTAGGATCACGACGTTCCAGCCGAAATTCCTAAAGAGCTGCTCGTAACGCTCCCACAGCCCTTCGCGCACGACAGCATCGAGGCTCTGCCTGTTGTAGTCGATGATCCACCAGCAATTGCGCAGGCCCTGCTTCCAGCCTTCGAGCAACGCTTCGAAAATATTGCCTTCGTCGAGCTCGGCATCGCCGACCAGCGCCACCATGCGTCCTTCGGGCCGCTCAAGGCCCCAGCCGTGGGCGCGGACGTAGTCCTGCGCCAGCGACGAAAACAGCGCCTGCGCCACGCCGAGCCCGACCGAACCGGTCGAAAAATCCACATCGTCGACGTCCTTGGTGCGCGACGGATAGCTCTGTGCGCCTTTAAAGCCGCGGAAGGCTTCCAGCTGTTCGCGTGTCTGCTTACCAAGCAGATATTGAACTGCGTGGAATACCGGACTGGCATGCGGCTTTACCGCGACGCGGTCCTGCGGCCGCAGTACCGCGAAATAGAGCGCGGTCATGATCGTAGCCAGCGAGGCTGACGAGGCTTGATGGCCGCCTACTTTCAGGCCGTCGTTGTTCTCGCGCAGATGGTTGGCATGATGAATGGTCCAGCTTGCGAGCCAGAGGACCTTCTTCTCCAGCTCGCACAGAGCCGCGATGTCGTCGGTGTCACGATCAGTGCGCATTGGCCGTATCTGCCGCCGATAGTGTTTGCTTTGAGGCTTTTCCCCTGATGCTCATCATTATCCGCCGATCCACCGCCGGATCGCCTGCGCGCGCGAGCGCGGATCGTCCGCGATGTTCCTGCCGGCAGAAAGATGCGAGAAAATCTCCTGCTCGGCGGCGATTTCAAGAACCGGCACCTCGATTCCGGCGAGGTGTTCCCGCCCGGCGTAGGAAAGCGCGGCGCGCCAGGCGGGAGCGTAGCTCGCGGGCTGCTTCATCGTCTCGCGCACGCGCAGCGTGAGATCGTCCGGGGCGATGCGTGGCGCGCTCGTGCGCGCGGCGCGATGGGTACGCTCGAACCACGGCCACCACAGCTCCGAGTCACGCAGATGGTGCCAGGCGCGCAGCCAATGGCTGCCTTCCCACACCGGCATCACCTCTGGCGCATAGCTCGAGGGAAGGGTCTTTCTTTCTTCCTCGCCGAGAAAACATGGAGCATCGAGCACCATCCCGAGCACCCGGCGGCCGAGCCGGCGCGCCAGCTCCACCGCGACCGCCGCGCCGCCGTTGTGGCCGTAGAGGCGCACACTCGCGACATTCAGCCTGTCGAGAACCTTTGCTGCCGTGTCTGCCCAGGTCTCCACATTCTGTGGATTGCCGGGAAGCGGATCGGACTCGCCGTGGCCGGGAAAATCGAGTGCGAGCGCCGGCGCGCTCTCCAGAATCAGCCCGTCGTAGAGGAAAGAAGAACCCGGCGCGTGGTGCAGGACGAACAGAGGAACCGAACCAGTGAGCTCGCCCGCAGAGCGCACCAGCACCTGCGCGCCATCAATGTCCAGGTAGTCGGTGGTGGTGCGGCTGGGAAGAACAGTGCATGGAGGCGCAGGCGGGGCCGCGCCGCGCGCGGGATGGCGCTCGAGTATCGCGCGCTCGGCAAGCGCCGCCGCTTCCGGTTTGCGGGGCATGATTCGGTCCAGGCCGATTTCGGATAGAGCTTATAGCTGGAGTAGAGACTGTCGGCCAGGCGGTGGCCGAAGCACACCGGCACTCTGAGATCGCGCAGGACTTCAAGCCCGCGGTGGCGGAAGGGAGCGGCGTAGCTGATGCGGTAGTCATCTCCGGCTTCGAGAAGCTCCACGACGCCTCGGTGCAGGAAATCAAGATCCGGTACGTCGGCGTCCGAGCGCGTCTCCGCGGTCTGCACATTCCATGGCCAGAAGACGTGCTGATCGCGGTAGCGGAACCACAGCCGCAGCAGGTGCGCGCCGTCCCAGGCCGGCACGATCGGCTCAAGATAACGTTCGAGCTGTTCATCCGTGTAAGGTTTGGCGAACACCGCGTAGCCGTCGGCGAACGCCATGGCGCAGCGCTGCGGATAGCGGGCGGCGAATTCGACGGCGATGGAAGCGCCGGTGTGACGCCCGTAGGCGGCGACGTGTTCAACGCCAAGCGCGGCGAGCGTTTCGGCTAACGCGTCGGCGAAGTCCTCGATGCGCGGCTTCGGCATCGGCAGCTTGTCGGACAGACCAAACCCGGGCGTGTCGAAGGCGAGGCAGGTAAAGCGCTCGCCGAGAATCGGCAGCAGCGGTCGCATCACCTTGGCGGAGCAGGGCGATGCATGCAGCATCGCGAGCGCCGGTCCGCCGCCCGCGCGCAGATAGTGCACCCGCCGCTTTCCCACGGTGACGAAGTGTTTGGTGATCTTCATCAGTAACTGCGCGGCAGGGCGATGTGTTCGGCGACGAAGTTGCGCACCATCTCGTTCGAGATCGGGCTGAACGGACCGAGCCGCGTGTCGCGGAACAGCCGTTCGAGCGGCGACTCCTCCACCATGCCGTAGCCGCCCAGCACGCGCATTGAACGGTCGGTGGCGCGCACCGCGGTCTCGCTTGCCGCAAGCTTCGCCATCGCGGCCTCGACCGCGCAGTCGCGGCCGAGCGATTGCAGCCAGGCGGCCTTGGCGGTGATCAGCCGGATTTGCTCAAGCTCGGTAGCGATGTCAGCGAGCGGATGCTGCACCGCCTGGAAGGCGCCAATCGGACGACCGAAGGCGTGCCGGTCGCGCGCGTACTGCAGCGCCTGTTCCAGCGCCGCCGCGGTGATGCCAACGTACATGGCTGCGCACAGAATGCGTTCCTCGTCGAGCGTGCGAAGCAGCGCGCGCCAGCCGCCGCCGCGCTCGCCGATCAGCGCGTCGGCCGGCGCGCGCGCGCCGTCTAGGAACACTTCACAAGTGCAAGCCGCGCGCATGCCCATCAGTTCGAGCCGGCGCACCTGCACCGCAGGCTGGTTCCTCGGCGTGAGAACGAGCGAGAGGCCGCGCGACCGCTTATCTTCGACCGCGTCGGTGCGGCAAAGGACCAGTATCGCGTCGGCGTCGTCGGCAAGCGAAGTGTAGAGCTTCTGCCCCCGTACCACCCACTCGCCGCCTTCCAGCGACGCGCGCGTCTTGAGCGCCAAGACGTCCGTGCCGCCGTCGGGTTCGCTCATGCCGAAAGCCATCAGGAAATCGCCGGCGGCGACCCTCGGGAGCAGCTCGGCTTGCTGCGGGGGGCTTGCGAACTCGCGCAGCACGCGCGCGGTCATCGAGACGAGCAGCCAGTCGGTGGCGAGCGAGGGGAAGCGCCGCGCCAGCTCCTCGCAGAACACCGCCGCGGTCACGACGTCGGCGCCGCTGCCGCCGAACTCGGTCGGCACCGACAGCCCCATCCAGCCCATGGCGGCGAAGCGCTTCCACAGCGAGCGCGGGATGCGCCTCGCGCGGTCCATGTCGCGGATGCGCGCTTCGGGCAGCTCGCGCTCAAAGAAGCGCCGCACGCTTTCGCGCAGCAAATCGTGCTCGACGATCGGTTCGAAATTCATGCCGTTTCCCCGAGATACACCTGCTGGACTTCGGGCCGCGCGCGCACTTCGGCAGGAGTGCCCTCGGCGAGTACCCGGCCCTGGTGCATCACCGTGATGCGCGTCGCCACCGCGAACACCACTGCCATGTCGTGCTCGGTGAAGACACACGAAAGGCCGAGCTCGCGGGCGATGCGATGCACCAGCCGGATCGCCTTGAGCCGCTCCTGTGCTGCCATGCCTGCGGTGGGCTCGTCGAGGAACAGCAGCCGGGGCTCGCCGGCGAGCGCGATGGCGAGCTCAAGGCGCTTCTGATCACCGTGGGCGAGCGTTCCCGCCGGCTTGGCCGCGCTTGCAGCGAGGCCGACCAGCGCAAGCAGCTCGTGCGCCCGCTCAGCGCCAAGCGCGCCCGCCCGCGACCACAGGCTCCAGGAGCGCCGCGCGTGCGCGAGCAGTGCGACCTGCACGTTCTCGAGCGCGCTCAGATCGGGAAAGACGCTGGTGATCTGGAAGGTGCGCGCCACGCCTCTGCGCGCCACCCGATGCGGCGGCTCGCCGGTAATATCCTGACCCTCGAAGGCGACGCGGCCCGAGTCGGGACGCAGCAACCCAGTCATGGCGTTGAAGAAGGTGCTCTTGCCCGCGCCGTTTGGGCCGATAATGGCATGGAATTCGCCGGCCTCGACCGCGAGGTCCACTCCGCCGAGCGCCACCAGTCCGCCGAAGCGCTTGACGAGAGACTCCACGCGCAGGATCGGACTGCTCATTTCGCTTCTCGCGTCGGCAGCGGCGCAGCGCGGGCGCCGCGTCGGACAATGCCCCTTGTCCACAACCCGGTGAGACCCTCGGGCATGAGCAGCACGAGGATCACGATAATGATCCCCATCGCAAGCGACCAGTATTCGGTGCGCCCGCTGATCAGCACTTCGAGCACCACGTAGACGGCAGCGCCGAGCGCCGGGCCGAGAAAGCTGGTGGTGCCGCCCAGCACCGCCATGACCACCGGCGTGGCGCTCGCCGTCCAGTCGAGCCATCCGGGAAAGACGTTGCCGTTCGAGAGTGCGAAAATCGCTCCCGCCAGTCCGGCGAAGGCACCGCTCAGCACGAACGCGGCGAGCCGGTGCGCGCGCACGTCGATGCCGAGATACTGCACGCGCAGCGCGTTCGTGCGCAGGGCGCGCAGCGTATAGCCGAATGGCGAGCTGACGACGCGGTGCAGTACGTACAGGCTGACGCCCGTCATCGAAAGAGCGAAGTAGTAGTAAGCGAGCGGTTGTGCGAACAGTCCCGGCGGCTTGAGGCCCGTGAGGCCGTCGTCGCCGCCGGTCAGCGGCGTTGCCTTGAGCGCGATGGTGTAGAGCAACATCTGGAACGCAAAGGTCAGCATGGCGAAGTAGATGCCCACGCGCCGCACCGAAAAGACGCCGATGATCAGCGCCGCCGCGGCGGAAACGAACATAGCGGCAAGCGGCAGGCAGGCAAAAGCGAGCGCGGGCGGCAGTCCCGACTGTTTGACGACGAGCGCCGCAGTGTAGCCGCCGACGCCGAAAAAGGCGGCGTGACCGAAGGACAGCATCCCGCAGTAGCCGAGCAGAACGTTGAAGCTCACCGCGTAGAGCGCGAAGGCGAGCACCTCGACGGTGATGAAAATCCAGAAGTCGGTGAGGCCAAACGGCAGCGCGAGCAGAGCGGCCCCCGCGGCCAGCGGTCCGGCATGCCGTGCTTTCATTCAACCGTTCCAAGCAGGCCCTGGGGGCGAACGATGAGCACGATCGCCATGCAGGCGAAAGTGAGCACGACCGCGAGACCCGGAAACGCGAGCACGCCGAAGGCGTTGACCAAGCCGACAAGCAGCGAGGCGACGAACGCGCCGAGCACGCTGCCCAGGCCGCCGATCACCACCACCACGAAGGCGTCAATGATCAC
>VFSW01000375.1_pt1 | contig 64393 bp, 68 predicted proteins | sample 5358111 | NCBI WGS metagenome assembly VFSW01 (sample SAMN11554181, study PRJNA540505) | mine drainage metagenome | isolation source: sediment from site ElyBrook_90M | place: USA: Ely Copper Mine, Vershire, VT | collected 2017
TGTGTTTTTGTGAGCGTGTGGGCTGTGCGTGTGTAATTGTTTTCTCTTTGGGGTTTTGATGGGGGGATTGTTATCGTATGTTTGGAGCGAGTGAGCTGTCCGTGTGGAATTGAAATTACCAGGAGCCGATCATGCCCGCCCGTGCCTTGCAGTTCGGAGCGAGTGAGATGTCCGTGTGGAATTGAAATTCGCATCACGCTCGATTTCACGCGCCGTCGGACGTACGTTTGGAGCGAGTGAGCTGTCCATGTGGAATTGAAATTAGGCACGCATCAGGCAAAAGATCTCAAAATCTGGCGTTTGGAGCGAGTGAGCTGTCCGTGTGGAATTGAAACTACATGGATAACCATTGTCAATATGTTACAAATCTAAGGGGATGTTGATGGCGCGTGCGATCACCGAGAACACCTTATTTTATGGCGACAACCTGGATATTCTGCGGCAGTATTTCATCGACGAGTGCGTTGATCTCATTTATCTGGACCCGCCGTTCAATTCCAGTCGCAACTATAACGTGTTGTTCAAAGATGAAAAGGGGTTAGAGAGTGAGGCCCAGATAATCGCCTTTGAAGACACTTGGCACTGGACACCGGAGGCGGAACATACCTATATTAAGCTGCTTACCCATGCACCTCAACAGGTCGCGGTCATCTTGGAAGCATTGCGTGCATCGATAGGTACCAACCAGATGATGGCCTATCTGACCATGATGAGTATTCGCCTTATCGAGCTGCACCGCGTGCTCAAACCAACTGGTAGCCTCTATTTGCACTGCGATCCGACAGCGAGCCATTATTTGAAAATCATCCTGGATGCCATTTTTGGTGCACAGAACTTTCGGAACGAGATTATCTGGAAAAGGCAATCAGCTCATAGCGATGCCAAGACAAAATTCTCTGATGTGACTGATACCATTCTTTTCTATGTAAAGTCGAAAGATGCCTACTTTGCACCTCAATATGGGGAATACGATCCAGAGTACCTTACCAAATTTTATCGCTTCGATGACCAGGATGGTCGAGGTCCCTACCGCCTTGATAATATGGCAAGTCCAAATCCCCGCCCGAACATGATGTACGAATGGCTCGGATTTCCCTGGCCACAAAAAGGATGGCGTTATCAGCGCGAAACCATGCAAAAATTGCATGATGAGGGACGCATTTATTACCCGCGAAAGCCAGACGGATCACTCGACACAACAAAGCGTCCAGCACTTAAACGGTATATTGCAGAACAGGAAGGCTCCATCATTACCAATGCCTGGACGGATATTCAGTCTTTGCATAGCTCAGATGCGGAACGTTTGGGCTATCCGACGCAAAAGCCGCTCGCACTCCTGGAGCGGATCATCCAGGCCAGCAGCAAACCTGGAGATATCATCCTGGACCCCTTTTGTGGCTGTGGGACCGCAATCGCGGCTGCGCAGAAGTTAGATCGCCGTTGGCTCGGCATTGACATCACCCATCTCAGTATTGCGCTTCAAAAATATCGCCTAGAAGCCATGTTTCCGGGTATCAAGTTCAAAGTCATTGGTGAGCCGGAAGACCTGGGTGCAGCGCAACATCTCGCTCAGCATGATCGCTATCAGTTTCAGTGGTGGGCCTTATCGCTGGTACGCGCCAAACCGCTCGGTGCGCAAGAAGGCAGCAAAGCAGGCAAAAAAGGTAGCGACAAGGGCATTGATGGGATCATCAACTTCATTGACGATAACACAGGCAAAACCAAACGCGTCATTGTGCAGGTGAAATCAGGGCATGTAAAATCGGGCGATGTGCGCGATCTTGTGGGCACTATTCAGCGCGAGCAAGCCGCGATAGGCATTTTTATCACGCTAGAGCCACCGTCGCGCGATATGAAGGCTGAGGCCGCCAGTGCAGGTTTTTATTTCTCGCCTGGCTGGGGGAGAGAGTACCAGCGGATTCAGATTCTCACCATTGAGGAGCTATTGCACGGGGCAGATGTCAATATGCCGCCGCAACATGGCACATTCAAAGCAGCGCAACGGGTCCAGACGGCAAAGCCAGAGGCTTTGCAAGTCGAACTGGAGCTTAATTAGCAGATAGTAATTACAGTATAGAGGATTGTTGGTTACTACCAGGCGAAAAGAGGGCAGAATTGTACATATGTGGACAACTAAAATTAACCGTGCAAAGCAACTAAAAAAAGATTTGGATAAGGTTTTATACGATTTCCTTGCTTCACAACCGTATAAGATCGATACAAAGAGAGACCCACAATCAAAGCGTCTGATCTACTTCATAACGAAAGCCGATGAAGTTCCAGAAGAAATATCACTAATCACAGGAGATATTATACAAAACCTCCGAAGCGCTTTAGATCATCTGGCCTACCAGCTCTTTATGATCAACACTGGCAATAGAACGAACGCACGACATATCTATTTCCCGATAGCGGAAGATGCCACTTTGTATGAACGTGATAAAGATAGGAAGACCGAAGGTATTGCACAGGAAGCAAAGGATGCAATCGATGTCATCAGGCCATTTCGAGGGGGAAACGATACGCTCTGGAAAATTCATAAGCTCAATAATATTGATAAGCATCGGTTGCTCGTTACCGTCGGCTCCTCATATCACAGCGTTGACCTCGGTGGACACGCGCTCACAATGATGAAGAGAGCATTTCCTCATTTGGACTTACCTGATATGCATTTTTTTGCGAAACCAGCTAGTGGCCACTTCCCACTTAAAGTAGGAGACGAGCTTTTGGCTGATGCCCCTGATGCCGAGCCAATGCCAGACCTGCAATTCAGGTTCGATGTGGTCATTTATGAACCAGCCATAGTTGAGGGAGAGTCATTACTTGAAGTACTCAAGACCATGTTTGACGCGGTTGCCAGTTTAGTACCGATCTTTGAACCTTTCCTGGTAAGATAGTATAAATTCCATCATATCTCATCTGGTATTCGGCTCTGGCTCTCTCACTTAGCACTCCTGCCAATCCGAGGGTAGACGCGGTAAAACATCTCTTCAGAATGATTTTGAGGATTACTGAAAAGTTCAATTAAAGACTTTACGAGCTTCTCAGCCGTGTATTCTGGGACAGTGCCATGACCACCTGCTTGACCTAAATCATTGCGAATATCTTTATAGATGCCTGGTTGCGCCCGATCAAAAAGTTCCTGTAGTGCCTGGTATGCTTCTGACGTAAGAGCGTGATTGAGGTGAAATAGGTCATACCAGATATCAGCATGATCCTCCCCAATATTGCAGGAAGTACAGTCAAGTTCATGTAGATGGATACTAATCCAATATATCTGTTCTGAAACACAATACTCATGATAGCGTTTCTCAAGTTCCAGATGTGCTGGTTCTTTTACGAGATAGTGTTGCTCTTTGGCGAGAGCTAGCATGGCTTGTTCTTTAGGTGTTAAGGTCATGTTCCGTTACCCTGCTTTCGTGATGAATTTCGATGAGTATACATCCCTCACCAAGCTAGGGTCAACAAGCTTTCGGTATTAACTTGTTTTATAACCACCTGACTTGAGGCTCAGGAATCTTCGCCACAGACCTAATCAAGACATGGTGGCTATTCCGCAAAGTTGATGAAGAATGTCTGTTCTAGTCTTAAAATGAGCCATTTGGCAGTATTGCTTGCCATTTCTCTTCTGTAAATCTTGACAATAAACTGCTGATTTTTTGCTACTCTATTGCCGAAAACACTCCTCAGAGCTGCTCTTTTTGAGACAGGCGACTAGCAAATTGGCTTGAGAAGCCATAAGAGAAGCAATATACCCAGCAGCAGAATTACCAAAAAATCAGCAGTTTATTGTCAAGATTTACACCCGGTTGATTCGGTCTTGAACCAGATGTGAGTTGATATTTTCACACGATGAACCCAGTGTTACGGAGAATTAAGCCAATTAACAATTAAGGCAACAAATCTTCTTGCTCACCCCACATGGTGTAAATCCCAACATTCTGCGGGAAATTTCTGTATAATTAAGCGGGAGGATCAGAGGGCTTCGATGTCCCTTTGGCATCTCGGACATAGCGGTACAAGGTTGAGCGGGAGATCTCTAGCGTCGAGCAAATCTCTGAAATAGATTGATTCGGATCAGCAAAGAGTTGACGAGCCAAGGCCACTTTTCCGTTGGTCGTCAGTTTCTTCGGCCTTCCTCCGACACGTCCCCTCGCTCGCGCAGCAACGAGCCCAGCATTTGTGCGCTCACGAATGAGATCACGTTCAAATTCAGCCAGGGCTCCCATCACATGAAAGATGAGCTTGCCTCCAGGCGTTGTCGTGTCGATTTTTTCGGTGAGGCTGATAAAATCGATCCCTCGATCTTTGAGGAGGTTGAGCGTCTCGATGAGATCTTTGAGTGAGCGTCCCAGACGGTCGAGTTTCCATACGATCACGGTGTCGCCTGGGCGCACAAAGGCCAGCAGTTCCTCTAATCCTTTTCGCTCAAACTTCGATCCCGTCATTTTGTCTCCGAAGTATTTTTCACATCCTGCTGCTTTCAACGCATCCCTCTGTAATGCTTCATTTTGCTCCTGTTTGGAAACCCGCGTGTAACCAACCTTCATAAACCTCTTCCTTCTGTGTCACTTACTCATCTCAACAGGGAAAAACTGACACGTTGATTTTGGCACGTTTTTTGAGAAGGGTCAAGGAGCTATGCCACGCTCACGGACATGATGAGTTGGAAGGCAAGAAAAGCTGAACTATGTGTATCAAAAAACGGACGATTTTGAGACTCAGCTCTCCATCTATCACGAAAAAAGAAGAACTTCTTTCCCGATTCCTCGTGCTTACCACGCATGGCTTGGGAGATTCCCGACAGCAATCCTCCAAGCGATGCAGGTGCTCCATTATTCCTCGCTGGCTACAGATTTTTTACGCTACCATTTGCTCATGGTATGCGCAAACCTTCGCTTGAGCAAGTTTCAGGGGATGTGTACTCTCTGTGCGGCAGAGCGCATCGCTGAGTCGAGATCCGCCCAGAGATCATCGGCGTCCTCGATCCCAACACTGAGTCGGAGGAGCGAGGGTGGAAGGTGTCCCTGTCCTGGGATCGCAGCTCTTCGTTCCATCGTTGATTCCACTGCTCCCAGGCTGGTGGCATGGCGGATAAGCCTGATGTTTCGGCAAACCTCATCAGCAAACTCTGCTCCTCCATACACATCGAACGAAATAATGGTTCCGAAGCCCTTGAGGACGCGTTTGGCAGTTGCATGCGTCGGATGTGAGGGTAAGCCTGGATACCGAACATGAATGACCAGTGGGTGCGCCTCAAGCCGCTCTGCAAGCATCATGGCTGTTTGTTGGGCCTGTTGTAACCGAAGCGCGAGGGTTCTCGCACCACGAACAGCCAGAAAGGCTTCAAGCGTTCCTGGTGTCGCTCCCGTAAGCTCACGGGACTTCAAGAGAGCATGCCAGAAGGCCTCATCCTTTGTTGTGGCGACCCCTGCTAATAAGTCGGAGTGGCCGCCAATAAACTTGGTTGCTGATTGCAGTGACACCGTGGCACCCAAGGCAAGCGGCTGCTGATTCAAAGGTGTGGCGAAGGTGTTGTCTACGGCGACGATTGCTCCAGGCTTGCGTGGTGCCGTGCAGACAGCCTCCAGATCTGCGACCGTGAGCAGGGGGTTCGAGGGGGATTCAAGCCAAATGAGGTCAGCGACGCCGCAGGCGTGCATCCAGCCTGCAGTATCATCCACTGCCACACGTTGCACCGACCAACGTTGTCTTTCGGCACCAGCTGCGGCTAAGCCTGCAACCCCTTGATAGCAATCATCTGGGAGCATCACAACGGCACCAGCTTCAAGCTGATCAAACACGGAGGCAATAGCGGCCATGCCGGAGGCGAATGCCACGGCCGAACCTCCCTCAAGCCCTCCAACGATTTCTTCAAGTGCTTCCCAGGTTGGAGTCCCATCATCACGTGCATATTCACGTCCCCTGCCGATGATGAAGTTGGATGCGGGGATCAGCGGGACGTTCAGTGGAGCGCCAGGTGAAGATGCGCGGCCTGCCGAGACGAGCCACGATTGCGGTTTGATTCCAGATACGTGTTTATCCATTGTTTCTCATGTCTCTAAATAGGAAGATCTTTGCTGGACGAGCAACGCTTTCAACTGGATACGTTTGTCTCGTTACGCCAAGGATTCTCGCACAGCAGCAGTTCTTCTTCGATGATCATGCCCTTACTTTACTCACTTTGACTCCGATTGACAAGTCTCCGCCGTTCCCTCGAATGGACAAAACAGGGAGTAACCATCCGCTTCTGAAGTGGTTTCTCTGGGAATCAGTTGGGGGTGTCTTCACATTCGGTATCTATTTTGTGCTGAGTAGCACCAAACGAACGGTTGTGAGACACCTCATCATTGGGCCCTGGTTCAACCTGGCCCAATGATGAGATTCTGGCGCGCCGTCTCGACTACTTCTTTCGTGACCACCTGGAGTTTGTTGGCCAACAACACATGCTCCACCTGGAGCATGAGACGATCAATCAAACGCAGGTTTCCACGGGTAATGCGCACAATCGTAGCGACCGCCTCTTTGTCAGTAAAATCATCGGAATGTGGCTTGACTCGATGGCTCCAACGCTTGCCCAGGAAATCGTGCATTTCCTCCTCAGATAACGGCTCCATCTCATGTGCAAAACCCACTCGTGAATAGAGTTGTGGGGCGCGCATCAGGCGCTTTTCCAGGCCAGGCATGCCGAGAAGCACCAGGCCAAACTCCCCCCGATCTGCCAGATCGCGGATCACCTCAAGCCCGGCGTCCCGCAGTCGGTTGGCCTCATCGACAATCAACAACTCGATCAGATGGGAAAAGCGGCGTGTGACCAGAAAGTCTTCCGTGCCTTGATGGCGCTGATTGGCAGCCTCCACCAGATACGAAAAGGCAGCAAATAAGGTCAGCACCTCTTTTTCGATGCGTGACACTGAGGCTGAGACCGGAGGCGTATAGAACACGGTGCGGCACTCCTGGAGAGAACCTTCCAGGGGAGCAGGGGCGAAGGTAAATGGCCTGTAGGGATACATCCCATCCATCGCACTCCTGCCGGTAAAAGTGATGAGGGATTCTGGTAAATAGGGCTTAAACAGGTGCCATTGCGCGTATTGTTTGGCTGACTCCGTTTTGCCGGTCCCAGGGGGACCGTATCCCAGGCCAACCACACGGGCTTGCCGACAAGCATCGCACATCTCCCCAAAGCGACGGGAATTTTTCGTCGCGACAAAGTGCTGAGGATTTCCCCCATCCTGCTCAGTCATTGATGTACCTTTTGAGTGTTGTCCGCGCTTCGACTGGCGCGGGCTCTGCCACCACCGTTTTCGGTGCTGGCGGTGGAGCATGATGCATCTCCACATACCGATTGACCATGGCTTCCCGCGTGTTCAATTCTGCACGAACCTGCTTACGGCGGGCCGTGCGGGCCTGCTCAATCTCCTTCAAGGTGACTTTTCGATCACTGAGTTCGGGACAAATCGCCCGGCAGAGAAACCGATCCTGATAGAAGACATGGACCTCCCCAAGATCGGCAGGGTCATACCTGATCAGAACATCTTCTTTCACAAAGGATGCCAGGGTGATATCCATGTAGCGATGGTTCTGAAAATGAATGCCATCTTGCTGCACCTTCCGGGTTTTGGCGACGGTTAAGAGCAACAGGTCGAGCTGTTCAAGAGAACGGGGCATCCGAGGGACAAATGCTCCAACTTCCCATCGATCCTTGGGGATGAACCCTGTTTCGCCATGGACCCGGTGATGGTAGTCTTCTAGCAACCACTTCCGAAAACGTTGTTCAAAGGCCGGTAAGGTGAGCGTTGCCTCCGCATCAGGATATCCCTTTGGAGCATATCCGGGCACATCTTGGAGAAACAACTGATCGACACTCCGGAAGAAGCGCTCTACTTTCCCACGCCCGCGAGGGACTGCTATTTTGGAAAAGACTAATTCCATGCCGATATCTGCTGCTACTTGTTCCATATGTTTACTCGTGAAATCGGAGCCGTGGTCGGTGTAGAAGACGCTGGGAATCCCACACGCTGACCAGCGGGGGTCGTCTTTGCGCCAGATGGCCTGGCGCAGAGTCAGAGCAGTGGTGAGGGCAGTCGCGACCTGGAAACTGAGCCGATATCCCACAATCACACGGCTGAAATCGTCTTCAATCGCCGTCAGGTAGGGTTTGGCCGGTTTGCCTTCTTCGTCCAGAAGCATCACATCCAAGGGGGTGTGATCGGCCTGCCACATGGCATTGGCATGGGTCGCTTCTCGTCGGTAAAGAAGGTCAAACTCCTCTCGATAGACAGCCGGTCCCTGGTGGGCAAGAGTGACGAGGGCAGGATCGAGGCTTTTGATGATCTGACGTACCCGCTCATAGCTGGGTGGTTTCCATCCCTGTTGTGTGGCAATCTCAACCACCTGCCGGTGAATGGCTGCTGCTGAACGAGGAGGGGTCTGCAAGGCTAATCCTTCCACCAGGGTAATCGCCTGGTCTGGCAGGATGCGAGCCTTGCCTTTATCCTTTCGCTCCGCTGTGACGAGTCCAGCCAACCCTTGTTCTCGGTATCGTTTCACCCAACGTTGCACCGCGCTCTTTGAAAGCTGATGGGTACGAACAATCTGTGCCTGGGAGACTCCTTCTTCCAGAACCGGACGCAAGAGTTCAAAGCGAGCATAGGCTTCTGCTCGCTGCTCTTCGGAAAGCGAGGTGAGTGCAACGGGTGCTTTCGCCATGATCGGCATCCTCTCCAACGGCAAGGCATTGATCTCGTCTCTCCAAAGTATACCTCATGTCCCACTGAATTGTACAGAAATTTCCCGCAGAATGTTGGGATTTACACATGGGTAACACACCAGGCTGTGTTGGAGCACTGAGATCAACTTCACTTGATTGTGGCAACACCTCATCAATGTCTTGTTCGGAAGCGGCGGGAATGGGCAAGATACTCTGTACTTGTGTGGGTGATGGAAGTGCCGCCGTAGATTTCGCTTTCTGGGTTCCTTTTTGCCTCTGCTGCGGATTGCCTAATGGCGTGCCATTTTTCTTGTTGCTACGCTTGGAAGGTGACGCAGTTGGCTTTGGAGTTCCAGATGACACATCACCAGTATTTGTCTCTGCCACCAATGTTGAGTCAACGGTCGTCGGCCTTCGCCCTCGCTGTTGCAAGGGAGGAACTTCCTCTTTTGATTTGCGCTCCAGTTCCTTGTAAAGCTCCTGCCATCTCACATGATCCACGTTCTGCATCGTCACATGTACCAATTCAAAATCACCTGAGCCGATGACAAAGCTCTCGCCAGCACTAAGCTGCAAGACATCGTTATGATCGATCTTCGGTTCCTCGCGCAAGCGGATTGTTCCCGCACTGATGGGGGTATCACTACGTAAGCTGTTACCAAGCGCAAGGTAGCGGTTACTACGTGTATAAACGGCGTAGTTCCTCATCGATTATTCCTGTCTCTGTTGGAGTCGGAACTAACACCTTTGTAGAACGTGCAAAAGCCGAATCTTCAGGCTGTCATTCAGCCAAAAACGGCGATTGTTCCATTTCCAGTTAGCAAGCCGATACTCGCTCATCAAGGCTACTTGCCTGAAAAGCGAGATAGGGCTTGTCAAAGCGAACAATGCCCACTACTCTGCAAACCTCGTCACGACCTTATGGACAGATACCTTTCCTCATCGCTGGACGAAAAACGGGCTCTTTTTAGGAAGGTGAGCCTGTTTTGAGCTGAAAAACCGTTGCAATGCCTCATTTTTCGTCCAATGGATAGGAAAGGTATCTGTCCATAAGGCCGTGGCGAGGTTTGTACTCTGCCCTTGGTGACAGCTTACGTAGTGCCACCCCGAACAGCAAGAACGCATCACGCCAAAAAGTGCGCTCGGCCATCGACCTATTGCGCCACAAACACCGCTCACGGAGGCACCACGTGTTCCGCGTGCCTCGCGCACCCATGCCCTGCCGCGCGCTGCAGCCCAACAGGAGCGGACCAGTACGCCTCCACCTGCTGCTGAAGATGAAGAGATACCGACATGGCAGCGCACCCATCCGCCAGCATCGTTGTGGCACTCTCGTCGGCTGGTCCCCGGCGTGGCGTTCGGCATGCTGCTGGCGGCGTGCCTGATCATCCTGGGCCAGATCGCGCTCGGCTGGTTTGGCAACGTTTGGAATACTGTGCAGTACGGGTATCCACGCACGTACCAGGTCAATGCCGTTGTCGGCCATCATGATAGCGCAACGCATCCTTCACATTTTCTCGCTCTCAACCTCAACGGACACATTGAGATTATTGAGTTCCCCGGCGGGGATGCATCCCATGCCCTAGTCTACGAGGTTGGTGCGCAACTGAGCGGCCCACACGCTGATCTGGTGCCTGTCACACTCCAGTTCGTCGATACGCGCCACGATCATCAGCCCGATATGATCGTACAGGTTGGCGAAGAGCAGTTCATCTATCGCAATGCCAACGGGTAGTTTCATGCATCATCGGCTGGTGGCGTTTGAATCATGAAGTGGAGTGCATAGCACATTACCATTCATTCCAATCCTTCATTGACGGAAGAGAAAAATCTTCTGAATCAGCGAGTAAGGCAATATCCCCTGTACTCTCCAAGCGCACGGTCACGGTCACTGATGATCGTGGTGGAGCGACGGAAAAGCGTACTTCAGCCAGGTCAGGAGAGTGTAATTGTTGCAGCGGTTGGAGTAATCGCCCTTTGCCACGGGCTTGGAAGCCAAGTTCTTGGAGATAGGCTTCCGCTAACTGAAAAATCTGGGCACGCGAAAGCGTATAGCGAGGAAAGCGGATAGGCATTCCGTCTTGCAAGGGAATACGTTGTGAATCTCCATTTGTCATGAGGTAACAGTCGTTGAGTTCTAGTGCCTCTGGTACGCCGTAGCAGCGCCCTTCGTGCCACACACCATTCAGCAGAACGGCAAAATCCTTATGAAAAATGCTTTCTCTTGTTTCGCGAATGCGTAATCCACTCACGAAGTCGCCATAATCGGCCATCTCGATTGTAGAGATGCGATAGGCTGATGGTTGTAAGAAACATGGGATTATTTTCATGCATTTCCTCCTGGTTCTGGGGTACTCTGAATGCCAAAGATCTGTTCCAGGTCGCGCCCATATTTATTCTTCGCTTGCCTGGCCCGTTTGAGATAGCGGCTGGTGGTCGCGATATTCTTGTGGCGCAGGAACGCTTGAATTTCTGAGGTGGTCGCCCCCAGGTCTTCGAGCGTGATGCCTGCCGTGTGGCGCATGGTATGGAAGGCACTCGTGCCGATATATTTGAGACAGATCTGCTCCAATGCCTGCACCGATAACTGTTTGCCACGGCTACCATTGCGCGCGAACGAGACCCAGACTGGCGCGTGGCGTTGCTCATGCCACTGCTCGCCATAGAGGGTACACAGGTAGTCGGCAAGGGCCTTGCTGGTTCCAGTTTCCAGTTCGCGCTCATCCGTGCCACCGCCTTTGGTGCGCGGGAAATGCAGAATGAGATGCTCGCCGGACCAGCTGAGATCGCCGACGCGCATCGCGGCCAGGGCGCGTACCCGCTGCGCGGTGTGCAGTGCCACGGATAGCACGGCATAGTCGCGTTGGCCTGCGGGCGTCGTGCGGGAGATGCGGCTCAAGCGTTTGCGCATCTCCAGTGCATCCAGGGCTTTTGCGCCCTGTTGGTCCCCGACGGCGCGGCGGTCAATGGCCTCGATGGGATTGTCTCCTCGATAAAGCCGCCTGCGCCTGGCGTAATCATACAGGCTGCTGATGGTTGCCAGGCGATGGTTATAGGTGGCGGGACTGATCGGCCCTGCATGATGCGAGTCCGCTGCGCGTGCGCCTGCCCACTGTTGCACAATCAGGAGGAAAGCGGCATAATGCGTATCCTCCGCGAGATCACAGAAGAGGTCATAGCCATGGGCCTGCAGCGCGGCACGCAGGGAGAGGGCCGTGGCATGATAGGCCACATGCGTCTTCCAGCTGTGTGATTTACCCGTCTTGTCATCGAGCCAAGCCACAAGGATACCATCGGCTGGCAGGGCAAGCAGATAGGGGCATTGGATGACGGAGCAGCGATGGAACAGGCCGTCCTGTGGAGAAACCACACGCGTTGTGGACATTACCTGCAGGGCACGATCCTGTGCCAATGGTAATGCGGTGCTGTCAGCTGTCTCCTCTTGTGGTGGATGCGTATTCTGTGGTGGCAATGGGTCAGCTGTCGCCATCGTGAGACTCCTCTTTCTCTGTTGAAATTCCGGCCTTGCAGGGTGCCGCCAGACCTGAACTAAGGATAGTTAGTTCAGGTCTGGCGGCACCCTTTTCTGGATTACTCCCAGCGTTTCAGCCGCTCTTTAATACTCTTTCGTTCATCCTCTGAAATTTGTAAATGAGGTAGTAACAAGAGCATCTCATCTGATGAGATACTCTTCTGTAGTTCTTTGAAATTTTTCTCAGATACGAGACGTTGAACGGCCCATAGACGCTCAGGAGCTAGGGGGTTATCTTCAGAAGCTTCTTCATGATAGGATTCTCTTCCTGTTTCGTATTGCTCAAACATATTCATATCTGCTCGTAATTGCTTCTCAACCTGTTCCAACCATTTCAATTCAATTTTCGAGAGCGATGAACGTGAAGAGGTGGAACGTATGTGATGGATATCGTCTAAACGCTCTTGCATATCTAAACGTGGAACACCGGATAAAACACGTGTGGCACCATCCGATCGCAAAGCTGCTAGAAAAAGTAAATCTGCTATCATCTTATCATCAGAATAGTGGCGTAGGATATCTAGTGCTATTTGCCAGAATCCTGACTTTGTGGCTGTCAGACATCGGCAAACTATTCTTGCCTGTTCAATATGTTCGTAAGCAAACTCGAGCAGAATCTTTGTATCGTTTTCCTGATCGATGACATTTAATAAGCTATTCGTAATGAGTGATTTTAAAGAGACATTATTACAAACTATTGAAAGAGGAATAGTTATTGCGCGTTTCCGGTCCGCATAACATAAAGTTGTCCAAAATGCATTCTCGCCATACGTAACTAACGGATTCCACAATGTAGAGCTTTTTAGCTGCATAAGGATTTTCTGATAAAGATCGAAGCCATGTTCTATGTCGACCTCACATAGCTTGGATATGACGCGATCACACTTATATTGATCATCAAGAGTATTAGAGGAAAACTTCTCAACGCATTGCCACGCAAATTCAATGATTGGTTCTTCAAAAGACGTATGCATATCTAACCATTGACTGAGCGAATTTATGACAATGCCGACATTTTCAAGTTCCTTTCCTACAACAGCCTGAAGCAACCGTAGATATTCATGACTTTGTAGACTTCTAATCCAATACATTGAGGTTAACAATCGGAAACCACCAAAATTCGTATCTATTCTTTGATCAGACAATAACCTTTCTACCCGTTTAACTCCTGCTTCGTCTGCTGGAAGGTATGCTGTTGCCCTGATACTCGCTTCAGCGGTGACTTTCCTTTCATCAACAAGTTTGTCCAGGTGTTGTGTGGCAAATGAGTGATTCCATGTGCTTATACCCTGAAAATAAGAAGCGAATGCCCCTTCGCCTGATGTATTACGGCTTAACTGTTCAATATATGAAAGCCAGTGATAGGTTCGATCCAGTTCTCCCAATTGTTCAAAGAACATTCCCCCAAGCTTTGCTTCTTCTGAAATGAGCCAGGTTATCAATGTGTTGGTGAGCAACTCTGGCTGACAGATACACTCCGTAACAAGGGCCCGTACTTCCTCTTTATGTTCATCTGCTGACCATGTTCCAATCCACCGTTTCAAGCGAATAGAGAAATCACTCGTTTCAAGGCAGCCGAGAATGATTGAAATTTCTTGATAGATGCTTTGAAGTTTCTCTCGTGCTTCATCATTTTCCCCATTCTCAGGATTGAATGAACGTTGGACGCGTACTAGTGCCCCAGATAGTTTTGATATGGACAAAGAAATTTGTCCAGTAACGCACCAATGCGCTACTTGCCTACATCGAGCCAGTGCTTTCTCAATATTATGACCGAATAAGGCGTAGTGGGAAAGAATATCTGGAATAGCAGCTTGCGCTTGTTCCGCTAATTCTATTTGGGATGACTGTGCGCCATACAGAAGCATATCTAACAATGCCTCCCAGTAATCCCAAATATCTATCCAGGTCAGTTGCGGCTGAGTGGCGAGTGGCTCTGGTCCTTTAGATTCATAGAGGCTAAATGACCACCCAGCACTGAGAGCGTGTATTATTGCTTTTTGTCCGATTTTCTGTATTTCCATTGATTGTGCTGAAGATACAGCCCATTGAAGAATATCCAGTCGATCTTCTAATGAGAGTGGACATTGTGGTTGCCATGGGTGAAAGCAATCATAAAAAAAATCTGTTGAAATTTTGCTGGTATTATTGAGTGGCTCAGATGCAAAGAGGAAGAAAAAACACTGTAGAGCAGTCTTACTCGTATGTTGGCGAAAAAGAAGATCCCTCAACACATTCTGGAGATTGCATTTTATATCCCATGTCATTGAACGGCAAGCATCCAGACTTAAACTATTCTTAAGGAGTTGGGCGATCCTTTGCGGTACTGCACTCGTGATGGAATGTAACAATTCTATGTTAGACAAAGCATTCTGAAACGTCGCAAATAATCCATCTGGTGCAAAGAGTTCATCCCAAAAGAATGTGACTTCCTCTCCTCTCATCTCTCGCAGTCGCTCAATGAGACGAACTCGAGGCTTTTGATGAAGTCCGGCAAATAAGGCTGTAAGTTCAACAGAACGCCCTCTTAATAATGACATAGCAAGATGATTTGCCAGAAGTGAAGGAACGACTTCGGCGTACTTACCTCTTCTCCTCACAACACCGGCACGTATAAGACGAGAAATTTCCGAGAGTAGCTCATTTAATTGAATATTTTGGTGAAACAAGGAGAGTAGTCTCTTTATTTCACCATAGGACGGCCCGCTGATGTCTACACGGGATAACAGACTGAGTATGCGTAAGCATTCGAGCGAACGGTCTCCTAGCTCTTTCTGAATTTTACGCTGAAATGCATTAGCAACCTCCTCTATGAACCCTGCTGTTGATTTTCTTAGATCGGTGGCACTTGCTACTGCGGCAAGAAGTATTCCGGGGTTACCACTAGATTGTGAAATAATCCATGATTCCATGCTAAAGTCTTGAGCAACGCTCAAATCTGGTCGTACTGCTTTAAGCAATGCCCATGCTTGTTGATCGTTTAGAGGGGACATAGGAATAATATGAATTCTCTTGTCCTGCCCGAAATTCGGCGTTGGAGTATTTTCGGCTGTTGGCAGTGTAATGATCAGCTTGATTCCTGCAATGCTTAAAGCCTGACGTACAAATCTTTCAACTTCATTTGACTCAGGGTCTTCAATAATGACAATCGTCTCGAAGTCTGGTGATACCACCTTAAGAAGATCACCTGGACTGAGATATGCCGTATGAAATGCGACAACGGTATTTGTCTGGTGCATTTGAGTCGCCTCCAACGCCAGACGAGATTTACCACTATCAACAGGACCGGTTACAATGGCAACCTTCATACCTGGATCATTAATAAATGTTTTTAATGCCGTAAGGTTGCTCTCCTGACCAATGAACGGCACAGTGCCTCTAGTAATATTCTCTTCGAGATGGGATGCATAAGCATATTTCCAGATACAAAATGAGGAAGAAACAAAATACGCAGATCGTAGATGAGGTAAACTATTGAGATAAGCAGCTAACTCTGCAGCTCCGTTAACTACTACTAGAACCTTTTCGGGTTGATCGTATCCTAAAAGAAGTGTAGAGCTGATATCCTTTTTCTGATCATCTGTCAAATCAAGATTGGTAAAAAGTACATAGCGATCAGGCCGCCTTTGATTTCTATCGTACACATCTCTTATCGCCCCAATATACTCTTTTTTTACTTTTCGAGAATCAGAACCTGTGTTTTTTTTCAGTTCACTTTTTAAATCCGAAACAAGTTTTGCTCTATTTTGGGCAGAAATATCACGTAACTTGTACTGAAAAACAGTCCAGCCAGTACCAAGAAGATGTGAAGAATAACCAGCATCCTGGTCTAGTTCTATGGATTGCGCGTCTATTCCTCCATCTTTTGCAAAAAGGCGTTCGGTAAACGATGGAAGGGAAACACCTCGCCCCTTCGCTATTTGCCAGACAATTGCGTTACAAAGCGATACGAATGTGTCGGGAGTCCAATCACTTGTAATAGATGTAATGTCTTTTGCTGTTATAGGCTGACCATGATTGAGCATATAAAGTTCATCTTTCTAACTAAAATCGGATAGTTATCCCAAAGTAAAAGTATTACATATAGAATTAGCACCTTTTACTACGTCTTAATGAACGCCGCAAAACCTTCTGGTGTCAGCGTAGGTGAAAATCCGAGCCGATTTAAGTGCTCCGTTGAAGCGAAAAAAATGGTCATTTCTTTTTGCCCTCAAAAAGCGGCTATTCCGGTCCTCAATCGTCTCAGAATTACGTCGGCGTTAATACTGGCAAATATCTGTGAATTTGTGGTGGTCATATTGATGCTGTGATGTGACAAAACAGGGCATAGTTTTGGAGACTCTTCCTCGTGGGGCTGCGAGGCTTGGGTCGGCATTTCCATCATTTCAAACCTTCTGAGGTTTGGTGCATTGCCAGTGCTTCACCTGACATGTACCACCAGCGCAAGCCGATACAGAATAACCATACGATTGCTAGAAAGGCTGTTTCACCCCATTGCCTCCAAGCACTGGATAAGCTCCAATGCAGAGTTGGATCGCTGTAGAGAGAGGACACGCAAAGGAATGTAAGGAAAGGTAGAGATAACACAGCAAACATAGCCACTTTGCCATACTCCTTTTTCGAGGCAGCTATTACGCCATGTCCAAGAAAGCGCACACACCAAGAAAAACAGAGAAAAGCTGCGGGAATCACAAACACAATAGCGGCTCCCTCACGCCAGAGCGTCGGAAGTGGAAGCCAGATTGCCAAGAGCCCAAATGCGAAAAGAAACCATCCCCACTTCACCAAAAAGAATTCGATAACATTCTCAGCACGATACCACCAACTCTGCCGTGGCTTGTTCTTCATGATATGCTGGTTGACCATAAGCAATCCTCCTGTTATTAAAATAAGCAGAGAGACTATCTGAAAAGAAGTGCCTCTCTTATGCACTTCTCTTTCTTTGAGAAGAAAACGGTATGTAGCTCTACCCCATACTGGGTGGACTACACTAGCGATCTTATAAGTCTCGATTGAGGACGACGAGGTAGCAGCCTATACTCGATGATATGCAACACAACAGAAGGGGCGAGGAGTGTTCCAATCCCCTTCTGTTGTCTTCCTACTGCCCAAGCAAAGTTTTCTTGCCCTGCTCAAAGTCTGCTTGTGTGATAATCCCTTGCTGCCAGAGCGCGTGCAGTTTGGCTATCTCATCGGCAATACTTTTTGCTGGTGTTGTATGCTGTTGCTGCATGGACGCGAGAAAGCTGGCTTGTGCCTGCATAATGGCTTGCTGTAACTCCTTTTTCTTATTGGTCGGAATGGTGTATCGCTCCCCGCCCGTTGTGGTTAGCTCGAAGCTCATTCCGGCCTCAACCCCTGCTATTTGAGACAAGGACACGCTTTTTGTGCCATACGTGGCTCTGAACTCAACACGGTTGGCGTACACTTTGCACCAAAAGCCGAGAGAACTGGTCTCGAAGAGTGGCGTTTCTATAGGTTGCTGCTGCTGTGGTTGCTGTCGCTTGAACATGCGAATACCCCCTTTGCGGCATGAGATAGCTGAATATGTAGTATCTCTCCTACCCTCTACCATACCACATAGATAGGGCGGTGTCATTGTACTGACGTTTGGGGTAGCACTATGAAGTAGACGGCGAGCGAGGTCCCATCATCGGGCCTTTTCTCTCCACCTCTACCAGCTATGCACCCCATGTGGGCACTCGTCGCACTCCGTAAAGCGTGGATGCTCTTCAAAGAGATCGATGAATTGTTTGATCCCAACATAGTCGAGAGCTTCTTGCACTGTTCGACCATCCACTGTCCAGAAGCCGCGTTCCACCCATATTCGCTCGTCGCGAATGGCCCGCGCCACGGTACTCTCTGGAATGCTGTGCAGGCGCGCAAAGGAGCGCCAAGTCACCAGATCACGCGGCAACGTCGAACGGCTCCTGCTGGATCGCTTCTTTCTTTTCATTGGCGTGCTTGAACGCGCCTGTGTTCGTTGCCGCTCCAGGCGTTCGATCTTTTGCTCGGCCTGGGTGAGTCGATGCTCCAGTTCCTCAACCTCAAACGTCACCTGGATCAGCCTGTCGTACAGTTCGTCGTAGCTCAACCGCCGCTTTGTGGGTGTCGCGGCTGCGCGTTCTGTGAGTGGCAACGAAAGTTCGATCAGGTCAAGGGGATTCACCCGATATTTTCCATGGGGGAGCACCTCGACCTGCAACTTGCCCTGTTTGATCCATCGCTGCACCGTCCGGACATCGACCTCAGCCTGCTGTGCCATTTCGCGCGTTGAAAGAATATCAAAATCATCCATGCTCTTAGAACGCGCGACAGGTCGCGACAACAGCATTCATAAGACGATTGTGCTAGAGGAGCAATGCGCCCTTAGCGACGACACTGTCGCGACGTGTCGCCAAAAGATATGGTTGCCCCTGTCCCATAGTGTGATGCGAACAGTATTAAGGCCCAACGCTCCGCTGACTATCATGAAGTTGCAATGGAGAGGGCAATGTATGTATGAAGTGGTAAAAAGAATCTTTTCCCCTCTTCCTTCTGCAGATTCTGGCAAGATCCTGACCAATACGTGCAGGGGAAACGCATCAATGTTCATACATAACAAGAAAAACATGTAAGAATTGCGCGTGCTATGATGATTTTTACGTCTAAAAGTATGTAAAAAGGATATTACTCCTATGTTGCACTCATAATAGTCAGCATAGCACCCCCTACAAAGCGTGATGGTAGGTTTGTAAGCACTCTGCTTCACTGTTGAAGAAGCGTGTTGTCGGTGGATAAAAGTACAGAGGGATAGAGCTGTTTATCTCTTTTTGCCATACATCAAGCCGGGCTTCACGAGATTTGTCTTCTCGGTCCAGAACCAAAAGAGCTGATGCGTGCTGCATCATTATTTCCCGCGTTAAACGCTCTTTGATCGTGTGCCCCACCACAAGCAGAGCTGCGTGAGAGTCACGAGCGAATAATCTAAGTTCTGTAAGTTTTGCATGATAGCCTACCAGACCTATAAGATCTAAATAATCTATCACAATGAAATCGGGATAGTTGTCGCCAAATATGTTTACCATATGCTCGCGCATCATGGCGAATGATGTTAGGTACTTATCATTAATCCAGACTTTCCACTCTTTTATGGCTTGACTGGTATCTTCCAGACGACGATACTCTTCTGTTGCGATGGTTCCTCGCTGCATATCTTTCGTATCAATTCCAGTTTCCATCGCAAGTAGCTTTCTGGTTATGGCATTTCGTGTCCCTTCTAGACTGAAAATCATTGATCGTAGTGTTGGTTGTTGGGCCACATGGCGAAGAATACTGACAGCCAAGGATGTTTTTCCTTCTGCAGTTGATGGGCTGGTCAGAATCGTTACCACGCCACGCGGCAAACCACCGCCTAAAGCATGATCCAGTTCAAGAAATCCTGTCGGAATAGGAGAATCGTTCTTATTATCCATCGGGAAAAGATCCTTTCTTTTGTGGACATACCTAAGATGCTGTCTGTGGTGAGTCTGTAGGCACTTGCTGATCCATGCCAAGCTCAGATTCCAGGGTTGAAACCCATCCCTGATGTAGCGCGTCAGAACGCCATGCATGCAACGCATCTTGTATTTTTGTGCGTACATGCCGCCACATTTCGTCTGGAGAAAGCGGTTGCGTGCCTATTTGTAGTCGAATTAGGCCAAGTCCGCCTTTTTCAAAAATTGCGTTTTTCATCAAATCCTTTTTTTGCTGATCTTCCGTTTCGTGATGTGGTCCGTCGAGTTCCAGTGCTACCAGAGGCAAATAGGTTGTCGTCAGTGTCACGCAGAAATCCACACTGCTGACCATGTAATAACTAAATTCTTCTTTGCTTAAAAGCTCTTTCATCTTCTCATACGGAAAAATTGTCTGTAAGGCCATGTTCGGAAATATTAAATGGCTAGGAAGCATCTCTAATAGTACTCTGTACAACGCATACTCTTGTTTTGAATTAAATACCGGTTTTGTCCAAGAATTGGTATTGTTCGGGTGAATGACCACGGTTCTCATCGACGGTGCAAGAGGTACAGGCCATCCCTGATCCAGGTAATGCGTGACGAGTGGGTGGAGAGAAAACTGTTTCCCTTCTTCCAAAATCATATTCCAAGCAACCAGTTTTTTCCAGTGGCCATTAAACGACCAGTCTTCCATACGTACATCGCGAGCAAGCGTTCTTTTATTGACCGAGCCATAACCAGATGAGGCATCGCGTATTGCTTGCAGGATGCGTTGTTTATAGATGTCTACATCTCCCAGATGCGCCGTGATTTCTCGTTCCAAGCCTTTTAGGTAACTTGCTCGTTCCTCTTTTGCTTTTTGACGTGCAAGTGCTTGTTGCCGTTTTCGTTCTGTTTCCTCGCGAATGGCTTGTTCGATTTTCTCCTTCAAGCTCAAACTGGTTTCACTCGTTGGATCGAGACGGATTGCCTCTTCAATCGTCACTAATGCATCCTCATAGGCTTTTCGTCTATAGTACAAGACAGTAAGATTGTAGAATGCGCCCCAATGATCTTCGTGATCAATGATTTCCAGGTACAGTTTTTCTGCAAGTTGCAAATAGTGGGGGGGGGTTAAGTCGGAGGCATAATAGGCGCATTCCCACCGTTCTTGCTCGGTCATGATGGAGAGGCGCGAGAGAAAAATTTCGCAACAATCAACCAGTTCGGCATACATCTTCCATTCGATCAGGAGGTTTTTCCAAATACGTCGATAAAAGCCAAGATACAGGTGCTCTAATCCTGATGGCGATACCTGCTTTATCTGTCGCATGAATGCTTGGTGTAGTAGTGAGCGCTGTTGGGAAGTGAGTTGACGTAGTTGCTCATCTCCCAGTTCATTTGCTTCTGGCAACCACAAGTCTTTCTTTTTGCGCGCCTGCACACGTACAATTTCTGCTGCCAGCCAGTATTGAAAACCTTCTTGTTGGATATGAGGAACTATTTCGGGGATTGCAGAGACCACTTGTTCGGCCTCTTCTTGCCTGCAGATCTCATGCGCGAGAAGCCATTCCCAATCTGTTTGCAGTTGTCGTATCTTCTCTTCTTGCTTGATATGTGAAAGTAAGGCTGACCAATGCTTTGAGGGATAGAGCATAAGCAAACAAAGAAGCCATTTCTGACTGTCAGAAAGCTGCACCCAGTATTCAGTCCCTCTCTTCAACTGCTGGTGCAAGACCTGTGACGCGAGGTGCTTACTCAGGCGGTGATAGTTTTCCGTGTAATGCTTGTTAGTGGGTATAAGTGTGGTGGCTTGTTGTGCCAGATCCACTGCTTCCTGGAGCGTTCCTTTTTTTTCTACAATAAGAGAGAGGTTATGCATGGCACTTGCCGAGTTTGGTTTCAAACGAAGATGGGTACGATAGGCGTGTTCAGCCTCGTCAAATTGCTCAAGTGTCTGCAGGCTGTATGCGAGCCGCCACCATAATTCTTCATCATCAGGAGTGACCTGGAGAAGTGCTTGCAAGGTAGCAATACGTTGTTGCCACATGTGTCCTGTGATAAGTACATCATCCCAGAATGAGTGGAAGAAAGGGACAAAGATGTCTGTTACAATAGCTGCAGTAGTGAGATGCGATTGGAGGATTTTCCAGACAATAGCATGGCATTGTTCTAGTTCCTCTTGTGTGCAATCCTTGAGTTCGAGCGTATCTTTGTAGTATATCTCTGCAATAAACGCATCGAATGCCCATTGGTCAGAGTCTGCTGCATCGATAAGACGGTATGTTTCTAAGGTCGTATATTGCCACAAACAACTTTCAAGATGGAGTGTCACGGCACGGGCAAGGGTATCGGGGGCCAAATATGCTCTTGCAAGCAGGCTTCCCATGTGGGGATGCAAGGTTCCTTGCATGATAGTTGGTAGTAACGTCTTTATTTCTGCCCAGCTCTTTTCATCATCTGCGTATATATACATATACACGCAGTGCAAGAATGTCAACAAAGCTCTCGCCTCAGTTGGCATTTCCGGGATTGTCGAAAGCAGTGTTTCATACACCTCTTTGACGAGCTGATTGTCAGGATCAAGACTGGCATTTCTTCTCTCGTCAGGCTTTCCGACAGGAATAGAGTTATCGGCCAACACGTCGTAATACTCAAAATCGACAGGCCAATCTAGCCAGCATTGTATCCCGGCTACTGCTGCTTGAAGAGCGCGATGAGATGAATCGCGTGTGAGCCATGCTTTGGCGACGTGAAAATAAGCGAGAAATGCTGCCAATCCCTGCCGCTCGATCTCTTGCTCGTAACAGCCTATCGCTTCATCCCATTTGCCCCATGCCAGATAAATATCGCCTTTGATCTGCTCGATAGAGGGGTGGGCAGAGGAATGAAATGAATTGTAGCTGCCTTGAAGTTGGTTGGCATAGAAGAGCGCACGTTCAAACTGATCAAGCTTGAACGCTGCGCGGGTAACTAAGGCGAGAACCCATTGAGGAGGGGGGGGTTGCGACAAAAGAGGGGAAGCTTCTTCAAGAACCTCTGTATACTGTTCGTGTTGCATAAGGCACGTGAGATAGCGCTGGCGAATATCATTGTTATCAGGGTAGAATTGCAGTGCTTTTTTTAGGTGCGTGCGGCGGTCAAATTCTGTGCTGTCAGGAATAACATCATCAAAGAGCGTATCGATCCAGAGAAATACCTCTACAGGGCATTCAGGTAAAGAGAGAGCTTTTTGCAGAAGAGCGATAATGGTGGTCCGTTCTTCTTGCGTGAGGGTGCCATTACTTCTGTTTTGTGCAATAGCCTGTGCCTGACAGTAATATGCATAGGCGTTTTCCTCTATTGCCAGGGAACGCTGAAATATCTCCATTGCCCGTTCCCATTCTTCGAGTTCAAGCCAGATAATACCCAGAAAGCCCAGGTCATAGGTTGTAGGATGTTCAATAGTACTCCAAATTGCTGTAGCTTGTTCATAATCATGAAGTTCCAAAAAACATTGCCCAAGTAGTCGTTTTCGTTCATCTGTCGGTTCGTTCGCGAGTTGCGAACGCAATATGTCAATGGCTTGCGGAATATTACCCTGTTGGATAAAGCTTTCAGGGGAAAGAGTTGATTCAGTCGTTTTTTTGTGCGCCCGTTGCTGTTTCCGTTTTTCTCGGTTTCTTCTGCTCATACAAAATGCCCTTCCATCGCTCATCAAATATCGTACTATACATCGCTTGTGTTGCATCAATGATGATACTGTATAGTATCATAAAAACTCATCCTTTATTTGTCAAGTAGAGCAAAAATTTCGTACCAGAAGTACGTGCGCAGGAATGTAATTACGAATTACTACTCTTCTAATGCTGCCTGCTCTGCAGCTTGGCGCAATTCTTCCAGACCTGCTCGCAAATCAACGGCCTGTGCGAGAAAGTGTTCATAGCGATCATCGGTGGCGGTTCGTTGACCACACTGCATCCGGCGCTGTATGTAGTCTTGAACAAAGCGACAAAACGTGTCGAGTTCGGCGATCTGCATGTCAAACCAGGCGCATAATTCGAGTGGGGTCATCTCTGCAAGCCGCTTGCGTGCTGGTGGCGTTGGTTGTACGTGTGGCGGATGGCGCATAGCACTCTTTTTCCTCTCTTCTCTTTGCATGTGCGCTACCTAGCGAAACAGAGAGAAGCAATCGTAACAACAGATTCGCCTCGATCTCTGGGGGCACTGCCGCTACGATTGCAATTCACGCTTATAATCATTCAATATCAAAGCCACGATACGCTTGCCCATCTGCTCCAAATAAATAGATTCCCCTCGGATCTGCCCCGCTGCCATTGTCAAGATAGGCATCCCAGTCCAGTGTTATTCTTGATCGACTCTTGTTCACCAAATCAATAGCCTGCTCAGACTCTACCCAGCCCTGCGCACCCACATACAAGTAGAGGACGGGCGTTGGCCGCACGCGTTTCGTCTGGCGCAAGCACGCGCCAAGCGTTGCGACGGTTGCCAGGCTGTAGCGTCCTGGTGTGCCTGGCGTGGCGATGAAGGTTTGTTGCTCATTGCTGTCTTGATTCATAGCATATCTCCTGTACGAAGCTGCCGTATCTGCCGCATTGCCGCTTCTATCTGCAGCAGATCGGCGCGTAGCTGCTGCAAACGCTGCTCATAATGGTGCTGGATCAGTTCTAGCGAAAGCTGTCCACCGCAGGAAGGACACACCGTAATCGCCTCGCCTGTGGAGTGTGCAAAGACCTGATCGACGGGGTCGTATCCTGTCACCTGATTGCACGCTGGACAACACAGCGCAATGAGCCGTCCGGCGCGTTCTTTGCACTGCTCTGCCTGACGTGCCGCTTCCCGCTGCGCAAGGGCGGCCTCAATCAGCCCTACCATTGCTCCATGCGTTTCAAGCGGTTCAACCGTCTCGACGCTACCCGACGGGCCACGCTTGCGGTAGCGTCCCTCTCCAATCACCTGATCTTTGTAGCGGGCAACAATCGTATAGATGGTACCATCCTGCATGTAGGTCATGGTGCGTAGACACGCCTCAGCTGAGGAAGCCTGACTGCCGAGTCTGCCTTCAGGAGCCACATCTAACGTATAGTGCCGTTGCTGTTCCTGGAACGTCGTTGGGAGCGGTGACGGCTTTTTCCTGCTGGGCATCGCATTCCTCCTCTGGGATCAGCACGTGCGCTATTTGGTCGTTTTCGCCAATTGGGCGCGCAGCCACGGCACAAAATCACCGTCACTGTCCTTGAAGCGGCTCCACAAATCCCCCAGGCGACCAACCACGTGACCGTTGAGCGTGACGTCAGCGGCTATCCCCTGCTGTTGCCAGTCGATGGGACCAACAGTGTACTGCAACTCGTGCAAGGCAGAAGTGAGCCACAATGCTGCCAGTCGCGCCTGTTCGTGTTCCTCATCAAAATGCGTGGTCATAGATAATGCTCCTTCCTTGTTTTCTCAATTGACCTGGCAATGCACTACTTTTTACGCTTGTGTGTCAATCCAGGTAATGATACGAGTATATGCCTCGTTGATGCTGATGAATCGCTGTGGATCGCCCCCTGTATCAGGATGAAAACGCTTGGCGAGTGTACGATAGCGTTGGCGAATCTCGCTGAATGGCGCATCATGCGGCAGATCAAGGACATGAAACGCCTGCGCCACTGCTGGCGGAATCAGGTTGAGTTGTGCTCTCATGCGTTTGAGAATCTCTTCATGGACCCGTCTCATGCGTTCCAGTTCTTCTTGTTGGGCTTCGACACGCGCCTGATAGAGTCGTTTTGTTTCCTGGATTTGTGTAGCGAGTTCTTCCGCCTGTTTGCGGATCATCGCATCGGTTTCAGCACGTAGGCGCGTAATTTCTTTATAGTCCGCACGCGCTTGGGCGATAGCACGCACATCGAGAGTGTAAGGACCCCAGAGGACATACTGCCGTCGATACGAGAGGAGCCGTGCTTTGATCAAGTCACGCAGTTCCTGTTCAGAGCACCCGGATAGTTGAGCTGCTTGCTCTCGTGTGCACCTGGAACGATTAAAAATGATGAGCATGAAAAGGCCCATTGCGATACAAACGATGATCCCGATACCTGAACCAATGAATGCTTGCATTTCCTGTTCCTTTCCGGTCCTATTTCTAGATATACGTCGAACCATATGCGCGGCATCATGTTCTCTATAAAGAATACTTTCCCAAACCACCATCATGCTTGCTTTTTCTCTTCTTTCGCATGCGCGGTCCCTCAACAACAATGTTGCCTTGAGCGTTCCCATAAACTGTGTAGAAAACATCTTCTGCAAAAATCAGGTCGTCTCGATACCAAGCGACAGACGCTTCCCAGTGGTCATCATGCAATTTCATCGTTACGGTGATAATCTTCGGGATATGCCGCCCACAGGTGAGATCGCGAGCAGCGCGTCTTCTTACGGCCAATTCCAAAATATCTTGCATTCCATTTCCTCTCCTTCTCTTCCATCTCTTCTTCCAAGTGATACTTTTTGGCATCAGTCTTCATGTCCATGAGCGTTCCTCTCGCACATCCTTCCCCAGCTGAAGTGCAAGAAGATTTGGCTCCTCAGCGAGCCTCTCCTCACGTTCATCCTCCCAGGGAGGAAGACTAAAACCCAGTTCCATTCTCGCCTCGCGCACTTCGACACGTGAGGGCCTGCGTGCTACCTCCGCACGTTCGCGTTTCTCTCGTTCGAGTGCGGCTTTCACGCGATCAGTCAGATTCTCAGCGTCGTCGAGGCGATCTTCGCGAAATTCATACTCCAAGGATAACAGGGTTGAACGCATCACGGTGGCGATCTGGCGCAACCGTTGCTCAATGAGATCCAGGTCGCGTTCCTCACGTGGACGTTCAATCAAGCTCTCGATCAGTTTCATGGCGCGCTCAACGTCCTTATCACCGTAGAAATTGAGTTGTTCCAGGTTCTCCACCAGGTTCTTGAGCTGAACCACCGCACGGGGCTGCAAACGCTCATGCTTTTTGAGCGAGGCCAGCACGTTCGTCGTAGCCTCGTAAAGCAAGCCGCGCAAATGCGTGATCACCGTTGTGAAAAACTGATCAATGCGCTGCTCTTTCTGTTCACGCGCTTTGCGCACTACGTCTTCATTCATGGCACGCATCATCATCTGGCGATCTTTCGCGCTTGCCTGCCGCCAGCGCAATTCGCGTTGCTCCGCCTCTGTGATGTCTTCTATTGTTCGTTTCTTTTCCTGGGGAACTGAATCGGTATCTGTCTCACGACTTTCCCCTGCCAGCAACGGCAGGTCAATATAGGTAGGGCTGATCTCAAAGGCAAACGATTGACGAATATCGTCCTGGGAGGGCAACATCCGGCGTACCTTGCGTCGGACGGCTGCCAGATAGAAGATTTCGCGCTGCCGTTCGCGCTCGCTTAATGCCTCCGGGTCCAGTTGATTGAGAATGCGATACGCCTGGCGCGCCGCCCGAACATAGTTCTCCAACACCTGCTTCATGACCGTTGGATAATTGGCAAGCAGTTTATCACGCACAGCATAATAGGCCAGTTCTAGCGCATCCATCTGTTCGCGAAACGTGCTATAGGCCGTCACTGGAATAAATGGTCCCCAAACCGTCTCATAGGAATACGCGGTCAAGAGCTTGCGTGCGCGGTACTCAATCTGCTCGATCTCATCCAGGTATTCCTTCGTCAGCAGATTCTTCATGCCGAGCCGAAACACCTCGTGCATTTTCTGGGCCGTCTCTTCATCGCCAAAGTGGATGCCCAAATCTTCAAACTGCAGACGTTTGCGAAAACGCACGCGCCGGATATGCAGTTTCACGACGACGCCTTCACCCATCAGAGCCTTCCAATCGACAAACTGCATATCTGGCTGATCGAGGATCGCAGCGATGACCTGAGCTTTCGTCGGAGCCCGTTCGCGGCGCACATTTTCGCGTTCTGCACTCTCGACGAGACGTTTTCCGCCAGCTGCTTGAGATGATTGCTGCTGATCTCCTTGTATTGCACTCTGCGCTTCTTGCGCATCGCGTGTTTGCGTATTTTCCTGCTCATTCATGCATATACTTCTTTGCGCATTCTACACACCATCGTTCATCTACAGCACATTCAGGATGCATTGACCCACCACACTGCTCACATTCGAGAGAGTCAAGCCAATACACGAGCTTACCACAACAAGCACAATCTAGCGGGTCAGGTCCCTCGACTATATCTAGTATTGGCATCATATCTCCTTCAAGAACTGATAGCTCAAACTACCAGTTCCGATCTTCACGTTCTGCTTGACGCTCTGGATCAAGCCCTGCAGCCTCTTGTTCGGCCAGACGAATTTTGGCCTTGAGTTGGCGGCGATCCACTAGTTCGGTTGCATACTCTGGCGGTAACAGTTCGGTATCATTACAGGCATCAATTGCCAGCAAAGTATATTTGCGCGCAATCTGCGGAGTCGCCGGACGAATGTAGCTAAGGGCCGCATCGACATCTTCCTCGATGATCTCTAGGTGTCCGGCGCGCACGGCCAGCTTCTTGGCTTTGCCAATCACGGCAGCCAGGTCAGCGGCACTATAATTGACGGTACGCTGGGCCAGAAGCGTGACCGCATCATCAGCAATAGTGCATCCCTGACTACGGGCCTGCACACGGGCAATGCTTGCACGCGCCTGCTCATCTGGCAATAAGACGGGAATAATAGCATCCATGCGGCCAAAGCGTAGAAGCGCGCTATCAATCAGATCTGGGCGGTTAGAGGCAAAGAAAGCGACCATCTTACCGCGCAACGTCTCGTCACTCATAAATTGCAACATCTGGTTAAAGAGATTGGAGGCGACAGGATTGCCGCTGTCGCTACCGCGCTGGCTCATATCCGACTGGTCCAGTTCATCGAAAAAGACCAGGCACGGTGTCAGGGCACGGGCAAAGGCAAAGAATTTCTTGAGTTTGGCCTCCGACTCACCGAGCCACTTAGAGAGGATATTCTCACTGCGCAACATCACCGCGTTAAACCCCACTTCCTGGGCTAATGCGCGCACGAACCACGTTTTGCCCGTGCCTGGCGGTCCTACCAGCAACACCCCTTTGGGCACATCGGCATGGCCCTGGGTCAGTGGCGTAATCAATTCGGTTCTTGCCCAACTCACCAGGTGATCCATGCCCCCTAGTGCAGCAAACCCACCCACAAGTGGTTCGATCATCTCCGCAATCTCGCTATACTCGCTGGTAATAATCGCATCTTTGCGCCCTTTCACGAGCGTGCGGCTCACGCCGCCACTGCGATAGGCGAGTAGCAGAATATCCTCGACGTGTCGCAAGTTCAGGCCTGCCGTCAGATTTGCCAGTTCAGGAATGGTGAGGTCAACCAGCGGAATGGGTTTCTTGCGCTCCTCGCGTTTGGCAAGATAGCGCGTTACATAAAGAGCACGTTCTTCGCGGGTAGGCAAGGGCACCTCGATTGCTTTATAGCCACTACCGCTGGAGCGCAGATCTGCATGCAACTCGGCCAACGTCGCGACCAGCAAGAAGATTGGATTGTTGCATTTACCCAACGCCGTATCCTGTCCCCATCCCATCAGAATACCGAGTACATCGCGATCCTGGGGACTCATCATGGATTTATCGCCAACATTGGGACACAGCAATTCGGCAAAATCGAGGATGACCGCGACCTTGCCGCGTGCTTTGGGAGCACGAAGCAGAGATTCTAGCAGACGCAGCGCGTCTGGCGGTTGTGGCTGCCCACCAAACGGATCATTCCCTTGCCCAAAATCGACTGTCGCCCCTTGTTGCCCGAAAAACGAGGTGATTTCGTCAAGCATGGCGCTACTGTCTTTAGAGAGTTGCGAACGTGTCTGCTCAAGCAGTTGGCCTGCTTTTGGGCGCATCGCGTCGAGGACGAAGCTAAAGCCACGCGCGCGATCATAACGCACCACAATCTCGCGCTTTTCTGCCAGGGCCGCTTCCAGATAGCCCCGCTGGCTGATACCGCCAGACGTAAAGCCATAAATGTCGCCACTCAGGATAAACCCATGCGCTGCCCCGGCAACATACGTTTCTTTATAGTCTTCAAACCAGCCAGGAACCAGCTCTGATGGTTCGGTTGATTGAGGGAAGTGTTCAACCATCTCACTGTCCTTTCTGCTGTGCCTGGCGGACATGGACATGCTCTACATCGGCGCGATGCTGCTCTACATCGCCAACTACCTGGATCGCCAAGTTCTGCGTCTGCAGGGCGCGTACCAGTTGCAGCGTGGTTGCTTTGGCCTGCTCAAAGGTGCCACTATCGATAAAAATTTGCAGGCGTGCCGACGGCAACACAAATACACGCGCTTTCAATCCGTTGGCATGAATGGCATACACTGTTGCGCGCTGCACAGTGCCAGCGTTCTCTACATCTGAGGTCTGCTTCCCTGTCACCATGGCAACTGCAGTAAGCGCGCGTTCTACTTCCCGCGTAAACAGTTGGTCAGCTACAACCTTCAGGAATGTACTGGCCTGCTCACTCAGTGTCTCGGCCAACTGCTCATTCCTCCGTGTGCCCAATATGGTGACCTCTCCTTGCTTGATCTGGAGCATAAGATCATTCACCCGAAGTAACCCCGCTCCAGGCTGTCCGGCGGTGACGGTTGCTGTTGGATACTGGCGGTGCAGATACTTCTCCATGATCTGCTGCACCTCGTCCATATGTGTATCAAGCAACGATTTGAGTCGTTCATCTGAGAGGGCCGCCTTCGTGATTGCGACGGCCAAGTTGCATACCATAAATTGCTCCACTTCCCGCATACGCTTATGCGTGCGCCATCTCACATCCCATGCCTGTATACAATAAATTCCGTATCTGGAAATTATCATAACACAGACTTAACAGAAATGCAAGAAGTATAATACTGAACTTTACAATATATTTCCTACTTATGATGTGTAAATGTAGCTTTATTGAGACTACAGTCTTTCAAAGAACGAATGAACCATAATACGTGGATCACCCTGGACATGCTCGGCCAGACGCTGCGCAACCAGTGTGCGATGGCACGTATCAACGTGCTCACAGGCACACAGTAAGATCAAATCCCAACCAGCCTGCAACCAATACACCAAACAAGCTAATCCGGCAGCTTCATCGACCAAAGAGATCGGGGCCTCTGGCCTCGCATACTGCTGGTTTCCCAGTTCGTGCACATAGCGATACTGATGGCGGTACTGCTCCTGCAACTGCTTACGGCTCCATACAGGCTGAAACGGAGAGGCCGGACGATAGCGAATGTCCACGAGCAGACGACATGCTGATTGCTCGTTTGCCGGGTCAAACAGCTGTGCAAGATGCATACGATCTTCCGCACTACGATAGCCGATGGTCCAGACCTGGCTGATAGTGCGCAAATGTGGTACTGTACTCATCTGCCGCTGCGCACCATACCAGCCATCGATATAGGCTCCTCGCGCCACATGGAAGGCTCGATTGGGGTCCACATCACCCAGGCCGAAGGCACGCAGGCGATGGTGTGCAATCCGGCTGGCACGCCTATCTACCTCGGCCTCCGACCATATCTTCGTCGGGTTGGATGCGTAGGCATCTTGCTGACCCAGAGATGAAAAGTACTCTTTAAACGATGCAAGCATGCGTGTCTCCACATTCGCGATCAGGACGGGTATCTGTCATCCCGTTGTCAGTAGTCTGGAAGACTGCACTGCCGAGAATCTCTTTACACACCGCTATCATCAAACGTTTGTTTGGACTCGTCTCAGGAATCGCCTCCCAAGCAAGAGCGGTCTCTTTCCTCGTTTGGTAGCCAAAGTGTGGCGCAAGCCGCTCGTAGGTTTCGTGGAACAGTTTTGCTAACTGCTCCTCTGGTGGTATTGGCATTGTTTCTGCGTTACGCATATCGTTCTGACCTTTCCGGTCCAGCCCATAGAGGACTGGACCTTTTGTTACCAGGAAATCGAAAAGTGGATACGCGGGAAATGGGGGACTGGCATAAAGGGAACAATGGAGAGCTGAAACGCAATAATCAATGCTAAGACCGCCGCAATCAGCAGTGAGCCAACAAGAAAGCGCGTCCACGCTGCAGCCTTTGACACAAAACGCTCGTATGCCCACAAACTGACTCGAAATGCACTGATTACGCTCACAAAGAGCACGATGGGGAGAATAATCGGCGGCATACTCTTTCCTCCTTGTCCTTCACACTACAACTGCGAGTGCATGCCTTGCTGCGGCATCTCACTCCAGATGTGTCCGTCCAGTTCGCGGCCACCCGCTTTCGGCGTGCGCCCGCCCCATTGTTTGTGAAAGAAGGGGATACCACATGCAACACACCGATCACGCAGATCGCGCACCCACTCCGGATCACAGGGCCGCGCTTGTGGACCACTTTCCCCGCCTGTGATGACCCAGTGAATACCTTCCAAATTGAGTGAGGGCAGCGGACCCAACAACGGCTCACAGGACAAAAAGCGGATTGCCGCCGGAACCGTGCGCAGCGCATCGGCACGTGGTGTCACCTCGTCACGTTCGATGCTTACGCCCATCCAGATGTTTGGTGCCCACGTGAGCACTGGAGCCAGACGGCGCAGGCGTCCGACGCGTTTCGTGAGAATTTGAAAGGTGTGCCAGTGTGCTTGTCGCATCACAGCAAAGACTTGCTGGATGTACGCATCTGGCACGGCACTGTGGAAGAGATCGGACATCGAATCGACGAAGACAAAACGTGGCTGCTTTTGATGCAGCGGCCATGCCAATCGCTCCGGGAGCAACTGGATGGTCGAAAACAGCTGTGCATACTGGCGCGGCATGGCTTTCCCGTTGGGATAGAAGCCGCCAGAGCGCAGATATGCCTGATGGCGCATATCGTGCAGCGCGAAGGCATAACAATGAGCACAGCCATCCGTCACCCGTGTGCATCCAGTCGTGGGATTCCAGGTCACTGAAGTCCACTCAATAGCAGATGTTCCGCTCATCGCCGTCCTCGTTTCTCGTTGTACTGGCGACGGATTTTCTGACGTGCTTCCTGCGCTGTTCGTCGCTCATGGTGCTGACGATGTTCCATGGCCTGCTGATCGAGTTGTGCCAGTATGTGCCCTCTCTCCTGCTGTTCAGCGATTTGCTTCCTATTCAGCCAGCCATAGCCAAAAAATGATATGAGTAGCACCGCCATCGCTCCGTACAAGAGCCCATCAAACAGAGGCAATGACAGTGTACCGAAGGCTCCTGCTCCTGCCCCCATGCCAGCAATAAAGCTAGAGGAGATAACGGCACCAAGCCAACATACTTTCTTCATTACGCATTCCTTTCTATTCGTGAGAACCAACGCTTTCGCGTTCCAGGTCAAATGCAGCCTGTATTTCGTGCCAGAATGCCTCTGGTGGACACCATTCCCAGAGGCCCAATGTGCCGCGAAACTGGATCGGCGTCTTGAGACGGTAAATCGTTGAAAAGCACCAGGCGGAGCGTCCAACCGCGTACTGGCCGAACGCGCGTTCTGTGCCTGAGATCGTGTGGGCAAATGCTGGCGTGATACGTTGCACCTCATCAAGCATCCCAACCGCAAGAATCTGTCCAAGTGGCAGGTTCCAGGGATTCTGTCGTTGTGCAGTCTGATAGGTATAGCCAGCCGCTTCGAGGGCCGTGCGAAACGGCTCCTTCGCGCTGAGCGTGGTTGCCATCTGCCAGCTTTTGGCTGCGTGAATCGCCACGGGACCGCGATAGGGAGTTCCCCATGAGCGGGTTTCAATGCGTTTCACCTCTAGAGCCATCAAGGTGGCCCACGGCTGCGTGAGCGTGAGCACCTTGACGGTATCGCGTTGTAAAAGTGCACCTAAAAGAGTCGATATGCCACTGTTCTGCATCTGTTTACTCCTCTGGATTCTGTAGATCATGCGAGGGCGAGATTTTACGTACCTGCTGTGTGTTCTGCTGCGGCACATCGCGTGCAGTGACCAACCGATTACAGTGTGAGCAGTAATATTGGGGCATGCCAAACGCGTCTAGTTGAGCGTACTGTTCATAAAAATCCATCAGCAGGTTGCTTTGTGTACCGCATATCGGGCATTTCATCGTGCGTTGTGGTAAACCGTGCATTTCACCTTTCCTTCATATTAGGCTGGGATGGCTTCCTGTTCGACTTCCACCAGGTCTTCTTCCGCGCAACTTTGCGCATCGGAAGTGGAAGCCACATGCAATTTGCTCGACCAGACAAATTGCACAGTGTAGCAGTGTTGGCGATAGATGATCTGCGTACCAGGCCGAGACAATACAGAGGGAAAGCTGCCATAGGCATAGCCCAGCGGCCAGCGTTGCAGGTGCCCATCCACCTCAACATCCCATAAATTCGGGCCAGGAACGAGGGTATTGGGCTCGACGACCTGTTCAGTAGCCGCCTGTTCATCTGCGCGTTTGCGATCCTCGACGAAGCGGCGCAATCGCTCTTCTTGCTCTTTAGTGCGCAACTCGTAAAATTTGGCCTGTACCGCTTTGGCATTGAAACCGCATTGCTCGGCAACAAGCTGAAAGCGTTTTTTCACTGGCATCACGCTTTCGTGTTGCTTTAATGCCGCCTGCAACATCTGCAAGCGTTCCGGCGTCCAGAAGATATTCCCGCGCCCGTGTGGCTTCGGCTTGGGGAATGCTGTCTGTGCTTCGCTTGCGTCTGACGGGACAGATACTGGCTCCTGCGTTGCAGCCTGAACTTGTATCACGACTGGCTCTTGCTCAATCACCTGCTTGCCACGCGTCGCAAGCCACCCTCGGATGACTTCGACATCTTTCTTCAAGAGTAGTGCCAGTGTCTCCAATTCAACAGGCGTCACCCTGCTGCGCGTACGCGCCAACACCTCTTCAGTGAATGCATCTAGGCGTGGAGAGGGAAATGTTGGTTCTGGCACAGGCATCTGGAGCAACGTCTTGGCCTGGACCTGCATCTGCTGAAAGAGTGCGCGCCACTGGCGCAGCTGTTCACAGTAAAGCAGATTTTGCGCGAGCAGCCGTCCCGCCTCTTCAGCGGTTGGCATGGCCTGCTCACCCGCCAACGCAAACCAGAACGCTTTGGCCGAACAACTGATCGTTGGAGCGGCAGCGCGTACAAAGTGGAGACGGGCCGAAGCATCAAGCTCAATTGTGCAGGACTGATGGTCCAGCAGTATCGCGCTGTCTCCCATCTCCAAGGTATGCCATGCCCCCTTCATGTCTTGGATGGTCCACTGCGCAGAATATTCCGGGAGAATACTTCCCATCACAACCCTCCTTTCTGCTTGCGCTGGTGCGACATCGTCGCGACAAGAAACTGTTGAAGCTCCTCGATGATCTCAGCCGTAAAGTGGCACGTGAATGTGAGATACAACTGCTCACCCTGAGCTATATTAGCAGGCAACTGAGACAGTTGTGCTTGTAATTGTCCGAGCTTACGCGCTAATTGCTGTGTGTTTGCCGAGGTTGTCAATTGCACGATGAGTCCTCCCGTTGTTGTCGTAGGTAATAGATGGCGTCGGCAACTGCATTTATTGCAGAGGTCGCATGACCAGAAAGATCGTCTACCTGCCACTCATAGCCGCGTTCTGTTTCACTGATGGTGAGACCTGCAACGGTCATTGCTTTAAGCAAGCGATCTGTCGTGGTGATGCGATAGCCACGCCGATGAATACTTTTGCACGCTTGTGTTTCCTGGTTGCGATCAAACTTCATGTGGCACGATGGGCAGAGACAACGCAGATTACGCATGCGTCCATCGCGCGGATTGTCTCCCAGGTGGGCTGCGTGCAGGTAGAGGATGTAGCGTTTCCCTGTGTGGCGACTGGTCATGAGCGTGCCTTCCTCGACACCACATTCTTCACAGCGATGGCAGGCCCGCTCTTTCACGGCCTCGCGGATTTCGCGCCAGTGCTTTGGATAAAGCTGCTTATTCATGCCATACCCCCTACTGCAAGGAGAGGTCTACTCACAGGAGACAGAGCTCCCTGGCATGCATGACGGATATCCTTTTCAAGCAACTGCTCCATGTCTGCAGCAATCCGTGCGCGTCCGCTCACAAAGAAATCAGGGAGGCCCTCTTGTTGCTGCTGGACGGCCTGCATGGCGTGATCACAACAAGAGGTAGTCAGCCAACGAGGAAAGGAAAGCCAATACAGGATGTGTTCTCGCAGTGCCCAAAGGCGATATTGCCAGCGCACGAGCAGGAAACGAGACCAACTATTTTTGCGCTGCCGTTGCTGCACCAGGCACACGATGACCACTATCAAAGCCAGATTGATCGCACACGAGAGCGCAATCCAGCACAGAACCACGAAAAGAAAGGGAGATGAGACGAGCAGGCAGGTGGTATTCATGAGTACCTCCCCTGCCGTGGATGACGGCTCGCATATTGTTCCTCGCCATCGCGCACGATGAGCAACTGGATCACGTCTTCCAATACGGCGTCCTCCCCATATTCGCGCTGCAACTGTGCAAACAATGCGAGCATATCCGCCACTGTTGGCTCAGTCTGCCGTCCAGTAAGCCGAGACCAGCAGTGCAATTCCGTTAGTGCACTCACCAAGCACGTCGTCGCATTGCGATACTGCGGAGCGTGCGAAACACCTCTTGTCGAAGCATGTGTATTCATGGCTGCACCTTCCCCGCGTACCAGGTGGTAAGGAACACCTTAAGCTCGTATATGTAGGCGGCATCGTTGTTGTTGTCGCTTGGCGGCGCATACCGAGGAATAATCTGCTCAATCGTCGTCAAACCCCATTGGTTGACATACAGATTGCGAATGAGCGCATACCACGCCTGGAACCCAGCTTCCCAGCTAGGGAACCAGGCATAGCCATCCTGACACTTGAAGTTGGGAATACAACGCAAATTGCCTAATGAAAGACTTGAACGCGCCTCGCCCTGCGTGCCAAAGCTAGACTCATGGCCGAAGAAGGCGAGGGCAAAGTCCGAATTGATACCATAGGCCCGCCCCAAGTTGTACAAGGCTTGCCCAGTCCCTGCGGCAGGCGAATGGTATGCGGCTAATATCTGGTTGAGAAAATCGGGTGAGAGCTGGGGCTGACTGAGCACTGAAAATTGCCCAGATGCAAGTGGGGTGTTGTGTACCTGGCGCGGAGCCGCCACCGTGGTAGTTGGTGTTGTCGCCGCCAGGTACACGACGGTGGCTGCTGATGTGGGACGCATTGCTCCAAAGAGTATGACGCATCCAATCAATGCGACAAGACCGATAATGATATAGCCGAGAAGTCGCTGCATAGGGTTCCTCCATGCTTTCGCATCCACGGAGGCCACCAGGGTTGCAGTCATGCCATTTTTCGTCTGCCCGTTGCTCTTGAGGGCAAGGTCATGGTATACTTGGCAAAAGAGGTGGTAAACCATTCTGGTGACCTCCGGTGAGCGCGGCTCTTACCAACGTTTTGCAGGCGACAGGTAAGAGGCCGCGCAATCTGCTTTTGGGAGCCTTCTTGCTCCGTTTCCAACAAACCATGCTACCGAAACGCGCTACGAAAAGAGTCTCATACGGTCATACCGTCTTCCGCTCATGAGTTAGCTGGTGGGCACAGAGACGGCACTGCGTGCAGTGGCACACTCCTGGCAAAGGCGTCCGCTCACACGAGCCGCCCCATCACGCCAGCGATACACCTGTACTTCTTTATCCTCCAAACACTCCGGGCAGACCTGCCATATGCGTGATAGTGCGGTGCGTCGCCGGAGCAAGAGGACAAAAACCGTGAATACCACCACCACCAGGCCAAGCAAGAGGGCAATGCCAATACTCCCGAAGATCGCCAACACGGGATTAATTTGATTTGCCAACGGTTGCGCTGCTCCTTGACGCACAGCAGTAATTGTCGCATGCGCAGCGTGGGTCGCTACAGGAACGATGTGAGAGGGATGCGCTTGTTGGTGTTGCATGATGGTCGCAGCTGCACGCACAGGCGACGAGAGCGGAAAGAGATGCGCTACTGCATCCCAATGCATGGACACAAACATGACGGCAACCACCCCAACAATCACAGCGGCAATGCTCACGAGATCGTTTTTCCGGCCTTTCCGCAGAAAAAAGCCAATCATCACCGCGCAACCCAGGAGTCCAATAAGCAAATGATCAAGCATACTCGTTTTTCCTTTTTGAGCTAGCATAAAGAAACGGTAACAAAGAGAGACTGATGAGAAAAACACACTACAATCTGGCTCGGTCGAAGATGGCCCCAAGCACAATCACCGCCAGTAATACACCTACGCCAAGCGCAAAGAGCAGCGATGATCCAGCAATAAAACCTGAATGAGTGCCACTGTACCACGCCAGACCTCCAAACAATGCCGCCAGCGGCAGACAGACCTTGAGGCGCAAACGGGCACTTTCCTGTTTGAGCGTCTTCATCTGAAGATGATAGGCATAGAGTATGATCTGAATATCATGATTCCTGGCCTCGTTGAGCTGTCGCATGTAGCCGTCGTAGGCTTCACGAGCGGCTCGCTCTGCCACCGCTTTGGTCAACCTGGCATTCGGTCGCAATCCCGCACGTTTCAGTCCCTGGACATAGCGATCAGCGGCCTGATCGAGATACCGATCAAAGTACTGCTGAGGATGCTCACTTGGTCGCATACTTCCATCCTTTCTCAAGCTCATGGGTGATACAATAATTTCCATATCTTGATTTTTTCATTGTGTTGAACTAGACGGCGGCTGGTCGGCCCCATTTATGCGCGGCGAGTTGGGCTGTGCGCGCCAGGTATCGATAGTAGGCCGCCGGTGATTCGTCGCGAATCTTCTCAAGCTCGGTATAGGCATCTCCCTGCCCTGCCAGCAGTGCGCCTGTAAACACCTGCGCCCATGCTCGTCCGCCGCGTGCATCCCAGTCGAACCAATGCGGCGGGCTAAAAGATTCGTACTCGCGTCCCGTTGGCGAACACAATTCCAGCGTTTTCTGACGCACACAACTGTTGTGCCGATAGCAAATCACCATGTCGATCTGCGGCGCGAGTGGGTGCAGGTCAATACGATGGAGCCAGTAATCGTGACTATAGCCTTCGACTACTGCAATGTACGTTTTCCCTTTCACCCGCACCTCAAGCACATACTTGGAGCGGTGCAGTTTACCATTGCCATCGGTAAACTCCAGATACCGAATGATCGTTGATTGCAATGCGTAGAGTTGGCGTTGAAAGAGATCAAGTGTTTTATCGCGATCCCAAACCCCCATAGTGCCTCCTTTGGGACGTGCCGGAATGCTCACCGTGGCCCGGCAGGATGAACAGGTGAGAGAGGATGGCAGAGCACTCCACGCGTGGGCCTGCACGAACTCGCCGATTTGCTGGTCGCAGACGGGGCAGCAGAGCGTAAAGACCTCTTGCTTGATCACTTTGACCAACTGGGGCTGTTGTGTCGTGACACGTGCCATCGCTCTCATACCTCCTTTCCTCGCCATTATTAGCGGCGTATACGACGGACATTGCGTCCATCATCATCATCAGCTTCCACGACCCGCGTAGCGGGAAGCTGCATCTGCTCGAACATCGTATCCGACATCTCTAGCAGCTTGTCACCCATTTTTTGCATCATTTGAGCATTCACCGTATCCATGCCTGATTTCAGTTCAAGGAAACGTTCGTTTTCTTTCTGACGCATCTCAGCACGGGCCGCTGCCTCCTGCTGCTTGTCAAAAACGTCGGAGATCTGCGTGATGGCCGTCGTCACCTGCGCTTGTTGCTTGAGGAACTGGTCCAGGTTTTTCGAGGTAGTGTGGACGGCAAAGACACATGCCGGGTCAATGGTAAGCGTTCCAATCACACGCAAAATGACGTTAATCATGGACGCGTTGAGTGTCCAGGTGATCTGTGCATGCAATCCAGCAGCCATGCTCGCCGTGGTCAGTGTACCGTTTGCGATAGCTGTGTTGTCTGCATTCTGCTGCATCAAGAACATGAACAATGCGAACCCAGAAACGGTGCTCAGGACAGCCCAGGCAATTGCTTGAGAACGCGCACGATCTCGCATCTTGGTCTTATCCCCTGCACCTTCCGCCGCATTCATATCGTGGATCGTATTGCCCCAGGCGTTCGTCACGACAGCGATCACGATTTCCAGCAGCGCGGTAATGCCAAAGATACCAACTGTTTTGAAATCGCTGAGATTGAAGGGCTGCCCCGCAAAGTATTCGCCGACATCCGATGTCAGGAAAATGACCAGCAGCCAGGGCACGACGGCACAGGCGGCACTAGACACATAGCGTTTAATGCGGTGATCGAGCGTTTCCTTGACATCGGTGAAATCGCTGATCATACGAATGCGCTTCTGCCGCTCCTGCTGGAGCAGATCAGGTTCAGCGGTGTCTTCACCCTCTTTCGCCTCTGGCACGGGTATTGGGTTTTGCTGCCCTTGCTGTGCCTGAAGTTGCGCACGCTTCATTTCGCGCTTAAACTCACGCTCCTTACGCCAGTCGTCGCGTAGACCAGTGAAAAAGGTACCGACGGACGTAAAGACACCGCCAGATGGAGGAGGAACCGCCTGCGCGCCCGTCGGGTTTCCGCTCGAAGGTGCGGACGGCTGCACGGCAGAACCGTTGGTCGCAGGCCCACTCTCCTCATCGCCCGACGAAGAGCGCCCACCCTGGGAGAGGTCAAGGGGATTGGTATTTGACATCCAGTTGGCCTTTCTTTTGGACAAAAGAATAACTAACAAGAACTACTCAAAACAAAGCGCGCAAAAGGTATGCGCTATTCTCATTTCACTTCATTTGAGTCCGCCTGGCTTGCGGAAAACTGCGCTTACCAGGCGAACAGCGGATGAGAGAATCGTGTTATGCCGCACCCTCTTCATCGTCCGTCTCACCAGCGAGACCCGCATCCCGCTTGAGTTCATCCAGACGCTTGCGGTAGGATGCCATCAGATCGCGCTCACGCATGTTGTGGGCTTTTTTCAATGAGGCAGATAAATGCGCGCGGTCATTGATGGCGATGGTCGCCATACGCAAAGATTTACGGGTCAGCAGATCTTCGATATCCTCGTCCAACTTATCGCGGCGGTCCACCATCGCGTTCCAGTCGTCATCAGTAATGCGCAAGTGGTTGGAGTTGCCATTTTGTTTTGCATCAGCCATATCGTTGTTCACCTCTCGCCAGCTTATAGGCTGGATATATTTGTCAAAAGCATGTAAAGCTCGCCTTGACCACAAACCATAGAAAACGTGGTATAGTTAAGGGAGCCAGAGCCGTAAACGGATTTGGTGGCAAGGTGGAGGGCGTGACTGGGCCTCGGAAACTCAATACACGCCCCTCCACTGCACACAATTCCACACTACAATTTCAGTCTACCAAAGATGCACTACACATTCGACTTACACATTTCACCCTACGAGTTGCACCCAATCTCAGGCTGGATGCCTACCTGCTGGTCCACCGAGTCTCACAGCGAACCAGAACTTACATGTTTTTTCACTTCTATAGGCAACTTATAGTGTTTTATAATGTCTATAGATTAGGATAAGCTACTTTTCGTGAAAAGTCAACCCTTTTATAGGTGGCTTTTCACGACTTTAGTTGACTTTGTATAACCATGCATGTATAATCTCGATATATCACTTAGCCAAATAAGATCAGGATAAATCGTATGTCACAACAACCAGAACAATTTCTTTCAGTTGATGAGGTAGCCCAAATATTAAAGATGGATATCGAAACAGTCCGAAAATGGATTCGGCAAAAGAAACTAAAAGCTTATAAATTCGGTCGCGATTATCGCATACGCCGCGATGATTTTGATCAATTCGTTAGAGAAAGAGCAACTGAATAAATACCCATAAATCTTTTGCCTTGCATAAACAATACAAGCTGCAGCAGCAAAAAGAAACGTTATCTAAAGGTAATATCGAGGTAAGTTGAAAAGTAGACATGAGGTAATCTTGAGGTAACTTTTTCTTGGGTAGCTTAAATGACTTGTAATGCAATAGTGTCACTGGTTACAATCGATTTGTAGGTCGTTGGAATAGCATCCCAAAAGGGAGCATGGGATGATCCATACAGCGAAAAAACCAAACGATCTTTTATGTCGGTTACGGCGTGAGCGGGGATGGTCACAAAGAAAAGTAGCTGATTTGTTGCGAGATCTGGGAGGCATTGCAGATGCTGCACTTATTGGAAAGTGGGAACGTGGAGAACACATACCCAGTCCTTTCTACCAGGAGAAGCTCTGCACACTTTTTGGTCTCACCGCATATGAACTTGGGTTTGTAAAACAACCGGAGCAGTGGGAACATGCTCTTCTCACACCGCAACTCAAGCTTGAACATCAGCCATCTCCACAAGGCGCATCTGCTCTAGGAAGCGAAAATATGCTCAATAAGAAGCGACGTGAACTATTACAGATGTTAGTTGTTGCAACAACAACGCTTATCCTCCCTTTACCAGATTTGGACTGGGACCGCGTTGAACATGCACGTTCTAAACCGTCACGCCTAGATGAGGCAGTTCTACGGGATCTCGCGACTATCAATAAGAGTTTCTGGAATCTCTACAAGACCACGCCTCAGAAGCAAGCAATGCTCGACGGAGTTTTGGGACAACTTAAGTCAATCACAGGCTTTTTAGAGCAGTCGTATACGGCTACTGTGCATGAACAATTATGTATACTTGCTAGCGATCTCAGTCAATTGCTTGGAGAAATTCTTTTTGATGGCAATGACTACGAATCTGCAAGAGCCTGTTATACCTATGCGGCAGAAGCGGCCAAAGAAGCTAAGCACTATGATCTTTGGTCCTGCTCACTTGTGCGCCACGCCTTCTTACCAATTTACGAGGGCCAGTATCAGGATGCATTACCACTTCTGCAAGGAGCACAGAAACTTGCATTTCACGGCGATACCACACTGGCAACGCGCTACTGGGTCGCAGCAGTTTCTGCAGATGTCCAGGCGGGCTTGGGCAATCTTTACGGATGCCAACAGGCATTAGACCTCATGGATAAGGTCAGCAATGTCAAAGAGAGGTGCAACGGCGGATGGCTACGCTTCGATAGCTCCAGATTACTCGAACAGCGGGGAGCTTGCTTTGTGAAATTGAAACAACCTAATCTTGCAAAACCAATACTCCGGCAAGCTCTCCAACAAGATATTACCTATCGACGCCGAGGCATGATCCTCACAGATCTGGCATTGGCCAGTCTGCAAGAAGGAAACATTGACCAGTCATGCAGCTATGCTCAGCAAGCAGTAGATATTGCAGCGCACGGTTCGGGCATGCTGCGTAAAAGCGTTTTCACTGTACGTCAGCAACTGGAACCCTATATTGAAATGAGTGCAGTAACAGAGTTAGACCAGCGGCTACATATGCTTGCTTGAAAGGTTTTGTTATGCCAGAACAAGGGTGGCTTCTCACTCGTCAAGCCTGGATTGACGGAGTTAACGAATATTATCCAGGGACCCCCAAAGTGTCCTACGTCAAACCCTGGGCGGAAATGGATTCCTGGGAACAGGAAGCCGTTAAACTGCTCTACCAGCATATACGCGCCATCATCCTGCCCGCTCTAGAACAGAATGTTTCTATTCCGCGCGAACATGGCGGCTACCTTGTTTGCTCTATCTGGAATATGCTTCTTTTTCAGCTTTTACGCGAACCAAAACCGTCCTACGTGACACATTTCGACCAACTAGCTTCCTGGCAACAGAAGACAGATATCAAAATGTTCGAGGCCATTGAGACATCAGTACAGCAGGAAATTGAGAATAAAATGTGATGAATGCAATAGAGAGTTTGTAAACAATGCTTGCAGGTGGCATCAGATCATAGCGGCGATATCATCGATATGATCGCTATTGAACAGACAGTCAGACAAGAGGAAGTGCGATGAGCGAAGAGAAAAAACAAACTGTATCATCATCTCCATCAGAGGAACAAGTCATAGAACAGCTTACGGTGGCCTTCCAGGAAGACCAGTTAGTAGTGGCCTGTACGAATTCTCTGAGCTTTTATGTCTCACTTGCTTCCTTATGCACAGCACTCTCTCTCGATACTAAAGGGCAAATACAACGTATTAAACGGAGCGATTCTCTCATGAAGGGGGTTTGTCTTCTTGCGCTGAAAACGCGCGGCGGTCGCCAGCATACATACTGCCTCAAAATCGAATGGCTTGTTGAGTGGCTTGCTAGTATACGACTCAAAAGCATACACGCTTCTCAAAGCGAAAAAATAGCCACCTATCAAATTGACTTGCTGCCTGCCATCTACGAGTCATTTTACAAAGAAGGGCTCCTCCAAAATCAACAATGGTTGCAAAGTTATTTTAACCGAACACCTCTCAAACTTGAGGAAATTGAATCTGCTACTAGCGATGATTCTCATACTCAAACTCAAAAAAAATTAACGATTCTTTCCACGCTTCCGCCTCCCAGACCAGATCTTACAACATATTTTACATCAACTGACTATCAAGTTGATCGTTCGATGCGAGAAGCTGTTTTTGCTCAAGAAGAACAGTGGGAAATGGAGGCCGATACGCCCATATTCTCAGCCTCAAATCACTTACAAGTCTATCTTGGAACCCCAGAAGCTCCTCTCGACCTCGCAGAGGCTCAGAAAAAAATTCGTGCGCTGGGTGGATCAACAGCTCTTACTGCACGTGTCGTTATGGGATTATGGAATCTCCGTCGAAGTGATGCTCGGCTATTAATTAATGGAAGTGCAGCCATTAGTATTGATGAGATATTTGGATGGCGTGGTTTGAGGAAACATCAACGAACTGCGTATCCAGGAACACCGGGAGCACATCAGCGACGTAGAACAGATGGCTACCGACCAGAACAAAAACAACAAATACTTAATGATCTGGCATTACTTGCTTCTTGTTGTGTACGAGGCCACTGTACAGTTATCATCAAAGGGAAGAAAAAAACATTTTATATTAATGGCTCTTACTTACGGTACTCTATTGTGACAATCAAAAATATCTGGGGTCAAAACGAAGTTGTTGGCTTCTTTGTTTCACCTGGTGACTGGGTAAATGCCTTTGATCATGAAGAAAATCACCTGATCGAAATCGACCGACGCATTTTTCAGCTCAATCCGCAAAATGAGCAGCATGAATTGCGTATCGCTCTCTACCTTGTGGAACGATGGCACCAACAGACCTATGAGGGGCTAGACGATCCCTCTATCACTATGAACGATTTACTGACAGCAAGTATGATTCCCATTGATAGAATAAATATTGCGCGTTTCGCGCACCGCATTGAAGAAGCTCTTGCAAATCTTTGGAAACGAGGAATCATTCAGCAGCCAGTTCTCCTGACACCTATAGAGAGAGAAAAAGCTCGGTGGGGAAACGAATGGTTAGCTGCACAATGGCGCATCCTTGCCCCACAAAAGATTTTGGATACCTATATACTACCACAGAAATCTGAGCTTCCCAAACTAGAAGGTGGGAGTTTGCCATCTTCCGATAACGACCAGGGAGAGGGTGATTAACGAAAAAGCCACCGAGGTCGGTTGAAAAAGCCACCGAGGTCGGTTGAAAATTTTGCCACTTCAGAGAGGGCATGCCACCGAGGTCGGTTGAAAATACACGCTTGATAAAGTAAAAAATACCCAAAAAGGAGGATGTAAAGGGTGATGCAATGCACGTACACCACCCTTACCCCTTACTAGCATTCAATATTTTTATCATGTAGACTAGTTGATAAGCATGCGGTCTCTTTTCAGGATACATGCAATAGCTATCTAACAACCCTCCAAAAAGGGGCAAACCCCACCAGGGTTCCGTGCAAATTTTGACGATTTTGAGCGTGAATCATGCCCTTACAAGGCAAAAATAGAGGGTACACGAATTAAAATTAGGTAGCATTCAAGCTTTATTTCAGGTAATATGACTCTACGACCAGCATCTTGGGGCAGGTTATTAACAAAGAGACCATGGATACATTTACGCGATGGGCACCACATCATAAATAAGGATAAAACAATCTATGGCTGATGAGGAACGACAACTCACCATTGTCGAACAATTTGAAGATAGTCCGATTCGGAAAATATGGCATCAGGGAGAATGGTGGTACTCCCTCGTTGATGTCATGTCATTTCTGGTAGGAACTACTCGTGCGCGGAAGTATTGGAATGACCTGAAGAAAAAAATCATCGAGGAAGAAGGATATCGTGAGTTGTCCGAAAAAATCGGACAACTGAAATTTGAATCGTCTGACGGAAAACGTTATCGGTCAGATGCCGCAAACTTTACGACCATTGCTCGTATTTTACAAAGTGTGCCCTCCCCTAAGGTAGAAGGATTTAAGCAGTGGCTCTCAACGCTAGCATCTGAAGAGATTCAAGCGATTGATGATCCAGAGGCGGCAAAAGAACGACTACGCAAAGCATATGAACGCATGGGGCGTCCTTCCAGCTGGATTAAATTGCGACTTGAGGGGATCGAGATTCGCAAAAAACTGACGAGTGAATGGCAGATACGCGGCATCGTGGAAGGTTGGGAATATGCCGTCCTGACGAATCGCATTTCGGAAGAAACGTTTGGGATTACCACCAATGCACATAGAACGTTGAAAAAACTTAAAAACCAAGATCTTCGCGAACATTATACCGATATCGAGCAAGCACTAATTAACTTGAGCGAGGCAGCGTCTCACGAATTTACAGTCCAACGGGATTCTCGCGGCTTTGAGCGTATACAACGGGATGCGATTGATGGCGGAAGAGTTGGAGGGCGAGCTAGAGCAGACTTGGAAGCACAAGGTCTGAAAGTTGTCAGTGACCAAAATTTCCTTGAGGCTGAAACACCAAAACGTGCAGCCCTTGAAGAAAGAACCAAACCTGCAAAAAAGCGAAAAACAAAAATGCCTGTGCCAAACGAGCAATCATCGTTATTTGATGCGTCAGAATAGAGAACCATCGGGATTCCCTGTTTTTATCATTTTGCCAGCACTGGCAAAATGGTCATCTGCGGTTCTGATGTACAACGAGATGTGAAAGACTATTTCCTATCGTAGCTCGCCTATTATCTCATAGCAATGAAAGCAGTTCACGTGAAGAGGAAATCGCGGCAGCCCAGGTCTATTTCGCCATCACAACCAGGACAAACGCCGCTTTTTGAGAATTTGCCCGAAGAGTATGCATAACAACTCCGTTTGTTCAGCCTTTTATGCACATATTACAAAAAAACTGATTTTGTGGTAATCTTTAAGATAGCACGCTTGTTCGGTTTTTTCGCCAAGCAAGTAGTTTGTCAATAACAAATGGGGGATTTGTCTATGGATGAGGAAAAACCCTGTGCTTCTCTAAGCCAGATGGTTTTTCACCAAGAGGGTATCACTCCCAAAAAGTGATGAGCCAACAGCGGGAACTGCTGGCTCACATCTGCCAATAAAAACAGTGCAATTCCAAACAAAACGGTGCACGAACGACGCAGTTGCAATGCGACGAACGGTGCAGCGCACGGGACTGTGTGCGCCCTTCACAAACATTGTAGCATATCTCAACGCAAAATTATAACCATTTTCAAGCAAATTTTGCGAGATGTTACTAAAATTCGATGATTTAGCCACTTGTTTAGGTGATTCTCATCTGTTACAAGTGAGTGATTCACCTCTGTTAGGTGAATCACTCATCTGTTGTAAGTGAATCACTCACTTATAACAGATGAGTGTAGGTCATTTAGGCTAGTACAGCCGATTGCGCCATCGTCACACCTGATCGCATGTAATGCAATTCTATTGAAAGTATATATTGATAAGGATGTAAAACATATGACTGCGGCCCTGACATCAGTAGAGGAAGTTCCTCCCAACGAACTGCTCCTCCCACAACCTGCTTACACTGGCGTGTTGTGGGAGCGCGTGGATCCGTATACACTCCGTGTAATCGACATGCTTTTTCCCGGTCATCACGGCACAAAATTTCTTGCTGGCCTCTTGCGTCTGGCCGAGGCCAAACAGCTGGCGTTGCCAGAACTCGGCTTGTCGGAAATTGCTGATGTGGCGGTGATCACCGTGCAGTCTCTGCGCACCTTGGCGAAACAACTCGGCCTCAGCTACGACACCACGGAGAAGTATATCGTCCTTTTCAGTACGCTATGCCTGATTTACAAAAAGCGCTATCGTCGCCAAGTCGTTCTGCATTTTCCCCTGTGCCGCTGCCGTCTCCCAGACCCAGAGGTGCTCGATCAACTACAGGAAATGCGCGTGTCCCAAGAGCGTTGCAAGTACCGACCGAAAGTCCGCACGTTTGCACAGCAGGTTAAGGCCCGCCTCTTGCAGTTGTGGCAAACCCAATCTGTTGTCGCAACTGCGCACAGCACTGCTGAAGCAGACGACTTTGTATACGCGTGGCTGGATGATATTTGTCGGATCGTCAACCAGGAAGTAGATTCTGAGACAGCAAGTCGCTTGTTACCGAAAATAAAGCACGCGACGCATACCCACTATCGTTGCTTGCTTCAGAGTCGCCTATCCACTTCACAAGATGACTTTGACTCTAGCCAAGATACTTCAGATGGGCAGCGCAAAGACCTGGAAAAAGGCAATTCTTCGGCTACAGTAGTCGATGCCTATAAGAAAGAGTCGTCTTCTCTGAACCTAAAAGACGACTTTGATCATTTGCCCTCTCAACAACAAAGTCGCCAAACACGAACAGAAAATGACTCTTTGCATACCAACACCATTACGCCTTCCAATGAGGATATCCAGCAGTCGCCTTCAGCACAACAAAAAGGTGACTCTCTCCATCGTTCATTGAGAACAGAGTCGCCCGTGGTAGAACCAAAAGTAGACTCTCAGAATCATTCAACCCATCAGAGCCGCCCTCTTGCCCTAAAAACTCCTCAAAAAGGCGACTCTGATGTTTCCCAGAATAATGATGTCGCTACTAACGTTAACGTAATAACTATTATAAAAGATTTAACGTTAAACGTTAGCAAGGTCGCACTTTTCTGCTGTGCCGCATTTCATGAAACATTTCAGAAGCAAGGCATTTACAGCAAACTCTTTCAGGAAATCGACCATGACACTGAAGCGATCACTGCCGCATTTCTCTACACCATTGTCCGTCGCCGCGACGGGACCATGCGCAAACCGGCTGCCGTCTTTATTCAGCGTTGCCGCGATTATCATTCGAAAGGGATTCCCGCTGATGCAGCCTTGTTGGTGGAGCAGTATGGCTTCTTGTCCTATACACAACTACAGCAAGCGTTAGCAGCCCCTGTAACCCCTGCTGCAATGCCTCCGGATTCGAGCTGCTCTTTCGGATCATCGGCTCCGGCCAACGCAGCAAATCCTCGCCCTGGTCGGCCTGCACCGACCAATATACTGAAGATAAAAGGCGCGGTGCGGACTTCTGGCGGGATGTCGCTTGAGGATGCCCAACGGTTGTATGCTACCATTGCGCGTGATCAACGCATTGCCCTTTTCCGCTCAACGCTGGTTGCTCTTCCTGACAGCACCTATGCCGTTTTGATTGATAATCGCTGCGAGACAGCACCCCGCCAGGTGGTGATGTATTCAGAGCAAGAATGGCTGGAGCGTAGCAGAGACCTTCCCCATCTTTTCCGTTCAAAACAGGAGTCGGCCCGTCTCTCCCCCCGTGAGTTATGGGCACAGAAACTGCAAAGTAAGAAGGAGCAGGTTCATCATGGCTGAAAAAGAACGCCTTTTACCACAAAATATCGAGGCTGAACAAGCAGTGCTTGGTTCGATCATTATTGACCCTGCTGTGCTCGTTGATATTGCTTCGATCTTACGTGCCGAAGATTTTTATCGCGATGCCCATCGAACTATCTACGAGACTATTCTGATGCTCTATAATCGACGTTTAGCTGCCGATTTTATTACGATCTGTGATCAACTAGAGCAGCGCAACAAGCTGGAAGAAGTAGGTGGACCAGGCTATATCACGTCTCTGATCAACCGTGTGCCGACGAGTGGCAACGCACGTTACTACGCTAACATTGTCCAGCGAACTGCCACTTTCCGTGCGTTAATCTCGGCCAGCGGCCAGATCGCGGCGATGGCATTCGAGGCAGAGGAAGAGGTTGGGAGCGTGGTGGACCGCGCAGAGCAACTCATTTTTGAGATCAGCCGGCGTGCCATCAAAGTCGGTGATGATGCCAGTATGTCGGAATTGATCACCTCCTACTTTGAGAAGTTGTCGATGCTTGCTGAGCAGCGGGGAAAGATCGTTGGTGTTCCCAGTGGTTTTACCGATCTAGACCGTCTCACGGGAGGTTTTCGGAAGTCTGATTTGATTATCATTGCGGCACGCCCCAGTGTGGGGAAAACGAGCTTTGCCTTGTCTATCGCCTATCAGACTGCGTATCTGTATAAGCAGCGAGTAGGCATTTTCTCGCTAGAAATGAGCCAGGAGCAGCTGACTGGGCGTCTGCTTGCATTACATACAGGTATCGATGTGCAGCGTCTGAATACGGGCAATATCGAGGATGATGAGTGGGATAAAATCGTGAATGCGGTCACAGAGCTCACAGATGTACCGATTCGTGTGGATGGCACGTCAGTCCTCTCGCCCAATCAGATGCGCAGCCGAGCCAGGCGTTGGGTTGAAGAGGAAGGCACAGACCTCATCATTGTCGATTACTTGCAGTTGATGCAGTCCAGCGATGATACGCGACGTAAGCAGGAGAATCGTGTCCTGGTAATCGACGAAATCAGCCGCAACTTGAAATTGCTGGCCCGTGAATTGAATATCCCGATCATCGTGCTAGCCCAACTCTCCCGCGCGGTGGAGCAACGCCAGGTGAAGATCCCACAGCTCTCTGATTTACGCGAATCCGGGGGCATTGAGAATAATGCCGATATTGTGATGTTCATCTATCGCGAAGAGGTCTACAATCCGGATTCTGAGCGTCGAGGCTACGCCGATATCTTGATCTCGAAGCACCGTAATGGACCAGTAGGTGAGGTATCTCTGCGTTTTGAACGACAGAGCACGCGCTTCCGTAACCTGGATGATACGCCGCCGCCGCCACTTACGGTACGCCAGGAGGAAATCGAGTTCGATGATCTGGGCGATGAGTAGTGTATTCAGTGAAAGAAAGGCACCCACAGTATCTATTCAAACAAAAGAGTCCCGACTACTTCGGTTTACTCGTAATAGTCGGGACAAAGTGACCTATCGCCAATCAAGTGACATAACCTCGTTTTCACGAATAAAAACAGATGTTGGATGCTGTACATCGAGCCAAAGCATATAATCGTTGGATTCGAGGGAACGAAACACAGCTGCACAGACATAATGGTCATTGACTGAGTAGCGTTTGACCACTGTTCGTCGTGTTTCTTGTATATGATCACGATCTTGTGACTGAACCCATAGATGCTGAGAGACTATAAAGAGGTCGTGTCCTACTTCGTGTTCATCCATGTAGACTATTAAAGAGCCTCGATGTGACTTAAAATCAAGTTCCTGCTCAATCTGGCGACGAAACAGTTCCCTGTTTGTTCGTAGCACTTTTCGTTCCATAGATGAAGATGGAGAAACAGGAAGTAACCACTGCCCTATGGCACAAATCAATCCTGTGAAATTTATGATCAATGTCACCGTTTGTACCCATTTTATATTGATGGCAATGGTCCCTAGTATATTTAGAATCAGGAATAAAGTTCCTAGTGTTAAGAGGACGATACTCAGTGCTACAATGATCACTCTCACCCTTGGTGGTCGAGGGGTATGAGGTACAAATGGGTGATTTCCGCCCGTTGATGCTGTATATGTTCCAGGAGGTTGCACTGGGACACTAAAAAACGTCAAATGCATAGGAAAGCATTCCTTCCATAGTTGGAAGATCGTTTATGCTTTCTTCGATAGGTTTCCTCAATCGAATACAGTGGAGATCTAGCATCTTCTGAAAGGCTGATCTGTGATAAGACATCTTCTCTAGAAGCTACTTAGAGCATTTAAATAGCTTTAGCCTGCTTTACACATGGCTTTTGATGATTTCAGCATAGATGAATACCAGCAGCCACTTGTATCGATACAAAGTTTCCTTTTACTCCAATGATTCCCTTCTAATTGTCAACGATATGGCAGGCGGAGCCAATTAGAAGAGTCTGCGTAGAGCGAGAACGCTAACGACCTTTAATATCTTGTCAGAAAACGATATCACTAGGTGCATTATAATATAGCCTTCGTTAAGGGTCCACCTTCATTGAGTGAAATATCAAAAATATTGAGCGAATCTTTAGATATGTGTGATACAATGTAGTGAGCATGGATTGTACTGGTCGCTGCGTCACCTGTACTTTTATCCTAACTAACACCGCGCTCAACACTTTGGCAGGCGGAGGGAGCGGTTTTAGCATGCGTAGGGCGAGATCGCAACGACCAGTCGCGTCTATTCATATGTTGTTTGATGGGTGAGTTGCCATGCTATACTAGGTAGCGAAGGTACCATAAACTATCTACTGATTTCCCCAAATCTTATCTACAGAAGAAACGATAATCCTTTTTAGTAACCTCGTCACCTCGCTATAATCTTTTTGTACTGTTAAAATGGTGCATTTAACTTATGTTTAGTGGCCTTTCTCAACGATATTTTCATGTTTTGGAATTTATCATGAGGGGGTGATGAGGTGGTAATTGACCTGAATGTTCGACGCAAATTGAGCATAGGCGAACCTGATGTCGAACATTCGGGTCAAAAAAAATTGCGCTCAATGTTCGACACGGTTTCCACACTTTAGAGTATTTTATAATAATAGTGTATTTTCAGTAGAAAAGATGTATGACGAATTTTCATTCGTTCCCTGGCACCTTCCGTCTCTGTAGCGGCACGAACCACGGAGATTCTTGCTTGATCGAACCTTGAAGGCAAAATTCTAGCATTAGGGTTGATTCCGTCGAACATTTAGGTTATTTACCATGAGGATGATCTTCCTACTACTTGGTAAATGATATCCGAAGCGAGCAGGTTTGGCCTGCCCACTTGAGCACTTGCTGCGGATTACAGAAAAGCGTTGCCGCAATCTACCGAAAGGTTTGCCACGCAAGAAAAACTGACAAGTCCGCTCTGCAAGCCAGTTCACATGATTTGGTAAAAGCAAGACTATTACCAGCAAAATCGCGCATTTTCGTTGCTCATCTGGCTCTACGAGCTCATTAAACTTCTGTGGCAAACCTTTTGGTAGGAAACGGCAACGCTTTTCTGTAATCCGCACTTGCCCTCCAATGTAAGCAGCGTAGCTATCGTGTGCAAATGAAGCCGCTCTACAAGCCAATGATTGTACGCAGTTTCTGTAAATTCAGTGCCTATGCTTCGCCGCAAAACGGATCAAACCTCGTCACGGCCTTATGGACATATGCCTTTCCTATCCATTGGACGAAAAATGAGGCATGGCAACGGTTTTTCAGCTTGGAGAATAGGCTCACCTCCCTAAAAGAGCCCGTTTTTCGTCCAGCGATGAGGAACGGTATCTGTCACTCTGGTCGTGGCGAGGTTTGAAACGGATGGCTCTCTGCTCAAATGCATTTCCAGAATCGGCCAGATGTGCGCTGAATATTCGGACACAAGCCCGACCTCGAAGAACTGTCCGAGCAGAGAGACCCATTTTTGCATTTCTCCTGAGCACTTGGAATTACCAAAAACGCTTCATTGTTAACGACTCTAGAAGCGGCTTCTCAGCCGATCAATGGCTGTGCTGCTCAAGTGGATGGGCAAGTGCTTACATCGGAGGGCAAGTGCCGCTCATGTCGCAAGTCATTTACCACAAGGAAAGGTGAAGCGGCCTTTTATGTGCGTTGAGGTGGTGCTATGTAAATGTGCTATTAACCACGTTATCGTATTTATACTTAGTAGAAAAGACGAGGTAGCAGGGTTGGGTATACCGTCTCAATCGGATGTGCTCCCACAGGAACTTGCACTGCCTGAAAGCCTCGTGTTGGCATATAGTCATCCTTCTCGCCGAACCAGGCAAAGACATCACAGGCACATATAAGCGCAGCACATACTTCATTACCTACCATGCGTGATTCGATACTATCGATTTGGAAGAACTCATCCGTTTTTGGTATGGTTCCTTCATGGACAATTTTATTTCGAGTACGATAGAGTTTCTCAGCCAGTTGGTACAATTTAGGATTTTCAACCTTCAATGATCGGCCAAACGCCTCTTGTGCCTGCCGATGTAGACGTTTCTCTATAGTACTCTCTCCTGGCCGACCTCTCCTGTTAGGTATACCTGCCTCATCTAATTTCTTTTCGGACAGGATTTCAACGGCCATTGCTGCATAAAGCACAGCCCGGCGATCATCTCGATCCAGGAAAGCAAGCACTGCATCCAGCAGTACCATGCGAGGGATGGGCAAATAGCCATTCACGATATTGCTATCTGCTTGCTCTATATGATCTTTTGTAATAGCGCTCTGTAAACGATAATTTTGCATCCATATACTTGAGTCTGGCACTGGATCAGGAAAATGAAGCTCAGGCAATGTTTTCTTTCCAGGAGTTATGGGACCACCTCCATACTGTATTTTGGCGAGATCCATCTGTTTGCTGACGAGTCGGAGGTGTGGGAGGAAGTCTGGAAAATAAAACAAGAGAGCCTTGAACGCTTCTTCATTTGTTCCAGGGAAAGTAAAGAGCATCGCATTCGTTTTTAACAGAACAGCATCATTATGCAGCGCAATGGTCCAGTAAGGAGTGACGCTTATGTTGCTTGCTAGCTCAGGGTATAACAATGGGTTAATAAGAGACCAGCCTACGAGAGATTGAAGCGGAATACAGGGCGCATCGTCTCTGTGAATACGCCATTCCATAAGCCCACTCAGATGTGCCTCAATAACGTGCATGGCTTATTGTCTCCATTTCTAGCTCAACATGTAGATCATTGCAAGTCAGCATAGCACAGTGGTCAAGGGGTTCTCCTGATTTTGACCTGATTCCATACGCCCATCCCACAAAACGGTCGTTTACTGAACTGATTGCTCCTTTGAAATATCTTCTTCTTGGAAACGTAAGGGGCGCAGATTTTCCAGGGAACGCCCAGACTGCGGCGCAAAATGATAGTCGCCGATCAGACGAATATGTTCTCATCCCAATGGCGCAATACAATATGGGCAACTGTGACTTCCTAGATGTCTTCCTCCCGTTTGCAGAAGGTTTCAATGACTTTCGTGAAGTAGATGGTATTTCAGCTAGCAATGTCTGCCATCAGTAAATGGAGGCCACTCGCCCGATGCATCTGGTCTTCAAACGCTCAATCGCGAAGTTCGCCAAGTCTGCCAAAGAACACCTGAGTGCTTCGTCACGGAAATACTCCAGAAGGAAACGCGCGTTCAGATTCCTGTGAGAAGAAGAAACAGAGTGCTTTGGGCGATACCGTTTAGACCATCTCCAGTGCCGAGCATCAGTGATCCGCCGATGCGCAAGCTCTTTTGTTGTTTGTGAGCTTTCTTGTCGCGTTTGCCAAGATTAGTGTCACCGATTTCATTCTCGCTGCGTTGGCAGTTCTGCCACATAAGCTGAGAACCGACAGGAATTACGACAAATCACATCTTTCTCATCGCTTCTGCTTTGGAATGGAGCACAAAGCAGAAGCTGTGATAGAATTTTACAGGTATCGGGTTTAGCTCCATTATTCTCTGACGGAACGCAAGGATAACCTCCTCTCCTCAACCGGCTCTCATTTTTGTTGCAATGGTTAGTAACAATATGTGCAAGCCATGTCTTGATCAAGATATGGCTTGATCACGTTTCATATCTGGGTGCGCATCACCCTTGACGCCCCATTTGTTTGTATGTTATGTTCAAACCAAGATAGCCAAGATAGAATGCTCGAATGAGCAGAGAGATGACTTTGATTGAAACTGCTAATGTGGTAGGTAAAGCAATTGTAGCGCGAGCCGGCACCAACGTTTGCGAAGTGGGCTTGAAAGGTTCATATGGCTGTCCTAGGAAGGAGTCCTATATACACAGTATGATAAGTGTGATTATAATGATGGGTAAAAAATTGGAGCAGCTACCGCGAATAGCTACTCCAGTTGTTAGCCCATATATGTAGTTTTGCATAATAGCAGAGGACTGGTAACATGGGCCTTATAAGTTGGGCAATAGGGTTTCGATATAGCATTTCCCTTATGTCCAGACAACATTTTACTCCAAATGGGGTAAAATGTCAATGTCAGATACGATAACACGGACACCGACTCTTATGAGTAGTGGCACATATGGAAAGTTTCTATTGCGATAAAATTGGGCCTTCCTCATCCTCCATGGCTTCTGGAGCGGGCAGATTGCTCAGGAATGTTCGATGTTATCGTAATGAAAGGTTGCAACATGAGTAACCCATCATAAGAGTCAGTGTCGATAATACGATAAAGTATATCAGTCCTCTCATAGTAGGAGAGGAAACGATGAATCTCTATGAATGGCTTACCATAGCTATTGCTACCATTGCTCTGGGTTTTCAAGCTATCCAAACATTCAAATCTGATCACGATAGCAAAAAGGACAAAGAGGGTAAGAAGTAGCTGCAGGGGCAGATACTTGTGAGAGTACCTGCCCTTGTTTTCATATAGCTTTTCCCTCCTCTATTTTTTGGTAAATAGAAATGGCTATCCTTTGCCTTCATCTCATTCAGGTGAGCCTGGTCCTGGTCAATACCCTTCTGCTCCAGGAGGTTCTGGCCGAGGAGAAATGGAAACAGGCGATGAAGCAGGAAGACTGGCGTGGATTGACTCCGCTCTTTTATCAGCATGTGAACCCATATGGACGCTTTACGCTTGATATGACCGAGCGTATTCCCTTTGCCCAAACCACCATCGCATAAAAAGGGCTTATCCCAGAAACTATGCCGCACTTATCTACTTTGCGGCTAGAGGGTCTCTTCCTTAACACAGAGCCAAATAGGCTTAATGTTCGAACAAAAATGAGTGTGAAGAGTAATGTTTCTCACCATTAAAAGGTCTGGCACACAATTGGTGATTCGAAGATCGCAAAACGATGAGGCCGCCTCGGAGAAAGACTTCTCAAGCAGATAAAGACCTCCAAGCCAAGCCCGAATAATTCCCAAATTTACGCAAGATTCGGCTCGAATTCACCAGTTTAATCCCCACATTTACGGATAGAGGTAGCCGAAGATGTACATGATCGAAGGGGTAATCATGATGATTACCCCTTCGGTAGAGCGGCATTAATATATAAGGATGATTTTCCTACAACTTTCTTATAGGCATGGAATATAAACATACATAGCATACAAACTCATCCATATATACCTGTTTATCCGTACCAGTTTGGGCCTTTACCCTGCATCGGCCTGACTTCCCTGGGCAGATTGATGGGGACAGGATGCACAGGCGCGATAGGGCAGGTTCTGCTCTTGCAGGTAGCACAGCAATTCATATTGTTGTTGTGGTGTAAGCCACCATTCTTGCTTGTTGCGTTTGGCTAGCTCCTGGCGATGAATGATAGAGAGCTGGATCACACCCGCCTGGCCGAGCTTTTTCAACGTATACAAATGTAATTGGTGGACGCGCGCGAACTCGACCAGTGTGACAGAGCCGATGGGGAGATGGCGTTTTTCTGGTGACGATAAGCGAGCGAATGGACGGAATGAACGTTGTGAAAGAAAATGCTGAATTTCGGGTAATGATTGAGATTGTGATGAAGAAGACGTGATCAAAGAGACAAGTTTATAGACATATTCTCGAAGTTGAGAGACTTGTTGTTCTAGAGTTTCAAGACGTTCTTGACAGTGACAATCTGTGTGTTCTTGCGTTTGTGCGACTTGTTCCTCTGGTAGTGGGTGCCGTTCCAGGTAGGCGTGAACGTCGTCGATTGCAATGCGCAGTTTATTTTTTCTATCGTGGCTAGCAACGATATCGCCTCGCTCGACTCGTCGGTACACTGTGCGCTGATCACAGTGCATCAACTGCGCAGCTTCCTTTCCTGTGAGATATTTTCGCCCCACGTTTGGTTTCTGTTTTTGGTCCATTACATCCTTTCTCCTGAAGTAAGAGACGTATGGGGATGCTGGCTACGCTTCCTCTTCTATATGCTTGCCTTGATTGTGGCAACTCCAGCAACCGCCCAAAAAGCCGCTCTGAAAAGTATATACGGTAGGTTGGTGAGAAATGTTACATGCTATATCTTTTTGAATCATTATGTGAAGAAAACCACTGTCATGACATGTCGCCTTCCTGCTTGTGTGCTGCCTGAGTAGCGCGTCATGACTGTGCCCATTCATAAGACTGAGGCGTAGAGAAGCCGAGTCATGACATGCCAGAATTTACGAGATCGTGTGTGATGTGTGGTGTCGTGACATGCCGTTTCTCTTATGCCAGCTACTGAGCTGAGGCGTGCATGGTGTCGCGGCATGCCCATTTTTGTGCTGCTAAATACGGCTCATTGCAAGAATCCGAAATAGCCTGTGGTGTCATGACGTGCCGCCAATGAACCGCACGACGTTTCGCATGCTGTCATGACAGGTCGCTCTTTTGCGCGAGTACATTGCGTGCCAGTGTCATGACAGGCTAGGAGCATATTTATGGCACGTTGCTCTTTATTGTCATGACACGCCACTTTTTATAGAATATTGTGCCATACCATTAGCGATATATATGCATTACTTGACAAATGAAAAAATCTATGGCATAGTAAAGATGTTCTTTGGTCTAACTCCTCCATATGGGGTTGCAGATGGGAGTCGCTGCACCAGGACTGTGTTCTGGGAAGACTCTGAGGGCGTCGCCTCGATGCTGCCAGCTTGAGCTTGGCTCGCAGGAGGCATCTATAGACAACAGGTATCATTTCGCCTGGCGGCTGCGTAAGTAGTCCACAAAGAAATGCTTCGCTGCTTTCACTGGTGTGAGAGCGGCATCTGGCCTCGTTGTGCGGGCCTGCCAGTGGTGAGAGTCCTCTGGCAGGAATGGAAAGTGTTCCCGTAGTCTCCTCCTCGTAGATTGCCCCTTGTAGGTTGGTTTCCCATCCGCAAGACGGATGCTTCCCTGTCTCTCTGAACACGCTGTGCGTAAGCGCAACACGGTACGGATAAACAGACAAGTAGGTAGAAACAGTGCTGATCGCGGAGCGTCGCGGTTTCTATGGAAGTGAAGCTTCGGAAAATTCTCAACTCTCCTACTGGCGCATAGCGTGAAAAAAGGAGCCGAGCGACGGGTAAACGACCTGGACCAAAGTATGCGGTGGTGCAGCATTTTGAGACATTGATGGCGAGTGGACAGAAACGCTCAGAGGCCAAAGACGAGGCGCGTCTACAAGGCGAGTCCTTGTTTGCCTTTACCGATGGGAAGATCCACGCCTTTGAGACGCGCAATAACTATCAGAAAATCCTCATGCGCTTTGTGGATTGGTGCCGTGATCAGTACGCTGTGCATGACCTGGAACACATCAGAGAGCGTGCCGATGAACTCGCCTCAAATTACCTGGCGGAACGCATCGACCAGGGCTATAGTGCCTGGACGTTGCAGACGGAGCGTTCTGCCTTACGGATGTTCTTTGGGAGTCGTTCACTGGCGTCTGATGTCGTCCTCCCACAGCGGAAACGCGAAAATATTACGCGGTCCCGTTTACCTGTTGCCCGTGATAAGCATTTTCAGCCGGAAAACTGGCCGCTCCTGGTCAATTTTGTCTCTGCTTGCGGCCTGCGGCGTGAAGAGCTGCGCGATCTGCTTGTGGGAGATATCTTCTATAAAGCCAGTGGACAGTTGGTTGTGCAGGTGCGTAAAGGGAAAGGTGGGAGAGAACGTAAAGTGAACGTCTTCCCAGGCCGTGAGCAGGCCGTACTGGCAGTAAAAGAGGGACGCGCAGCCGATGAGAAAGTGTTTCCGCGTCTGCCATCGGCGATGGATATTCACGCCTATCGCCGTCGATTTGCCCAGGAGCTCTACGAGTACTATGCTGGTCGCCCTCTGCCGCCGCAAGAGGGACGCTTGCAATCGAAAGATTTTGATAAAGCAGCGGCAGAGAAAGTCACGAAAGCCCTAGGCCACGGGCGGATAGATATCATCTTTGGGCATTATGTGCGCTAGTTACTGTGACAATGTGTCAGAAAGCACTGAGAGGAGGAATGCCTCTTCAGAGCACGAGCAGGTATCAGGTGCTTACCTTCGAGGAACTTGCCCAAAGGCAATGACATATTCATACAGTGAACGATTTCGTTCCCACTCGTTGGGAAGTGCTTGAAAGGTGCGATCAAATAGTACAGGATCGACACCAGCTTGAGAGACAAAGGCCGTTTTCAGTCCCCCCCACCCAGCAACCAGGTTTGTCAGGAGCATTGCCCCTGCTCTTCCTCCCCACTTTCCTACTGGTACATGCAATAACTGGCTTTGCTGGTTCTCAAGACCTATTTGCTGCAGCAAGTCAGGCAGATTGCTCATGAACGAGGCGTCGATTCCACGTTGCTGACTGATCTGATTCCACCAGGCCAGATATTGCTGCGTAAATGGTCCCTCGTTCAGAAACGTGGTTCCTCCTTCAAGCAATTCGATCCATCCTCCTGGACGTGTCACCCTGCGATATTCTCGTAGCAACCCCATCCAGGCTGAAGTAGGAATCGCGGCGACGAGTAGTCGGGAATGCACATAATCGAAACTGCCAGTGGGAAAAGGCAAGCCTTGTAAGATATCATGCTGGACGAACTGCGCATTGAGTGGCGCGTCTGGTATGGTGGAGGCGATATCAATTCCGGTCACCCGTGCTTGCGGAAATTGCTGTGCGATTTCTATGGCCCAGCGACCCGTGCCAGAGCCAACATCGAGAATCGCGGAGGGATTCTGAATCGGTGCTAAATAATTCATTTGCAAAATTGCTTTGAGAAAAAAATGTTGGAAATCCAGGCGATTCTGTTCTGTGGCATCATGCGCAAGCAGATACGGCACTTTCGTTGGCGTTATCTGCTCACCACTGACCTGCGTTAAATAGATGCTACCATCTGTTGGTAGAGCACGCCGTTTCCGGCGGAAAAGATCAAAGAGACCCATACGATGGTTGGTTCCTTTCTGAACAAAAGCGTCTTGCTCTGCTCATACAGTATGCTTTTCCATGCAAAAAGCAAGAACGACAACAAGAGGTCCATACGATAGATGGTTCCTTTCTAAAAAAGAGGGTATCTCTCTACGCCTGTAGAGAGTTTTTGCGCGAAAAACAATGAAGATATACGGAAGCATCGTGTCTTTGCGGCTGTTAAGGAATATCACGCGCTGCACTCAACACACTTAGAGGTATTTCTTCAAGACTGGGTGCAACAGAGCAACTCCTGGCGGTACATGCAGCACCGTGTTCTGCGAAGATACAGGGGATGTGTTTCCGCGCACTGTTGAGTATAGCGAGAGTAAGTAAGATGCACAAGGTAAACCGAGGAAAATAGCCAAAAGAGGCACAGTTATTTTTATTTGTAAAACAGGAAATGAATCACTATGATCTTGGAGTGTGTTTACAGTAATAAATACCATTATCTGGCCCCTGCTTAAGTGCATAGTGTGTGTACAAGAGCCAGGATGGCTTTTTATTGATGGCATCTAAAAGTTTTGAACGCTAAGCGTCTGGAATCTTTAATACTTAGCAGCTTAAGCGTTTGAACGCTTAAGCTGCTAAACTTTCAAAAACTCAAATGTTCAAGCTGTTAGAATTTAGGACTGCTAGCATGTTAAGTATCAGAACGTCTAGATTTCCAAAATTTCAAGCTGTTAGCAATTTAAAAGTCCACGCTTCCAAACATCCTACGAGCTAGACATCCAAGCTTTTAGCGTGTTAAACTGTTGAGTGTTAGAATTGCTAGGCGTTCAAATATTTAAGTGTTTCAATGTTTAGCCTGCTAAATGGGTAAATTTCTAGAAGTTCAGAAGTCCAAGCTTTTGAGGAGGACTATGCAGCCAAGGCGAATCAGCATTTTAAATTTTAAAGGTGGTGTCGGGAAAACGACCCTTGCCATCAATCTCGCGTATGCTCTAGCATTACAAGGCCATCGCGTCTTAATCATTGATTGCGACCTGCAAGCAAATTCCAGTTCATTGTTGCCAAGCGTCCAGAAACCGACCCTCACGAATGTATTAAAGGGAGAAGCTCCCTTGACTGGGGCTATTCAAGAGGCGCGCGAACGCCTCCACATTGTTCCTGCTGATAAAGATCTCAATATAGCGGCCAATCATATCATCGCTACAGGCATGAAATCGTACTATATTTTGCGCAATGCGATGAAACAGCTCCAGGGCTACGATTTTGTGCTGTTCGATCATTCTCCGAGCTACAGTCCAATTACAGAATCAGCATTGTTGGCGAGCCAGGAAATGCTGATTCCGTGCGAACTGGCATCATTTGCTGTAGAAGGACTGCTCAATATGTTAGAGAAGTTGAATGGAACTCTGGGCGATCTAGATCATGAATTGGACCTTTGCGGAATCGTCCCATTTAAATTAGACATGCGTTACAGCATGAGCCAGCAATATCTTGAATCGCTCAAGAAAACTTTTGGGGAGAAGATTATCCAATCTATTCGGACAGATGCCACAGTTCCTCGATCACAGTCAGTTCAGGAGACGGTTTTTGAATATGATAATCGCAGCAAAGTGGCAGAGGACTTCATGAACCTTGCGACATTTGTGGTACAGAAGGGCCAGCAGGAGGTAATCGCGTGAGTACTTCAAAAAAACCTTTAGGAGATCCATTAGCACGGGCTGCGACATTGGGAAAGATTGGCGCACGCTCTGAGCCTACCATGTTGCCAGTGTCAGATGGCTCAACTGCTAGCACTTCAACTACTCAACCATCAGGACTGTCAGATGCTCAGCAGTCTAGAAGTCTAGAACATGTTTCGGAACAGAAGGCCGCGCCATCTCCAAAGTCGGTTAAACCTGAACGGAAGCAGCAAACAATCTACTTGCCACCTGCACTGATCAAACGGCTAAAAATGTATGCGGTGGAAGTGGATCAAGAGATTAGCGACGTTGTTGCTACAGCGTTGGAACAGTTTTTTGACGGGAGATAATTACAAAGCAAGGAGACCTGAACATGATAATTTCTACATACTGAAATTATCATGTTCTTTTCTTTAACTGTGCGTATCGAGTACCTTATGCCCGGTATGTAAATTTCAGCAGTTTCCATCAGTTGCCGTAATCTTCACGGGTAGGCTCATCAGCCACTTTTCCAGGGCCGTAGAGAGCTGCTCGTCTTTCCAGCTATACCATGCTTGTGTCCAAGTCTCACCTTGCATGTGTAAGACATCCTTAAAACGCCGGAATGCTCCTTTCCCCATCAAGGCAATGGAGAGCTTTTCTGCGATCTGCGCATCCTGCAGCGCAACGATCTCGGCCACAAACTGCTCCATCCATTGGTATTCCTCCTGCGAATCACTATGCTCGACTGGCACATAGTCATCACTGTCCGCGATGTCCTCTCTTTCACTGTGGCTCAATTCAGCAAGAAAGATCACCTTGCCTGTCTGTAGATGCAGATACGCCTCCATATCGGCATTTTGCATCGCAAATTCAAGCATGTCAATATCAATGGGCGTTCCATTGGGCAACACGTAGGTCATTGCTCCTCATCCTCTCTTTTCAGTTGGCTGGCCTTGCCGGAAAAACTGGGCTGTGAGAAACGTCGCGAAGGCATCCATTTCCTCACGATAGACGCGTAATTGTTGCTCCCTGCTAGCCGCATCGACCACCTCCTGAAACTCGGCTCCCTGGCTCTGCACGCGAATTCTGCCGCCCCACAGCCTTGTATCCAAGATTAAGTGACGCGCATAGTCGAACGGATGCTGTTGGTAAAAAGCATGCACATACTGCATAAGTTGCTGCGCCATGCTCAGCGAACGCCGTTTCGCCTCTTCTTCAATCTTGCTCGCCTCACGTAAAAGTGCGCGATAGCGTTCCTGGTCAGGCAATGCCCGTTGGGCTGCATCAAGCAGATCAGCGGCTTTGCGGGCCAGGGGAGCCGCTTCTGGATCTTCGATATCCACCCAGGGATACGCCAACCCATGATCTAGATGTCCTGCACATGAGGCAGTAGTATGCAATCCAACCGCATTAAGGGCTATCACCAGCCCGCGAATCTCCTCATCAATGGGTGCGCCCAAGCGATCAGTCATCTTCGCGACAGAAGCTTCTATTGCTTGCCAGTTTTGTGTTCGTTCGGTGTCCATATATCTCGTTCATCCTTTCCGTTGTTTGCGTCTCCATCATGATTGTATCAATAACGAGAGAATGAATGGTGATTGATTCCCACCTTTCGCGCCGATTTGCTCTGTTTCGCCGCAAATCAGCCCATTTTTCACCAAGCGCAGAAGCAATAACCGAGCCGTGATGCGAGGCACGGAGTGAACATCTTTTGACGCTCGCTGCCTCGCACGAGAAACGAGAGAGTTCGGATGGCTTCTCAAGCTCTTGCAGAAGAGAAAGCGTTCGTGTATACTTGCCATACAAGCATTGCTGTGGGGCAAATGTGGCATGTGCCTCGCAAACGCTGGGCTCAATCTGCTTTACAGGCGGGGCGAGGCAGCGTCTGTTTGGAGCGAGTGAGCTGTCCGTGTGGAATTCTTCCGAAAATCGCCTAATACGCAAGGAAAATGCGGCAAATACCGCATTTTCCTTCCCTGCGCTGATACCCCGTGTCATAATGCTTGAAATGCACATTGCAAAATGAGGGTATGTTCTGCCTGATACGTTTGGAGCGAGTGAGCTGTCCGTGTGGAATTGAAATTACAAGTAGCAATTTCACTTATACACAAATTACCAAGAATACGAATAGAGAGGTGTACATATAGGAATTATAATTAAAATTAAAAAAAAAAATT